>Ga0310345_10000035_pt1 | contig 368397 bp, 245 predicted proteins | sample HC15DNA20500_MG_FD_204667 | JGI IMG/M metagenome (GOLD analysis project Ga0310345, IMG submission 204667) | Marine microbial communities from station ALOHA, North Pacific Subtropical Gyre - HC15-DNA-20-500_MG | ecosystem: Environmental > Aquatic > Marine > Oceanic | place: Pacific Ocean... | reverse complement strand
CGACTGAAAAAGTCACCGACGATTCTGGTTCGGCTGCCGTATTCGCACAACTGGCGGGTTGATCTGTTCGCCTCGATCGTCGGTCGCATGTGGGCCGAGCGGGGCTACACGGCTGTGATTCAGGGAGTTCGCGGCCGGGGCGATTCGGGCGGGAAGCACGTGCCGTTCAGGCATGAGCGTGAAGACAGTCTCGACACACTGGGCTGGTTGACCGAACAGCCGTGGTACAACGGCAAAGTCGGCATGTGGGGCGGCTCGTACTTTGCTTACACGCAGTGGGTGGTCGCCGACCAGACAGATCCCGGCCTGGACGCGATGATCGTCATGGAATCGAGTACCGATCATTACAGCATGTTGTATCCGCAGGGCGTCTTCTCGCTTGAAAGTGCTTTGTACTGGGCACTCACGTCCTACGGCCCTGTGAACTACACGGTGCCCGAAGAGATGCTCGAACGCGGCACTCACACATTGCCAGTCGTTGAAGCCGATGATCGAGCGTCTGCTGATATCGAGTTCTTCAACGACTGGGCCCGCCATCGCGAGCGAGACGAATTCTGGCAGAAGGTCGATGGGCACAATCGAGCCGAGACCGTGCAGGCTCCCGTACTGTTGATGGGCGGCTGGTACGATCCTTATCTGCAGACACAACTCGACGACTTTCGCACCATTAAAACGAAGGCGAAACCCGAAGTGGCCGCTGCTACTCGACTGATTATTGGGCCCTGGATTCATGCCGAGACGATTCATTTTCCAGGCGGCTTCCAGGGGACTCACTTCCGGATCGAGAGTCTCGCTCCAACCATCGACTGGTTCGATCAGCATCTCATGGGAATGGCAGTCCCCGAGCGTGCGCCGGTTCAGCTGTTTGTCATGGGCATCAACGAATGGCGTGATGAACAGGAGTGGCCACTCGCGCGAGAGAAGCGTGTCGATTATTTTCTAACGTCGACTGACGAGTCACCGCGGGCTGGAATGCTTCAGGTGGATCGGCAGGCTGTGGCGACGACGTTTGATTACAGCTACGATCCTCGCGATCCTGTCCCCACTCGGGGAGGGCCGATGCTCGGCACGCGAGCAGGCGTTCGGCAGCAGAATGACGTTGAGCAGCGGGACGATGTGCTGACCTTCACGACCGATGTGTTGCCAGAACCGGTGGAGGTGACGGGGGGGCCGCGGGCTACCCTGTATGTCGGTACTTCTGCGGCTTCGACTGACTTCACCGTCAAGCTGGTCGATGTTCATCCCGATGGCTCGGCATGGAACATCTGCGATGGAATCATTCGGCTCCGTCCGGAACAGATTCAGGCCGCTGTCGGCGACGAACCGCTGGAGGTCAACGTGGAACTCTGGCCCACGAGCAACGTCTTTCTCCCCGGTCATCGCATTCGCGTCGAAGTGAGCAGCAGTAACTTTCCGCGTTACGAACGCAATCTGAATACGGGCCGCTTCGATCCGGATCAGGTTGAAAGTGTGATTGCAAACCAGACGCTCTACTGTGGTGGCGAAAAGCCCTCCCGGATCGAGCTGCCGATTATTCCGCAGGCTGAAGATCAGACTTCGGAATAGGAGCAGGCCGCGAAGTCGAAGGTCATCTCCCGTGCGTACATCAGCGCGACCGTTTTGAACTGCGCCTCTCTACGGCCGCGACCAAGCTCATGACATTTGAAACGTTCCCCGGATCCCGGCTGGAGCGGAACGACTGCGATCGGTTGGAGACGACCGCTGTCTCGCTTGGCCGCGTATTCGAGATTCGCTGCTCTCAGCAATTGATCCAGTCGGTCGGAGAGCATGGCTTCTTCCGATTCCTGAGCCGGCGGCTTCTGCCATTCGATAAAGAGTCGGTACTGAGCCGCTTCCTCATCGGCCACGGCGAGAAAGAAGGTCGTCTCAGCTTCCACGTCGGACTCAAGCTGATGCACGGCGTCGATCAGCTGGCATTCGTGAAGCTTCTCTCCGGTGATACTCGTGATGCCGGCTCCTTTCTGCACGAACCGGAGCAGCGGCGTCTTCCGGAAGAAACCGGTCACCTCGACGATGTCGTTCATCGCGTAACGGAACAGGCCCGATGGCGTCGTGACGAACAGATAGTACTGCCGGCTCTGTTCCAGTTCGTGCAGGCCAAGGCAGTTCGTCTCGCCGGCCTCACAGGCTTCGCGCTCCTTAAACTCGAACACGTTCGTCCAGAACGTCGGCAGCCCGGCGTCCCCGGCTGCGCTCATTGGAACGGTCACGGTCAGTTCACTCGCCATCAGCCCGAGGCCCATCACGGTGACATTCGGGGCGAGTTTCTTGCGAACTGTCCCCAGTGCAATGCCGCAACTGCCTCCCGTCCAGGTGGAAAGCATGCTCAGATGCGGCCAGATCGCGGACAGCAGACAGGGAGGATTGTCATCCAGGACGCGACGCAGCGTTTCCGCTCGCTCAGCATTCGGACGGCAGCGAACCATGATGGCGGTATTCAGCTGAAGATCCTTGCCGTCAGAATCAGAAATGGTTCCCTGCTCAATGTCTCGTAGAAGTCGATCGCGGTGGACTTGAAGGAGTTCGAGCAGCCGAAGAACCGTCGAGGGGTTCGCCGTGCCGAGATAGGTCACCTCACGCTCGGCCAGAGCCAGACGCAGAATGACATAGTACTTGAGTTCATAGTCCTCGATGGAGAAAACTTCGGGGGGAAGAACGTATCGGTCCCGAATCAGTCTCGGCATCGACGCATAAAGCACGCCGGAAGCCGATCCGTAGGGGATGCCCGAGTTCCGATACCCTTCAATGCCAGCCCCGGCGATCGCAATGATCTTGCCGGAGAACGCGCGGTCATCGGCCCGGTGCTGGAACAGCATGAAGAGCTGCTGAATACGTCGCAGATCCTGCAGCGTTCGCGCTCGAATCGGAATGTACTTCGCCGCTCCAGTCGTCCCGCTCGTTACATTGTAGAGAGCAGGGCGATCGGGATTGAGAGCCTGCTTGCCAGTACTGTCCTGCGTTTCGATGTAGGGAAGCAGGGCGTCGTAGTCGGTGAAGGGGACGTGCTTTCGAAAAGTTTCGAACGACGAGATTTCTTCGAAGCGATGCTCGCGACCGAAGTCCGTCTCGCGATGCGAGTTCATGATCACTCGGAGGACCTTCAACTGCATTCGCTCAGGATCATCCGTCGCCTGCTCAATCGGATGCCAGTTGAATCGTTTGATCCAGGCGATCCGCAAACGAAGCAGCAAATCGGGAGTTCTCGCGTCAAAGGCTTCGGTCGACTGCTGATCGAGTCCGGAAATGAAAGGGGTTCGCAGTTGGGACAGAAACCCGGTCGGGTATTCCCGGTTCTTCAGTCCAAGCCTTTCGACCTGTCGATTCTGCGGCAGAAAACGGGTGCCGAACAGGACATCCCACACGATGACATTATTGCCATAATTGGCATTGGCCTCGCGGGGGAGATGCGAATGGTGCCAGCGATGAAGTTCGGCACTGCTGATGACATAATTCAGCCAGCCGAATCGCAAATGGATGTTGCAGTGCTGAAAGAAGCCGTTGACTGCATAGAAAACGAAGTAGAGAGCGAGCACGCGATCGCCCACGCCCAGCAGGATGAAGGGGAACGCATCGAACAGAAACTGCGTCGCTTTCTCAAACGGATGGAAGCGTCCCACATTCAGCCAGTAGAGCCGATGCGGCGAATGATGAACGGCGTGAAACCGCCAGAGAAACGGAATCCGATGACAGGCGACGTGCAGCCAGTAGCGGAGGAAATCGGCCAGCAGAATCATCAGGAGTACCTGAATCAGGATTGGCCACTGATGGACCCAGATCTCAGCGGTCCATTGCTGTGAGGTGAGCCATCGCTGTAATGCCAGGGCAGCCAGTAGTGCCAGCCCCTGCGGCAACAGAATCTGCACGAGAATCATGTAGACTACGTCGACCGAGACGGTTGCACGGTCAGGTATCCACTCCACGCGAGCCGGCATCCGACGTTCGGCCAGTTGAACGATGGCTGCTCCGAGAAGAGCCGGAATAAACGAAGCCCAGAACGAAGGCCAGCCCAGCCGTTCGAACACAAAGAACAGGCTGAGACAAAGGATCATTGTCGCCGGGTAAACCAGCCACGGAGTGATCCCGTCAGGAGCGGGCAGGGAGCGAGCGACACGCGAGGAATTCATGCGAATCGGGACGAAGTCAGAGAAGGGAACTGGCCAGGTGTTTCTGTACAGGATACCGGAAACGACTTCTGAAGTCTCGAACGTTTCCAGGTCTTTCCAACTGTTCCCGGCCCTTCGCTTTGGAAGTAAGCTCTTGTTACTCGTCCGAATCCGCCGGGTAGGTGACCTGGTTCTGTTTCACAACCGCAAAGTCGGGCAGTTGATGCTGCTGGGCTCGACTGGGAGAAAAAATGTCCCAGACGATCCAGCCGCGGGTGATCAATGTATCGGCGATAATCCGCCGATGACATCGCCACGGAACCGCTTCCGAGCACATGAGCGCCGAGCGTCGTTGGGTGGCTTCAGTCTCCAGTTCTGACAACGTCGTCTGAAATTCTTCGGTCAATGTGTAATCGGCGTACGCATTGAATGCTTCGACCCGCCAGGCTCCGTTCGGGGAGTCGGGAAGCCGCTTGTTGCGGCGCCCTCCCAGGTTCTGCCAGTGGGAGTATTTGATGTCGGCGTCGCCCAACGCTGTTGCCAGAGCGTCCTGCTGAAATTGAGGGTGTTTCCGGGAGCCGGGGAAACGACGAACGTCGATCAGCGACTCGATCGAGAAACTCTTCAGCATCGCCAGCAGCTCTTCGAACTCGCGGTTCGAATGTCCGATCGTCCAGATCGCCGGTTGCGCATCGTCCACCTCGGGTTTGGCAATCGATTTTGAAGTGCTCATGGGGACCACCTTGTGAATTACAGGATGCTACTGGCAACGGCTGCAAACATCATGCCTCGCCAGCCGGCATCCGTCATCGACGGCAGTGGATTTGAGAAGTCTACTGCAGCTTTCTAGACTGGCAGTCGGATTCACCCATCTTTATGAGGACGACAGCGATATGACGCGCTCCCTGGTTTGGCCCCTCCTGTTGACACTCACAGTCTGCTGCTTCGCAGAAGCCGCGGAGCCGATTCGTCTGCGGGTTCTCAGTTACAATATCCACCACGCGGAAGGCGTCGACCGCACACTCGATCTCGAACGAATTGCGAAGGTCATTCGGGCGGTCGAACCGGACCTGGTCGCCGTGCAGGAGGTCGATCGCAAGGTCGCCCGCTCAGGTTCGATCAATCAACCCGAGGAACTCGCTCGGCTAACCGGCTTGAACGGCTTCTTTGGCGCGAATATCCGACTCCAGGGGGGACAGTACGGCAACCTGATCCTCTCGCGATTCCCGTTCGTTCGACCTAAAAACCATCTTTTGCCCAACTTCGATAACGGTGAACAACGGGGGGTGATAGTCGCGGAGATTCGGCTCAGAGAAGAAGGGGAGTCACTTCGTTTCTTCGCTACTCATCTGGACCACCGTGGAAGTGAGCAGGAGCGACTTGCGTCTGCTCGAAAGATTAACGAGTTGCTGGCCGCTGAAGATAGCCCGGCCATCCTTGCTGGCGATCTGAACGCCGTCCCGGACAGTGACACGCTCTCGCGGTTCCGAGAGCAGTGGACTCTGACAAACACGGAGCCCGAAGCCACCGTTCCGGTCGACAAGCCGGAACGCCAGATCGACTATATTCTCGTCAGTCCGGCAAACCGCTGGCGAACAATCGAAGTCTCCGTCCTGGAAGAATCCGTCGCCTCAGACCATCGAGCGATTCTCGCCGTGATCGAACTTCTCGACGCAGACCACCCGGCTAAAGACGCCGCCCGATAATGCCCAAAGGAGAAACAGTGATGAGCCGCGCCCTGCTGGTGATCGATGTGCAGAACGAGTACTTCACGGGAGCCTTGCCGATCACTCACCCGGCTGGTCATCTCGACCAGATTCTGGATGCAATGGATGCCGCGTCCGGGCGGATTCCCGTAGTCGTCGTGCAGCATCACTTTGACGATCCGGACAAGCCGTTCTTTCAGAAAGGGACGTCGGGCTGGGAACTGCATCCGGAAATCAGCGGACGCTCCCATGATCTTCTCGTTCAGAAAACGATGCCGGGGAGTTTTACCGGAACGAATCTGGAAGAATGGCTGAAGCAGCGGAAGATCGACACCGTGACCATCGCTGGTTACATGACCCATATGTGCTGCGACACGACGGCGCGGCAGGCGGTCCATCGGGGCCTCAATGTCGAGTTTCTGCGGGACGCGACCGGTACGCTGGACGTTTCAAACACCGCCGGTGAGGTGTCCGCGGAAGAACTGCATCGTTCGATCCTCTGTGCTCAGCAGATGCTGCTCAGTGAAGTCCTTGATGTCGAGTCCTGGAAGAAGCGTCTGTAACTTCAAGCAAAGCCGTGGTTGAATTCTGGGCTGGACATCGTTCGTGCCGACGTTGAGTCAGGCGACGCAGCGCGGACTTCTGTCATCGTCGAAAATGCAGGGCGGCGGGGGCGTCCGGCGTCGCCGGCTCAACAATCAGGCAGCTCACCACGGACTGCTCATCTTGCTTCAGGTCGCTCCAGGGAATCGACGTTACGTTTCCACCGGGCCAGTGCACACGCAGTTCCCTGGGTGTTACAGACGGCTTCCAATGCCAGTGCAGAGCGGTCTCGTTCGTTGAAAGGTAACTCCCCCCGCCGCAGAGATGTCGGACCTGGGTTCCCTTGTCGGTAATCAATTCCGCCCAGGTTCCAATCGCATCTCGAGGAGCATTGACGCCGGAAAGATGCAGATGAAGACCGTGCGGCGTGTCTTCCTCGTTCAGCGAATGGCTGTTGTTGTAAAGCAGGACCGCGGGATCGTTCGTGTTTACGAAAACGAGATCAAGCAGACCATCGCGGTTGATGTCACCGGTTGCGAGTCCGCGCCCGAGCGAGTGCTCCTGGAAGTAGCCGCCAAGCTGTTCGGGATCTATCCGTTCGAAAACTCCATCCCCCTGATTGGTAAGCATCAGCGGTTGCTGTCGGACGGGGGCATTGAGTGGACGATGGACGACATGCCCGTTTGCCACGGTAATCTCTTCATCTCCGTCGGCATCAAAGTCACCCGTCACGCAGCCGAAGCCGACAAACAGATTGCCGATGCGATTGAGGCCGGTCATTCGCGAGGCGTGTTGAAACGTAGCCGACCCCAAATTCTGATAGAGCGCGAAGAGTTCACGTTCGTAGTTGCTCACGCCGATGTCGGGTTTGCCATCGCCGTCGTAATCGAGAATCGCCAGTCCCATGCTCCCGTTGGGCGTTCCCATGTCATCGAGAGCCAGACCACTTGCGAGTCCTTCTTCCTGAAAGACTCCGGTACCGTCGTTGACATAGAAGAAGTTCGGCGTCGTATCGTTGGCGACATAACAATCCATGTCCCCATCAATATCGAGATCAGCCGTAACGACACCGAGTCCCTTTCCCGAGGCAATCAGCCCCGCTTCCGCCGTCGCGTTGCGAAAGGTGCCGTCTCCGTTGGCGAGGTAAAGTACGTCGTCGATCCCCTCAAACCGGCGGGGTGGGCAGACATCTCGCACTCCGCTTGGCCCGTTGCATTCGGGGTCATTGTCGAACGACCAGTTCACGTAGTGCGTCACGTACAAATCGAGGTGTCCATCCCCGTTGAAGTCGGTCCAGGCGGCACTCGTGCTCCACTCTTTGTCATCGAGCCGGGCTTCCTCCGTGCCGTCGAGGAACGTGCCGTCCCCCATATTGACCCAGAGAGTTAGCCCGTCGTAACCGGTGATCAGCATGTCGGGGAAACCGTCTGCATTGAAGTCGGCTACAGAACAGCCATGGGAATAATGTCGGGGTTCGTCGATCATCGCTCCCGCGCTGACATCGTCGAACTGATCCGGCCCCGTCTGGCGAAGAAGACGGCTCGGAAGACCGGTTATCGTGCGGTCTTTCAGTATGCCTCCGCTCGGGAAACAGAGGTCGATCTGGCCATCGAGGTCGAAATCGCTGATCCCGACTCCACCACCGAGAGATTCCAGAATCGAATCGTGCCCGGTCTCCACACTGTTGTGATAGCGGACGTCTGCGCTGGCGAGGCTGTCGGATTGCGTAAATTGAATCGGGGAAGCAGGGGGCGTTTCAGGGGTCTGGCTCGGCGAAGAACTGACGGGAGCCGGTTCTTCCGAAGCACATCCAATGAGGAGCAGGGTGGTAAGACAAATCGATGGGAGTAAGAATTGTGTCTGCTTCCATGCTGTCATTTCGTATCTCCCAGCCGGGCCTGTTCGGCGTGATAAGCCGCCAGTCGGGCATATTCTGAGTTCTCGCCCATATGCATCGTGAAATATTCAGCGAGTTTCTGGTGCGTCTTCACATGTCTCGGATCGTACTTGAGCACACTTTTCAGCCAGACCAGCCCGTTGTTTTCCGACATGTGTTCCATCAGGATTAGCCCCATTTCATAGCGGGCTTCGACATCAGCGGGATCTTTGCGAACAGCGTCGATTAACAGATCGGCCCGTTCGAAGGCCGTGCGGGCCGCTTCAGCCTGTGCCAGATGCTCGGCGGCCTGCTCGGCTTTCCCGATTCGCTGCAGTGTCTGTCCGTAGAGAAACCGATTCTTCCAGTCGTTGGGATCGGCCGCGAGCGCCAGCTCGAACCATTTGATCGCGTCCTCGGGATGGTTTTCGGCCAGTTCCAGCTTGGCCATTTCGATCGGCGCCTGCGCCAATGCGGTCTCACCCCGTGCTCCGACGAAGCGATACGCGTCGACGAGGTTGTCGTCGGGACGAGCCAGCGCTTTCTCCAGGACATCGCGGGCTTTTTTGAGCTCCCCCTGATCGCGATAGCAGCGGGCCATGCCCACCAACGCCGGCTGGGGTTCCTCCATTAACTCGGCTGCCTTCTGGTACCAGCCAATCGCGGCGTCGTAGTTTTGCTGATCGGCTTCCACCCGGGCTAGAGCCACCAGTGCAGGCGTATGATGCGGAGCACGGTCGAGCGCCCGTTTGAGGGCCACGGCTGCTCCATCGAGAAAGGTCTGATACTCAAGCAGCCGACCTTCCAGAAAGTGCGGCTGAGGATCGTTCGGAAAATCCGCCTTCCAGACTTCGATAATGCTCATTGCCTGATCGATCCGAAACTGCATCATCAGACCAAGGACATAGGCTTCGCAAATGGCCGACAGGTCTTCGCCCCGCTGCAGAAGTTCCGGGAACTGCTCGTCAATTGACTGCAGGTCGCCCAGTTGAGCCCGCTGCAGCATTCTTTCCAGCTCCAGGCGTTCTTCGTCCAACCCCTGCAGCCTGGCCGCCTCCAGATACCGCCCGAACTCGCGATTCTTGCCTAACTTCCGGGCAATCCGGGCCTTCAGGAACATTCGCTCAGCCGACATCCATGGAATCAGGCGGCTTTGTTCCAGCCATTCCTCCGCCTCGGCCAAATTATGCAGCCGAATCGACTCTCGAGCTTGCTGCAGACACCAGGGCGTCCAGCTGAGGAGCCCGACGCCGATCAGCGCGGCGAGGAGTAATCCTATCCTGAGGAGCCGTCGCTTCATGTTGCAAATGCCGAGAGCTAAATAAGTTACGAGCCAGAACAGGATGGAGTGGCGACCGGACTGTCGCTTGCTTATCCGTTGATAGCACATTCAGTCGAACGGAACAAGCTGCTCAAAAATGCGTGAATTCGACACTGTCGGCCGCGAGCGAGGAAGCGGGCGAAGAAGTTGAAGGAGTTGACCGATATTATCTGTATCTCCAAGTTATGTTTCAACTTGCAACGAATTCAAAAATGGTGATATAATTCGTTGTTGACTCACCTATTTTCCCTCCCCTATTTCTCTAAGTTAGAGGAACCTTCGTATGGTCAAACCGGTCGACCGATCGATGCGACTGGCGTTCACGCTGATTGAACTGCTGGTTGTCATCGCGATCATCGCCATTCTGGTGGCGTTGCTGCTCCCGGCAGTTCAGCAGGCTCGTGAAGCTGCCCGCCGGACGTCGTGTAAGAACAATTTGAAACAGCTCGGTGTGGCGCTGCACAACTACCACGACACGCACAGCGTTCTGCCTTACGGCCACATGGATGGTCGGATGCTGGACGGCTCGATGCACACCTGGCGTGGCTGGAGTGGACTGGCCATGATCCTCCCCTACATGGACCAGGGAGCTCTCTACGACAACTGTAATTTCAACTATGGCATCATTGGAGACGGTGCAACCGAGCAGCTCAATGTGGCCAATACCATGCAGCGGGTTCCGGGATTCCGTTGTCCTTCGGACGTCGATCCTCCGGGAACGTGGTACGGTCGCCAGTGGCCGGGGAACAACTATGCTCTGTCTCGGGGGCCAACGTTCGACTGGACGACGACCAACAACGGCGTCGGCATGTTCTACCGTTACAGCAGCATCAAGTTCCGCGATGTGCTGGATGGAACATCCAACACGATCATGATGGGCGAAATCTGCGTCGGACGCGGATCGTATGACGTGCACTCCAGCGTTGTTCGCAGTGTTGCCTGGACCGGCGGTTCGCGTGAGAACCCGGGCGAGGCTTCCGTGCGAGCCTACGCCGCCGCAATCGATGCCGCTTACGCTTCGAATCCGGCGAACACGCATCACCACACGGCCCGTCTGTGGGCCCTGTGTCAGTCGGGACACGGCTTGTTCAACACGCTCGTGCCGCCTAACTTCAAGACTCCGAACGGGCAGGAATGTGTTGGATGCGGATGGATGGACAGCCACGGGCTGTTTGCCGCTCGCAGTCGGCACACCGGCGGAGCTCAGCACCTGTTTGCGGACGGTTCCGTGCACTTCATCTCCGACAACATCGACATGGGGACGTATCACGGTCTCGGAAGCCGGGGCAGCGGGGAAGTCGTTAACTTCCCGTAAATGAGAGATTCACCGGCAGAACGCAAGTTCTGCGAATGGGTATCCCACAGGAATCCGGGCGGCTCCAGTCGTGAGCCGGCCCGGATTCTTTTTTTTTTCGTCATAATCCGAAAATCTGCACCAGATCGAGCCGTCTGCAGAAGGGCTAAACGGGTCTCGGATCAAAAAACTTCGGAGCGTCGCTATCTATCGGATGCGATTCAACTTGCAACGCATGCTGATTCGATTATATGATTAGGATCTACTCATTTCTCCCATCCGTGATTCGAGACACAAAGGAAGCTCCAATGGTAAGACCACTTGACCGTTCGATGCGCCTGGCGTTTACGTTGATTGAACTGCTGGTCGTGATCGCCATCATTGCCATTCTGGTGGCACTGCTGCTTCCAGCGGTGCAGCAGGCTCGCGAGGCTGCTCGCCGAAGCTCCTGCAAGAACAATCTGAAGCAGTTCGGATTGGCGCTGCATAACTACCACGAAACGCACAGCGTGTTTCCTCAGGCTGCCTTCGGATCCATCCACGACAGCGGAACACCGGGCGGAACGTATGCCTGGCGTGGTTTCAGCGTTCATGCCATGCTCCTGCCGTTCATGGATCAGGGGCCGCTGTATGATCAGTTCGATTTCAATCTTCGATACGATATGGGCAACAACAACACGCTCAATAACACGAAGATTCCTACGTTCCAGTGTCCTTCAGACGTCGCTTACCCGGGAGCTGAGCCGGGTGTGAGTTACGTTGTCAGCGCCGGACCCACGCTGTTCTGGCAGCGAAGTATTGCTGACTCTGTCGGAATGTTCCGGAACGAGAGCACAATCAAGTTCCGCGATATTCTCGATGGTGCTTCGAACGTGATTGCCGCCTCGGAAGCTCTGCACGGCGACAACACGGGCGCATTTAACCACGATCAGGACCTCGTGCGGGCTCAGGGATTCCCGTCGGGATTCCCCAACGTGAACGCAACGCGTGCTCAGCTTGATGCCTACGGAACACAGTGTCTCGCCGGATCGAGCAACCACCATTCACACACGCGTCGCGAGTGGGCCAACGGAATTGGTGGTCAGACAGTGTTCAACACGTTGAACACCCCGAACTCACCGAACCCGGACTGTCATGAATGTGGTGGTTGCGGCTGGTACGACAGCCGCGGTGTCTGGACGGCTCGCAGTCGTCACCAGGGCGGGGTTCAGGTGCTGCTGGGAGACGGTGCAATCCGCTTCATCAGCGAGAACATCGACTTTAATACCTGGCAGAATCTGGGGCACATCAGCGACGGAGAAGCGATCGGCGAGTTCTAAATTACCGATGGCTTTCTGAGAATCGACTCGAACAGGGCGAACTCGACGACAACCGAGTCGCCCTGTTTTCATTGACCGTGAGGTATTCGTTCCACCATCGATTGACATTCGGAGAACATGATGAAGCGCTATTGGGGATGTTTGGCTCTGCTTGCCCTGGCGGTATCTGTCACCACCGGTTGCGGCGGCGGACCTGAGGCGGAGAACATTGGAAAATCCGCCGAAGAATTGAATGTCACCACCGACAAAGCCGATCTGAAGGCGCGCCTGCAGGAGATTGCCGAAAGCGGAGTCGCCGGCAGCGCACTGGCGGGAATGCACGAGAGTATCGAAAAGCTGAAAGCATCGGATCCAGACCTCGCCGACGAACTCCTGGCGATGCTGCATGAACTCGAATCTGCCAGTAGCGAGAGTCAGATTAAATCGACGGCAAAAAAAATGGCCGACAAGCTGTAGTCGGAACGCCAATCCCGTCGTTCTCGGGGCGAAAATGGACGGCCAGGCGGGCCCGGTCCAATTCAGGGCTTGCCTGGCAGCGCCCCGCTTCCCGGCGTGCCCCGCGGACTCGCGAGCTGCTATTCGCTGGCTGGTTCCTGAATCTCAAGGAGCCGATCGACCGCCACATCGGTGAGTTCGGTTGTTCGTCCCGATGGCCATTCGACTTTCAATCGTTCGATTGTGGTTGCGTCTTTCAGGCCAAATGTCGCGGTCAGTTCCGACTGCGTCAGATATCCGCGAGTCGGCATAATGATCCGCTTCTGGATCTGACCGTTGCTGGCGATCTCGACGCGAGCCCCGATCGCCTCTCGTCCAGAGGCGGTTCCGTGAAGTCGGACTCTCAACCAGTGATGCCCCAGCGTCTGTTCGTTCCGGAACAGTTCCGGCTCTCCGTCCAGATTGGTGAGCAGAAAATCGATGTCGCCGTCGGAGTCGATATCGGCATATGTCGCCCCGCGGCCCACGATTGGGTGAAAGAACTCGTCGCCCAGTTCCACTTCACTCAACAGCAGATACTCAGTCACTCCCTGCCGTCCTGCATTCCAGAAGAACTGCGGTTCCTGTTCGTAGGTCTGGCTTGGCAGGACCCGATTAATCTCGTTTTCGAGATGCCCGTTGGCAGTCAGCAGATCGAGGCGTCCGTCGAGATCCAGGTCCAGAAAGGCCACGCCGAATGTTAACGAGAGTCGCGTCTGAGGCCCGAGACCATTGGAGACGGCTTCATCGGTGAAGAACAGATCTCCTTCCGGAGAAACGTAGAAGGCGGTCATTTCATTGGAGAAGTTGCCAATGGCGATCGCCGTCGCTTCGGAATTGCGAATCGCGCCAATATCGATGCCCATCGCTCCCCGAGCGTTTCCGTCGATATCGAAGGCTACGCCCGTCGACATTCCGATCTCTCGGAACGGTTCCGGGAAGCGGTTTTCGAACAGGAAGTTGGGGACCGTATCGTTTGCCACAACAATGTCGAGGTCCTGGTCGTTGTCGAAGTCGAAGAACGTCACCCCCAGCGATTTGGCGACCGGGCCATTGGTGGATGGATTTCGTACCCAGAGTCCTGCCTTCTCCGCGATCTCGCGAAAGGTTCCATCCCCCTGGTTCTCGTAGAAGAGGGGGAACGTTCCTCCGAATGATTGCGGACGTCCGTAAGCCCGTTCGTTTCCGACCAGCTTGAAGCTCTGCGACTCATCGAACTCACGCGACCAGGCAACGTAATTGCAGACGAACAGATCGAGATCGCCATCGCGATCGTAATCAAACCAGCCGCAGCTTGTTCCCCAGTCTTCCTTTGCGCCGGCCACACCGGCTGAGGCGGTCACATCTTCAAACTTTCCTCCGCCAAGATTCCGAAAGAGAAAGTTCGGACCGACCGAGGTCAGATAGACATCGGTCAGGCCGTCTCCATCGAAATCGCCAAAGGCGCAGCCCATGCCGTATGTTGTCACATCGAGCCCGGACCCGCCGGAGATGTCGGTGAACTGTCCTGTTCCATCGTTCTCGTAGAGTGCAGTCGTCGCTGGTGTTGCCGACGGTTCGTCGCCGGGCCAGTGCATCGAATTGACAAGCAGCAGGTCCTGATCCCCGTCGTTGTCGAAATCGAAGAAACCCGCTCCCCCGCCCATGGTTTCGGGAAGCAGCTTCGCTCCACGAGCCCCGCTGACATGACGAAAATCGATTCCAGCAGCTCGCGAGATCTCGTTCAGCGGGATCTTTGGCAGTTCGACATCGGTTCGTTGACGAGTTGCAGCTGTGCGAATGGTCTGTTCGACCACCTCAGGTGTTGGCCTGAAGTAGTACGAGCCGAGGACGGCCACGGTCGCCAGGGAAGCGAGCACGATCAGCCCCACGGCTGACCAGCGAAACGCCTGGCGGAGAGGAGTCGGTCTATTCATGGACGGAAAGTCAATCAGATTCGGTAGGAGCGCGAAGCGGGTAGATTGTCACCGGATCGGCAGCCAGATCGGCCAGTGGGTATTTCTCCCGGGCCAGTCGGACCGCGCGGTCCTGAGCGTTGTAGTCGGGAAGGTATCGTTGATGCAATTGCTGATGGTGTCCACTCAGTTTCTCGTCGCCCAGTGCCCGATAGATTTGCGAGAGATTGTAGTGGGCCTGAAGGTGTTCGGAATCTTCTTCCAGCACCTTGAGAAACTCATCGCGGGCCTGTTCGAGGGCAATCTGCGCATCGTCGCGATCACCTTGAGCCTTCAGTCTGCGGGACTGATCGAAGAGGACGGAGCCGAGGTCGGCTCGGACCAGATAATCGCGTGAGAAATCAAAGCCCCGCCGCTGCGTTTCGGCAGTGACATCGGAAAGCACCGAACGGAACGCAGCCTCCGCTTCATCGAGTTCCCCCTGTTCGCGACTGATAATCCCTGCGAGGTAATTTACGGTCCACGGGTTCGGTTTCGACTGTTCGCTGGTTTGCTCAATCGCTCGCTGTAAAGCTTCACCCGCTTCATCAAGTCGACCTTCCCGGAAATACACTCGGGCCAGGTTCACGGGACCATCGGTGTAGCCGAGTTTCTCGACTTCAAGAAACGCCTGTTCGGCCTGGCGAAGTTCTCCTTTGCCCTTCAGGAATGCGCCGATGCCGTAATCGTTCCAGCGCTGCCACAGCGGATATGGCGACGGGACCTCCGGCGTCTCCGCAGACGCCGCCTCTTCCGCGTTTCCGAGCGGCAATGTCAGCGTATCCTGGGCCATCACGGTGATAGGCAACTGATTCCGGTAAGGGCCTTCGCCGTTGTCTTCCCGCAGCGGCTTACCAATCTTCCGGGCATGTTCGGCAACGAACTCCATGTATTCCGAATCAAATTTGCGATAAAGCACGCGGGCTCGAAGCTGAATCTCCCCAGTCAGATCGGGAGGAAGGTTCAAAGCGTAATGAACCGACTGCCCGGCTCCTGGGGGAATCTGGTGGTCGTAGACCTTCGTGAAGATATCCTGCGTGTTGCGTCGAGCGATGCGGTTGCCGTGCCGGTCGATGACGAACGCGTTAATGAAGTGCGACTCGGGATCGACGGTTCCGTCTTCGGACAAGGCTCCGCTGTGAACGATTACGTTGTTCTCGTGCTGGACTTCAACTTCCAGCCACAGCTCGTTGGAATCGGTTGTTCCCTGCGTGAGATGGTGTCCCAGCGTCAGCGTGCGAACGACAACTTCCAGCAGATAATCCTCACCAGGAACGACCACAGGGATTGTTGGTCTTAATGGAGCGTGCAGTTTGCCGTCGACCTGATGCCCTTCCCGCAAACCGAACAGATCGACCCGCACGGTGTTTTCGAGAAACTCCCGGTGCGCCCGAATTGTTTCCTCGTCATTCCTCAACCAGGCAATGGCGGTATTTGCGGCGGGGAAGAGATGGTCGTGGACAGCCAGCGGTCCATCCGGTTCGAGCTGCCGGGCGGCGACGTCATTCGATGTCTGAGCCGGCATATGACAGCCATTGCAGTTCTGCTGGGCCACGGGAGGATAGTAGAAGCTGCGGGAACCATGTCCGGAAACACCGCTGAGCAAATAACTGTCGTAATGGTTCTGCCCTCGCAGGAAGTCCTTATAGTGATTCAGTTCTTTCGGCAGAGACACTTTATGGCAGGTGGAGCAGAACTCGGCTGTTTTATGGAACGGCTTGAGATACGTCTGCTTATGGAGAGCAGGCTTGGCTTTGATCAACTGACGGCTGATCCATCGCAGCGTCGCGAAGCTACTGTCGGTAAACGGATACTGCTCCGGTTCGTGCAGTGTGTAGTCGCCGTTCCCTTCCGTGGAATTGACATAGCTGATTGCATGACAGACCGTGCAGGTAATCCCCGCCTGCGCGGTTTCATCACGAACCATGTCGAAGTTGGGATCGGCCAGGCGTCCTGAAAAAAGAGGAACCGGATCGTGGCAGCCGGCACACCAGTTCATGGCCTCGGTGTGGCCGTCCCGGGTAAGCAGCACGTCTTTCGTCTCCGAGATTGAGGCGAGATAAGCCGGATTGTTGAACGAGCTGAATTTGTGAACGCTGTCGGACCAGCGGGCATGCACATCCGGGTGACATTCCACGCAGAACTTGTCGTTCATCAGGACGTCGGGAGCGATGTGATCGCCGGTCGCCGACTTGGCCAGTGAAGGTCCGAACTGCTTGTCTTCTTCATCCAGTTTCACCTGCGTTGCCGCGAGAGGGACGGTTTTCGGCCGGGGTGATTGAATCTGGTGAGCCGCCAGAAATCCGGCAAACACCGCCGCGGTAGCCCCCCAGAACTGCCCCGCCTTCTTCCAGTTGATCCGTCGTCCAGCGACGCGATGCAACCAGAACATCCAGACCGCCACGAAAGGCATGACCACATGTATCCAGTAAGTGACCTGCCGCGCCTGGGGATGGTTTAACTCCGCGATTCCGACGAGTCGGACAAGCAGAATTCCGGTGACCGTGAGCACGGTCAGGACGATTCCCAGTCCGATGCCAAGTTGCCGGGCAGCGGGATTCGGAAAGCGAAACGACAGTCGATAGTGCCACCCGATAAAGACTGCCATAGCCGCGGCGAAGAAGACTCCCACCACGATATGCAGGAGAAACATCACATAGTAGAACCAGGATTGGAGAGCTGCTCCAGTCCAGAATTCGACCGATGTGACCGTCCACAGGTAAGCGGAATTGGCGATCAGGAAGAGCGTTAGCAGACCGATAGCGAAGTAAACGGGACGCAGTCTGCGACTAATGACCGGGCTGTTTCTCACTCAAAGCACCTGTTGAACTGGCAATGTCAGAAAATTCAGCAACCTGCTGATATGGTTTGAAGCGAATGTCCGAATGGTCTTCTTATTCTGGCTGTTTGGTCACGAATCGTCTACCTTTCAGCTTTGCCCATCGCTGTCGAGGCGGACAAGGGAGTCCCCGTCCGCGGTCTGAACTTTGCCTGAAGAATCGTTCCACTGACATGCAGAAGTCTCTTATCGTTGCAGCTCTGATACTGGTCGCACTGCTGAGCGCGCTGTTCGTGTTTTTTCAGCAACGAGATGGCGGTGTTGATCCCCGCCCGCAAGCCAGGCCGCTCGCCGTCGAAGAGGTCGCGACCCGTCGGAACCGCAGCCTGGCCTTCATGGAGAACCAGACGCCGCGGGACTCGATGCCAGTTCTCGAAGAGTTACTCGTCCGCGCACCGCAGCACGCAGCGTTCGCCCGGCAGAATCTGTTGGTTGCCATCGCGTTAACGCTCGAACTGGAGAACGCTGAAGCTGATCCACAACCGTTCCAGGAGTTGTTCCAACGGGCGGAGACCGTTCAGGAGAATGCCTCGTCCGATCTGCTGGAGAATGCGGAGGTCGCCGTGCTGCAGAGCCGGATCTCTCGAATTCGCGGCGACCTCGAATCGATGGTGGAAGCCGCGAGGAAAGCGACCGAGTTCGCCCCCGAGTCACCCGCCATCTGGTATGAGCTTTATCTCGCTCTGAAGCAGGTTCCATCAGCCGGGAAGGACGAAGTTCTCGAAGCCCTGGCCCGCTGCTGTCAGGCGGCTCCTGAGAATGTTTGGGCACTGTCGGAGTATGTGACGGAACTGAGTCAGGCAAAGTCACCGGAAGTCATCGAAGTCTGTCAGCAGCTGCAGGCCGTTCTCGCTCCCTTCGCTCCGGCAATGCAGCAACGCTCCCGCATCGATGTCGTTCAAACGCTGGCCGAGACCCAGCAGGCCGCTCGCGATGAGAACTGGAATGTCGTGACCCGGAACGCCCGGCTGCTGACGAATGTCCTGCGACCCGAAGATATCGCCCAGAGCGACCGAGCGGTGCTCGTACCGAATACGCTGGAGTTCGTCAGCACCGACATGCCTGCCGACTTTGCCGCTACACTTCACTCGCATCTGCGTTCAGATACCCAACTCGATCTGGAGTTTACGAGACGACAATTTGAGCTGCCCTCTTTGGACGCCGCCGTGATTCAGTGCGATGTCGCCGATATGAACCTCGATGGTCGTCACGAGTTGATTGTTCTGACCGAACAGTCGCTTACGGTTTTCGAGAAGATCGACCAGAAATGGACCGTTCTTGCCTCGGAACCGGCTGCGGACGGATTCACCGGATTCATTCTGGCCGATCTTGATCAGGACGCTGATGCCACGGAAGCTCCGACTGTGGAAGGGGCCCCGTGTGGCATGGCTGATCTCGATCTTGTTCTCTTCGGCTCCGACGGCGGCACGATTCTCCAGAATCAGATCCGCGAAGCCGGTCAACTCGTTCCGCACGAACTGGCTGTCGAGGGGGCGATCAAATTCATCACCCCGGGCGATTTTGACCTCGATGGCGATCTTGATCTGCTCCTCGGAAGCGGAACCGAACTGCGGTTGCTGGCGAACTATCAACAGTTCAATTTTCAGGATATCTCGAGTCGGTCTGCGTTTCCGCAGGGAACGGAATGGCTGAAGGCGATCGCCGTTGATTTCGATCGCGATGTCGATCTGGATGCCGTCTTGATCGCGTCGAATCAGATTGGATATCTCGAGAACCTGCGGCATGGCGAATTGCGATGGCAGCCGCTGAATCTTGGTCTCGCAGCCGATGCGTCGCTGACCGATGTCGCCGTGGTCGAACTGAATGCCGATGCCCGCTGGGACTTGCTGGTCGCGGTCGATGGAGAAGTGCGAGCTTCGCTCAGTGAGTTTGCCATGCCCGGACGCGTGGCAATGAACCCGGCAACACCATCCGGAGCAATGGGCGATCGATTCACCTTGTGCGATGGCGATAACGATGGCTGGCAGGACCTGATTGTACAAGGAAACGAATCCGGGACCGTGACCGTTCTCCGCCGCACCGGCGACGCCACGTTCGCAGAGGAAGCCTCCCTCCCTGACGAACAGCCAGAGCAAGTGCTCGTTGAGGATGTCGATCTGGACGGGGATCTCGATCTGGTCGGCTGGTCGAATGGCTCGGTCACTCTGTACGACAATCTTCATGGTAACGAGAACGGGTTTCTGAAAATCACCTTGCTCGGACAACAGGTGAAAGGCGAGCAGGCGTCCGCCTCAGGCCGGGTGAACCAATACGGCTGGGGAAGTCTGCTGGAGTTGAAAGCCGGAACGGTCTATCAGGCCCAGGTGGCGACTCGTCCCACCTCGCACTTTGGTCTGGGAAATCTGAACGATGCGGATGTGCTTCGCGTCGTCTGGACAAACGGGATTCCGCAGAACGTGATCGAACCACAGCGGAACAGCGTGCTTTGCGAGGAACTGAAGTTGAAAGGTTCCTGTCCGTATCTCTACACTTGGACTGGCGACGGCTACGAATTCTACACCGATCTTCTCTGGGCCGCTCCAGTCGGACTGCAGTTCGCCGAGGGCGTACTCGCACCGACGCGTCCATGGGAGTATCTGCTTATCGAAGGAGATCGTCTTCAACCCGAAGAGGGAACGTACCGTCTGCAGATTACCGAAGAACTCTGGGAAGCGGCGTATTTCGATCAGGTCGAGCTGATCGCCGTCGATCACCCGTCCGACATCGATGTCTACTCGAACGAGAAGGTCGCGTCGAGCGAGGTGCCCGAGTTTAAAATCCACACCGTGAGCAATCCGCAACCGATTGCCGCCGCCAGCGACTCGCACGGACGGGATGTGCTGTCCCAGATTGAAGCCCGTGATGACGTCTACACGAAGCTGTTCGATTTCAAGCACTATCAGGGCGTAACAAACGAGCATTTTCTCGAGCTCGACCTCGGCAACATTGATCACGATCAGCCGATCAAGCTGTTTCTGACCGGCTGGGTGTATCCGTCGGATACCTCAATTAACGTCGCGCTGGGCCAGAACCCGGATGCCCCTTCCGGGCGCCCCCCGTTTCTTCAGGTCCGGAACGAAGCCGGCGAATGGGTGACAGTTAACCCGAGCATGGGGTTCCCGGGAGGGAAGACGAAAACGATCGTTGTCGATTTGACCGGTGCGTTTCAAAGCTCGTCCTCAAGAGTGCGGATCGTCACCAGTATGGAAGTCTACTGGGATCACATCTTCTTCACGGCTGGCGAAACCAGCACTCAGGAAGCGATTCAGATGCAGCCGCTGCAACTTCTCTCGGCTGATCTCCATTATCGTGGCTGCTCGCGGATGGTGCGGCATCCAGGGAACGGCCCGGAGCGGTTCGACTACAATGATGTCATCACCACACCTCTCTGGCCGGCGATGACGGGGCCTTTTACGACGTACGGAGACGTCGCCGAGCTGATTCGAAATGAAGACGACAACTCGGTCGTGATGGGGGCAGGGGATGAAATGACCGTCGTGTTTGCGGCTCCGGAAGTGCCACTTCCCGAAGGCTGGCGGCGGGACTTTATTCTGCACAATGTCGGCTACGATAAAGATGCCGATCTGAATACGATCTATGGTCGCACCAGCGAGCCATTCCCGACGCGTGACAATCCGATCAATCCGCTGACGGACATCAGCGAAGTGGAGTCACCGCAGACGGACAAGGGGCAGAAGCGTCTCTTCCCACAACGACGCTTCTGGTCAGATATTCTTCATTATTCGGCCGGGGAGTCCGCAAACAGCGACTGAATCATGCCCTCAGCAGAGATGACGAACACGTCTCTCGCCCGCGGATCGGCCACGAAGAATTGTTCGCCATCGGTGCAAAGTCCGACGGGGCGTACGAGCGGTTCGCCGGAAACAAACACCTCGGGAACGCTTCCCGCTTCGGTGCCGCACTTCCAGATGGTTGAAGCGTAGTTATCGGTGATGTAGAGAGTGTCGTTCAGCAGAGCCAGTTGATGGGCGAACTGAAACGGCTCTCCTTCAATCAGCCGCGAGACTTCTCCACTGGCGTTGATTCGGCCGAGCGGGAGTTGTGTGTTTCCAACGAAGAACAGAGAATCTTCTTCCGCGATTGTCAGACCGCGAACAATGAGGTTCTTTGCCATCGCATCCGGCTTCCCGCCCTGAATCGGAATCCGGACAATCTGTCGATACTCCAGATCAGCGACGTACAGCGTGCTTTCACGGATTGCGAGGTCGACCGGGACGCCGACGTTTCCGCCCGTCAGGGGAGTGATGTCCTCCAGCCCGTTGACTCGATAGATCTCGCGGGTCGCGGAATCGCCGGCGAAGAGGTTTCCTTCATCATCGACAGCGACGCAGCGAACTGCGTTGAGCGGACTTCGGAGTTTCGGATCGGCTTTGTAAACGACGGAGAGCGTTCTGTCCTGATACTTCCAGATGCCGGGCAGTTTGAGATCGGCAATAAAAACGCTTCCGTCCTTCGCCACCGCGACATCGAGCGGATACTGGAGTTCCTGACCGTTGACGGAAACAACAGTGCACGCGAGGTGAATCGAGAACAGAATTGACAGCAACAGAGTCTTCATGGATGAAAGTCTTTAACCCACGCAAATGAACCAGGTGATAATCTCGGAGACGAGTGTAGTGGTTGCGAGCCGTTCGGTTAACTCTGCTCGCGTTCTCGGTAGAATCTGGGTGGGAGGATCGAACGATGGGAAAAAATGAACGGCGTGCTCCGCGGCGACCGGCTACGAAGTTACCGAATCTGCAAAAGAAGTTTCAGAAGAACCAGCCCAGGCAACCGCAAGGGCCGAAGAAATAGTCTCGAAGACACCACGAACAACGGAGATCTGAGATGCGGCATTCCGTCTGGGCAATGACCATCGCAACCGTACTGTCTGTTTCGGCGATGCTTCCAGCTGCTGAACCCGCCGATGTCCTGCGAAAAGAAAACCTTGTTGCGTGGTGCATCGTTCCGTTTGATGCGACGAAGCGGGGCCCGATCGAACGTGCCAAAATGCTCAGAGACCTGGGACTGACCCGGTGCGCGTACGACTGGCGGGCGGAACACGTTCCAACCTTCGAACAGGAGATTCGGGCTTATCAGCAGGAAGGGATCGAGTTCTTCGCCTTCTGGTCGGCACACGAAGAAGCCTTCCGGCTCTTCGAGAAATATGATCTCCATCCGCAGATCTGGCAGACGTTGGGAGATCCGGGCGAAGGGAGCCAGACGGAGAAAGTCGAGCGAGCTGCCCAGGGACTGCTACCGCTCGCGAAACGGACCAGGGAGCTCAACTGCAGCCTTGGTCTGTACAATCACGGGGGCTGGGGCGGCGAGCCGAAGAATTTGATCGCAGTCTGCCAGCGGCTCCGCGAGTTGGGGCACGATCATGTCGGCGTCGTCTACAACTTCCATCACGGCCACGGTCATATCGACGACTGGAAGTCCTCGTTCGAGAAACTTCAACCGTGGTTGATCTGCCTGAACCTGAACGGGATGAATCAGGGAGCCGATCCCAAGATTCTCGGGATCGGCAAGGGGCCGCATGAACTGGAGATGATCCGAGTCGTCGTTGACTCCGGTTACGAGGGGCCCATTGGAATTCTCGATCATCGATCGGAACTCGATGCCAGAGAATCGCTGCAGGAGAACCTCGACGGGCTCGAACAGATTCGACACAAACTCCGATCCGGCCGAAACTGATCAGAGCAGGCCGCCGAGTGAGGTAATTTCGCCGGCAACGTCTTCTGCCAGGCCGACGGCTTTATCCGCGGCGTCCTTCGTTGCTGCCCAGCCCAGTTTCCCGGCATTGGACGCGAAGTAGAGACCTTTCTTAAGGTTCTTACCCGCTTCCCCCGAGAGCCACTCAGCGACATTCTTCACCTGCGACGGAGCTTCGAGAATCTCGTTCACGCCGTCCTTACCGAATCGCACCACAAATCGACCCGTGGCGACATTCGTGGCTTTGGCCCAGGCATAGTCCAGAGCTTTGGAGCCGAAAGATTCGACGTAGCCGATTCCCTTGATGGCGGCATTTGCGACATCTTTGAACGAGTTGAACAGAATATTGTGGCTCGCGATTCGCTTCAGCAAGTCCGTAACGGCGGAGTCGATGTCTGTCAGCGGCGTATGAATTGTGCCAAGGTTGAACCCGAATGCCCGGGCGCTCACGGAGGCGTTCAGTGAGTTGGCTGATAAACCTGAGGTGCCTCGAACGGCAATGGCAGCTGATGGTCGAATGCCGAACATTCCGGCTGGAGCCTTGATCGTGAAATCGCCGGTGACCGAGACGGTCTGCTTCGCGAAATCGGCATGGGCGAACATCATCACCCCGGTTCCGAGCACTTTCACATTGCTGCGAATGTCGAGTGTGGAATTGGTCAGGACGAACTGAGTTTTCGAAAGGTCGTTGTCGAGCAATCCGGTGATGTTGATCGACGGGCTGGATGTCAGACGGCGAATAACGCCATCGATATCGCCCTGCGTCCCGCGAACGAACGGGATACTGTCGAGAACGGTTCCTGAGAAGGGATTCTCCGTTTGGGCGCGGAAGTAGAGGGTGTCCGCATCACCCTGATAGATCAACGATCCGGAGGCGAGTGGAAGATTTACCGAAAGAGGAAGCCCGTCGATCTGGACGTACTGATCGATTCCTTCGTTGAAGTTGAGCCGCCCGTTGATCCCAATGGCCATCTCGGAGAAGTCGAGATCGAGCACTTTATCAATCAGCACCGCATTCCAGAGATCGGCGTTGAAATCAGCAGGGGTGGCGGCTCCGTCAGCCAGCTTCAGGGTGATCGATCCACTCGCGGTGAGGCCGAGTTGCTTGATCTTGACGCCATCGACGGCTGCAAACAGATGCCCCGCCAGGGTACTCTTGAAGTTTTCCGGGCGAGCAGCAGGTGTATACAAGATTCGGCCAAGCCGTGAAGCTCCGACGGTAAACGTCTCGTCATTCTCCCCCGGGAATTTCACGAAGACGGTTTCATCATCCGGCTGCATGACAATCGTCACGCCCTGACGATTATCTCCGCCATTGATCCCGCCGACGTTCACATGGCTGCCTCGATCAATGTCGAGCATCAGGTACGGGCGTCCGTTTTCCAAAGGCAGGCTGCTGTGCGTCTTTGTAATCTCCGCACCTGACTTGATCGCAAACTGGATCGGATCAGAGCCGGTCGGCAGGGAGATCCCCATGCCGCGGGCCAGATCGAGCAGGGGGGATGGCAGGCCAGAAATGGAAGGGAGAGTGATCGTTGCGGTAGCGATTTGCCGGAGAGCTGTGGGATTCCCCTTCGTGGTATACGTGATCTTGTGGCCGAAGAGATTGACGGTAATGCTCCCCTGTCCCTGGATGCGTGTCTCGATTTCCAGTCCGGAAGTACTGATCGGCAATGCACTGCCATGCGGAGAGACAATGCTGATGACACCATGACCCTGGTAGGTCTTACCGGAAAGAGTCCAGCCGTCGGCAGCTTTCAGGCTCATGATGCCGGAGCTGCCAATCAAATCGAGCGTGTCGCCTGACTGTCGGACGTAAAGAGCGGTAGACGATTCCCGGGCGATGACATCATCGCCAAACAGAGTCTGCGTTTCCGAGCTCTTCAGTTTCGTATTGAGGAATGAAACCGGTCCGGCGAACATGAGATCGGCACCGGCACCTGGCGTGGTGAAATCGTAGAGTGTACTGCTGTGGATGATGTCGTCGCCGTTACCGCCCTTCAGAACCTGCGGTGTGATGAAGTCGCTCAGCTTACGGAAGCCGGCACTTCCACCGTCGATCCAGTCGTTGCCATCGCCCCCATCGAGATAGTCATGCCCGGCGAAACCATAAAGACGATCGTGACCATCTCCGCCGAGAAACCGATCGTCGTTGGAGCCGCCGCGGAGCTCATCGCTCCCATCTCCTCCGTAGGCTTCGGAACGTTTGGACGTGCCATTGGAGAACAGGTCATCGCCGCCGTTTCCATGAAACACGATCTTCGAAACACTCGACGAGCGGAAGGTGCGCTGCTGATTGTTCGTGTGATCGGCGACAACGATGGAACCATTGTCCTCGGAGACGGTGACGTGATCAGGATCGTTGTCGCCGGTAATGGTCAGCACTCCATGCGAGAGTGCGGAAGTGGAAGAGAGCAGGTCTCTGGCTTCGAGAACTTCAGCTACCCCGGGAGCGACTCGCAGGAGATGACTTCTTTTCGAGGGACTGGCGAACAGGGTGTTGAGGAGGGAGGAGTGCGCCCGCATTCTGGCTCCGCTGGACTGGATGGTCGAAGACCAGACTCTGTCTCATCTGGAGAGCAATCTGGTCGAATTGTTCGAAGCAAAGCTAGAACAACGACCTGCGGAGAGCTTTGTGGAACGAGTGGAGCAGGGGTTTTTACGGAAGCGAATTCTCAGTGCGTCCCGGTTCTAGCGATCCGTCGCCTTCCGGGAACGAAAATGTTGCCGAATGAATACGGCTGTTGCCTTTTCGCACCCTCGTGGCGAAAAAGCAACATGGCCTACCAAAGCTACTTCAGCGACAGAAGATAGGCGATCAGATCGTTGATCTCGCCTGGCTGGAGCGTTTCTGCAAAGTTGGCCGGCATCAGGGAGAGTGCCGTCTTACGGGAATCGTCGATGTCGCCCTCCGGAATACGAATCTCTTTCCCCTGGGAATCGGCGAGAACCAGAATCTGACCTTCGCGGCGGCGTTCCAGGCCGGTGTAGAGCTTGCCTTCGCTGGTTACGATGACACTGGTTCGAAACGCGGCGTCGACATTTCGGTTTGGATCCAGCAGGTCTTCGAGCAATCGATCGAGTCCCCGTTTTCCCACTCCATCGAGCTGCGGTCCGACAATCGGACCAGTCGGGCCGATGCGGTGACAGTTTCCACAGTGTTTCCGAAACAGCTCCTGTCCCCGCTCGAGAGAGATGTTGGCCGATCGAAACTCGGCTCGCTGGCGGGTGATGACTTCGGCCATTTGCTCATTGGCTGGAACAAGATTCTCGGTCAATCTCTCGGCCTGCTTCCGATCCTCTTCGGAACCACGCGCGGCGATGGCGTCCGCGACGGCAGGAGTCCGCAGAAGTTGAGCCGAGGCCTTGCCGGCAGCAATCACTTCGAGCAACGCCCGGATACCGGCCGGGTGCTGACAGAGTGACGCCGCGAACTCTCGCTGGAGTTGAGCCGGGGCCACGGCGAGTGCACTCACAAGCGACTGACGAGCCGCTGGCTTGTCAAACGCTCCCAGTTCGTCAGCGGCGATCGTGCGAAGCTCAGCCGGCTCGGTCGACTCCGTAACGATCGTCTGGAGCAGTGACAGCGCTTCTTCTGCGGGAAGAATCTGGACTGCGTTTCTGAGCGCGACGGATCTCAACGCAAGTGACTGCGCGTCTGTCGTCGCAATGGTCAATAGTTCTCGACCTGCAGAATCGGCCTTGAGCAGGCCGGCCAGTTCAATCAGCCGAATCGATTCCTCTTGAGAACCGGGAGCAGGAACGTCGATAAGCGATGGGGAAAAGCGACCAGCCGCAATCCACGCATACGCGGGAGCGGCGAAGGCGTCCACGATTTCAAAATAGACCGGCTTTCCAACATGGTCCGGCAGGGACCAGACGCAGAGACGGGCGGTGTCATTGCGGGGTGGTTCCTGACGAGCAAGTTCTGCTCCCGATTCCGCTGATACCAGCCGCACATGGTTAACGGGAGCGGGGTTTGTCCCCGGCAAACCGTTGTGGCCGCACAGCCAGAACGAAAATCTCTCCGGCAGAATGAACTGAGGACTGCGGAGGATGCCCGTCAGCTTCTCGCCTTTCGTGATGCTGTCCCAGAACGGGGCGGTCACGCCATCCGTCGAACCGCGTTCCCGGACTCCAAACGGAGACGCGGAGTGCGGCAGGCTTTCGATGGGGAGTTCGGTCCAGTCCCCCGGGTGAGCTATGACGGCTTCAAGTCGTTCGGGAGCCAGCCGATTGTACCAGCGTTTCAGATCAGGCTGCGTTTCGAGAGCGACTCCATTCTGCTCCAGTCCTGCGCAGATGGCAGAGAGCAACTGGAGTTGACGACTGGCGTCCTCTGGGAACCACCGTGGAGCCAGTTCGACGAAGGTCTGAAGTTGTGCGCTGGATCCGAACCGGGCGATCAGTTCCGCTGCCTGATTGAGTGTTTCCGATTTGGTGGCGGCTGGGTCAACCAGAGCGAGAAGAATCGGAATTGGTGCCGCATCTTCACTCGCAGCAGCAATCTCGACCAGGTGTCGGCGCAATTCGGACGGCCATGTTCTCTTCAGCAATTCAGCGACAATTGCGGTATCCCTGAGATGAGTCCGCAGTGCCATTCGGCAGGTATGAATCAGATGCGTGTCTTCGGAAGGCGCTTCTCTCCAGCAGTCGATGAGCAGTTGGACATTGTCTGCGCGAGGATGCCGCCCCAATCCGTCGGCCGCTGCTCGCACGACGAAGGCGTTGGCGTCGTGAAGCCCGGTCTGAAGAGACTCGAGTTCCTGCCGGCCAGGATCGCAGCGTTCCGCAAGAAGCTTCATCGCATGAGTTCGAACCAGCGGATCGGGATCGTTCGTCAACTGCCGCATCTCGGCTGGAGAGACGGTCTGGAGTCGTTCGAGGACCCACATCCCATGGGCACGGACTTCTGCTTTTTCCGAGGTTCGCATCGCGTTCCGCACCGCTGCGACCGCTGACTTCGGAAAGCGATCGACGAGCAGGTTCGTTGCCAGTGTCCGAACTTGAAGATTCGGGTGCCCCAATTCCCGGGCGAGTTCCTCGACGGTTCGAGTCGTCAGGTCAGGCCGAGACGGCGGCTCGATCGTTCCGTCCTCACCCGTCCAGACTACCCGCCAGATGCGTCCCAGTTGGCGGTTCCGTCGGGGATGGTCGAGCGGGGCTTCATAGTGCCCGATGACAGCATTGTAAAAGTCAGCGATATAAAGGGCTCCATCGGGACCAACAGTGAGGTCAACCGGGCGGAAGAGGAGATCGTCGCAGGTGACGAAGTCGGCCTGAGTGTCGCACTGGTATGTGGAGCCGTATTGCTTGAGGCGATCGCGGTGGATTCGCGAAGTCACCGGATTGCAGATGAAGATGTTGTCTCGATACTCGGGTGGGAAATGATCCGCGGCGTAATAGGCCGGCCCGCAGATTCCGGTCGAGCCGTGACCGTGATCGATCATTGTCGGGCCGAAGCCGAGCGCATCTGGCTTGCTTCCGAAGTGCGGATACCGAGCACCACGCAGCAGCATGTAAACCGGCATCGAGTGACAGTCGCTGCTGTAGAGATTGCCCCAGGGATCAAAGGTCAGTCCGAACGGATTGACCTGGCCCCAGGTGAATTGCTCGAACCGGGAGCCGTCTTCCCGGAAGCGATACGTGTTGCCGGAGTCGAGAACAGTGGTCTGACCGGAACCATCAACGACCTCGCTGTGGTTCGCGAATCCGTGGCAGCCATAGATCCAGCCATCAAGCCAGCGTCGATATCCGTTGCTGTTGCCGTGAACATCGATGTTTCCGAACCGCGAATAGACGGCTTTCGTATTGTCGGCCTTGCCATCGCCGTCGGTGTCGGTGACACGAAAGATCGAAGGGATGCCGTAGACGAGAGCTTCACTGCCGTCGCCCAGCGGCGTGTGACCGATGGGAATATTCAAGCCGGTTGCAAAGTGGGTGATCCCCGTCGCCTGTCCATCCGCGTCGATGTCTTCGACCACGGTCAACCGATCGCGGGGGGCGTGTTCTCCCTGACCCTTGAAGCGGGTCCGCGGTTCAACACCTTCGCTGGTGGCGGGGTACGGATACTCAATCGAATGTGTAATCCAGAGCCGACCCCGGGCATCGAAAGCCAGATTCATCGGCTGGCCAATATCCGGATCGCTGAGCACGAGCTGGATCTCGAAGCCGGGCGGAAGATGAAACTTTGCTTTCTGCTCAGCCGGAGTCAGGTCCGGTCCGGAGACCACGGCCTGAGCGAAGGCGGAGTTCGCTGAGAGGAACAGAGTCAGACAAAGCGTGTGAACCAGAAAAAAGCGATCGGGCATGGCGAGGGCAACTGCAGATCGGAGGGGACTGTATTGTGTCGAGATTGTGTCGAGGCAAAAACGACGAACCGTTCCTCTACGATCGTAACCCGCGCGGGAATTGTCCAGCCTGTCGAGAATCAGCGGGCCTCCCGAAACTGCTATTGATCTGACGGCGACGTGATTCTATTATATGTTTCATACAACTGTTTGAAACGCGTGTATTATTTGCAAAGCTCGCCATCCATGCCGAATTCCGATGACTCAACACGAGTTCGCCTGCTTGACGCTGCCGGGGCAGTATTCGCTGATCGGGGCTTCGATAAAGCCACTGTTCGCGAGATCTGTACACGGGCGGATGTGAATCTGGCGGCTGTGAACTATCACTTTGGAGACAAGGCGCGTCTTTATGTGGAGACGCTGCTGCATGCCCATGAGGTGGTTTTTGATCAGGTCCCGCTGCCCCAATGGTCCGATGAAACGCCCCCCCAGCAGAAACTCGCGGACTTTATCGAGACAATGTTGCAGCGCATGCTGCTGGCCCGGTCACTCCCGTGGCAGGCTCGCCTGATGATGCGGGAGTTCGTGGCGCCAACGACGGACTGTCGGGAACTGGCAGAGACCTATATCCAGCCGCACAACCGGATGCTGATGGAAATCATCGGAGAACTGGTTCCTCCAGAGACGCCGGAATTCAGCCGGTTTCAAATCGCCTTCAGCATCGTCGGGCAGTGCATGTTCTACAAGATGAACTCCTCTCTGATGCAGGCGATCGTGCCGGAGGAGCAGATTGCAGAGCACTTCGGGCCGGAAACCCTGGCTCGACACATCACGGCATTTTCGCTGGCCGCACTCGGCCAGCCGGGTCATTTTCAGAATTACCTTCAGACTCTCTCAGAAGAGATTGCGACATGAAATCGCTGCGTAAGTCAATTCAGGAAGTCTTTCGGTTCACATTGCCCTTTTTGATTCTGGGTATCGGTGTCGTTGGATTCGCGGCTTTGCAGAGTCAGCGGGAGCAGCCCGTCTCTGTGCCCGCGGAAACGAGCCTTCCACTTGTCGACACGGTTCCAGTCCAGCGATCCAGTGAGGGGCTTGATGTCGACCTGAACGGGATGGTTGTTCCCTTCCGCGAGATTCAGCTCTCGGCCGAAGTTTCCGGCCGCGTGACGCAGAAGTCCCCGGCGTGCAGAGCCGGGCATTATGTCACAGCGGGCACGCCGCTGCTCACAATTGACGAACGGAGTTATCAGCTTGCGGTGGAGCGGTTGCAGGAAGAACTGGCACAGGCGGAGAATTCACTGGCAGAACTCGATGTCAGGATCGAAAACTTCGATGCGTCGATTGCGTTGCTCGAGGAAGATGTTCGTCTGAAACAGGAAGAACTCCAGCGTGCCCGTCAAGTCTACTCGCGTGGAGGGCTCAACGAGAGCGAACTGAATGATTTCCGGGCCAATGAACTGGCTGCCCGGAACACGCTGGTATCGACTCAGAACGAGAAACGCGTTTCACAGGCGAGTCGCGAACGATTGAGCAACGCACGGGATCTCGCTCAGGCAAAACTTCGCGAAGCCGAACTCGATCTCGAGAAGGCACAGATCGTCGCTCCGATTGATGGTGTCATTGTTTCGGAAGAGGTGGAAGAAGGAAACTATGTCGCCGCGGGAACAAAGCTCGTCACCATTGACGATACCTCGGCGGCGGAGGTTCGCACCACTTTGCGTATGGAGGAGTTGAACTGGATTCTGCGTCACGAGGCCAGTCTCGGGCAGACTGTTCGCCCCGGGCAGCGGAATGATTATCAGTTGCCGCAGGTTCCCGCCACCGTTTCATATCGTCTCGGCTCTCAGACCTACCAGTGGCAGGGGTATCTCTCCCGGTATGAGGGAATCGGGCTGAACGAGCAGACTCGAACTGTCCCCGTCCGCCTGCTTGTGCCGGAACCTCAGCGTGTCCAGCGGAAAGCGATTCAGTCTGTCGGCGTGACCGGGGGACCTCGGGCCCTCGTACGTGGCATGTTTGTCGACGTCACCCTGCATGTGCAGCCCAATGTCGGCTTCGTGGAAGTGCCGGAACGAGCCGTGCAGCCGGGAAACAAAGTCTGGATCGTTCGAGACGAACGTCTGCAGGAAGTGGAACTGACTCAGGTGAATTTCGGTGAGGGAAAATTGCTTGTCCCTGAAGGCGAAACCGAACTCCGCGTCGGGGATGCGGTCGTCGTGTCGCCACTCCTCGCGGCCCGGGAAGGCCTGCAGGTCCAGAGCAGAGATGCAGGAGCCTCGGTCGCTGACAGCAGTGCTGCAGACGAAGGATCACGGAACTGATGAGAGATTTGATTCGCGGTGCGATCCACAATACGCCGGCGATGAACACGCTCATGATCGCGATTCTGGTCGCCGGTCTGTTCAGTCTGTTCAACCTTCGTCGCGAGGTCTTTCCCGAGTTCGAACTGGAAACGATCCTCATCTCGGTTCCTTACCCCGGGGCAAGTCCAGACGAAGTGGAAACCGGGATCTGTGAGAAGATCGAAGAAGCAGTCCGGTCAATCGATGGCATCAAGAAAGTGACGTCGGTCGCCAAAGAGGGGGCGGGGTCAGTCATTCTCGAACTGAATACCGGCACGAACGCGCAGAAGATCCTCAACGAGGTTCGGTCCGAAGTCGATCGAATCACCAGTTTTCCAGAGCTGGCCGAAGATCCCGAAGTCAAGCAGGTTGTCACGCGGCAGCCGGCGATTACCGTCGGAGTGATCGGCCCCCCGCTCGATTCGGTTGAGGCCGAGCTTCAACTTCGGGAAGTGGCCGAGCAGGTTCGGAATGATCTGATTCGATTACCGGCAGTTTCGCAGGCAGACATCTCGGGAGCGAAAGACTACCAGATTGATGTCGAGATCAGTGAAGAAACTCTGCGGCGTTACGGTCTGTCGCTGAAGCGGGTTGCTGAGATCGTGAGGAAGGAGAATCTCGAACTTCCTGCAGGAACAATTCGGACCGAGTCGCAGGAAATCCTCGTCAAAGGGAAGAACAAACGGACGGTCGGAGAAGAAATCGCCCGGATTCCGCTCGTAACTCTTCCTGACGGGACTGTCCTCACGATTGATGATCTCGGGGACGTTCGCGACGAGTTCGCCGACTCGACCGTTTCAACCGTGATCGATGGGCAGCCCGGGATCGCAATTTCGGTAACGCGTTCGTCGACCGAGGACCTGCTCGAAATGACCGATGCGGTGCACGAATACCTCGCAACACAGGAAATGCCAGCCGGGTATCGGCTCATCTACTGGGGGGATCGCTCCGTCGAGGTTCGCGATCGTCTGGACCTGCTCGCCGAGAACGGCCTGCAGGGCCTGTTACTTGTGTTGATCTTTCTCTCCCTGTTTCTGAATCTCCGTCTGGCCTGGTGGGTGTCGCTTGGGATTCCGATTTCGATTCTGGGCGCGTGCGGGACGCTCTACCTGGGTGGAGAGACCCTCAACATGCTTTCGAGCTTCACATTCGTCATGGCCCTCGGCATCGTTGTTGATGATGCAATCGTGGTCGGCGAGAACGTGCATGCTCATCGACTGATGGGGAAATCACCTTTGCAGGCGGCTATTGACGGTACGGTTGAAGTGGCTCCGTCCGTCGCGGCTTCGGTCAGCACGACAATCATTGCCTTTCTCCCGCTGTTGTTCGTTACCGGAGTAATGGGGAAGTTCGTTGCGGTGATGCCGATCGGAATGATCGCCATTCTGATCTTCTCCCTTTTCGAATCGCTGTTCATCCTGTCCTGTCACCTTGCTCACGAAGAGGATGAGTCGCTCCCCCAGAGTTACCCCGCGAAGGCTCGGCGGTTCCGAGAGAAACTCCCCCGCGGAACACGGTGGACGATCGGAACGTGTCTGCTGGTGGCCGGATATATTGCGGAAGTATTCGCTTATCCGGTCCGGCAGTTGAATCGAGCCGTGACCTACCTCAACAGGGGGACGCAATTTGTTATGGACCGGTTCGTAAACAACTTTTACGTACCCGTCCTGAAATTATCGCTGGCCAATACACTTTCGACCGCGTGTGTCGCGGTCACGCTGCTGTTGTTAACCGCCGGCCTCGTGGCGGGAGGATTCGTGCCGTTCATTGTCTTTCCGAAGACCGACAGCAATACCATCGAAGCGACGATTACGTATCCCGATGGAACCCCCGTCTCAGTGACGGAGCAGGGGACGGCTCAACTTGAAGCTGCCATGCGTGCGGTGAATGAAAAACTCGAACGCGAGGGCCAGCCGGTCGTGGAGTTGATTCGTCGATCGGTCGGTTTCGCAACGATGCAGAATGGCCCGGCGATGAGCACCGAGAACTCGGGAAGCCACCTCGGACTCGTGACCGTGGAGTTGAAGGATGTCTCGGAGCGGGAGTTGAATTCTCAGCAGATTCTCGCGGCCTGGAGGCAGGCAGCCGGGGAGTTCCCCGGAGTGGAGAATCTCTCTTTCGGCGACGGGGAAATGGGACCGGCAGGAACGCCGATCGAGTTCAAACTGCTTGCTCAGGGAGAAGGCTTTGAAGATCTTCAACTTGCCGTTGAAGAAACCAAAGCACGACTGGCGGAGTTCCCCGGGGTTTTCGATATCCAGGATGATTCGGCTGCCGGAAAATGGGAATTTCAGCTTCGGGTCAAGGATTCCGCGGTCGCGACTGGTATCAATCTCGAACAGCTCGCAGAAACAGTGCGGGCTGCCTACTACGGCGAAGAAGTGATGCGTCTGCAACGCGGTCGCCACGAAGTGAAACTGATGGTTCGTTTCCCGGAAGGAGACCGGCACTCTTTGTCAGAGTTCGATCAGATCCGGGTTCGGACCGACAACGGCGTCGAGTACCCGCTCACGGAACTGGCAGATGTCACAGTGTCGAGAAGCTATTCCGAGATTAACCGAGTCGATCAGATGCGGTCGATCACCATTTCTGCCGATCTCGACGAGACACGGGCGAACGCCAGTCAGATCGTAGGGGTGCTCCGCCAGGACTTCATGCCGGGATTGCTTGAGAAGTACCCCGATGTCGAAGTCCTCTGGGAAGGTCAACAGCAGCAGACCACAGAATCGGTGCAGAGTCTGCTGTTGGGACTCGCGGTTGCGTTACTGGCGATGTTTGTCCTGCTGACATTCCAGTTCACTTCCTACGTACAGCCGATCGTCATCATGGGGATCATTCCATTCGGCGTCGTGGGGGCCGTGGTCGGACATGCTCTAATGGGACTGCCAATTACGCTGTTCAGCCTGTTCGGGCTGGTCACGCTGACGGGGATTGTCGTTAACGACTCGATCGTCCTGATCGACTTCATTAATCATCGCGTGAACGATGGCATGCCTGTTCGTGAAGCGTTGATCGATGCCGGACGGCGGCGTCTGCGACCGATCCTGTTGACTTCAGTGACCACGGTGGCAGGTCTGTTTCCGCTGATTCTGGAAACGTCGTTTCAGGCACAGATTCTGATTCCGATGGCAGTCAGCATTTGCTTCGGACTGCTCGTCTCAACGATGCTGATCCTCTTACTTGTTCCCACCTTCTACTATGCCGTGGCCCAGCTCACGCGGCCTGAAGTCGTTTCCGCGTCCTGAAAGTCGAGGAGGTAATGAGGCAACCTTTTCGGAATTCCTCCCCGCCCCAGTTTCATTCGAGAAGGCGATCGCTCTATCGATATCGGATCTACCGATTTAAACTACTCCTCGCCGGTACTCGGCCCGGGATTGAGGATATCATAGATCCGTTTGATCACCCGAGACTTGACCAGGTAGACGGCGTTCGCCGTCGTTCCGTGTTCAGCGGCAATATCTTCGGCCTGGCGGCCTTTGCCCAGATACTCAATCAGAATCTCGATATCGCGATCCGAAGATTGAGAGCGCAGCAGCGCCATCTTACGTTCAAACTCATCGAGAGCGCTGCTCGAAGGCTCTTCGGTCTGCTTGTCGGATTCTGTACCTGCCGTCGGTGTGTTCTCGACGAACGACTCGGAACAGGGCTCTTCTCGACTTCGTTTGCTTTTCCGGAACAGATCGGCAATTCGCGACCGCGTGACGAGTAACATCCATTTCCGGAACGAACCGTTCCGCTGTCGATCGAAGTTTCCGACTGCTTTGAAGATCTTGAACATCACCTCTTGAGTGACGTCGTCGGCATCGGCTTCCGACAGGCCGGAGCGGAGGCAATGGCTCATCAGCCAGGAGCGATAGCGGCTCTCAAAGCGGGTCCAGGCCGACTCGCTTCCTTCCGCAAGTTCACCCAGCATCGACAGGGACGTTGTGAACGTTTCGTCGTTTTCGCCCTCGTTCTGCGATACGTGATCAGTCATACTGAATATTGTGACAGATGCGAACGGTTATTATGCTGGAAGGGGATTCGGGGAACGATGAACTACTCCCCTGAGACCGGACCTCGGATTAGCCTTCGACACGGAAAGTTTCCGGAGTGAACAACTCAAGCTTCCTAGTTACGCAATCATACCAGAGCGATCTTCCGTCCGAAACACTTTGTAGCGAATTCGAGTCGAAATGGCGCTCTTCGGAAGAACCTCCCCGGATCGAGGACTATCTTCGAGACACGGCCGGTCCGCATCGGAGTACTCTACTCGGCCGACTGATTCTGATTGAGCTCCGCTACCGTTTTCTTTCCGGAGAGACGCCGGATCTCGCGGAATACGCACGGCGGTTCCCCCAGGAAGATCTCAAGATCGACAGCATCCGTCCGCTGTATCAGAAGATTCGCAGCGAGATTGAGACGGCAACCGCCGAGACTGTCGTTCCAGAGTCGGTTCGGAAGACGCTGGGGAAATTCCAGTTAATGGCCCGCGTCGGCAAAGGGGGCTTCGGGGAAGTCTGGCGTGCCTGGGATCCGGAATTGCGCCGTCTGGTGGCCATCAAAATTCTCTTCCGGGACAAGACGGCTCTGGAGCATATCGACCTGGCCCGTCACGAGGCGAAGGTCGCTGCTCAGTTAATTCATCCCAATATCGTGAGGATGTACGCCTTCGAAGATACCGAAGACTGCGCCTATACTGTTTCCGAATATATTGACGGCCTCAACCTTCGTCAGGTGTTGAAGCAGAGCCGGATGAATCAGATCGAGGCGGCTCGTATCTGTTCGCAGATTGCCCAGGCACTCCACCAGGCTCATCAATGCGGAATCGTCCACCGGGACGTCAAACCCGCCAACGTCATGCTGGATCCGTCCGGAAATGCAAAGCTGACGGACTTCGGCGTCGCCCACTGGGCCAGCGCGGAGCAAACTCTTCGATTACGGAAGGACGTTGTCGGGAGTGCCAACTATATGTCTCCCGAACAGGCCCGCGGTTCCGACGTGTCGCCGCAAAGCGACGTCTATGCGCTTGGCGTACTGCTTTACGAAGCCGTGACCGGTAAATTGCCGTTCAAGGGGCCGGCGAAACAGATCCTTGTAGCTCATCAATACAACGACCCGCCGGCACCGCGAAAGGTTAATCCGGCCGTGAGTCGGGATTTGGAAACGGTCTGTCTCAAGGCCCTGGAAAAAGATCCCGAACAGCGCTATCAGACAGCCAGACAGTTCGCAGAAGATCTGGAGGCGATCACCAAAGGAGAGCCGGTCAATGCCCGTCCCGTCAGGTGGCTGGAACGGAAATGGCGAGCCATTCGTCGCAAGCCGTACTCAACAATGGCAGTGGTCGGATCCGTTACGATGGGGGTGGCCGGGGCCGTGCTGGCGCTGCAGGCAAGCGTCATGCACGATGATGGGAAGCTTGCCGTTCAGTTTGATGGAACTCCCGGGGCAACCTACGTGGTTCATCCGATAGATCCGAAAACCGGGCTGTTGGAAGCCCTTGCGCCAGATGGAAGTACCAGCAGGCGAACTGCGCTGTACACTGCGCGGGCGGACAGGAAATGTAAAGTGCGCATGGCGCCCGGCTTCTACTCAGTAGTGGGATGGCATGACGGCAACAAGATCGAAGTGTTCCGGACCGTTCCCGAAGATGCCACGCAGATTCCTTGGGCTCGTCGGTACCGCAGATTCCAGTACGTGGCGGAGGATACGATTGAATGGCCTGAAATCATGGTCGGTTCGTGCCCATTTGAAAGAGACTTCGTGCTCATTCCAGGTTATCAATTGGAATATGGCAATGAAGAAGATGGGTCGAAACACCAGAGGTCCGTCGGTCCGCTGTGGGTCTACACTCGCGAATTTTCCATCGCAGATTTCCGCGTCATTTATGGAATGCTGCATCCGCGACATAAAGGGATGAAAGAATTTGATTCCCCTCAGGCGGCTCGATACGATGAGGCGATGAACTGGGCCGAATTCTCGCGTGCACGTTTGCCAACGGAACATGAGTTTGAATATATCGCTCGTTTGAAGCAGATGGTTCAACAGAGGGATTTCGCAACCCTGGAGTCAGTGGCTGCCAGTGGAAAGATCAGTTTGGACGAGCTTCTCTATCGGCTGAGAAAAATCGAGGGAATTGACGATGGCGCCGCCGAATGGGTGATGGGTTCACCTGGGGCCTACTGGGTGTTCGCCGGGAACGAGCCGCCCCAGCAATGGTCGCCCGACTACCGCGTACTCAAAGGGGGGATTTCCTCCGCCTCTGAAACCGAGGAGACTTCACCTGTTTCGCCCTCTCATCGCGAAGTTCTGCATTATGGGGTTGCGCCCGATCAGACGATCTCCTTTCGGCTCGTGAAGACCTTTTCTACACCCACACTGTATTAACCATGACGACTGCACGTTCGCCACGGAATATCGTCTGGGCGTTTCTCAGCTTCAATACTGTTGCCTACACCAACGATTTGCGGCGGGCGACCGCTTACGGGCTCGAAGTGATTGTGGTCGAAGTCTCCCACGTGGAGCAGAACCTATCCGTCATTCGTCTGGGGTCTTCTCCGCAGGAAGATTGTGTCCTGGCCACGATCTTCGCAGCCGAACTCGATGTTCAGGTCCAGGCCTTCTTCGCAGTAGCGACCACGCACAGCGGGTCTGATGAAGCGACGAGCCGAATCCTTCTGATCGCAACACACGGGCAGTCGGGAACTTTCTTTCTCCGTCGCCAGATTGCTGATCTACATCGCAGGGTAAAAGGGAAGGTGACCGATCGAGAACTTCTTGAACACGGGGTAACCCCGGAGGACTTTCAGGACCTCGCGGAACTCGTGCTGCACGATTCTTCGAAGATCGAAGATGGACGCATAGATGTGCACGGCGTGAGACGAATTCTTCACGCCTACGGCTTGCAGAAAGACACTCTGCCGCCAGACCAGAAAGAGAACCGTTATCGACAGCTTTGGGAAGAATCCTGGGGTGAGGAAGTCGACAACACGGGCCACTCTCTGGGAGGTCTGACTCACCTCAGTACCGGCCGGGCTTTTCGTGGGCCACAAGAAACGGACAAAGCCAAGAGCGGCTCTACGTACGATCTCTCAGTCCGGCGGCTACGAGAATTGCTGGGAGAACTCGATACCAGGATTGATCTGGTAGTTCTGGCCTGCTGCTCGTTAGGTACTGTCGAAGTCGCCTACGAATTGCGGGAAGTCTGCTCACTGTTAATGGCAACTCCCTCGTTGCTGTACCGGTCCATCGAGTTTCAGAAGCCGATGGAATCGTTATCGGCCTTGCCAGAATTTCGTACCGCTTCTCGATTCGAACGATGCTGCATGCTTGCCCGGGAGATCATTCGCGCCGAAGACCGCGATCGAGCGGAGATCGAAGTCCGTGCTCAATTCGACTGTCTCAAGAGTGGGGCTGCGCTTGTTGTGGTCGACAATGAATCGTCCCGGTTTGGTCGATCAGGCTGGGACGAGTACCTTGCCGCGTTCGATCGGTTCTGTCGACAGCTCGAACAGGAGATGAGCAACACAGCATACAGCCGCGCCATGGGGCTGATGGCCAACTTTCATGACATGGCTAATGACGCCTCGCTGATGATGAGTCAGTGTAATTGCAGCAACGACGAGAATCGTCTGTTCTTTACCTTCTCTCGAGACCTGATCGCGACCGGTCACGCGATTCAGTTCTGCATCGACAGTGATGCCGCGGCGTATCAATCGAGAGGGCTGGCCGACTTCTGCAAGGCCAATCGGAGCTTGCTTCGCTTCTTCACCGCGAATGCCAGACCCAGTCTCGGCTGCCGAAGTCACGGGTTAGGAGTCTTCGCCCCGTCTTCGAGAGATCGACTCTACCCGGAGTACAACGGAGTCGACGCCGGCGGGCTCTTTGAGTTCCTCAACGACGACGGCACGGGGTTTCGCCGCTGGCGATCGATTCTGGAGAAGGGCCTGGAATCTGCGAAAGCCGGGGATGTGCAGCAGAAAGGCCATGAGGAGGCGTGAGCCCCTTCATGGCCTCGATAGCATTGATTTAAGCGGCTGTCTTATTCGCAGATCCATTCCGAGAGGGGGCTGGCGATGAAGCAGACCGCTAGGTGGTTTCCGAAGTGAAGTTCAATTCGGTCTTCCGCGGAAATGTCAGGACCTTTACCGCTATGGTTCGCCGCCCATCGTGTTCGTCCGGCATCGAGTTCCGGATCCTTTTCATCCGGTTTCGTTTCGAAGGCCATACTTACCGTCGTCTCGCGGCCAATTTGCGTATATTTGATCGTGTAGTAGAACACGAGAATGTGCTTGTAGGTTGGTTCCTGGTCGGGAGAGCAAATCGTTTTAATCTTGTAGGGAATTGGAGAGCCAAACGGTTCGATCTTCACGTCGTCACGCCCTTCGCTTCGTTGAGCAATCAGGAGGGCAACCGCGTGGGGTGTGTCTCGACAGATTGGCTCTTCGATGGCGCGGGTAATCGTTTTGCCTGCGGCTCGATCGGCGTCCGCATTCTTTTCTTGGTTGAATTCGAGAATGCAGGGCATAGTCTCGCTGTCACAAAAGCTGTAATCATGGGCGGCGGTGTGATGGTACGTGGTCATAACCTTGTTGACGCAATCAGATGCCGGGTTATGGTACCAGGCATAGTAGTCGTGTCCGTTTCCGTTAGGGCCAACATAGTGAAACAGGCAGTAAACCCCAGGATCTTTGTTACCGGCGAGAGTGGGCGTTGTGGCCAGAGTCACAGTCAGTCCGGCAATCGCCAAAATCAGTGCAGTTGCTTTCAAAGCAGTCTCCTCACCTCTAATGGTCATTGTGAATGGTCAGAATTCCCGGAGGTTAGCTTGCTCGTCTCGCATCCAGAGGAACCCGACCTTTCCCGATACAGGAAGTCACTTCATAGAACGCCCGGAACTGTCAGCGAATAGATTTGTGGTCAACTATGGCGGACCGAGAGTCTCGAAAGTCAGGCTGCGTTGAGTGAGACTGGTGAAGGGAAGATGGGACCTTTCCTAAGATGTGTTTCGATCGGGGGGCGGGTGCAAACTGGCGCAGCAAAAAAGGCCATGACGCGGTGGTTTCACCGGGCATGGCCTCCAAGAACGCATTCAATTGTCGCCACGCGTTTTATTCGCAGAACCATTCCGAGAGGGGACTGGCGATGAAGCAGACCGACATGTGGTTTCCGAAGCGGAGATCGATTCGGTCCTCAGCCGAAACCTCAACGGAAGTACCGCTTTGACGTGCCGCCCAGCGTTTGAGGCCGGCGTCCAGCTCTGGATCGGATTCGTCTGGCTCAGTTTCGAAGGCCATGCAGACGATCGTCTGTCGGCCGACCCGAGCGTAGTCGATCGTGTAATAGTACACGAGGATATGCTTGTAACGTGGTTCCTCTCCGGTACAGCTCGTTTTAATCTTGTAGGGAAGAGCCTCGCCTAACGCCTTGATCCCCATGGACTCGTTCTGGGTGATCTCCAGCGTTTGTTCATGAGTTGTGTTTCGCGGAATCGGTCTTTGCAGAAGTCCGTCTGTGCTGTCCGTTTTCGCCTTCTTCGTTTCTCCCGCCTTCTTCCTGGGAGTGTTGCCGTCTTCCGCACTGGCGGGGAGGCAATTCCCATCCTCGCAGAACCGGAAATCGTACGCTGTATCGTGGTAGTAGTAATACATCGTCTTGTTCACACAGTCCGTGTCAGGACTGTGCAGCCAGGCGTAGTAGTCATGCCCGGTTCCGTTCGGCCCCAGATAATGGAACGGACAATAGACATCGGCGGCTACGGCCTGCGTCATCGCCAGAGCGGTATTCAGTCCGGCGATCGCAAGAATCAGTACTGTCGCTTTCACGGTCGTCTCCTTCGGCTGGTGTCCATCGCGATACAATCAAAACTCTCCGAGAACTTCGCCGTCGTCGCGAGTCGCGAGAAGCTTGACCGTCTTCAGATAGGTGTTCTCACTGACGAAACGTACGGAGCTGTCGCAAAGTACGACCTGCACTCCCCCCTTATGGGCGGAAAGCAGTGAATTGTTCGGGCCGGCCGAGGTGCTGGTGCCGGCCAGGGAGAGATCATCGGTCCCAATTGGATATCGGATCGAAGTGACATTGTATGCGACGTTGGGGAAGGGGATGCCCGAGTATCCGGCTCCCGGCACACCATTCGCCATCGTTCCCGCGAACCAGCCGGCCTGATGCCCGCCATCCATCCGAGCTTTATTCGCTCCATTGCGGCCGTATGTCGAGATTTCCCCGACGATCATTGTATTTGAAGTACCATCAGTAATATCTCGAAACTGGATGTGTTTCCCCGGAACGAGAGTCCCGCCGGCGCTGATCTGCCCAGAGTTCGGAGAACTAGTTTCGAGGCAGCACGCCGTAACTCGGTTTTCGCTGAAAGAGCCGTCTGGATAAGCCGTGTTATTGGAGGGAACGGCTCCCGCGATGCCTACGTAGTGCGGCATAAGGACGGCGGCGTTGCCCATTAACGGCACGTTCACCTTCTCGGGAAGGGGGCTCGAGGGACATAGAATCGTTGACAGATCGGCCGACTGCACGGCCTGTGCGAACGTCACCGACAGGCCCGAGCCCGGAGTTTCATGTGGAAAAAGATCATAGAGTGCCGGTTGTTCGATATAAGGAAGCAGTCCTACGTACCAGCTGGGGCCCATCGTGAACCCACTTGTTCCCTGACGTCGGGCCCCGATCGGGAACGTGTTGTACACATCATGGTAGTTGTGGAGAGCCAGGCCGATCTGCTTCAGGTTGTTCTTGCAACTACTGCGTCGAGCCGACTCTCGTGCCTGCTGGACCGCAGGCAGCAGCAATGCGACCAGTACAGCAATAATGGCAATTACCACGAGGAGTTCAATCAGAGTGAATGCCTTCCGAACGTTGGTAGTGAGGGGTTTCATCGAACGGTCCCGCTGTGTGGTGTGGCTAGATAGGATTTGATGGCTGGCGTGACTATGCCAATAATAGAGGTGAATTGCAATGTGCATATTGACACTTCTTGGGAAAATCCCCCGTTAAGCGCCCGAGTAAACATATTGACATGTGTCAGAGTGGTGTTGTGTCCACTTTTCGGTGGCTGATCTGCACGTTTACGTGCTTCTAAGATAGGAGAACCATCCAGCCGGTCTGACCAGTGCTCCTCTCACCGGAGTTGAGTCACGATCAATAACGGGGGGCTGAAAGAACGGTCAGGCGAAGAGTTCCGAGACGACTTTGCCACCTTCAGGGCCCGTGAGGCGATGGTCACGCCCGGCATGCCAGTATTTCAGCTCGTTCGGAGGGAGTCCAAGGGAGTGGAGGATCGTCGCGTGCAGGTCACGGAAGTGGACCTTCCCTTCCACGGCCCGCGAGCCGGTTTCGTCGGTCTTGCCGTGCACATGACCTCCTTTGACGCCCGCCCCCGCCAGCCAGAAGGTGAAGCCCCGTGAGTTATGGCCGGTTTCGTCGCTCTTGTCTTCAGGCTTGATGCCGGGACGCCCGAACTCCCCACCCCACACAACGAGCGTATCGTCGAGCATGCCGCGCAGCTTCAGGTCATCCAGCAGGGCCGCGATCGGGGCGTCGGTCGCCTGACAGTTGGCCGTCAGATCCCGGCGATGATTCTTGTGCTGGTCCCAGCTGCCATGGTTGACTTCAATGAACCGCACCCCGGCTTCTGCGAACCGACGGGCCAGCAGGCATTGGCGTCCGAAATCACTCGGCTTGCAAGTTCCGATCTGCTCGTTGTTCTTGCCGACCCGATAGCGCTCAAGCGTTTCTTTGGTTTCGCTGCTGAGATCGAGCAGTTCCGGCGCAGCCATCTGCATGCGAAATCCGAGTTCCATCGACTCGATGACGCTTTCGAGTTGCTGATCTCCCTGACGCTGACCCAGATGGCCCCGATTCATCATTTGCGTCAGCTCAAGTTGCCGTTTTCGAGTGGCATAGCTGAAATGACTGCTGGCGATATTACTGATCGTAGCCTTCGACATATCCTCGCCATTCACACCGATCGGCGTTCCATTATAGATCGATGGCAAGAAGGCACTGGAATAGATCGAGCTCTTGGATGTATTGAAACTGATGAATCCCGGCAGGTTTTGATTCTCAGTGCCGAGACCATAGGTGATCCAGGAACCAAGGCTGGGACGCTCACGCAACCGGTCGCCGGTATGCAGTTGCAGGAATGACTGCGCATGGATCGTTGTGTCGGCGTGCATTCCGTTGATAACGCACAGATCATCGGCGTGCTGGGCGGTTTCAGGCAGCAGTTCCGAAATCCAGAGGCCGCTTTCGCCGTGCTGAGCAAATTCGAAGGCCGACCCCGGGTGCGGCTTCTTTCCGGTCTGTGGTTTGTAGTCGAACGTATCCATATGAGCTGGACCGCCGCTCATGCAGAGAAAGATGACCCGTTTCGCACGCGCTGGATGTGCTGGGACCTTGCTGGTAAGCCCTTCAGCCCCAAGAGCGTTCGATGGCCGGCCGCAGAGCGCCTGCAGAGCCAGATAGCCGAAGCCGCAGGAGACGGTTTGAAGCATGTCGCGACGTGTGGGAATCATTGGAGGCGTCTCCGGGCGGAGGGTTAATCGACGTAGCGAAACTCGTTCGTCATCAGCAGGGCCTGGCAGAGGACTGCCCAGGCCTTCGTCTGGTTTTCTTCTTCGACTTCTGAAAACCGTATCAGCTCAAGCGCCTGAGTCCGTTCGGTCGGGGAGGGATCGCGGGCGAGAATCTGGCGGAAAACGTGCCGGATCCGTGATTCGGGTTCGGCAATCTCGGTCAGTAACGACGCCGCAAGATGCTCGGCCTGTTCGATGACGAACCGATTGTTGTAGAGGAACAGCGCCTGTGCCGGGACGGTGCTGCGGTCTCTTTTGCCAGTCACGGCAATGAATTCTGGCAGATTGAAGGCGGCCAGCTCAGGCGGCGGGGAGTTTCGGAGGTAACAAAGGTAAATGCTGCGATGGTCGCTCGGCTCGTGAAGGTTTCCTGCGAGATTGACAAGAATATCCCGGTGTCGAATCAATGAACCTTCCGCCGGCGTGAGATCAAGCCGTCCGCTGACCAGCAGCATGCTGTCCCGAAGCGATTCAGCATCGAGCCGACGACGGTTATGCCGTGCGAGCAGCTTGTTTTCCTCATCGGCCTTCACGAATTGGGATTCGGCGAGGCTGCTTTGCTGATACGTCCTGCTCAAGACGATCTGACGGATCAGCGATTTGATCGACCATCCATTCTCCATGAACTGAGTCGCCAGATGATCGAGCAGTTCCGGATGCGTGGGACGTTCCCCATAGGTGCCAAAGTCATCGGGGGTCCGAACAATTCCTTCCCCGAACAGGTGCTGCCAGACTCGATTGACAATCACCCGGGCCGTGAGAGGGTTCCGTTCATCGGTCACCCATTCTGCGAGTTGCAGGCGGCCGCTCGTCTCAGGGACGATGCTGAATTCGTCCGGCTCACCGAAGTCACAGACTGACAGGAACCCGCGTGGGACCGAGTCGCCGAGCTTGTTCGATTCCCCATTGATGTTGACCTGACAGTCCTTCGGTTCTTTGCGATCTCTCACGCCCATCGCGAGCGGCGTTCCCGGTTCCCATTTCGATTTTGGAATCGCCTTCGGCTTTCCCGTGTTCGATTCGAGCAGAACAATCGTTTCGACGAAATCTTCCGGGGGCAGAACCTTGGGAGCAGCTTTGAGAACGTGCAAATCGGTCGGCGGGGCAGTCAGTTTTTCATTGCCAGCGACTCCCCACATTGTTTCACTGCTGGTGAACAGCCCCGCCATGGCGTAGTAATCCCGAGTCGGGATCGGGTCGAATTTGTGATCGTGACAGCGGGCACAGGCGATGCTGATTCCCATCAAACCCCGACCGACGACATCGATCTGATCGGCTACAACGTCCATATCGAAGTTGTTGTTCATCGCCTTGGCTGGTTTCGCCGTCATCGCCAGCAGACCGGTGGCAATCAGGTAACGGTCCCGCTCTTCAGGCGTCTCGGCTGGCAGAAGGTCGCCGGCCAGTTGTTCCTTAACGAACTGGTCATAGGGAACGTCGCTGTTGAAGGAGTCGATAACATAGTCCCGGTACCGCCAGGCGTGCGGAAAGGTCGGGTTCCGTCCGAGTCCGTCGTTTCCGTTCGATTCGCCGTACCGTGCAACGTCGAGCCAGTGACGGCCCCAGCGTTCTCCGTACTGAGGGCTGGCGAGCAGCTCGTCGACGAGATCTTCGGTCGCTTCCGAGCCACGCGAGTCAAACTGTTCGACGAAGTGGTTGATCTGTTCCAACGTCGGCGGCAAACCGATGAGGTCGAACGAGAGCCGGCGGATCAACTCGCGGGGCGTGGCATCGGCCGTCGGAGCCAGGCCGTTCTCTTCAATCTGCGAGAGTATGAATCGATCGATGTCATTTCTCGGCCAGTCGACTTCCGCGACCTTTGGGATCGAAGGAGCAGCGACCGGCTGAAGTGACCAAAGATCGGATTCAATCGCGGGGGCAGCAACCGTTGGCTCGCCGGTATCGACGCGGGGATCCGGAGCATTTCGGCGAACCCATTCGACGAAATCATTGACGACGGGCTCGGGCAGTGGCTCTTCGGGCGGCATCTCGGTGCCGTCGTAACGGAGTGCCTGAATGATCAGACTCTTGTCGGGATCGCCGGGAATCAAAGCAGGGCCCGATTCTCCACCCGATCGGACGCCGGCATGAGTGTCGAGCCTCAAGCCTCCACCGATCTCCTCGGCGTCGGCCGAATGGCAGGAGTAGCAATGCTTGACCAGTGCCGGACGTATTCGGTTCTCGAAGAAGGCAACGTCTTCAGGAGAAAGCTCGCCGGCTGGCAGTCGGGCGCCGCTCAATACGAGTGTCAGCAATATCCAGAACGTGAGAAGTGCGGAACGTGGTGAAGTCACGGCATCTGTTTCGGGTGGGATGAAACGTGGGCGGGTTCACTTCTTATCAACGTGAGCTTATCAGTCGCTTCGGCAATCCTCAACCCCCTGATGTACTGAAAGCTTCGGTTCGTCCCAGAAATCCAGTAAGTCTTTCCCTGGAAATGATTTGCAGAGGAACGCCAGGTTCGGCCACGGAAAAGATTTCGTCGAATTTCGCAAAGTTTGGCGATTTTCTGACGAGAATTGAGCGATGCGGAGATGACTCCTTATATAAACGATTATTGTTGCACGCCGATTCGGGACTTCTGCTTCTAGATCGACTCCATGGAAATTACGCGGGAGAACGAAGAATTCGTGAGGCTTTATGCCCGTTCCGAGGGGCGGCTGCGGCGGTATGTTTCAGCGATGGTTCCGGTCTCTTCGGATGTGGACGACATTCTTCAGGATACGGCCGTCGCGCTGATGCGGAAGTTTGATCAGTACGACCACGAGCAGCCGTTTTTTAACTGGGCCTGCAGGTTCGCGATGTTCGAGGTGCTTCAGCATCGGAAGCGACATCGCACACGCAAACGTCATTTCAGTGAAGAAGTGCTCGAGGCGATCGCCGCTGAGTATCAGAATCATCAGCAATCTGCCGACCGGCGCCGACAGGCGCTGGCGGATTGCGTGCGGCAACTCGAGGAGCAGGATCGAAGACTGATTGAATTGAGATATGGAAGTACGGAAACCGTTGACAATCTGGCTGCCCGAATTAACGAGCCGGTGGCCAGGCTTTATCGATCGTTGGCTCGGATCCGAAATCTGCTGGCCAACTGCGTCCGGCAAAAGCTCGCAGTGGAGGGGAATTGATGACTGAACTCCACTCCGGTGATTACGATCGCGAGCTTGTCGAGCTGCTGTCTGGACTGCTTGATGAGAGTTTGTCGGACGAGCAGTTCGAACGGCTGAACGAACGCCTGCTCCACGAGCCTTCAGCTCGTCAGAAGTATCTCGATTACATCGAACTCCACGACGAGCTGCCTGACGTCGTCGTTTTAGTCATGGACGGGAATTCGGCTACTGATCGGGACAGCGAACCGATTTCGTCCGCTTCCGAAGCAACTCGGAAGAGTATTCCGCTCCGCTCTTATCGCACTGCATTCTGGGTGGGATCTGCCGTAGCGGCAATTTTGCTGGTGGGCGTGCTGTTGAAGGACGTCTCTCCGGTGGGCAATGCGGCTCCGGAGATCGCGGAGAGTCAATCGCAGGTTCAATTCGCCAATCTGGCTCATGCCCGCTTTTTTGGAGAGTTGACTCCCTCGATTCGTTCCACGCCAATCATCAACCGCGACTACGTCCTGCAGGCGGGAATGGTCGAACTGGCATTTCCCAAGGGGGCCACGGCCATCATTCAGGCCCCTGCAGTATTCCGTGTGAAGTCTGAAGAGCACTTGGCTCTGCATGTTGGAAACTGCAGCGTTCACGCCCCTCCGGGAGCAGAGGGCTTTCATGTTGAGACTCCAGCAACGTGCGTTGTTGATCGCGGGACTCGATTTTCCGTCAGCGTTTCCGAGACGAACGCGACTGAAGTCCAGGTGATTGAAGGGGCGGCCGATATTTATCGGCGAACCGGGGAAGCGACCGATCCGAGTCAGAAGAACTTTCAGGCTCGATTGCTCCGGAACGAAGCCCAGCGATACAGCTATGCGGCCGAGGCACCTGGCGAAGTTATTCCCTTCAACTCCGCCAGTTATCAGTATGCACTGCCTGATCGGGTGGTGTCCTATACGGCCACGGCACAAGCAGGAGAGGGCGTGCGGGATTTGGTCAGCGTGACCGTGCAGCGAGCCGGCCGGCAGATGGAGATCCCGGTCAGTGATCTGATTCCGGTCGAGTTGCTGTGGTTCAAGTCGCCCTCGGGCATGGGAAATTTCGCTGGCGAGGAACGACTGCCCGAACCGCGACTGCAGGCGTCGAGTGACCGCAGCCTGATCACTGGGGCGATTAACCCGGGAGGCAGTGTGGACCCGCTCGACAGCGATCCGATCCTTTCGGGAGAAGCCGGTACCCCGGGAATGGCATTCCGTTTTCGACAACCCGTGATCAACGGTCCTGGCCCCGATGTCGTCTTTTTCGAACTGCAGGGCCCCGTCGACCCGACGACCGGAGACAGTTTCCACGTGAGTCCACTCGAGTTTCGAGCCGGGCTGAAATCGCACACGATCGAGACGTTCGATCTCACGATGGAGTCTCCCCATGCTCTGGAGCTGGCCGACTTTTACGTGCACATGTTTAGCGAACCCCCGTTGAATCTGGACAGGCTTCAAACCATCGAATGTTCGCCCGTTCTTCAGGTACTGAAATTTCGGGCCCTGGCAGTCGGGATTGATCTTTCTGATCTCGGGTACGCAGCGAACGAAGAGGTCGAAGGCCTCTTTATCCAGGATGCCCTTGATGACAAGCACACCGTCGACCCGGTCTTCGTCGGAGGGCTTCCCCCGCTCCCCGAGCGTTAACCGAAGTATTATGCCCCGGATTCGGGGCGATTGACCTGCCTCTATTGCCACACCATTGACTCCGATCACTCAAAGGCGAATTCCCACCATGCTCAGAGATTGTCGGCCTTTTCAATTTGTTCTCGCTGCACTGTCGGCTTCGCTGGTAATCACGAGCGCAGTCCATGCCAGTGACCCTTCGGCGAGGCCGGAGGATCTGTTCGAGATCCACGTCCGTCCGACGCTGGTCGCGCACTGCATTCAGTGTCACGGCGAGTCGAAACAGGAAAGTGGATTGCGGCTGACGTCGCTGACGGAACTGCTTCAGGGCGGTGATTCCGGGCCGGCGATCGTTCCGGGCAAACCGGAAGAGAGTCTGCTGCTCGAAGCGATGCGGTACGAGTCGTTCGAGATGCCGCCCGCTGGCGAACTCGACAGTTCGGTCACCGATGGAATCGAGGCCTGGATTCGAGCGGGCGCCTACTGGCCCCAGGATCTGGTCCTGAAGCCAACGCCAAAAATCTCGCACGAAGACCGGGAGTGGTGGTGCTATCAGCCGATCGCCAATCCACCCCTTCCGCAGGTCGAAGGCAGCGAATGGTGTCGCAACGAGATCGATCATTTCGTGCTGGCCAAACTCAACGAAGCTTCGCTGTCGCCGTCTGAAGAAGCCGATGCTGCGCAGCTCGCGCGACGCGTTCATTTCACATTGACCGGCCTGCCGCCGTCGCCCGAGCTGGCTGCTGAGATTGATGCAGGCCTCGATTACGAAACCCTGGTCGATCGACTGCTCAATGATTCTGCCTATGGTGAGAATCAGGCCCGGTTCTGGCTCGACCTCGTCCGGTATGCGGATTCCGATGGCTACAACGCCGATCACCCGCGTCCCGAGGCCCACCACTACCGCGACTATGTTATTCGTTCGTTCAACGAAGATAAGCCGTACGACCGGTTTGTGATGGAACAGCTGGCCGGTGACGAAATAGACCCCGGCAACCGCGATGCCCTGATCGCGACCATGTATCTGCGTCACTGGATTTACGAATGGAATCAGCGGGATGTTGAGGGGCAGTGGAAAGAGATTCTGAGCGATATCACTGTCACCACTTCGGACGTGTTCATCGCCCAGGGACTGAAATGCGCCCGGTGCCATGATCACAAATTCGATCCCCTGTTGCAGAAGGACTATTACCGCATGCAGGCCTTCTTCACGCCGATTCAGCCGCGTGAGGACCAGCCGATAGCAGACGTGGAAAAACGCACCGCGTATTTCGAACAGCAGAAAAAGTGGGAAGCGGCCACCGACGAGATTCGGGCCCGGTTGCATGAGATCGAGATGCCGATCCTGATGAAACACGCGACCCGGGAAGGGGTCGATAAGTTCGTCCAGGAGATCCAGGACATGATTGGCACCCGCGAAGACCGTCGGGGACCTTACGAGCAACAGATCGCCTCCATGGCATCGCGGCAGTTCGACCTGCATCCCGAGAAACTGGACGAATGGCTGACTGATGAGCAGAAGGCGGAACGGGAGAAGCTCCTGGCCGAACTGGCCACCTTCGATCATCTCAAGCCAGAGCCTCTGCCGACGATGAAGTTCGTTGCCAGTGATGTCGGTCCGGTTTCGCCGCCGACCTATATCCCGGATGTCGCTGATCCCAAAGACATCGCACCCGGTTTCCCCACGATCCTGCACGAAGATCCCGCAGAGGTCATCCAGCCGCCCAGGGCGCTGCAGTCGACTGGACGGCGAACGGCTCTGGCGAAATGGCTGGTCGATCCGCAGAATCCGCTCACCGCTCGCGTAATCGTCAACCGGATCTGGCTGCAGCATTTCGGACGGGGGCTCGTCGAAACCTCGAGCGACTTCGGGCGACTCGGCACGCCGCCGTCTCATCCTGAGTTGCTCGACTGGCTGGCAACCCGCTTCATGGCAGAGGGCTGGAGCCTTAAGAAGCTGCATCGCCTCATTCTTACCTCGGCGACCTACCGGCAGTCGTCTCAGCGGACAATGGATGATCAGTTGCGGAAAGTCGACCCGGAGAACCTGCTGCTGTGGCGGATGAATCCGCGGCGTCTTTCCGGGGAAGAAATCCATGATGTGATCCTGTCGGCCTGCGAAGAGCTCGGCGATAAGGATCGGGCAATCTACAAGACAGTGAAACGGAATCGCCTTGATCCGCTGCTGGCTTCCTTCGATTTTCCAGATCGTGTCGACAGCGAATGCAAACGCCATCGGACGACGACATCGCCTCAGGCGCTGCTGTTGATGAACAGTGCCTGGCTGTATGAACGAGCCACGGCTCTTTCCACACGAATGCGTGGTGTTGATCTGGATGACATGCTGGAGATGGTTTACCGGCGACTCTACTTCCGTTCGCCAACCGATGAAGAACTGGCCTTGGCGGCCGAGTTCCATTCGTCTTACCGGTCCGTCACTCCCGATATCGAAGCTCCAGACTGCCTGCAGCCGTTGAAAGATGGCATGCTCGGCATCGATATGAATCCTGAAAAGCCAACCACGGCCGAAGTCCCGGCGTTCGATGCGCTGCCGCAGGGAGATTTCACTGTTGAAGCTATTGTCCTGCTTCGTTCATTGTACCCCGACGCCTCGGTTCGCACGATTGCGACCAGTTGGACGGGAAGCCAGAAAGAGTCCGGCTGGGCACTTGGTGTAACATCGACCAAGAGTGGGTACAAACCTCGCAATCTGATCCTGCAGCTCGTTGGAGATCGCGGCACGGGATCGCCCGAGTACGAGGTCATTCCGTCCAATCTGCATCTGGAGTTGAATCGTCCCTATTACGTGGCGGTCAGTGTTGATCTCGATGACACTTCAGAGCAAGGGGTTACCTTCGTGATAAAAGACCTGTCGAGCGAGGATTCCGAGGCACAGATCGCTCATGTGCCTCACCTCGCGAAGCAGGATGCACAGACGAAACGGTCGGTTGAATTTGGCGGGCGGGCAAAGCGGCAGCTGTGGGACGGACTCATTCATCGCGTCCGCATGCACAACGCGGCTCTTTCCGAAGAGCAGCTCGATGGAACTCAGACCGACAACCTACTTTTCGATATTCAGTTCGCCGATCGCAAGCAGATCGGGCGGGACGCTTCGCCGGCACGTCGCGATGCCGTGGTCCAACTCCCGAGTGGACCGATCGTGACTCCCGCTCAGCGGGCCGACATCGCCGTCCTCCATGCACTCCTGAACTCAAGTGAGATGATCTATGTCGACTAAATACCAACAGCCGCATGCTCCTTCGAATCTGTCCCGGCGTGAGATGCTGGTCAAGAGTGGCGGGGGCTTTGGAGCTCTCGCGCTTGCCGGCCTGCTTGGTCAGTCCGGTTCCGCCAGTGCAGCCAGCGCTGCACCGTCGCCATTGACCTCCAAGCTCACCCATCACGCGGCTCGTGCCAAGAGCGTGATCTTCCTGTTCATGGATGGTGGTCCGAGTCATCTCGACACCTTCGATCCCAAGCCGGCTCTCGACAAGCTGGCCGGCAAACCCATCCCGGAAAGCTTCGGTCGGGTAATCACCGCGATGGGAGAATTCGATTCACCGATTCTCCCCTCAAAGCGAAAGTGGAAACAGCACGGCGAGAGCGGACTCTGGGTTTCCGACTGGTTGCCCCATACCGCGGAAGTGGCCGATGAACTGGCCGTGATTCGCTCCTGCTGGACGAACGGCATCAATCATTCCGGCGGCATTTGCCAGATGAATACCGGCAGCCAGTTCGCCGGGCGTCCCTCGCTGGGGAGCTGGGTAACATACGGATTGGGAACCGAGAACGAGAACCTGCCGGCGTACGTCGTCATGCAGGAAGGTGCGGGGAATGTGATCAACGGGGCCCGCAACTGGGGAGCCGGGTTCATGCCGGCGGTCTACCAGGGGACGAAACTCGAGAAGAAGGGCGAACCGTTCGCCAATCTCAGTCCGCCTTCCGATATTCGTGAGATGCAGCAACGAACAGAGCTCGACTTTCTCGCGCGTCTCAATCAGCGCCATGCGACCGAACGGCCGGACAACTCCGATCTGGAAGCACGCATTCGCAGCTACGAGCTCGCATTTCAAATGCAGTCGCACGCTCCGGAAGCGGTCGACCTGTCTCAGGAAACGGAAGACACCCAGAAGCTCTACGGACTTGATGATCCGAAAACAGAAGCCTACGGACGCCACTGCCTGCTCGCCCGGCGGCTCGTTGAGCGCGGCGTCCGGTTCGTGCAGTGTTATCACGGAGCGGGCAGCAAGTGGGATGCTCACAGCAAGATCGAAGACAACCACACCCGGATGTGTGGTGGTATGGACAGACCTGTCGCCGGGCTCATCAAAGACCTGCGGCAGCGAGGGCTGCTCGATCAGACGCTGGTCATTTGGGGTGGTGAGTTCGGCCGAACGCCACAAAGCGAGAAAGGGGATGGTCGCGACCATAACCCGACCGGTTTCACGATGTGGATGGCCGGCGGGGGCGTTCGCTCCGGTTACGCTTACGGTACGACGGATGAAGTCGGGCTGCACGCGGTCGAAGATCGCCTGCATGTCCATGACATTCATTCCACCGTGCTGCATCTGATGGGGATCGACCATCGCAAGCTGGTCTATCTGCACAAAGGGCGCCCGGAACGCATCGATCAGAACGAAGGCCGTGCGTACAAGGAAATCGCCAGCTGACCGGTGACCGCCTGATGGAAAGTGTGCCACTGCTGTTGTTCGCGGCAGGGCACATTCCTCCGGCGATTGGGGGCAGTCCTCAAGACGTCGGTCCGTGTCCGTTTTCCGTGGAGCCGGCCTCGGCCGACGTTTCCAGAATGGCCGCCACTCCGGGATGCTTCAGCTTTCGTTCGATCGAGATCGCGTAGAAACGTTCGACGATTCCTTCCACGAGTCCGATGCGGTGCAAGCCGTACATCGATTTGACTTCCTCTTCGATAACAGCCGGGATGGCCAGCAGGCCGGAGCCCCGGCTGCCGGCAATCTTGAGCATCGCGCTGTCGGCGAACTCTCCCTGAATGAACGGGGTGAGTCCACGCTCGTGGAACCAGAGGTCGAGGGAACGTCGCAGCGTGCTGTCGTCGGTGGGCAACAGAAACGGCGCCCGATCGAGCGAAGCGGGGAAGTTGCGGCGATACTTCCGGGCCAGCTTCGCGGTCGCAACCACGATCACCTCCGATTCAGTGAGGAAGTGCGAATAGGCCCGAACGCGGTAGTAAGGATCCAGCGCGGTGTCGGACAGGACGACATCGAGCCGGTAAACTGACAGATCGGCCACGAGAGTCGCGGTGTCTCCTTCGTGGCAGACCAGCTTGACCGACGGTTCCAGAGCGAGCGCTGGCTGGAGTAGTCGATAGGCCAGCAGCTTGGGCATGACATCCCGCACGCCAACGCGAAACTCCACGGGGCGTCCGGTCGGACGACCCTTGACGGCTTCCATCAGCTCCCGACCGGTCGCGAAAATCTCGGACGCATACTCGGCCACCTGTTCGCCCATCTCCGTCAGGACGAGCCCGCGACCGCGCTTCTTAAACAGCTTCACGCCAAGTTCACGTTCCAGCTCCCGGACCTGCAGACTGACACTGGCCGGAGTGACGTACAGGACCTCGCTTGCCTTCTGCACACTCCCTTCGCGAGCGACGAGCCAGAAGTTCAGGAGATGATGGTAATTGAGCCAGTCCATCGCACTCACGACAGTTAAGAAAAACTAAACGATCAGCGTCGGGGATTTAAATAATCCTAAGACGGCCAGCGACGTATAGTCAATTGTGAGCGTTGAGTTTCTTATCGTGACTCCTTTGAAATGGAGAAGATTATGCACATGACGCTTCGATGCAGTGGTGTCGAACTCGCAGGTCATCGACGAGATGCCTATCGCGAAATTCTGCTGTCGTCGCTGGAACGGTTTGAACACCGTCTCCGACGGGTCAGTCTGTATCTTGAAGATACGAACGGGCCGCGGGGAGGCGTCGACAAGCAATGCCGCTGCGTCCTGCATCTGACGAGGATGCCCCCCATTGTGATTCAGGACAAGGACGAAAGTCTGTCCAGTTTGATCTACCGGGTGGCGAACCGCGCCAGCTATGTTCTCAGTCAGAAGGCGGATCGTCGGAAGAAGCGTGTTCTCCGGGGTCGGGAGCGATTCCGAGTTGCTTAGTAAAATCAGCCCCTGCAACAGCCAGGGTTAACCAGGGCGGTGAATGCGTCGAAAGACGGATTCACCGCCTTTTTTCGTTGCGGGCCCCCGGTGCATCATGTGGAATCGACCGTCTGGTCAGAGGCCGGCGTTTTGACCAGGAAAACCGAGCAGGGAGCCCCCAGAGCGACCTGATAGCTCAGTGTCGCCAGGCTCTGAGCGGGCTGCTCGGGATCCACGGGGTGCGAACTCAGAATCACCAGATCGACGGCATGGGCATCGACCCAGTTGATCACTTCAGCCACGCGGCGCCCGATGACGACGTGGTAGTCGACCGCCAGGCCGATGTCGGCAAACGGCTGGGCATAACGCTCCAGATCGACTTCCGCTCTTTGGGCACACCGCTGCAGAAACTCCTGAATCTCCATGTCCTCGGCAGCAGAGTCGATCGACTCGACCACATGCAGAAGCGTCACCCGGGAGGAGTTCACCTGAGCCACTTCGATCGCCACGTCGACTGCCCACTGATTTCTCGGACCGAAGTCGACCGGAACAAGGATATGCTGGTATCGCGATCTCATAAGACATCCCTCGGCAGAACGATGAGGAATTGAAAACAGGTTGTCGCCTCATCTGATTTTGGCAGAGACCGACTGCATCAATCAATTCTTTCCTGGTCGGTCGGAACGAAAAGTTGCACGGACAGAAGAATGTGTAAGTTTCATGTCGATCCAGGTCATTCCCGCTCGACTGACTGACGTGCACACCCTCGAAAAGTCCCTGTGTGCCGATGAGTTCGTTCTCATCCGTCGGCGGGATGCCTGTCTACGCCGTCCACTCAACTTCTGTTTCAAGTCCCCCTGTAGGAGTTCCTGATGTCTCATACACTTGTCGAGCCTTATCTCTTCTTTGGCGGCCGTTGCGAAGAAGCATTGGCGTTCTACAGACAGGCTATCGGAGCCGAAGTCGAGATGCTGCTGCGATTCAAAGAGAGTCCGGAGCAGCCCCCGGAAGGAAGTGTTCCGCCCGGGTTTGAAGAGAAGGTCATGCACGCGTCCTTTCGTGTCGGATCAGCTCGGATCATGGCCTCGGATGGCTGCGAAGAGGGGGCGGATTTCGCCGGCTTCTCGTTATCTCTCGCGTTCCCGACGATCGATGAAGTCGATCGGGCTTTCGCCGGACTCTCGGAAGAGGGCCAGGTCAAGATGCCTCTCGGAGCGACCTTCTGGTCACCCCGGTTTGGCATGGTGACAGACCGATTCGGCGTCGGTTGGATGGTGACCCTGAATTCCGATGAGGAGCAGGGCTGATTCATCGGGAGTTGCTGGAATCTTCATCGAACTTGTCTATTCATAGCAGGAGAAGTGGATGTCCAAAGGAAAGATGATTGGGTGGGGGCTGAGTGTTCTGCTCAGCGCATTTCTGATTGTTGGCAGTGCGGGGGGAAAGTTCACGGATTGGGAGGGGAAGGAGGCGATGTTCGAACAAGTTCGGTTTCACTGCCGAACAGATGGTCCAGATCGGCTACGTGGAAGTCGCCATCGCCGTGCTTTATCTGCTGCCCCGTGTCGACTTCATCGCGACCGTTCTGCTCACAGGCTATCTGGGGGGAGCAACGGTCACCCATGTCCGGGTTAGCGATCCCTTTTTCATGCCAGTTCTGATTGGAATCGTGGCCTGGATCGCCCTCGGATTGAGACGCCCGGAAGTGTTTCGAGTCGCATTGGGGACATCAAAAACACCCCTTCGAACCGAGGCAGTCATGCCGACTTCTGAGTAAAATCCTGGCCAGGTGTGTCGTTTTTGGAACCCGAGATCGGAGTCGCAGATGAAGATTGCCGAATTGATGATTCAGGAACTCGACCGTGAAATGCCACGAACACGAACCGTTCTGGAGCAGATTCCACCCGACAAAATGGATTGGAAGCCGCAGGAGGCGCTGCACACCATTGGCTGGAACGCGAATCATCTTCTCGACATCGCGAGTTGGACTCCGACCATCGTGCATGATCGCGAATGGGACATGGCACCGGTCGGGCAAGGACCGATTGAACCCTCCGCGCTGAAAGACCCGAAGCAAATTCTGGCACAGTTCGACGAGAACGTGGTCACGGCTCGGGAAGCGTTGAAGGGAGCCACCGATCAAGTCCTGGCCGAAGACTGGTCATTGAAAGCGGGCGGTGAGAATCTCTTCACAATGTCGAAGGAAGAATGTCTGCGGACCTGGCTGTTCAACCATGTCGTGCATCATCGTGGCATTCTGGTGACCTATCTGCGATTAACGGGGCTCGATATCAAGTCGCCGTTCGAGTAAGCGATCCGATCGCCGGTCGCCGAATTGTTTTGCATCGTCAATGCCTGATGTGTTATCACTTCACTGAAGTGGTCGCCTGTCAGGTGACCGACGTTGGATTAGCTCGGCTGCCGGGGACTGGGATATTGCGTAATCGATTCGGCCAGATGCTTATGGCGGTCCTGCTGCTGCCGTTCACCCCGCTCGCTTTGCTGGGAAGTGAACCTCAGGCGACAGGCGATCGATTTCAAACTGAGGTCGCTCCGATTCTGCAGCGTCGGTGCCTGAGCTGTCATAATCAGGACCGCATGCAGGGAGATTTCTCGCTGCACGCCGCTGAAGCCATCCTCGACTCGGGGTACATTGAGCCCGGTAACGCTGCGGCGAGCCATCTCCTGGAAGTGATCACGCCGGTTAATGGCAAGGCGAAGATGCCGCGCGACGCTGATCCGCTGACTCCAGCTGAGATCGCGGCTGTTGAGTCCTGGATTCAGGAAGGCGCTCCATGGCCAGACGGAGCAATACTGACCGAACTCAAAGTCGACAACTTCGACTGGTGGTCTTTTAAACCGTTGCAGCGACCGGCTGTCCCCGAGTCGGACAACGACTGGGGCCGAACACCGGTCGATGCATTCATTGCGGCTCGTCAGGAAGACGCCGGAGTCGTGCCAGCACCGGAAGCTGATCGCCGGACACTCATTCGTCGGGTGACGTTTGATCTGACCGGGCTGCCTCCGTCGCCGGAAGAGACCCGTGCGTTTCTCGCCGATCCAGCCCCCGATGCTTACGAGAAACTGGTTGACCGGTTGCTGGCCTCACCACGATATGGTGAGCGGTGGGCCCGGCACTGGCTGGACATCGTCAAGTACGCTGATACCTGCGGCTACGATAAGGACAAGCTCCGGCCGAACGCCTGGCCGTATCGGGACTATGTCATACGGTCCTTGAATGAAGACAAACCGTACGCACGGTTTGCGCAGGAACAGATCGCCGGCGATGTGCTTTTCCCGGGGGAGCCGGACGGGATTCTTGGCCTCGGCTTTATCGCCGCCGGACCGTGGGATTTCATCGGACATGTCGAGGTGCCGGAAACCAAGATCGACGGCAAGGTGGCTCGGAATCTCGATCGCGACGATATGGTTTCCAATGTGCTCAACACGTTCTGCAGTCTGACCGTTCAGTGTGCCCGCTGCCATAATCATAAATTCGATCCGATCACTCAGGAGCACTATTACGGCCTGCAGTCGATTTTCGCGGCAGTGGATCGAGCGGAGCGTCCTTACGATCTCGATCCTGAAGTAGAATCACGCAAGCAGCAACTGGCCGTCGCCATTCGCGAGACCACCGCGAGCCTTGTCGAGCTTGAGCGGGAAATCGAACAGGCTGGCGGAGTGAGGCTGAAAGAACTCGATACGCAAATTGCAGAACTCAAGTCGAAACAGAGCGTGCTTAAAGATGCCGCGTTCGGCTATCACAGCGCGATTGCGACAGCGGCAGAAACCGTGAAATGGGTTGAGCTGCATCTGGCCGAGCCGACTGATCTCACCGCGATCACCCTGCATCCCTGCCACGACGATTATGCGGGCATTGGAGCGGGCTTCGGATTTCCCGAGCGTTTCCGGGTCGAAGCCGCGGGAATGGACGGTGAGTGGGCAACCATTGTCGATCAAACTGATTCTGATTTCCCCAATCCGGGACTCGCTGGCTTCGAAATTGCCGTCAATCTGCAGAAGATAGTACGCATTCGCGTGACGGCGACAAAACTCGCGCCTCGGAAAGACGATTACATCTTCGCGCTGGCAGAGTTCGAGATCCACCCCGAGGGAGAAGATGCGAGAGTCGCGGTCCCGAAGATTGCCGAGGTGACGAGTCTCGACTCGATTGAGGCTCCCGTCCGCTGGTCTCGAATGAATCTGGTTGACGGAAGTTGGGCCCGATATGAGAACCCCAAGGCTGCTGCCGATCTTCAGAAAGCACGGGCGGAACGAGCTGAGCTGATCAGTGAGATTGAGACACCGGACCGTATCGAGCGACGGGACCGACTGCAGAGCAGACTCCGCGAGAGTCGCGAGGAGCTGAAGAAACTTCCGGCTGGAGCAATGGTCTATGCGGCGGCAACGCATTTTCCGGCTCAGGGGAATTTTAAACCGACCGAGGGAACGCCCCGCGAGGTGCATGTGCTGCATCGGGGCGATGTCCAGCAGCCGGGGGATCTGGCCCACCCTTGTGTTCTTCCTCTCTCGCAGGGTGAGGATTGCCGACTCGCGAGCGATCTGGATGAGGCCGAGCGTCGTGCTGAACTGGCGAAATGGATCACTTCGTCAGAGCATCCGCTGTTCTGGCGATCCATCGTGAATCGTGTCTGGCAATATCATTTCGACCAGGGCCTGGTGGCGACACCGAATGACTTCGGACGCATGGGAGCCGAGCCAACTCATCCGGAGTTGCTCGACTGGCTCGCATGCGTGTTCCGGGAATCCGGAGGGTCATTCAAGAAGCTGCATCGGCTGATCGTAACGAGCAGCGTCTATCGGCAGTCGTCGGATCACAACGCGCAGCATGCGAGTGTGGACGCGGGAAATCAACTTCTGTGGAGAATGAACCGCCGCAGATTGACCGCTGAAGAGGTCCGGGATGCGATCCTGACCGTCAGCGGTGCGATGAATCTTGAAATGGGCGGTCCCGGCTACTATTTGTTCGAGCTGGAGAAAACGACTCACTCGCCCCATTACGAGTACCATCTGTTCGATCCGACCGATCCCGCGTCGCATCGCCGCAGTATTTATCGTTTTATCGTTCGGTCTCAGCCCGATCCATGGATGACCACCCTGGACTGTGCCGACTCTTCGCAGAGTACCCCGAAGCGAAACGAGACGTTGACTGCTCTTCAGTCCCTATCCCTGCTGAATAACCGCTTCAACCTTGTCATGTCCGAGCGGTTTGCCAAACGCCTGCAATCGGAATCGTCGACGATTTCTCAGCAGGTGACACGGGCCTGGGAGTTGACCACTCAACGTTCGCCGACGGAGGCCGAGCAACAGGCGCTGGTCCAATACGCAGCCGAGCATGGTTTGCCGAACCTCTGCCGCGTGATGTTCAATCTCAGCGAGTTCATGTACATCGACTGACCGGAGCCCTCATGCTCGATCGCAGAACATTTCTCAATCAGACAGGACACGGCTTTGGGGCGCTGGCTCTCGCGACGATGCTGCATCAGGAATCCCAGGCAGCGGGCTCTTCGGGAGTTTTGAAAACACTCCATCATCCTCCGCGAGCCAAGCGAGTCGTGCAGCTGTTCATGGCGGGAGCGGCAAGTCATATCGATCTGTTTGATCACAAGCCGATGCTCGATCGACATCATGGAGAACCGTCGGACTTCGGTGAGCACGTCGAGGCGTTTCAGAATGGGCTCGGTCCCTGGATGAAGTCTCCGTTCACCTTTGAACCCTACGGAGAATGCGGCAAACAACTCAGCGAGGTCGTGCAACCGCTCGGCAGCTGTGTCGATGACATCGCCTTTGTCCACAATATGGTTGGCAAGACGGGCGTTCATTCGCAGGCGACCTATCTGCAGGCGACCGGTTTTCAACGTCCCGGATTTCCCGGAATGGGATCGTGGGTCAGTTACGGACTCGGCTCCGAGAACGAGAATCTGCCGACGTTTGTCGTGCTCCCGGACCATCGGGGTTTCGCAAGCAACGGGCCCAAGAACTGGGGCTCGGCATTCTTACCCGCCAGCTCCCAGGGAACGGTTATTTTCCCACAACGGGAGAACCCGATCGAAGATCTGCATGCCCGGGCTGATTTCGTTACCCCTGAAGGCGATCGCGACGGCCTCGATCTGCTCCGCGATCTGAACGGACAATTTCAAGCGGCCCGGCCGGGAGATTCGCGGCTGGAATCGCGAATCCGGTCGTATGAACTGGCCGCCGCCATGCAGCTCAGTGCGCCCGAAGCTCTCGACCTTTCTCAGGAGCCACTTCATGTCTTGAAGGCATATGGAATCGATCGGGCGGGGGCTTCGTATCCCGACGAGATCAACGCCCCCGAAGAGGAAGAGTATTTCGGACGCAAATGTCTGATTGCCCGCCGCCTGCTGGAGCGGGGCGTGCGGTTCGTTCAGATCTGGTCGGGGAACGACAACGGCTTCCCCCGTCGCAACTGGGACAGCCATGAGGATGTCCAACGCGACCACGGCCCGCTTGCGCGCGGGATGGCGCGCGGAGCCGCCGCGCTCATCAAGGACTTAAAGGAACGGGGGCTACTCGAAGATACGATCGTGCACTGGACCACGGAGTTCGGGCGAATGCCAAGCAGTCAGGGAGGGAAGGGGCGGGACCATAATCCGTACGTCTTCACGAACTGGCTGTGCGGAGGGGGCATCAAAGGCGGCATCAGCTACGGCCCGTCGGATCAATGGGGGTATAAGCCGGTCGATCGTGACCACCCGACGCAGGTCTACGACATCCACGCGACAATGCTGCATCTGCTCGGCATCGATCACACACGACTGACCGTGCGTCACGACGGCATCGATCGCCGACTGACCGATGTTCATGGCCATGTGGTGACCGATCTTCTTCAGTGACTGGTCTGAACAAAGTCTCCCGTACGGCAGCAGGATTTCTGAAAGCTGAACTGCCCTGCAGGCTTATTCTTCGCAGTTTGACATCGCAATCAGGGGATTTCCCGAGCACAGACTGATTCGCTCGGAGAACGGCGGCCCGAAAGACCGAACTTTCTTTTAGTCAGTCTGCTCGGTAACCGGGGAGCGAGGGCGGATTCAGGAAGGAATCCGCGGGTTCTGGATCGGAGATCCATGTGATGAAGAGCGTAACGTTCAGCTGTATTCTTCTCGTCGTCGTTCTTTCCGCCATGGCGGTCCATTCCTCGGAACCGACCGAGCAGGTTTCCGGTGCCGTACGTGAGGAAAGCCACGGTCCACTGATGCTGGCCAAGCTGGCGAGTTCACAGGCTGTGCTGGAAGGCCTGGTTTCCAAAGACTTCGACAAGGTTGCTGAAGGAGCCGATGACCTGGAGCGAATCTGTCGGACGATCCTCTGGATTGACACCGACGATCAGGTTTACGCGCATCATCGAACGGAGATGCACCGGCTGACGCAGAAGATTTCCCGGACGGCCGAGACCCGAAACCTGGAAGGAGCCGCCTTCACCTACATGCATATGCTCAACGTCTGCATCAGCTGCCACGAACATTGCCGGGATGTGCTGAAGATCGCGGACGAATCCGAGCTCAACCTGCAGATCGTGCCGATTCCCGTGACCGAATCTCCGGAAGTGCCGAGCGAACGGGCACTCCGACGATAACACTCGTCAGGGGTTAGGCAGCGGATCCCCGTTTTCCCGGAAGTTGTTGGCGATGTTATCGACCAGGATCCCGTGCACATCGCCGGGATTCTCAAATTGCCAGATGCGGACCGAGGCGATCGACACGGTCGCTTTCTCCCATGGAGCGGGGCCGGCCCAATCGGGAAGCCAGATTCCCAGATTCAGTTGAGCAGCCATCGCGGGAACAAACTTCGTGTGCGTGGCTACATGCTTCCCGTCAATCCAATGCGACACCTCGTTCCCGCAGTAGAGGTCATACTTGTCAGGACCCTGCTTTTTAAGCGGATTGCCGAGGTACGTGTCGTAGGGAATGGCTTCGTCTCGAATCCACCAGTAGCCCTCGTGCTCGATCACCTGCTCGTCGGATAGATTCGGAAACGGTTTCAGCTGCGTGGTCCACTCCGTGGTGAAGACATGGTACTCGCCGTCGACAGCTGCTGAGACGTCGAACAGATTCGGATCGTGCCGGCTGTTGCAGAAGGTGTTGTAGAGCCCCCGGGTGAAGTCTCCCCCCTTTCCAAACTCCGGGAAATCAATCTCGGACCAGTATTCATTCGCCGCGATTCCATAGGCAGGAATATGGGGATTGTAAAGAGGTGTAGCCTCGATGAACTGGTTCTTCCGGGCGGGATCGCCTTTTACCCAGCGATACGCAAACGTCCAGATGGCTGGGATCGCCCCCCGCGGATGAGCCGGGTTTGCCGGGCCACCAGGAACGGGCGTGTTGTCACCGACCTTCATCACGACTTCAAACCGGCCGGATGAGAAGAATTGTCGGGAGACGATCACACCTCCGACACGTTTACGATGACCGTGCAGTCCGACGACGTCGCCGGTGTAACGATCGCCGTGGGCCTCGCAAACGAGCACATTCTTCGGCGTGCCTGCAACCACGTCCTGTTCGATGCGAACATTTTCGGGAACGACTCCATTGTTCCCGTGGCCCCACTTCTTGCGAAGAAGATACCACTTTTGAGAATCGATCGTGCCGTCGGACCAGTCTTCCATGAAATCGGGATCGGCTTCCAACTTATGCAGCGGACGATCATCGGCAACGACCGGCGGCTCCCCATGCGTCTTCGTCGCAAACAGAGCAATCAGCATCAGGGTCCAGGACAGAAGCAAGTAATGATTCATCGTCGGTCGTTCTATCGGGATCAGCCGTCGGTGGAGACTGCGCCGGTAATCTCCGTCGAATAAAGATTCATACGGTGTACCACATCCATGAGGTCGGCTTCCGAACAGCCCCGTTCTTCGAGAACTGTCAGAAGATGTCCGACGAAGGCGCTGAAGTGGATCGCCTTGATGCCGCGGCCTGCGTGGGCGTGAGCCAGGTCCATCCCGCTGTACTTTTCAGGTCCACCAAGGGCGGCCAGCATGAACTCCGACTGCATCTTTCGCAGTTTGACGATGTCGACGTTCTCGAAGAACGGCTTGAGCAACGGATCGGCCAGAACTCGTGCATACAGGGCGTCGACGACTTCCTGAATGGCATCGGGGCCTCCAATTCGCTCGTACAGGGGCTGCTCGGGTGCATTCATCGAATCGCCTTTCGTGCAGTCGAAGTTCGGAGTTACGGCGCTCATATCACATTCTGATTATGGAAGACGCCGGCAAAGAACTCCAGTGCAACCGGCGCAGCGAAGTGTCGCAGCGGATGGGAGAGCGGATCAGCGGGCCGTCTCAGACGCGGTCTCAAGGGGAGGTTCTTGAGTTCCGATCGCGATGCGCGATTCCAGCGCGCTCCGGTCGTCGAACCTGCGAACCGCCATTGACCGTACAGCCGGTCAGTTCCTTTTGTTACCATAACCGGCACGAGTTGAGCGGGAACTGCGAGTCCCGCTGACAATGTGACTTTGCTGATGTTGAGTCTCTCTGTATCGGCTTGCGCTACAGGGCTCAAATTCCAGAAGCTCTTATTCCGTTGTATGGAGACCGTGATGCTGAAAGCGATTCCTTTCCTCCTGTTGCTGACCGTCGGAACCGCGAGCGTACCTGCCGGAAACTGGACCCACTGGCGGGGCCCGACCGGAAACGGGACCGCTCCGGAAGCAACGCCACCGGTGCAGTGGTCAGCCACTGAAAACGTGAAGTGGAAGGTTGAGGTCCCCGGACTGGGGTCCGGCTCGCCGATCATCTGGCAGGACCAGGTGTTTGTTACTTCTGCGGTTCCGGTGGAGAACGCGACTGGGGGTGGCGATCCGGTGCATGAGTTCGTTCTGTACTGCTACGATCGAGCTACGGGACGACTGAACTGGAAGCGGGTGGCCAATCGCGAGCAGCCGCACGAGGGGACACACTCGACCAACGGCTTCGCCTCGGCGAGTCCCTGCACCGATGGGGAACGGGTCTACGCTCACTTCGGTTCGCGAGGACTCTACTGCTACACGATGGAAGGGGAGCCGGTCTGGAAGCGGGATCTGGGAGACATGACCTGTCGCGGAACGTTTGGAGAAGGAAGTTCTCCGACGTTGGCCGGCGACAAGATTGTTGTTCCCTGGGACCACGAAGGACAGTCGCATCTTTTCGCGCTCGACAAGCGGACCGGAGAAACCATCTGGGATGTCGAACGCGACGAACCGACCTGCTGGGCCACGCCGCTTGTGATTGAGCACAACGGCAACGAGCAGATCATCATGAATGGGCAGAATTATGCCCGTGCGTATGATCTCGAAACGGGCAGGGAACTGTGGCGTTGCGGCGGGCAGACACAGCGTCCGGTCGCCTGTCCGGTAACGGCCGATGGTCTTGTTTTCATTGGCAGTGGTTTCCGCGGTTCTTTCCTGGGAGCGTTCCGTCCCAGCGGAAGCGGGGACATCGCCGGGAGCGCCAACGTTGTCTGGACGATTGAACGGGATACTCCCGACATCGCCTCGTTTCTGCTGTCCGAAGGACGCCTGTATTTCTACAAGGCAAAATCGGGCCTGCTGACCTGTGTCGACGCGAAGACGGGAGAGCCGCATTATTCGACGCAGCGAATCGGTCTTGGCACGATCTACGCTTCGCCTGTCGCGGCCAATGGCTATGTCTACCTGACCGACCGTGATGGAAAAACGGTCGTCATCGAAGACAGCCCCGAATTGAAGGTGGTGGCGACGAACACCGTCGACGAGACGGTCGACTCAACACCCGCTCCGGTCGATAACCAGATGTTCGTTCGAGGCGAGAAGCATCTGTTCTGCTTTGAGAAGCCATAGCAAAATCGGTTTTGATATCAAAGGAAAACGCCACTGCGGGCCTCCCGGCAGTGGCGTTTTCGTTGGTCGGCCTGAAGTCGACTACGGCATCGTTTCAAAAAGTTTATTCGGACGTGACCAGCGAATACGTCCGATCAGAACGTCCCCTCGGGCCTCACGACGTGGCATCCACTCACCGACGGTGACGATCGACTCATGCGGCGAGACATTCGTCACGTCGAAGTTCCCCATCAGGGCGACTTCGTCCGGGTTGTTGATACCATCTCCCACGAGAGGAAGCACGACCTGTTCGGTGTCGCGGATCAGGCAGAGCTTTTCGGTGTCCACCTGAGCGACCCAGAGCGGACTCCGCCATCGCATCACGTTCCTGTTTGAATCGTCTTCGCGGTTGTAGACGAGGAACAGCCCATCTGAATGTGTTAACCAGTGCTGCTGAGTTGTCGACATTTTCAGCGGCGTCCCGTCCTCCCAGGTCCACGCTTTCTGCGGATCGTAGTTGACTCCATCGTCGCTGACGGCGACATATCCCCGTCCATCCTCGGCTCGGATTGTCATATAGAATTGATCCTGAAACCGGGTGATGGAAGGTTCGAGCAGACCGCGTCCGGCCTCGTTTTCCAGCGGTGGTCCCACCTCGAGGATTTTGAGATCCTCGCCATCGAATGAGCAGCGGACCCCCGCAACCTTTCGTGGTTTATTTTTGTCGTCGCCGAAACTGAAGGTCAGCATCACGTCTCCGTTCGGCATCACGATCCGCTGGCCGCATCCGTTCGTGTAAATCATCGAACCGGCAGGATCGTCCCATTCGAGAATCTTGCGTTCCGACCAGGTTCCATCAGGGCGTCGCACGGCATAGATCGGATACCGGGCCAGCTGATCACCGCGGGCGAACTTTGGTCCCCGATAGAAAACGACATGCCCCAGGGCGATTACCGAATTCGTCTGCGGATGATATTGCGGCGTCACATCGCAGACGCCCGCTTTCAGGCCAGGATGTCCCGGAACATCCACCCGACCAAAAGCCTCGATCGGCTCGGGATCGCTCCAGGTCTGGCCATCGTCTTTCGACTCACTCCAGTGGATCTGGCCGAAGTAGTCCGAGCCGCTGATTTCCTGAAGGTTCATCAAACAGGTCCAGTCATCCTTCGCGTCGGTGGGCACCATGCATGCCCGCGGATGGAACCAGGTCAGGCTCTTTCCGTCACGATTCTTCCAGAGCGTCTCCTTCGTGATGGAATCGATTAATGGAGTTTCGGCTTTCGTGGAAGCGACCCATCCGCCAATTTGCGGCGTCGCATTGGCGGTGACATCCCGGTACCACCTGCTTAGTTCATTAAGCAGTCTTTGGGCAGTCTCGGGCCGTTGTCGGACGAGATCGCTTTTCTCGCTCGGATCGTCCGTAAGATTGAAGAGTTCCACGACTTCATTCTCGAACGTTCCCGGCGTGGCTTTGGGGTGATGCACCGTTAACTTCCACGGTCCGGACCGTATGGCTTCAGCTCGTGAGCCATTGTTTCCCAGTGAGGCCCAATAAAGCGAACGCTCCGGGAGCGTTTCATTGCGGAGAAGAACCGGAGAAAGGTCAACGCCATCGAGTTCCTTCGGCTTGTCTTCCACTCCAGCGAGAGAGAGCAGTGTTGGCATGACATCAATCGAGATCATCGGCTGATTGCAGTGGGACCCGGCTTCGATTGTGCCCGGCCACCAGGCGATCGCTGGAACCTTATGTCCGCCCTCATACACAGTCCCTTTGCCCCCACGCAGGGCAGGGCTGCCGCTGGGGAAGTCCGAGGATGGTCCGTTGTCGGAGAAGAAGAGCACAAACGTGTTCTCGGCGATTCCCAGTTCCAGGAGAGTCTTCCGGAGTTGACCAATGCCTTCATCGATCGGCATCGTCATCCCTTTGTACTTCTCAATGCGTTCTTCCTCGCTGACTTCCTTCCACTTCCAGCGATCCCAGTGCTCTTCGGTCCGTCGGACAGCGTCGCCGGGAACCTGGACCGGGTTGTGGATCGCTTCATGGGCAACATAGAGGCAAAACGGCTGATCGTCTGCCGCGTGTTCACGCACGAATTCGAGTGTGTATTGATTGATGAGGTGAGTGGAGTAGCCTTCTTCAGGCGTTTCTTCCCGACCATGCCACCAGTCATGTTTGTTGTGGTCGCCGACATGACTCACGAAGTCGATGTTGCCACTATGATAGCCGATGAACTCGCCGAAACCGTGATTCTGAGGGTGATAGTCCGACGAGTTGTGCGGATAGCCCTGGTGCCACTTGCCGATCAAGCCGGTCGTGTAGCCTTTCGTTTTCAGGGCTTCAGCAAACGTTGTCTCACTGAGCTGCAGGCCCTTCCGATGTTCCGGGTGATCGGCAACGGGATGAATCACCGCTTCAATACCGGCTCGCTGCTGGTATCGGCCTGTCAGGAGCCCTGCACGAGTCGGCGAACAAACGGTGCCCGAGGAATGAAAGTCGGTCAGCTTCATCCCCTCAGCGGCCAGCCGGTCGATCTCAGGAGTCTCGAAATAGGGATTGCCAAAGCAGCTCACGCCTTCGTAACCCATATCGTCGACCATCACGACAATGAGATTGGGCGGAGCGGCCGAAAGGGCGGCACTGGTAAAGAGGAGAATCAGCCCGAGTAGACTCGAAAGGAGCGATGGGAACGATCTCATGAGGCAGGTCCTTCAGCGAGGGGTGTTCGAATCGGAGAACGTTGATTCTATCGACCCGGCCGGGATGATGATAGAATCGCAGGGTGCATCGACTGCCTTTGAGACTTTCAGCTTCGGGAATCGCCATGACTCGCTCTTTGTTCCGTTCGCTTACTGCTGTTGTCCTGGTCTGTTGCATCCTTCCGGCCCTGGCGTCCGCGGAGGTGATGCTCGAAGAGAACATCGTCTACGGGACGGGCGGGGGTGAAGAACTGAAACTCGATCTGGCACGGCCGGAAGGCGATGGTCCGTTTCCCGCGATCGTGTTCATTCATGGCGGAGGCTGGCACGGTGGATCGCGAGCAGGCTATATCCCCGCGATCAAAGAGGCCGCCCGGCGAGGCTATGTCGCCGTTACGATTTCATATCGGTTGATGAAGTTCGATCCCACAAAACGGGAAACAACAACAGCCGAACCCATCTTTCCCGCTCAGATCGAAGATGCGAAAGCAGCCGTCCGCTGGGTGCGAGCCAATGCGAAGACCTATCACATAGATCCCAGCCGCATCGGCGTCACGGGTGGCTCGGCGGGAGGGCATCTGTCGTTGCTGGTCGGACTGACCGACGCCAGGGACGAACTGGAAGGAACTGGCGGAAATCCCGATCAATCGAGTCGCGTTCAGGCCGTCGTTAACGTTTATGGGCCAACGGAGATGAGCTCATGTTATGAAACAAGTTCGGTCGACTGGATCTTTCGTTTGTTCCTGGGCGGAACGCCCGACGAAGCAGCGGAACGTTATCGGAAGGCCAGCCCGGTCACCTACGTCAGTAGCGATGACCCGCCGGTCCTCACGTTGCATGGCGACACTGATGCGCTCGTGCCGGTGGAACAGGCTCGGCTTCTCGATGAGAAGATGAAAGCCGCCGGAGCGTCTCACGATCTCATCGTCTTCGAAGGGCAGGGGCACGGCTTCCAGGGGGATGCGAGCATAAAGGCGATCACAGCGATGTGGGACTTCTTCGCCGAGCATTTGAAACCGTAGCTCCGTGGAATAGCATTTGCGGCCTGTCTCCGGAAACGCATTCTCGATCCGGAACAACGTCGGTCACGCTCGGACCGGCACAGACAGGAGACCGCCCCATGTCCGGTCACGATCCCCATCAAGTCAATCGCCGTAAGTTTCTTTCCACAGCGGGAGGGCTGGCCGCCGCCGGAATGGCGAGCAGTTCGCTGAATGCAGCTGAGGACGAATCGTCTCGTGAACGAAAAGTCCAGCTCGATAATCCTCAGGTCGGCCAGCCTGTCAGCCAGACGGCCAAGGCGCGCGATGGGCAACCGCTCGTCCCTGGTCCGCCTCCGAAGAAGTTGGGGTACTGCATCGTCGGACTGGGAAAGTTCGGCGTTCAGCAGATTCTTCCCTCATTTGCTCAGTCCGAGCACGCGAAACCGGTCGCGTTGGTGAGTGGAGATCGGGACAAAGCCGAGGCGATCGCGGCTCATTACGATATTTCGTCGAAGAGCATCTACAACTACGACAACTTCGACGACATCGCCGACAACGATGAGATCGACATCGTTTACATCATTCTGCCCAATGCGATGCACGCCGAGTTCACGATTCGGGCTCATGAGGCGGGGAAGCATGTCCTCTGCGAGAAGCCGATGGCCACGTCCGTCGAAGACTGTCAGCAGATGATCGACGCGGCCGACAAAGCCAATCGAAAGCTGATGATCGCCTACCGTGTACAGTACGAGCCGTACAACATGAAAGTGATCGAGTGGTCCCGCAGCCAGAAGTACGGTCCACTACAGATGATCGTGTCCGATACCGTGCTCGATATCGGCGGGCCGAATCAATGGCGGCTATCGAAGAAGCTGTCCGGGGGCGGATCGCTGATGGATATCGGCATCTACAGTCTGAACGCGACGCGCTATATCACGGGTGAAGAGCCGATTGCCATCAATGCGATGAAACGTCAGAACGAGAACGATCCCCGCTTCTCGGAAGTGGAGCAGTCGATTCTCTTCCAGCTGCAGTTCCCGAGTGGTGTGATGGCGAACTGCTCTTCAAGTTACAGTACGGCTGAGGTGAATCGTTATTGTGCAATGTTCCAGGATGGCTGGATCAAACTCGATCCGGCGACGACTTACACGGGGCATCGTTTCTATCACGGCTCCGGCCGGAAAGAAGAGCAGCTGTTCCTCGAGCATGTCAGTCACTTCGCAGCCGAGATGGATCATTTCGCCGAGGCGATTAAAAATAACAGCGAGGTTCGCACTCCCGGTCAGGAAGGACTGAAGGATGTGAATTACATGCGGATGATCTACGAAGCCGCCGAGACCGGAAAGACGGTGAAGGTGAGCTGAGTTGAATCTGGACAGCATCTCTTCCCATATCCGTGCACGTTTGGGAAAAGCCGATCAGTGATCGACCATGCTGGCGAGATCCTTGTTCGATTTTCGCTTCCAAATGAAACCGTCGAGGATGTAATGCGTAATCTGCGGGACGGCGAGTAACGGAATCAGAAGCGATTCCCAGGCATCGAGGTTTAAGAGCGAACCGAACAGCCAGGGACGCTCGTGCCACAGGCCCGTGTCCCAGAGCAACTCTTCGAAGTAGGCGAGCATCCACACGATCCCCAGAAAGCTGAAGACTGCGGACCAGCGACTCGTCCCCGTCTCCGGCTGCCGCATCCACCGATACCAGAAAACCAGGACGAGGTACGGAATGCCGTGGATGATGACGTTTGTCACAGTGAAGGCGTAGTCGGAGTTAAGGGCGACGATACCCAGATACCAGCACAGGGCCGTCGTGGCGACGACGATGTCTTTGCCGGGGTTGTATTCACGCTTCACGATGCCGCGATAGATCGCCCGGAGTACGTAGCTGCCGAGAGCGATCCAGTAGAGCACCTGGAAAACGCGAGCCGTGATTCCCGGAAGCGAGAGAAAATCGCCTTCAAGAAACCAGTTGAAGTTGCGCGGTGATGCGGCGTGCCAGTAGACGAGCGGGTAAATCGTCGCCAGATAGATGGCAGCCGTATCAACCCAATAACCGAGTCGATCGGTTTCGCCACCCCGGGCTCGATACAAGGCGACCCAGCCGTATTGCTGCCGGACGAAATGGAAGACCGCCAGATAGGCCAGAATCCGCCAGAACCAGAGGGAACTCTCCGAGTAGATCGCCGCTCCGATGAGAAACGCGAGAAGGGGAGCGAGTCCATACAGCCATGGATTCCGGCGAAGCTCCGTCCGATCAAAATAAACGCGGAACCCGGTCGCATACACATGAGCGACGTCGATCATCAGAATAGCCGGCACCCACATCCATTCCGGCGTATCATCGTGCAGCAGCCCGAACTGAGCACCGACCAAAAGTAAACCGAGAGCAATCGCTGCACTACCGAGAAACGTGCACAGATCGACCACGGGCGAGAACAGCCACGGAAGTGACTGTTGTTGAGTGCCCGTTGGTAGGTCAGAGGGTGCTGCCATTGTCACAAGTAGGTTTTGAAGTCAACATTCGTAGCCGCCAGCACTTCCTCCGCGGCTCGCAATCCGTGATAGAAAGCCTCTTCCATGAGGGCCAGGCCGCTCAGGTCGGTGCCGGCGAAGTGGATGGAGCCGATTGGTTGCCGGGCGTTGATGCGTGATTCCCCGGAAACAAATCCCGGGCGGGGTTGGATCATCGCGTGTCCCCAGCGCATCACGTCTATCTTCGTCAGGTACTTTCTGAGATCCGGGTGGGCGGCGTCGAGGTCCTTCAGGATAATCTTCGTCCAGCCCTCCCATGTCGAGTTGAGCAATTGCTTACGAGCTTCGGCTGGGACTTCGTCACAGAGGGGATAGTACCACGTCCAGACCGTTGGGCCGAAGTCCGATCCGATTTGATGAGTGGCCACGACGTATCCAAGGGACAGGCTCTCGAACAGGACATTATCCCAACTGAGCGGGTAGTCCGGTTCCGGCGGTCGGCCGGCCAGATGCAAGTTGGCCACCACCCAGGAGCCATACTGAAACTCGCGAATCGCCTCTCGGCGTTCCTTGTCGAGCGTTGGAATCAGATACGGTGCAAGGAACTGCGGAGCGGCGAAGATGACCCGTTTTGCGGCGAACTCCCCGGTCGTTTGTGTCTCCTGATCGAACACGGTGACAACTGTCTCGGACTGACGAGGCTGAACGCGAATGACCGCCTGGCCCAACTTCAGCTGAGTGACGAGGAGCTTCGAGAGAAATCCGACAATCGCGCCATTGCCCGCCGGCCAGGTCAGTAAGGGTAACTCCGCTTCCGTAGACGTTGTTTTGCGGGAGGCAAAATAGAAAATTCCCGCCCAGGCGCTGGTCTGGTCGACGTTCAGCCCATAGTCGTCACGGCAACAGTAGTCGACGTACCAGTGGATGAGCTTCGAGGTCACGCCAATTCCGTTCAGCCAGTCGGTCATCGTGAGCGCGTCAAGCTGAGTCACCTCCGCAGCCGGCGAACAACGATCCACCGGAATTGTGAAGGCTGGTCGTCCCTCCGCATCACGCCAGTCGATCCAGCGATTGATCTCGGCTTCGAATTGAACCCATTGTCGGGCGTCCTCTTCGGTCGCGAGATGAGCGGGGAAGAGGCCTTCGACCCAGTGGTCCCCGGCGAACAGACGCTCCTGTGGAGTCCGACATGCAACCGTTTCAGCGGGCTCCCATTTCCCGTCCGGTCGTTGCGAAACTGCGCCCATTTCTTCCAGCAGCTGGAGCAGGGCTCGGTTCTGTTCGTTCGGGAACGGAACGTAATGGGCTCCCCACGGATAAGCCGTGAGGTCGGACCGGCCGGAGCGAGATGTGCCGCCGGCGACGTGCTCCATTTCCAGAACGCGAAAGTTCTCTACGCCAGCTCTTTTCAAACGCCATCCTGCGGAGAGTCCGGCGATGCCGCCTCCGATAATCAATACGTCAACCTCTTCGGGAACGCCGTCTGCAGCCGGAGGCCGGAAGCCATCACGAATGCGATGTCCCAGATCGAACGACGGACTGAGGAGTTCACCCTGCAGGGACGGGGCCGCCTCTCCGCAACCGGCCAACCACGGGGCCGTGGAAGCCACCAGAGCGGATTTGAGCAGTTCGCGCCTGTTCGTTCGCCAGTCGCCGGGCCAGCAACCGCTCATTCCCATCGGCTCCACTCGCGTTCGTAATACTGCACGAGGATCTGATTGTTGAGCTGGTTGACTTCCGCGTCAACCGGCTGAATGTCGGCTGGCACTTCGAAGAGGCCTTGCATGATTTCGGAGTTCAGGAATCGGCACTGGGACGCAATCTGGGGCTCCATTTGCCGGGGTGCATCGGTCGGCTGCAACGTGGCAAACGCATATCCCCAGATGCCAAATGTGGGGACTGCGGCTTGATAAGGCTGGACATGAAAGCCAGCGGCTTCGAGCGTGCGGAGGATGCACCAGTACGACTGCGGAGCGACCAGCGGGGAGGTGCACTGAATCGTGATACGAGCGTCGTCGGTCAGTCGCTGTAACAGCTTGCGGTAGAAGAACGTGCTGTAAAGCTTTCCCACGGAAAACGTGCCCGGATCGGGGAAGTCGACGATCACGGTGTCGAACTTCTCGCTCTGCTGATCGATCCAGATGAACGCGTCCTGATTGATGACGGTCACACGGGGATCGTTCAGGGAATTCTCTGAGAGCTTCGCCAGGGGAGGGAATCGGCTGGCGAGCGTCGTCATCTGCGGATCGAGGTCGACCAGCGTAATCTCTTCGACCTCGGAATAACGCAGGATCTCGCGGACCGCCAGACCGTCGCCTCCGCCGAGGACGAGGACGTTTCGACGAGACGTGGGAGCGGACATGGCCGGGTGAACGAGAGCCTCGTGATAGCGATACTCATCGAACGAGTTGAACTGCAGATGTCCGTTCAGGAACAGCTGGAAGCCGGTTTTGTTCTGCGTGATCAGGATTCGCTGGTAAGGCGAGCTTTCTGCATGAATGATCGAGGCGCTGAGCTGGGATTCTTCGGCGTATGAGGTCAGGTCGTCGGCTTTGATGAATGCTGCGGCGAGAAGGCCAATAACCAGCGTAGCTCGTCCTCGCAATCCGCCCAGTTCTCGATTGGTCAATAAAGGACGCAACAGAAACGTTCCCCAGAGCCCGACCAGTGCATTGAGAATGCCGAAGATCAGCGACGTACGAATCAACCCCAGTTGAGGGACAAGCAGCGTCGGGAACAGGATCGATGCCAGTAACGCCCCGATGTAGTCGAAGGTGAGTACGCGCGAGACCAGATCGTTGAAGTCGACGTGGTCTTTGAGAATCCGCATTAGTAGCGGGAGTTCCAGTCCAACCAGCGTGCCGATCAGGAAGACCAGCCCGAACAGCAGCACCTGAAACCATTGAATGGCACCGAACGCCAGAAACAGAAACGGAGCCGACGTGCCGCCAAGCAGCGCAACCCCGAGTTCGACTTCAATGAAGCAGCGGGCGAGTTTCTCTTCGACGAACTTCGAAAGCCAGGCGCCGACTCCGAGAGCCGAGAGATAAATCCCAATGACCAGAGAGAACTGCGTGACCGAGTCGCCGAGCAGATAGCTGGCCAGGGTTCCGGCCAGCAACTCGTAAATCAAACCGCACGTGGCAACCGCGAGGACGTTCAGGTAGAGAAGAAAAAGAGGGGCGCGATTCATTTCCGTGACAGGACTTTCTCAACCGACCATGGCAGCCGAGATGATGATCGAAATTCCGATCACGAGGGCGCCGACCAGAATGGCCAGAGCTGTGTTGTGGTCTTCCTCAATTTCTTTCACCATCGAGAACGGTGTCAGTTTCTCCATCAGCCAGACAGCGAGGAAGAGCACGAGAATGCCCAGCACGGAGAAGACAAACACAGCCAGCATCTGCCGTAACAGGTGCGAAAGAACACCGGTATCGGCTGTTGTTTCCATTTCCTGTGCCAGGACGAGACCGTGAGAAACCAAAGACCATAGACCACTCATTTGCCCACTCCCCAGAAGCCGCCGCCGGCACGACCAGTTCCCGAAGCACTCGATTCGGGGAGTTTCCAGCCGGACGATGCGCCAAAGATAAACAGGATGCAGATACCGATGCCGACGGCGAGGTAAAACTTGGCGAGAAACGTTGTCAGATCAGGAAACACCCGCTTCCCCTCCTCACTGGACTGTCACTGCGAACGAATTAATGATTGAAGTGCGTTGCGAGCCGAGACTCAGAACTCATTCCGAATTGTATGGACTGTAATCGCTGTTCCTCCACCGCTGCACTTCGAAGTTGTGCTGGTACACGAACGTGCCGACAGGCAGGACCGACATCACGATCAGCATGATGACAAAGAAACCGCCGTCGATCGATTTCGAGGTAATCGACGGAACAATGGCGTACAGGACCAGCAGCAGGAGCAGGAACATTCCCCACAGCTGATACACGCCCGGCTGTCGCGGCTTGGGTTGAATCATGCCGACACCGAACGGGCGCATCAGGTTCTCGACCTTGAATGCCTCCTGAACTTCTTCGGTCGTCAGGTAGGTGCTCAATGAGACATTCACTTCTTTGTTGGTTCCGTCGTCGGTCCGCTCAAAGGAGAGCATTCGGGGCGGACAGATAAAGTCCGACATGTTGACCTGCTCTCCAGTGGTGACCTTCCAGTAGAATTCGCCAATCACGTAGCGCACGAAGGCAGTGGCTTTGTCGTAAAGGCGATAGGTCTCTCCGTTGTAGGTGACGAACTGCCCCTCTTTCTTCGCCTCGGCCACAGAGACTGGTTCCACGAACGCCCAGTGCCGGTCGTTGTGAGTCAACCAGCGGAAACCGACATCCTGGTTGTAGAGCAGATATTCCGTCCAGGGATAGGTCTGCCCCTGGTAGCGAACGAAACGCTCCATGAAACCGATGACGGTAAAGTCCTTCTCCCGCAACTTGCCGATCGTGCCGAGTGGAATCAGCGGACGCACACGACGGACTTTTGTCAGCGTCTGCAGGTACTCGAGTTTGCCATGGTTGCAGTCCAGCAGCGAATTGCAGCTCGGACACGCGACCCGCTGGGTTTCATCGGGGGCGTGCAGGGAAAGGGGACCGGCACATTGGGGACAATTGACCGAGACGGCTTCGACTCTCTGGCCGGACGGAAGTCCGGTGCCGCCCCCGTCCATCCCCCATCCCTCGGCCAGTTCGAGGTCTTTCAGTTCGACCTCTTTCCCCAGAAAGAACTTGGGCTCGGTGTCGGAGTAATCAAGAGTGATAAAGATCTGCTTCGGACCGTAAAGATCGGCGAACCGATGCGGAATGCCGGGCTCAAAATCCCAGGGGATCTCCCCGGCAGCCGCTCCCGTTGTGGCTTCGCCGATTTCGGCTACGGTGGCCGGCTCATTGGAGCCGAACTTCACTTCCTTACCCGGAACGAGACTCTCAAGCGGAGGAATCTCAATCGATTTCGAGATTCGTTTCTCGAAGGTGAGGTAAAACTTTCCTTGAGCTTCGGCAAGCCAGCCCCATTTTCCGTTCGAGAACGCCAGATACCATTCGTCCCAGACGCCGCCCGCCGGATGCTTGTACTGGACGCGGCCAATGAGTTCGAATTTGCGTCCCCGATATTTTCCGGTGACGCCCAGCTGAAGTGGAGAGTTGGTCTGAACGAGATCGGCGACTTTGCCGTGATCTTCAATCGCTTTGTCGGTGCGGGCCACCACGCAGTTGCAGAATTCGCAGATCGTGACAAGCGAAGAACTGACCCGGAACTCGACGGGACTTCCGCAGGAGGGACAGCTCGCGATCTTGGCTTTCATGCCGGACCTCCTTCATCATTCACAGAGGCGGGGGCTTCGACGCCGCGCGACAGACAGCGGATATGGACGGCAGTTGCGTCGAGATGTCTCCTCAATTCCTCCTGCCAGGGCCAGCAGACCTGCGGTCGACAGCAGTAGAGGTTCAGCGTCGCCAGTCCATACTCAGGGTAGGTGTGGCACGTCAGATGGGACTCGGTAAGCAGGTAGAGTCCGGTCACGCCGCCGGGATCGGGGAACTGATGCCATTGCGGCTCGCCAACCACCTTCAGCTTCAGGTCAGCAATGATCTGCTCGCAGACGGCTCGCAGCGTCGACAGGCTCGCCAGACGCTCGGAGCAACAACCGGTCGCATCAACGACCCACTCGGCTCCGCTTTCAACCGTCAGGGCAGATCCGCAGGTCGAGAAGCGATCGCCCGACGTCTGCAGTGTTCGGCCTGTCCGCTCACTCAAAGGTCTTCTCCCGATGCCGTACCTGATGTTCCTCTGGTGCGTGCACTGTAATCATTTGTTATCCGGATTGCGATTCTTCCGGGAAAGAATGCGCTCCGTAAGCCTCCTCGGCACAGGAACGGACAAAGGTCGCCCGGGATTGCCCGAAAACGAAAACTTCGATAGGAAATGCTAAAATTGCCGGATCCTGACCACAGGATTCAAGGATCGCTGTTGCATGGAGAGAATTTTCGGCGATCATTTCACGAGACGATTAAAGGATCTGCTCTGCATTTCGAACTGGACCAGACATCGGGATCGGTCCACTTCGTGAGAGCCGCTAGGAAAAGTGATGACACAGGAAGAGCAGAAGGGGCAGACGGATCTGTCTCGCGCACGTACGGTCGGGCATGAGGTCAAAAATCATCTGTTCGTTGTCGGAATGGGACTCGAAACGCTGAAGACGGCTCGTCAGAACGAAGCGCAGTTCAACGAGTTGCTGGAGATGGTTCGTCAGAATGGATTGGAGCCGCTTAAGGCCTCAATCGCAGAACTGATTGCTTTGATCGACGGAGAATAGCCACCCGCCGAACCGATAAACTTCGCCTGATGCTTTTCTGCAGTTGTCGGATTGCTTACCTTGGAACCTGTCGGCCCTCTCCCCGGATTCTCGATCCGCTGAGGGAATCGAATCTGGTTCAGACGCGAGACGCCGTAACTCGCGAAGGAATAAGGTGGCATGTTGACGAAGTATCCGACCAGACTCCGCACCGGGCTGCTCCCGTCATTGCGCTGCCTGTTGACGGCGCTGGCATTGCTACTGGTCTTGAGTGACGACGAGGTCTTCGCGACTGAGCCCGCGGTCAACTTCAAAGAAGACATCGCACCACTGCTCGAACAGCACTGTATTCGCTGTCACACGCCTGGCAACGAAAAGGGCGAGCTCTCTCTCGCATCGATCGAGAATCTTGCGGAAAACGGCTATATCGACCCCGGCAATGCGAACGGCAGCTATCTGATCGAACTGATCCAGTCCGATGAAAATGGCCAGGCTCGGATGCCCCAGGAGAGCCCTCCGTTATCGAAGGAAGAAGTGGCGCTGTTTCGCAGATGGATTGATGCGGGAGCCGAATGGCCGGACGAGGTGGTTGTCGAGGAGCGATCCAAAGCCGACCGCAGCTGGTGGTCTTTACAGCCGCTTAAAGAATCCGAGAGTGATCAATCGATCGACGACTTCATCCGGCGAAAGCTTCGCGAAAAGGAGTTGACACTGAATGCTCCGGCCGATCGTCGCACACTGATTCGCAGGGCCACTTACGATCTGACGGGGCTGCCACCCACGCCGGAAGAGGTTGAGCAATTTGTTCAGGACGAGGATCCTCAGGCGTACGAAAAGCTGATCGATCGCCTGTTAGCCTCACCGCATTATGGAGAGCGCTGGGGGCGGCACTGGCTCGATGTCGTCCGGTTCGGAGAGAGCAACGGGTTCGAACGGAATGTCATCATCAATACGCTCTGGCCATTTCGCGACTATGTCATCGAATCGATCAACGCGGATAAGCCGTTTGATCAATTCATTCAGGAGCATCTCGCCGGAGACGTACTGGCTCCGCACGATCCCGCGATTGCGGTCGGTTCTGCTTTTCTGGTCGCCGGTCCTTACGATGACGTCGGCAATCAGGATGCGGCTCAGGCGGCCCAAATACGTGCCAACACGCTGGATGAAATTATCAGTGCGACCGGCGAAGCCTTTCTCGGTCTGACGATCGGCTGTGCCCGGTGTCACAATCACAAGTTCGATCCCATCACGCAGCGCGACTACTACGGATTCTACGCGACGTTCTCCGGTATTCGGCACGGAAACGTCGAACTGGCGACTCCCGAAACGAAAGCAGAACGACAAAGCCGGCTGCAGCCCCTGACGGAGAAACGCCAGGAACTTGAGCAGCGATCGCGGGACCTGCGAGCGGCCGTGCTTGCTCGGGGACGTTCTCGACTGACAGTCCACGAAGCCAGTTGGACCCGGCCTGCAGTTGATCGGACTGGCACTGAGGATCGTTTCGATCCGATTCCCGCGAAGCACGTTCGGCTGATCTGTGAAGCTCGCGACAGTAATCCCAATGCAACGGCGGGTTTCTGTGTCGATGAGTTTGAGGTCTGGTCAACTGGAGAGGAACCTCGGAATGTGGCTCTGGCGGCGAATGGCGGAAAGGCGTCGGGAACATCCCGCCAGATTGAAGATTTTCCGAATGCCTACGGTCCGCAGCTCGCTATTGACGGCAAGACCGGAGCGCGGTTTATTTCCGCGGGGAACAGTCTGACGATCGGACTGGCCGAACCAGCGGAGATTGACCGTGTCGTGTTCTCGAGTGCGAAAGGGGAACTGAACCCTGAGCATCGCAAGTTCGAGTTCGTGGGTGACTACCGGATTGAAGTTTCTCTCGACGGAAACGAGTGGCAGGAAGTGGCGAGCAGCCGGGACCGGAAGCCTGTGAACCGAAACGCTCATCTCGATTTCCGTCTCTGGCGGCTGGAAGCGACTGACGAGGAGCAGAGAACGTTCGCGGAACTCAGCCGCGAACTGGGGCAGATCAACCGCGATATCGCGGCGATTCCACCTTTGCCCTCCGTCTGGATCGGACATCGCAGTGCAGGGGATGCCAAAGGGCCCTTTCATATCTTCCTCGGTGGAAGCCCTCAGAAGAAAGGCGAAGAAATTGTTCCCGCCAGTCTCAGTGCAATGGCGGAAACGATCTCCCCCTTTGAACTTCCTGCTGAGAGCGACGAGGCAACCCGCCGATTGGAACTGGCCCGCTGGATTACAGATTCCGACAATGCTCTGACCCTGCGTGTACTGGCCAACCGCATCTGGCACTATCACTTCGGGACCGGCATTGTCGATACGCCCAGCGATTTCGGCTACATGGGCGGGCGTCCGAGTCATCCCGAACTGCTCGACTTTCTGGCGAGCGAGCTGCGGAAGAATGGATGGCGGCTCAAACCGATGCATCGGATGATCATGTTGTCCGAGACTTACCGCCAGTCCTCACAGTTTGACGCCGAATCAGCTCGTGTCGATGGTGACGCCCGCCTGCTCTGGAGATTCCCGCCGCGTCGTCTCTCGGCCGAAGAGATTCGCGATACCATTCTGCAGGTCGCCGGAAAGCTGGATGATCGCCGGGGCGGGCCCGGGTTTCGGCTTTACCACTTCATGCAGGACAATGTCTGCACCTACGTTCCGCTCGATGAACATGGTCCCGAAACCTATCGCCGAGCCGTCTATCACCAGAATGCGCGAGCGTCGATTGTCGATCTGATGACCGACTTTGATCAGCCTGATTGTGCGTTCTCCACGCCAGACCGAGCCGAGACCACCACTCCTCTGCAGGCTCTCACAATGCTCAACCACAGCTTTACGATGGATATGGCTCGGGCTTTGGCGGAGCGTCTGCGGAAGGAAGCCGGCGAGGATGCGGAGGCTCAGGTGAAGCGAGCCTGGCAACTCTGCTATGGCCGAACGCCTACGGGGCAGCAGTCTGCAGTCTGTCGTGAGTTTATCGAAGAGCATGGCCTGCCTGCGTTGTGCCGCGTTCTGCTCAACACCAGTGAACTGATCTATGTGGAATAGGACTGCGATCATGCCTCAGCCCGCCCGGATACTACGGGAGTTGACCCGCCGTCATTTCCTGGGAGATATGACGACCGGTCTGACTGGCATTGGATTGATGCAGCTGTTGGCCGGACAGGCGCCTGCGAATTCCGAGGGCTGGCAGCCAGGGCGGGGACAGACGCATTTTGCGCCGAAAGCGAAGCGCGTTCTGCAGATCATGTGTCCGGGAGCGGCGTCGCACATGGACCTGTGGGAACACAAACCGTCGCTGGAGAAGTATCATGGGCAGCCGTTGCCTGGCGAAGAAAATCTGGTGTCATTTCAGGGGAAGAATGGAAACCTGATGCGGAGTCCTTGGGACTTCAAGCCAGCGGGCGAGAGCGGGAAGATGATCAGCTCGATGCTGCCGCACATGTCCGAGCACGTCGACGATATTGCGTTCATTCACTCGCTTCACAGCAAAACGAACACTCATGGCCCCGGATGCGTGTTCATGAACACCGGTCACGCGACCGAAGGGTTTCCGAGTGCGGGGGCCTGGATCAGTTATGCGTTGGGCAGCGATAACGAGAACCTGCCGACTTACGTCGCCATTCAGGATCTCCGAGGCGAGCCTCCCAACGGCAAAGCGAATTGGACGAACGGCTTTCTGCCGGCTCGGCATCAGGCGATCATGATGAGTGATCAGCAACCCATTCGGAATTTGAATACGCCAGAGGGAATCGCGCCGGAGAGGGAAGCGGCTTCGCGAAAACTGCTCGATGAGTTGAACGAACAGTATGCCGCCGAGCATCCGGCCGAGTCCGACTTGCAGGCCCGGATTGCCGCTTATGAACTGGCGGCTCGCATGCAGATGTCTGCTCCGGAAGTCGCTGATCTTTCCGGAGAGTCAGCTGAAGTTCATCGAGTGTATGGAACGGATGATCCGAACAAGCTCAAAGCGGCTTATGCCCGCAACTGCCTGCTGGCGCGGCGGTTGCTTGAGCGGAACGTTCGACATGTCAGTCTTTACTGCGCATCGCGGGCTTCCGGAGTCGATGGTCTCCTGAACTGGGATGCTCATAAGACGCTGAAGTCCGATTACGAACGCCATTGTCCAATCTTTGATCAACCGACAGCGGCATTGCTGACGGATCTGAAACGCTCCGGACTGCTCGAAGATACGCTCGTCCTCTGGACGACTGAGTTCGGTCGCATGCCGACCCATCAGGCTGGAACAGCCGGCCGCGATCATAACCCCGATGGCTTCACGGCCTGGATGATGGGAGCCGGCGTGCAGGGGGGGATGAGCTACGGGGCGACCGACGAGTTCGGACGTCGGGCAGAAGTGAACCCAACCACGGTCTGGGATTTCTATGCCACCGTCCTGCATCTGCTCGGTTTCGACCACGAACGATTGACCTGGTATCACAACGGTCTCGATCGTCGTCTGACGGACGTTCACGGTCATGTCATTCGCGACATTCTGGCCTAGTACAAAAATCGCCCACCTGTGTTGAAACGTTGATCGACCATGCCGGCCTCGAATGCAAGAGGCCAGTCGGCTGATGAGACGATGGCGCCTCGCGAGTACCGCGAAATTGTGCGAACGGTCTGGAACGCAGTTGAAGAAGTCTGGACATATCGGGATAATCCCCGTTTGCAATAGGGATTTTTCACCGTAGTCGAGGCGGACGCTCGCTCTGACCGACACGACGAGCAGGGACCAGACGTGAGCCAGAACGAGACGATCGGGTTTGAGATCCTCCGAGCTATTCGACGCATCCTCCGTCGCACCTCCGAGCATTCCCGATCCATTGGCCGGCATTCAGGAGTCAGTGTCCCGCAGATGCTGTGTCTGAAAGCTATTGCAGATCTTCCCCAGGCGACGGACGCCACCGTCGCGAAGGTCGCGGAGATGGTTCAACTCTCCCCCCCAACCGTGTCGAGGATTCTCGACCGACTCGAACGAGACGGGTATCTGATACGCGAACGGAGTCCCTACGATCGACGAAAGGTCTGCCTGACCTTAACGGAATTCGGGCGGCGCAAGCTGGAAAATCTCCCCATGCCGCTCCAGCAACAGTTTCTTGAACGGCTGCAGGAACTCGACGAAGCGGAAGTTCGACAACTCCTCGCGTCGTTGGAATGCATCGTCCAACTGATGGGAGCCGGGGATATCGACGCTTCGCCCATGCTCACACCGCAGGTCGAAGTCGACCGGTATGGCAGTGGCGAAGCATCAAGCTATCCGGAATAACGCAGCTCAGCCCCGGTTCGATTTGAGGGGCGTGATCTTCCGCTCCGCGAGATACTCCGGTCGAGGAGGGCGGTCGCAGAACGGTTCAACAAGCGCATTGCTGACTGCGTTGTAAACGGCGAACACGTTGTTTCGGGGCGTCGAACTGAGATTGCCCGACGAACCGTGCATCGTGTTGCACTCAAAGAAGATGACGGAACCAGCTGGCCCCTTCGGAGCGACGATGCCATTCTCGTCGATCATCTGCTCGAGGGCCTCCGCATCAGGAACGCCATATTCCTGGCGACGTAGAGACTTCTCATAGTGATTCGTCGGCGTCTCGCCGATGCAGCGAATGTAGTGCTCGTGCGAACCGGGAATCAGCATCAACGGACCGTTGAATTCATGACTCTCGGTCAACAGCAGCGAAACGCTGATGGCCCGCATGCGCGGCATGCCGTCCTCGACGTGCCAGGTTTCGAAGTCGGAATGCCAGTAGAATTCCTTGCCCTCGAAAGCCGGTTTGTAGTTTACACGCGACTGAAGTACGTAGACGTCTTCACCAAGCAGCTGCTGGACGCGATCGAGCAGACGGGCATCCTGGAAAAGCTCCTGAAACACGCGGCTGTAGCGATGCATGCGAAAGATCGATCGCACGGTGTCGGAATCGGGTTCCTTTACGATCCCCGAACGATTCGCTGGCCAGTTTTCGACCAGCGATCGGGCTTCCACAAGCAATTCCTGAACTTCGTCCTGCGAAAACAGTCCTGAAGCGAACAGAAAGCCGTCGCGTTTGTACTGGTCAACTTCCGTGGGAGTGAGGGGGCCTGGCGTCCCTTCCGCGACGATGGGATCGATTCGAGGAACACGCTCCCACTCGGAAGAGGTCCGGGAATGGTAGGGATCGTCGGTTTTGTAGATGGTTGCGGTCATTTTGTCCTGCCTTCGATTCGAGGTGTCTGGGATCTGGGGCACGGTCAAGGCGACGGGGTTTACGCCTCGGTCAGCAACGGGTAGGCACCGTTTGCATCGTGAGTTTCTGCGCCGGTGACAGGCGGATTGAATACGCAGATCATCCGCAACTGCTGTTCGGCAATCAGAATGTGTTTCTCATTCCCGTCGAGTGCATACATCGTACCAGCAGTGATCTCATATTCTTTGTCGTTGTCAAGATCTTTCAACGTGCCCTTTCCTTCGATGCAGTAGACCGCTTCGAGGTGGTTCTGGTAGTGCATTTCCGTCGTGGTTCCAGCGAAGATGATGGTGTCGTGCAGCGAGAAACCCATTTTGTCTTTCGCAAGCAGCAGGCGGCGACTGGCCCAGGTTTTGGCACGGGTTTCTCGGTCGGTCTGAACGATTTCGGAAAGTTTACGGACGATCATGTGGGGTTCCTAATAGTTGTGGACCGCGGTCATGCGGTCTTTTCCGCAGGTGTGAAAGAAGAGCAGGCGGATCGAGTTTCCCGACCCGCCTGCTCAAACGTACTACTTATGCGATGTCGCTTCAGGAGGCGACCAGATCTTTGGAGAGAGCCGCTTCCATGCTCTCCGCCAGGATCGAAAGACCCTTTTCGAGATGCTCGGAAGGAATCGTCAGCGGCGGCAACGTTTTGAGAACTTCGTCGCTCGGCCCGGCTGTCTCGATGATCAGACCGCGTTTGAATGCTTCATGAGAGATCTGAACGGCCAGTGAGCTGTCAGCAAACTGGACTCCCTGGATGAAGCCGCGTCCACGAACTTCGCCATCGGCCTGGCTCGCGAGATCGAGCAGGGTGTTGCGAATCGTGCGAGCGTCGCGGTTCACCTTCTGAGTGAGAGCATCGTCTCGCCAGAACTGATCCAGAGCAGCGGTCGCGGTGACGAACGCCGGGTTGTGACCCCGGAACGTTCCGTTGTGCTCGCCCGGATTGAAGACGTCGAGTTCCGGCTTCATCAGCGTAATGGCGAACGGCAGCCCGTATCCGGACAGCGATTTCGACAGACAGACGATGTCCGGTTCGATGCCGAACGGCTCGAAGCTGAAGAACGGGCCGGTGCGGCCACATCCCACCTGAATGTCATCGACGATCAGGAGAACATCGAATCGCCTGGCAAGATCGGCCAGAGCCTGGAGCCAGGTTCGCGAGGCGACGTTAATTCCACCTTCGGCCTGAACGGTTTCCAGAATGAATGCAGCCGGCAGGTCCATCCCGCTGCTGGTATCTTCCAGATATCGTTCCAGGGCGGCGATTGTGTCGGCTTCGGTGCCGAGGTAATCGCAGTATGGCATGTGAGTCACGTTGCTCAGCGGTACGCCGGCACCGGCTCTTTTGCCGCCGTTTCCGGTCACGGCGAGCGAACCGAGAGTCATGCCGTGGAATCCGTTGGTAAACGAGACGACGTTCGTGCGTCCGGTTACCTTACGGGCAAGCTTCAAAGCGGCTTCGACCGAGTTCGTTCCCGTAGGACCGGGGAACATCACCTTGTACTCAAGGTTTCGAGGTTGCAGGATGACTTCCTCGAACGTGGTGAGGAAGCGTTCCTTGGCCTGAGTCGACATGTCGAGAGCATGTGTGACACCATCACTCATCAGGTAGTCGACAAGCCAACGTTTGATCGACGGCGGGTTATGTCCGTAGTTCAGCGCACCGGCTCCCGAGAAGAAGTCGATGTACTCATCTCCGTTCTCATCAGTCAGGATTGCGCCACTGGCGGTTTTGAAAACGGTCGGAAACATGCGGCAGTATCCACGCACGTTGCTTTCCAGGCGTTCGAAAGTGTCGGTCATCATTCTTTCTCTTGGGAAGAAGTAGAGTCCGCGGGAGCTTTCGATCCATCGAGAGGTCCAAGGCGGAGCAGAGGTTCTGATTCATGGTCTCCGAACAGAAAATCTGAAGCGGAGAAACCTTCGCATTCGGTGAGTTCCACGCCGAGGTGTTTCGCCAGCGAGTGGAACAGTTTGCGAGAGGCAAGGTTCGAAGGAGCAACAGTCGCTTCGATATAGCTATGGCGACTGACAGGACATCGCGTGGCGAGATCCTGCAGCATTCGCAGCGCCAGGCCGCGTCGCCTCATGGAAGGGCAGACCCCAACCTGCCACACGAATAGAACATCCGGGGTTGCAGGAGGGCGATAAGCAGTGACAAAGCCAACAATTCGCGAATCCGCTTCGGCCACAACGCAGGTCTCTGCGAAGTCGCGGCAAAGCAGCATGTAGAGGTAGCAGGAATTCTCGTCGAGAACTCCTGAGTCGCTGACCAGCTTCCAGATGTGGGAAGCGTCTGCGACGGTCGGCTTGCGAATCGACAGCGTTTGAGTGTCGGGCTCCGTAGAGTCAGGCATTCTTAGCTTGTCATGTACCACACGCGAACATCGGGGACACGCTCCCGCTTGATTCCGTGCGTTAGAAATAATTAGTGTTGCAATTATTTGCTAAGCAAAGAATATACGCTCCGGCAGATGCGTCAAGGGCTTTTCGACGGACCGCTGCCAGCAAACTTCCGATTTCCCGAGATTGCCCTCTCATTCCGGAGATCTGGTGAAAAATCGATGGGGAATTTGTGAGTATGGTCATCATCAGTTTTCTGTGTTTTCTTCTGGTGTTTGTCCTGATCGGCGTCGCCTCGGCTCGTCAGAAATCGAATACCACGGGGGATTATCTGCTGGCCAGCCGGTCCGTTCCCCCCTGGTTGGCAGCACTTTCTGCGGTTGCCACAAATAACAGCGGATTCATGTTCATCGGACAGATCGCCTACTCCTATCGTGTCGGCATTGAATCAATCTGGATGATGATTGGATGGATCGCCGGGGACTTCGTGGCCTGGCTGATCGTCCACCCCCGCGTGCGGCACCAGTCTGAAGAAGCTGATGTCGCAACCCTGCCGGCTCTGCTGGGGCAAACCCGGCAGGGATCTCAAAGGCTGGTTGTCGTTCTGGCCGGAGTACTCACGTTTCTCCTGCTCGGTGTCTACGCAGCCGCTCAATTGAAGGCGGGAAGTACGGCATTGCAGACGCTGTTTGGATGGGATCCGCAGATCGGTGCGATCATCGGGGCAGTAATCGTCGTGCTTTACTGCTTTTCCGGCGGAATTCGTGCTTCGATCTGGACCGATGCCGCTCAATCGTTCGTGATGATTATTGCCATGGTCGTGCTGCTCGTGGCGGCAAGTTTTCATGTGGGCACGCCGGCCGATGTCTGGGCCAATCTTCGCGAGCAGGATCCGACACTTGTGCAATGGATTCCGCAAAACCTCGCCTTCGGCTTCACGATGTATCTGCTCGGGATGATTTTCGGCGGCTTCGGAGCGGTTGGGCAGCCCCATATTCTGGTCCGATTCATGGCGCTGCGATCTGTCGATGAGATCTCCCGCGCACGTACCATCTACTTCCTGTGGTTCGTGCCGTTCTTTATCGCCAGCATCGCCGTGGGACTGTATGCGAGGGCGTTCATGCCGGATCTGCTGTCGATCCCGTTGACCGAAGGCATGTCCGTCGCCCAGGCGACAGAACTCGCGATGCCGGAGATGGCCCGCCGTCTGCTGCCCGACGTCCTGCTGGGACTGGTCCTGGCCGGCCTGTTTTCCGCGACCATGTCCACAGCCGATTCGCAGATTCTGGTCTGCTCCGGAGCGATTACTCAGGACATCAACCCGAACTGGAAGGACTCTTATATCGCCGCCAAAATTTCCACACTGGCGGTAACGTCTCTGGCCCTGTTTGTCGCTCTGTATGCAGGGCAGGGGGTCTTTTCGCTGGTGCTGATCTCGTGGTCGGCATTGGGGGCCGGCCTTGGTCCCGCATTGATCCTGCGACTTCTGCGCGTGCCACTGTCGACGTCGACCATTACACTGATGATGTTCGCGGGCGTGGTCACCGTCGCGGCCTGGAATATGTCGGGCTACGACGGCGACATCTTCAAAATGTTGCCCGGAATGATCGCTTCCATCGCAATGTGGCCGGTCGGAACTCTGATCGACCGCATCACCCCCGGTCCGACGGCGATCGAACAGCATGCCGAACCGGTGAGTGAACCCGCCGAGAGTTAGGGCAGATCGCTGTACCGAATGTCCGCATATGATGCGAGCCTTTGCCTGAAACTCGGCTCATATGCGGACGAAACAGCTACGCAGATCGGTAAACTGCTCTAGATCATCTTCGTGATGTGGTAGTGGAGCCCGGAAGAGATCTCGACTTCCGCGAGATGATCGGCCCGTTCGAAGATGCGACGGCAGTCGGCGTTCAGATTCTGCAGATGCAGCGTTTTGCCTTCCTGTCGATAGCGCTCGGCGAGCCGATTGATCGCCTCGATGGCCGACTGGTCGTAGACTCGCGAGAAGTAGAAGTCGATGGCAACGTTCTGCGGATCGTTCGTCGGATCGAACAGGTCCCGGAAGCTGCTGATTGAGGCGAAGAAGAGCGGCCCGTGCAGCTGATAGACCTTCTTGTCGTCTTCGAAATGGATGTCGGCCATCATGTGCGTCGCGTGATTCCAGGCGAAAATAAGGGCCTGGACGACGATCCCCAGCAGAACGGCGATCGCCAGATTGTGGAACAGCACGGTGTAGCCGGCCACGAGAACCATAACGATCACATCCCCGGCTGGCACCTTATTCCAGGTATGCAGCGTGCTCCATTCGAAGGTGCCGATCACGACCATGAACATGACCCCCACAAGAGCGGCCATGGGGACCATCGAGATCACCGGTTTGAGGACAACGACGAGCACGAGCAGGCCGACCGCAGCCACAACACCGGAAACGCGGCTGCGTCCACCGGAGTTGATGTTGATCAGCGACTGCCCAATCATCGCACAGCCCCCCATTCCACCGAACAGGCCACATACAATATTAGCTGCCCCCTGTCCGATACATTCTCGATTTCCGTTGCCGCGAGTTTCGGTGATCTCATCGATCAGCGACAGCGTCATCAGCGATTCAATCAACCCGACACCGGCCAGGATGAGCGAGAAGGGAAGAATGATGAAGAACGTTTCCCACGTCAGTGGAGCGAGCGTGTAGCGGGAATCGAGAAAAAAGAGCATTGGCAGAGGTTCATCTGCAGCCGTCACACTGGCGACAGCCGTATCGATCTGAGACTGATCGAGCACGGAAATATCGACATGGCCATGGGAATCTGCGGTGGCAATGCCGCCGTGAGCTTCGGCAGCCGCTTCCTGCACAGCTTTGGCTCGCAGGTTATTGGCGACGAGATCGTCGACCGTCTGCACGACGTTCGCCTGGCCCGCCGGAGCCCAACTTTGCGGAGCGTATTGATTGATCCCGATCGAGATCATCGAAACCACGATAATGGCAGCCAGCGAACTTGGCACCGCGCGAGTGAATCGCGGCAGCAGGATAATGATGGCCATCGTCAGCGCCACCAGTCCCCCCATGATGGCCAGCGGCATGCCCTGCAGGTAGGTCATTGCTCCATTGGAGCCGAGCGTCTTGAAGCTTCCGAGCTGAGCCAGACCGATCACGATGGCCAGGCCGTTGACGAAGCCGAGCATCACGGAATGTGGAACCAGTCGGATCAGTTTCCCTAACCTGAGGAGCCCCGTGAGGATCTGAATCAGGCCGCAAAGGATCACGGCGTAGAACAGATACTCAATTCCATGCAGAGCAACCAGGGAGACGACGACAACCGCCATGGCTCCGGTAGCTCCGGAAATCATCCCGGGACGTCCGCCGGCGATGGCCGTGATCAGGCCAATAAAGAAGGCGGAGTACAGTCCAACGGTTGGCGGAACACCGGCGACAAACGCAAATGCAACAGCTTCCGGCACGAGGGCCAGAGCAACAGTCAGAGCAGCCAGAACGTCGTCTTTTAGCGAAGCGGAATGCTTCGTGAAGTATCCAATCATCAGGTATTCCGTAGAGACAGATCGAAGCGAGTGGAGAATCTCCGCGTTAACCGGTGCGGACGATCCTCGTCTCACAAAGCGTGTAAGACCGAGCGGAATCCGTATTCAGGACTCCACTTCAGATAAGCAGGCGAAAGCATCGGCCAGCGTTGATGCAGGCATCACGTCATTCAGCCGAAATCGCAGTCACAGTCAATTACATCGGTCGCAGAGAAGGATCCGGAGAAAATTCGCGGAAGGAACATGCTCTGCACGGTGTCAAGCAGAGGCGAGGCAAGACTTGTAAAGCGTTCTAACGAATAGAGCGGGATTTCTAAAGCGGGAACCGACTGTTTTCGCCTGAAAACTTCGAATCCAAAAATGGTGATCTATTAAATCGTTCTCCGTTCATTCTCGGTTATGCTGGAGGTTAGATCAGTTGCCCATCGAAGTCGCCGCCCCCGTATTCGTTGCTCGAAGGCCGTGAGACCGGAAAGGAGCCAGATATGTCCAATGCATTTTCGCAACAGCGCGAGCGACTCGTCGAGCAGGAACTGCGGGGGCAGGGGATTGAGAATTCGCGGGTCCTCGATGCGATGCGAACAGTTCCGCGGGAGAAGTTCGTTCCAGACGACATGCAGGACCTCGCCTATCGCAACGCGCCGCTGCCAATTGAAGAAGGGCAGACGATCTCGCAACCGCTGATTGTCGCGTTAATGGCCGAGGCGCTCAGGTTGACCGGCAATGAAAAGGTTCTCGAAATTGGAACGGGTTCCGGATACGCCGCAGCAGTTCTCGCCGAACTTGCCGCCGATGTCTACACGGTCGAGCGGTTTGGTCGCCTTGCTGAAACGGCAGAGCAACGTCTGGCCGGCCTCGGCTATCATAACGTGCACGTCCTGCATGGTGACGGAACCCTCGGCTGGCCCGAAAACGCTCCGTACGATGCAATCGTCGTCGCGGCTGGAGGACCGGATGTTCCCGCGACGCTGACCCAGCAACTTGTCCCTGGAGGCCGGTTAGTGATGCCGGTGGGAAATCAGAAACACCTGCAGACGCTCATTCAGGTCACGAGAGTCGATGAAGATGAGTTCGAAACCGCGAACCTGGGGAACGTGCGATTCGTGCCGCTTGTGGGCCAGGCGGGATGGGCGACAGGCGATGACGAGTAATACGCAGGGATGCTTCAATTCTCTTCCGAGGGACTCGGGTTCAGTCCATACTTACGGATCTTCTCCCGAAGCGTCTGACGATGCATCCCCAGAATTCGAGCCGCTTCCTGCCGGTTCCCGCCGGTCAACTTCAGCGCCTCTTCCAGGATCACCGGCTCGGCCGACGCCAGAAACGCCTCATGCATCCCCTCGGGGGAAGGTCCACTTTCCTGATACGCTTCTTTCCACCATTCCCGCAAAGCTTCCGCCAGCTGAGGTCTCTGCGCTGGATCCTCACCGCGCCGCATGGGTGGGGGGAACGATCGGGGCGAGATCTCACCTGATCGAGTCACGATCACTGCATGTTCAATCACGTTCCTCAGCTCGCGAATATTTCCGTTCCACGGACGGGACACCAGCTCTTCCAGCGCCGCCGGCGAAAGGCTGATTACCCGTTGGGGATCGACATTCCGCATGAAGTGCCGTGCGAGCAGGGGGATGTCCTCCATACGTTCCCGCAGGGGAGGAATCTCAATTCGGAAAACGCTGAGGCGGTAGAAAAGGTCTTCCCGGAACTCGCCGCGTGTCACCATCTCTTCGAGATTTCGATGCGTCGCTGCGACCAGACGGAAGTCCGAAGTGTATTGTTCATCTCGCCCGACGGGAGTGACCACTTTCGTTTCCAGGACGCGAAGCAGTTTTACCTGCGTGGCCAGTGAGATGTCGCCAATCTCATCGAGGAATGCCGTGCCTTTGTCTGCTGCCTGGAGAAGACCGCGACGTTCATCGACCGCTCCGGTAAACGCACCTCGCGAGTGACCGAACAGTTCACTCTCCAAAACGGATTCGTTCATCGCGGGGATACAAACCGGGATAAATGGACCATTCGACCGGTTGCTGTAACGGTGAATCGCCGATGCAACAAGTTCTTTTCCGGTTCCACTCTCACCGGTAATCAGCACGGGGACATCATGGGCCGCCACCATGGCAATCTTACGGAACACCGCCTGCATTCCGGGCGACGAACCGAGAAGAGTCTGGGAGTGAATCGGCGGTGCCTGAGGTTGCTCACCCGGCGGCAACGCGGGCTTCGAGCCCAGGGCTCGCCGCACGACCTGGATCGCATCCTCAAGATCAAACGGCTTGGTCAGGTACTCAAACGCTCCCCGCTTAATCGCCTGCACGGCGGTATCGAGATTCCCGAAAGCCGTGATCATGATCACCGGCGTGTTGCGAGTGACGTTCTTGAGGGCTTCGAGCGCTTCCAGGCCGTCCATCCCCGGCAGGCGAATGTCCATGACGACAGCATCGGGCCGCATCCGTCCCGCGATTTGCAACGCTTCTTCCGCCGTGGATGTTGCCACAACATCGTGGCCGTCGTCTGTCAGAGCCTGCTCCAGCGTCCAGCAGATCGATGGTTCATCATCGACAACCAGAATACTACTCATACACCATCTCTTCCTGAGTTGTTCGGTTTCATTGGCCCGCAGTTCCCGTCGCCCGTCGGCGATGTTGCAGTCTGGGAGTTCGGAATCGTTACGCGAAACTGCGTCTGGCCCTGTTCACGATCATACTCAAGATAGCCGCCACAGTCTTCCACGGCCTGAGTCGCCAGCGCCAGTCCGAGTCCGACACCTTCTTTCTTCGTGGTGAAGAACGGTTGGAAGATTTCATCGAGTACCTCTGCCGGGACGCCGGGGCCGTTGTCGGTAATATCAATCACGATCGCCGCCTCCGTTTTCCGCGTGCTCAGTTGCACCGTCCCGCCGGGACCGGCTGCTTCGGTCGCGTTCAGAACAATGTTGAGCAATGCCCCCCGAATGGCGTCCCCGTCCGGGACCAGCACGGACATTTCTTCCAGCTGCGATTCGAATTGTATCTTCTGATGAGCACAGATCGGCTCGATCAGCGCCACCACGTCCTGTACGACGGCTGTCAGGCTGGTTGAAACCTGTGGACTGGTCTCACCTCGAGAAAGTCGCAGCAACGCCTTGATCTGCTCTTCCGTCAACGTGAGTTGCTTCAGCGCCATCTCTATGGCGGGATCGTCCCGCGTCACGCAGTGTCGCTGGTGAAGCTGGAGTGAAACTCGAGCCCCAGTCAAAGAGTTGCGGAACTGGTGAGCCATTCCTCCAGCGAGCTGGGTCAGCATCTTGGCTCGCTCGTTGTCACGAATCCGCTGCATGGTGAGTTTGAGGACGGAGGCCATGGTGTTAATCGATTCTGCCAGCTCACTCAGTTCGTCTTTGACCGGTAGAGCAGGGAGCGGAGCGAAGCTGCCTCCGGCAATTCGAGCGACGTGCTGCTCCACTGTTCGCAGTCGAGCAGCGATGCGGTGAGAGATCCAGATCGAGGCGATCACCGTAAGCAGCAGGAAGAACATCCCTATCGCCAGCGAAGGAAGCATGGCCGCGTTCTGAGCCTGCTCCCAACGCCTTTCCGGATATAGAATAAGAACATCGCCAGAATCCGCGCCGACCGGACGCGTTACAATTTCCGCAAAGTAACGCTCGTCGCCCAGCTGAATCTGAGACTGAGTTCCGACGGATTCTTCAATCGACTCGGCTGCCATTTCCAGCCGGGGCAGCTCGCGGGGAACTTCCCCGGTCAGCGTTGAAGTGCGAAGACGCCCCTGACCGTCATAGATCACAAAATGCGCCTGCGACAGATCGTGCAGCTGGGCAAGCACTCCCGTTGTCAACGGATAGGCAGCCATTCGAACGGTCGAAACGACGCTATCGAGCCTGTCGGTGATTTCATCCTGAGCGCGCTGCACCGCGATCCACGCCGACGAGATCGTCACGGCGAGAACTGTCACCACCTGAATGGCAGCAACAGGAACAAGAATCTGTAATCGAAGGGGCCAGCGCATTGTGACTTCAAGACTACCCCGTTCCCGGGCTAAGGTCGATCGGAGGGGGTGGCGAATAATTCGTCAACTGCGGATGATCGCTCGCCAAATCGGTGAAGGTAAGTCGTTATTCCGGCGTTTAAACGCTTCAAAATACGCATTCGATCGTCCGGTACGCCACTTGCATTCGCTCAACATATCCAGCACACTCGCACCGTTCGAGACAGCTTAAGAACAGGTCCCGCCACGAAACAAGGTTCGACATTGTCCAGACTCGTCCGCACCCGCCCCGCCTTCACACTGATTGAACTTCTCGTTGTCATCGCGATCATTGCCATCCTGGTAGCCCTGCTGCTGCCGGCCGTCCAACAGGCCCGAGAAGCCGCCCGACGAACCCAGTGCAAAAACCATTTGAAGCAGTTGGGGCTCGCTCTGCATAATTATGCCGATGCTCACACCGTCCTGCCGCCCGGTGCGTCGGTGAATACCGACCTGTCGACCGGAGCCGCCAACGGTTCTTGGGGCGTTCATGGCCGCATTCTTCCGTATCTGGAGCAGGGAAGTCTCTTTGACGCGGTCGATCTGACCACCGGCTGGGATTTTCAATCGCCGATCGATGGTCTGAAGATTCCCGTCTACGCCTGCCCCAGTGATCCGAAGAGCGACGAAGCTCGTGATCCGGGGAGCGGAAAGGTGACGCTCTACCCGACGACCTATGGATTCAACTATGGAACCTGGTTCGTCTTCGATCCCACGACCGGAAAAGGGGGCTCGGGACTATTCTATCCGAATTCAAGGCTCACGTTCCGGGATGCCGTGGACGGCTCCTCAAACACCCTACTCGCGGCTGAAGTTAAAGCCTGGACGCCTTACCAGCGGAACGGCGGCCCTTCCTCAACGACCATCCCCCCTACAGCCGTGGCCGCGGAAACGATCGTCGCTTCAGGAGCTCAGTTCAAGAATACTGGACATACCGAATGGCCCGACGGCCGCGTCCATCACACCGGCGTCACAGTGACATTGCCGCCCAATTCCAAGGTTCGCTACACGACCGGCGGCACCACCTACGACGAGATGGACTACAACTCCTGGCAGGAAGGCCTCGACGGCAATGCAGGCAATCCGTCGTACGCTATCATCACCTCCCGAAGCTACCACCAGGGCATGGTCAACGTCGTCCTGTTCGACGGCTCCACGCGTTCGGTCAGCGAGAACATCGACCTGTCGATCTGGCGCGGCCTCGGCACCCGCGACGGTGGAGAAGTCCTTGGCGAGTTCTAGACGAGCCATTTCACGACCAGTTCCGGCTCGAAAACGACACGACAAAATTCTTCCAGACGGAAGAACCGGCGAAATCGGCGTAAGCTCGCTGCATGCCGAGACTTAAATCGCGAAAAAATCCGCTCGACATCGCTTGATTTCATTTTAACGAGCCATTAGTATTCGCGAACCTGACACGGACAGCCACTGTCCACCAGTCAGCAACGGGCATCATCGCCCACCACAATCCCCTGTAGCTCAGTTGGTAGAGCAAGCGGCTGTTAACCGCTGGGTCGTAGGTTCGAGTCCTACCGGGGGAGCTAGATTCTGTTCTACGAACTTGTAGTACAGACCAGTTTACAGAGAACGCCGAGAGATTCGTCTCTCGGCGTTTCTTCGTTTCCGCCCTTTGTGCGGGAGTTTCTCGAAGTCGGGAATGATCCCGGCCGTTCTCCGTTTCGAGAGAGACCGATCCAGTTTCCACAGGAACCTAGCCGATCCCGTTCGAACCCCGGAATCTCAGTCTTAAACTCTCTGAGTCTCTGTTTCACATTGCCGCCGGAGTTAACAGGCGGTTCCTCGTCGAAACCTGCTATTCAGTTCGTCGAATGGGATCATTCTATTCCTCTCCTGCCGCCAAGGCAGCCGGCTCCGGGCAGCAGCGAGAATTGAAGAGATCTCTGTTGTAGCGAAGCTTGTCTCGGAAACGTCGCAGGCGGTCGATGTCTTTCGGGGTCACTCCCCGGCGGAAATGGAAAACGGTGTTCCGCAGTTCATTGATCTTTTGGAAGTCCGCGTTTAGCAATTCGCGTGGAGCTTCGAACACGGCTTCAAATCGCGGCCAGTTTGCCCGATTGAATATCACCTCGCGATATTGGGCAAACGTGAAATCTTTCAAATCGGTCACCGGACGTTGTCGACCTGCCCGCAGCAGAAGATTGATTGCCTGCTGAATTGGCCTCGTCACTTTCTTTTCGCTCAGGTGGGGCTGGTCTCCGTCAATCAAGCCCTGAAGCGTCTTCGCGATCGATTCCTCGGGACTGTCGTTCGAACTCGAAAGGCCTTCGAGAATCTTAGCAAGCTCATCTGCGGTGTAGATATCGATGAAGAGATCACGGATCTCACTCTCAATCTCGAAGAGAATTACAAATGCCTCGGCGAAGTCATTGAGTCGGCCAAAGACGTCCGCAATCGTCAGGACTCCGAGTACTTCGTCTCGGCTTCCGACGATCACATGATCAATCTGCCCCCAGTCGGTTTCCGTGTCGATATACGTCTCCGGGGAAATGAAGCGGGCCTTCTCCAGGTCCGTATCCTTAACCATCAGTGCGGCGACATTGACGTTGGCCGAATACAATTCCCCGGCCCGTTTGCCAAACGACTGCCAGGAGAACACTCCGATGATATCCCCGGACGAATTCGTGACAGGAAGCTGAGAGTATCCGGTATCGACCATTCTCTCGATCGCATCAGCTGCCAGCGTGTCGTCTGGAATCGTCAGGACCAGTTGATCGACCGGGAGAAGAGCGGATGCAGGACCAAAGGGGCCGGGGCGTCTCCTTATATTAATCTTAGTAACAGCTTCTGTGTTTCGAAGTTCAGTCATTTAATTGTCTCGCAGGAATCCCTGTTAACGAGAATGCCAACTGTTCCTTAGTAGCCGCAGATGTCAGTACGAAGACTCGCAAAGCGAGTTGTCTCATTTCCCTTAGGGTTGGCGAATCCGGGACGGTCGAGCGATGTCCGGTGAAAGGTGCGCAGATTCAAGTAGCCTCTGTACTTCCTTGAATTCCTTATCCCCGGCATACGGAGACAGCACGACTTCCATCTCTAAGCTTGGCAGATCTAGAGGCAAGTGGAAGCCTTCGCGATTCTCCGATTGCAACCTAGCAACAATGTCGCCGCTTTTAGATGCTGTGTCCGTCCAGTGTTGCTGCTTCTCGTCGTCAGAGAGCGGTTGATCCGACTCGAAATTCATTGATTTGAAGTGGTACGATTTCGCTAGAACGCGGACCTCGTTTTCGTAGTTCCATTGTTCGTCGACGAAACAAAGCAAAGCCCAGTAGCCATCGTGTTCCATGAAGTCGCTGCCGTGGTCGATGTAACCCACCTTTGTGAATTTCACCGCAGCATCCGTTCGTGGATTTGTGTAGGCGTTGACGATCGCCTGTTCCAAATGTCCGACTGTTGTTCTAACGGCGACCGCATCTGGCGACTGATTAAATAATGCGGTCCACAGTGCTAGATCTTCATCTTCAGAGTGCGTCCAGCAGGAGACGCCACAGAGTTCAGCGAGATTACAGATCGCATCACAGAGTGCCTGAGTGTCCAATCGAAGGAAACGCTCTTTTTTCTCAGCGGCTTCCTCTGGGCCTAACTCAAGCAACGACGCCATTCTATCGCAAAACTCCTCCGGAGTACGATTGAGCATCGCAAATGTCGCTTCGTGGTCATCTTCAAATGCAAACGGATGCGAAAACCATATTTGGCCCGGGGGTTGATAGGAATTTGGAATCGACGGACCATTCGTCCAAAGATGCTTCTCGTTGTAGACCCCCAAGAAGTCGCAAAATTTTTCGATATCCATGTATCGCCAAATTATGAAGTCGTCATCTGGAGGTGAAGGGGGAGTTCCCATGGTGGATTCCTAATAAGCAACGTGGACAAGGGGCTCCGGTAATCAATGCCTTACTCTGCGGGCTTTTTGCCGAGATTGATGGTAAGAACCGGTTTATCGTCCGGAAGTTCGTCTTGGAAGATAGGAATGCGTGCCCCCTTCCCACTGCGTTTCACTGCAGCGTTGTGATACCGTGCAAGCCAGAGGTATTTGGACTCCAATTTCTCGCCAGTCACCGAATCTAAGTTCAATGTGATAAAGTCGCGAACCAGAGCCATCCAGTCCTCGTAAGTTGTCTTATCGAAGACATTCTCGAGGTACGGTTGCCCCTTTTCATCCGTTCTCTCGAGTTGGTTGATGACATCCTTTCGACGCACGTTCTCATGAAGCACGTCGAGATGGTAAAGGCCATCCATGTCTTGTCGGCAGAACGTGATCAGCGGAGAATCGCTGAATGGGAATGATTTTGGCTTTGTGGACTTAACAAATTCAAAGAGACGATTAGACAACAGAATGCGTGGATAAACTGCGGTTTCGCACTCCAATGTATAGGCTTCGACGAGGCCGGGGCCGAAGGCGACCGGCGTCCGTTCTTCGAGTTCTTTATCTCTTGAGCTCCAGCTGTCCTCCCAGTGCATTCCACCGATCGTAATTCCACCTCGGACCGGAATGTTCAATCGCAAAAGTCTGTCATGCAAGCGCCGAACGGATGCCAATAACCAACTGAGGGTATCTGACTCCGTAGGGATGAAGAGGACGACGCAATCAGAAAAAGCCTGAACCTGAAGTGTCCAGTCTTTCGACTCTCCAGTCTCTAAATCTCGTCTGCCTGATTTGAACGGCGTTAGATCGCTGGTTTCCCGTAAGGCGGAGATCACCTGTTTGTAACGGTCGACGTCTTTGTCGCAGGCTTTGACCAGATTTCGCACTCCCATCAGGTCCAGGAAGGCGACGAAACATTCTTTGTAGTTTGAAGGTTCTTCACTCATCTCAGCTCATCTCTTTCGGTGCGTGAATATGGCTCGGCCAGTTGTTTGCCGCCCATTGGGACATGGGGAGGAAGTTGCCTTCCGCGTCGGTGGGGGGGCCGGGGGGTGGGTTGAGTTTGGTCTGGTAGGGTTGGCCGGTGTCGATGGCCTGTTGCATTTCGTCGTAGATGGTGAGGATCGTCTCTTTGGTGATGTAAGTGCCTTCCTGAATGACTTCGCCTTTGGTGTTCTTGACAGCCGTGCGGGCGATGTCTTTGCGTTTGACGATGGGGAAGGTTTCTAGGATGTAGTCGACGGCGTCGCGCGGGGTGGGGAACATCTCGCGGAGCTGGGGGCTGTCGGTGCCCCACTCGGCTGGCGGTCCGAGATACAGGTGGAAGTACGCGGCATCGAGCTCGCACCGCAGCAGAAACCGACGCTCCTCATCCCAATGAAACGGTGGACCGTCGTAATTGCAGTCCAACGCAAACGATTTCAAGTCCCAGGCGGTGTACGTCAGTTCGAGTGCTCTGGAAGCAATCCATTTGAGCCAATTGTGGCGTGCAGCCCCGGGCAATGTCGTTGTAAGTACGTTTGCGTTGAATACTGGCAGTTGATTCAAGACAAAGAAGCTCAGATTTGCTCCGGCTTGTTTTTGTCGAACGCAAAAATCAAAAGGGAAGCTATTAAAGAGTGCTACGAACGCGAGCGTGTGATTAATATCTGTGTGCCTCAATAATGCTGTGTTTATCGAATTACCTGCCCCTACTCGCGGCAGAACGGCACAAGCAGCAGTTCGAACAAGGCCAGCACTTGCTATTCGCCGCGTTGCGATCAGCCATCGAGTGTTCTTGTAAACTCCAAGTCTGCCTTCTGGAATAAAGTAACATGGAACAACTGAAAAGAAGGCATCCTCTAGGTCGCCAATGTCTACGACCGGAAGCATATGCGACCGTTTCCCAACCGCTAGAGTGTGGTAGGATGCATACCTATGATTGTACTGGTTTAGCATTTTTGACTCGTAGACAGCCACGGAATCTATTTCCGGTTCCGCAAGAAAATACTTGCTTTCGCTAGACATGTGCAGCATCGAGCCAAAGCTGACATTCCAGCCGCCGTTTTTCGTCAAATCTGAACCAAGGTATGAGCTGTTTCGGTAGATTGACTTTGTGAGTTCGGCACTCCTTCTCCAAAAAAACGTCGGGCACGTTTCTGTATCTGGATTCATAAGCTGCAGTTCTTCAAGAGACAGAGTGAATTGGCGTTCTGCATCTTGAGCTTCACTTACGTTGTAGGCGTTGAATACGAAGAGTGGAGACGAAACGGATGCTAACGATCCTCCGATTACGAAAATACAGAATTTGAAATTGTGCAGCACATCTTTGAATAGAAGGTCTTCATTTATGAAACCGAAAACCTGAATTAAGGATTGTGAGCGAACTAGGTCACTAAAAAACGCTTTGGTCGGATTGTCGGTGGCAATTCCGAGTGGAAGAATCAAGCCAGACGTGCCATTTGGCGCTATATTCTCCCGACTCAATTCTGCGAAGACAGCAAACGTATTTAAGTCTCCGGAGCCGCACAATGGAAATCTCTGCGACTGCCGAACGAAATGGCTCACGCCTTCGGCTTCCCTTTTTGCGTCTAAGAAATCTCCCCAAATCCGAGGTTCTTCGGAAGTCAGCGATCTAATGAGCCGTTTTCGTTCTGCAGCGGTGGCAGCATTCGAGATTTCGGGGACGCGTTGTGCGAACCATTCTTTCTCTTGAAGCTTTACTCGTTCCCATGGTGGATTGCCCAAAACCACATTGAAGCCGCGACTCCACCCCGTCTGCTCGTTTTCCGCCTTCCCCGCTTCCTTCGGCAACACGAACACATCCGGAAACGCCAGATGCCAGTGAAAAAACTGATACTGATCGGCTATACGCCGGACCTCGGTCTGCACGTGTGGCAGGATGCTGTGCGGGTTGTTTTCGATGTTGCGAAAGTCGCGCTCGGGCACATCTTTCCGAGATCGGAATTGTCCTTATTCCAGACAAAGGCCGCACACCAGGTATCGGCCAGCAAGCGGGCGTTCTGGTAGTCGGCTCCGCTGACGAGTTCTGCATAACGGCGCTCTTTCTCCGCGACGTCGCTGGCGGTGTCATCATCGGCTGCAGTCAGGCGGCTGAAGTCCGCCGTCAGATTCCCGAGCTTGAAGAACGGCTCAAACATGTAATTCTGCCGCTGTCCGCCTGCTCGATCTTTGCGTTGCTTCTTGTTATCCCGCTTCAGTTCCGCACAAACGGCTTTCACATCGCCTTCGATCGGTTTGAAGGCATCGTCGGGAATACCCTCGCTCAGCAGCCGGGGCGTGGTCCCGAGCAGGCTGTTGCCGCACTGAATGTGATGGTCCAGAAACGAGAGCGGTTTGCCGGGCTCAATCGCTTCCATCCACAGGCTGACCTTGCAGAGCTCGACCGCCATGGGATTGATGTCGACGCCGTAGATGCAGCGGCCGATGATATCGCGCAAGGCGTGCTGATGATCCTCGGGACTTGGTTCCGATTCCCCGGTCCGAACACGAGCCAGATGTCGGGCGAGCCGATGAGCCGCGGCAATCAGAAAATGCCCGCTGCCGCAAGCAGGATCGCAGACGGTCATGCCCAAAATGGCCGCTTCAGCGTCCTCGCCTTTCTTCCCCTTCAGCCGATCTTCAACGACCGGATCGAGAGCGGAATCGAGCAAGCACTGCACAAGCGAATCGGGCGTGTAATAGCTGCCGGTCGTTTTCCGCTCGTTGCCTGCGGCAGTTCGAAGTTCAAAATGCCGGGCTTCGATGTGCATATCGGGATGCAGCTCGAGCAGCGACTCATAGACACTGCCGAGCTCTTCGCTGCCAAGATTCCGGTAATCGACACTGCGAAGGACCTTGTCCTGTTCGACATAGGCCAGGGCTCGAACGGCTCGCAGAAGATCATCATTGGCAATCTGGACCGGCAGTTCATCGTCGCTCACTTCCTGAGGGCCCGCGAGATCGGCGACGCTCTGGGTTCTCCAGAGAAAGGACCCGAGCCCGATGAGTCCCAATCGTGGACAGCCTTCCGGATTGCCGAGCGAGGCGAACACGAGCGACAGGGAATGCCATAGGTCGCTATGCTTGGATCCCCTCAGCTTAAGCGACATGTCCCGCAGACGGCTGGTCGAGTAGTACTTCCGATAGAGTTCTTTGGTCTTCTCATCGACTTCGGACGGGTGCAGCAGTTCGCGGTCTTCAGCGACAAACAGAAACAGCAGCCGATAGACGATGCGGAGCAGCTGTCGATAGAAGTCGTCTTTACTCAGGCTGCCTTCGAGCTGAAGCTTTCGACGCAGATCATCGTTCTGAGGATGGCTGATGAAACCCTGTCCGAGAGCTTCGATGGCGCTGGCCACGCCGGTTCGCAGATCGTTGAGAACGCGGGTCCCTTCGTCGCGGGCCAGTTTGCTCCATCGTTCGAGCCAGCAGTCGTCGGTCTTTTCCGCTTCGAGACGGGACTGATGACAGAGCATCCAGAGCAGGGCGAAATCGGAATAGACTTCCCCTTCCATCATGGCTTCGAGATCGAACTCGACAAACGCCTGGCGCGAGAGAGCGACATTATCGCGGAGCAGCCGGAGCTGGCGACCGTTGCTCAGGAACGCCCAGAGATGATCGTCACTCCGGTTGAGGTATTCCTGCACCATGGAATGCGGACTGGCGGTGGCGGCTCCCCGGGCGCCTTTGGTGCGTTTTTCGAGACTCAGATTGCAGCCAATGAGATGGATGGGCGTGTTGTTGTAGAACCGCTCAATCGGATAAGAGCGTTCCTCGATGGCCGGTGCGGGTTGCGTGGTGAGTCGACCGTAGCCGAGCTGCTGAAACAGCGGCAGCAGCCAGCGTTCATTTGTGAGAGACGTGCCGGTGTCTTTCTCGGCAAGATGCTCGCGAGCTTCCTGAAACGACTTCCAGTGTTTCTTGAGCATATCCCACGCCTGCGTTATGGCTTCAGTGATCTTGAAGCCGTCGGGCAGGTGATAGTCGCCGGGCCGCATGCCGTCGACCTTCTGCGAACTGATCCGCTGCAGAATATCGGGGGGAAGCAGGGCGCCTTCGGTGCGAATGGTGGTGAACTGCTGATTGTTGCGAGCCATCGTGGATCGACCTTATATCGTCTGTCTTCAGGCAGCGGATCGTGCGAGCCGCGAAAGACGGTCAGTAGTACTTCTAGTGAATATGCTCAGGTGTGTCTTGAGCCGGACGCTACGGGAACAGATCGCCGGCGATTCTCATAATCAGGGGCCAGAGTCGTTTCTCTTTCTGGTAAGCCAAAAAGGCCTCCAGCGATTCGCCGTGCCGATTCCAGACGGTGCCGGTTGTTTCTAGGCAGAGCATCGGTTCGCCGTCCCGGAGCAGGAACCAGAATCGGTAAGCAGGATTGTCGAGGAAATCGTTTTGCTCACGGACTTCCAGTCGCTGACGGGCCTGCTCGAAGGGGGCGAAGAACTCATCGCGGATGCCACATCCGTCCCAGCCGGAACTGTCGAGATAGCCGCTGCGACACTCCCAGAGCTGAGGCCGTCCCACTGTCCAGGAGACGAGCTCCGCGATCAGCCGGTAAATGAGAGCCGGGGGAGTCGTGGGGGGAAGTTTCTGTGGAGGCTTCAGCCCGATCCGTTGACACAGTTCGTCAACGAGCTTCTGAGGTTTGGAGTCGTACTGAAGCTCATCCCAGATCTTCCACGGCTCGGCGGAAACAGGGCCGACGCCCTCATCCCGGAGCGTGGCGAACGGAGTGAAACTTCCCACGCGATTCAGATAGGCGAGACTGTCCTGCTCAACTGTGTAGAGAGCCAGACAATCGTACTGACCATCTCCAGGGTGCATCTCGTAAATGCGAAGCCTCTTTGGGCTTTTTCTGACAGTTTCTGTAAGGAGACGCCACGACAGCGCCTCCAGCAAGGACAGATTCATGGCTCGCTGCTTTTCGACGGGGAGTTAGTGACCACAGGTTCTGAATCGATGGGACGGCTAAACGGTCTTCGGCAACAGAATGAAGCAACCGAGGAAGTCGACGGGGAAGACCGGTTCGGCGTGAACGCGGCCTTTCATCTTCGCGGACTGCCGAACACGGCGATGGGCTTCTTCGAGCTGCACGGCACGATCAGCCGCGAAATCGTTGACCGATGCACGAAGAATCTCTTCGTGCTGCAGCAGTGCTTTCAACTGCTGTTTCACGAGTGATTCCGGAAGATTGCCCGAAGGCGTCGCATCGAGAAGCTTTCGAACCTCGTCTTCGTCGAGCCACTCTGCCGAGGTGGCTGATCCAGTGAAGGCGAGTGTGACGACCTCTTCAGCCAGCAGAGGCTCATCGCTGCCGTTACGCCTTGATACGTTCAAGTGGTAGCGGAAGCGGGTGAGCAGCAATGTCGTGGCCTTGTCGACGGCATCGGTCACAGCAACTCCGCAGCGACGAGCGATGAGGCGTTCATAGACCGCCTGAACGTCGTCGAGCGCCGTATCCAGAACCCAGGAAGCGAGTCCTTCTACGATAGGGTGAGTTCGGCTGAGGTACTCGACGCCCTTTTCGACCGGTAAATCGAACCGTCCCAGGAACGGCTTTTCTCGCCCGATCGCATGTCTTAACGAACGGCTCGTGCTGTTATCGATTGGCACCTGAATCACGGCTCCGGCCTTATCGATCGCTGGGACGCCGGTCAGATGCAGCACATCGCGCAGGAATCGCTCGACAGTCGGCCCGGCACCGATGGCAGTGCGTACGGCTTGGAGTTCCTGGCGGACTTCCTCCGTTTTGATGCTCAGCTGCGCAAATCGGGACCGAGATCGCTCTTCCTTCTCCCGGGCGTCGTCCCATTGAACATGAAGATCTGACTTCAGTGGATCCATTTGCGGCAGATAGAGTTGTTTGCCACGTGTGCCGCCTCGGAGTTCGACGCCTTCTAGCAGGGCCTTGATCACCTCTTCGCTGCCACCGGGTACTGCAACTGCGATACCCAAGTCGCTCTTGATGGTTTGGTGTTTGCGGAGCAATACATCCAAGACAACGCCATCGATTTGGTTGTCGGTCCCGAAAAGGGTGGTTACGCGGACCTTCTTGCTTGCCTGACCGAAACGGTCGACCCGGCCCTCCCGCTGGTCGTGACGAGTTGGATTCCATGAGAGATCGTAGTGGATGACGGCGTCAAAGTACGTCTGCAAGTTGACCCCTTCACTCAAGCAGTCGGTGCAGACGAGAACCCGCTTCGGGTTCTCCGCCAGTTCCTTGATGCGATCTTCCCGCTCCTTTGGCGGTAGCGTTCCTGTGATGGAAGCGACCTCCACACCCTTGAGCGCGTCCCGGAGTTGAGCGGCCACGTAATCGGCAGTGTCGATGAAGCGGCAAAAGAGAATGGGGTTGTAGCCATCGGAGATCAGCGACTTCGTAAGCTTGATGACCTTCTGAAGTTTATTGTCGGCAGCGCCGTAGAGCTGTTCCGCTTCACGGGCGAGTCGTTTCAGTCGGGCAGCTGCGGGACTGTCGTCGGGGAAGATGTCGGAGCCTGGGGTACCGTCAAACATCTCGGCGGTGTCTTCTTCGCTCTCGTCGAGAATGGTCTGACGACCGATGGCATCGATCGTCGCCACATCGGAGTCTTCAGTCTCGCGGTTTGCCGTTTGAGCTCGATTACGAAGGGTAGCCGCAGCCGCAGCGGGGCTTGATGCCATCGCCCGTAAGAGTGCCAATGCGGACCACCAGCGAACGCGGCGTGAGACCTTGGTTCCAGAATCGTCCCGCACCAACTCATTTACGAAGTCGAGTACGCGTTCGAACAGCGAGCGATACTCCTTAGTGAGCTCGTAGCTTTCCTCGGCGTCTTCTCGATTGGGGAAGGTGGTCGTGGTATTCAGTTCCTTGTCCTGGTCGATGACGTTTCCTCGCAACCTCTGCACAAGATGTCGAGCCAGTTCCGCACGAATCGCCGAGCGCGAGTCGGCTTCCATGTCATTCGGAAGATTGGCAAATTTCTCGTCCAGCAGCGACAGCAGAGACCGGAACGCATCTTCATTGCCGCTGTGGGGCGTCGCGGTGACCAGGATCAAATGCCTGTCGGGATCTGAAGAGACCCGTTTGATGAGTTCAAAGCGGGCCTGCTTGCTCCGTCCGACGCCTCCGCTCAGCGTGCACGTATGGGCCTCGTCGACAATGACCAGTTCCGGACACGCTCGAAGAAAGTCCTCGCGATGACGCACCGACTTAATGTAGTCCGTGGAAACGATCACAAACGGATGACGTTCGAAGATTGATTCGTGCGCTTTAAGCCCGCGTTCGAGACGCTTGATCGTTGAACTCAATACCAGCTCGGCGTGGATGTGAAACTTTTGCTCCAGCTCGCGTTGCCATTGCTCGGCCAATTGGGGTGGGCAGAGCACGGCCATGCGGTTGATTTCGCCTCGTTCGAGAAGTTCCTTCGCAATGAGAGCCGCCTCCACGGTCTTCCCGATTCCAACGTCGTCGGCGATAAGCATGCGAACCGTCTCCAGCTTAAGAGCCATGAGCAGCGGCACCAGCTGATAAGGACGAGGTTCGACCGCCACTTTCCCGAACGAGCGGAACGGTCCTACTGCAGCGCGGGTCGACAGCCGGGCTGCGTCTCTCAGGAGTCTGCAGGAGTTAAAGTCCCCGGGCTTGTTGGGATCTGGCAGGCTGAAGTTCGCCGAACGAACCTCTTCGAGTTCTGAGCAGATGCCGACGACTTCGTCATCAAGTCCACCCATAGGGCGGACCATGAGGATGTCTCCATCCGATTCCGGCAGCACGATCCACTGGCGTCCTCGTGCGCTGACGATATTTCCGGGCGAGAAAGTAGTTTCCATGGTGTTTATCAGCCTCCGGTTCCAAAGATGTCCGGATATTCGTTGAGTTTGGTTTCCCAGTCTTCGCTGTAGTGAAAGCGGATGGACATGATGCCGACCGCTAACAGACGAGCCTCGATCTGGGTGTCGTCGGTCGCAGTGGCTTCCTGATCATGAACAGGCCCGTCGATATAGATCGCGGTCCGTTTGTCGTGATAAAAGAAGTCGGGACGCGTGCTGCACGACTCGATCAGGTATTGAGCGTGAGTCGGAAGAGCGCGATTGGTTTCGTGGACTAGGTTAAGCCATTTGCGTTCCAGCTCAGAGTCGCACAACCGCATCATCTCATCCAGCTGATCGACACGGGAAATGCCGCTGCTGGAAGCCACAGTCTTTGATTGCGTTAGGGCTTCAAGCAGATCCCGGATCAAACTGCGGTCGATATGGTCGTGGTCTGTCTGATTGCCGTATTCCAGGAGGCAGTCGTAACAGGCGGCTTCACAATCGATCGCTGCGTCTTGGTCCTCTTCCGTCTCCAGCTCGAAATGGCAGATCTTCATCGCCGCTCGTGCGACCCGAGCAATCGCTGTGTGATCCTCGACGAGCTGCCTGAGAACACCTGCTCCACCTTCCGCTGATTCATAGAAGAACAACAGCTGGCGGTCATCCTTACTTGGCAACGGTTCCGCGGCGAGTTCTCCCGGCTCGAGCTGATATTCCTGTTGAATCGCCTGCTTTAGTGCCGACTGAATCGACGCCATAATACTGAGGTCGTAGGAGTGGGCGAACTTGATGGTCAGAACGTTCCGATGGTCCTCGACGTACGGGACGACATTCCGGACCAGCCGCGATTGAGGATCCTCACGGTCGTTGTCGTCGGCCTCCCGATTCGTTGCCCAATAACCGCGTTCCACATCAAGATTAAAACCGTGCTGATTGGGATTGCTGCGACGGCGCCATCCCAAATTGATTCGCCAGATCTGCGCGGCATCACCATAGCGGAGGGTGGCTAACGGATTGTCATGCACTGTGACTTCGGCTCTTCTAACGTCGACCGATCCTGCCACTTCTGAGAATCGGTAGGTCGTCTGGATCTCGTACCCAACCCGCTGGCGTTCCTCCTCGTCGGACGTGATCTGATCGGCCCTTTTGACGGTGACATTCTGCAAGCGGACCATTTGCTGAATCTCATCGACTGGTCGAAGGACTGTGCTGCAGCTTGCACACGTATCCGGACCGGGACCGGTCGAGATTATGTGGCCATAGCCGCAGGATGAGCACAACTTGAGAGAATATTCCGTGAGCTCTTGAGTGTTCTCGTCGAAAGCGAGATTGACCTTATTGACGCGGTAGCGGGCCCCTTCGTGATAGACGACTGCCCGCGGGCCAAATTCGGAGATCGCCACGAAACGGGGACGGGAGAGAAATTCGTTCCGGCCTCGGCGGCCTCGTCTTGCAGGAATGAATGCCGACAATGGGAGGCGAGGGAAATTATAGCCGGGTAGAAAGCCTTCGCTCGCGAAGTACCGATAGCTGTAAAAATCGCTTTCCAGAGCGCTTTGTGAATCCGTGAGGAGGTTGATTTGATCTTCTGCCTGGCCTCTCAGCCGCTTGGCGCGATCTCGATCACTTTGAGTGCGGGTATGGTCTCCTATGATCTTATTCTGCAAAACCCGCTGTTGCACGGCAGCTCGATAGAGAGACCGCCAGCGCTCGCATGCGGCGTCGAATTCCTGCGGGATGCGTCGAAGAACGTCTTCAAGCCAAGTCTCGCGGTACCAGTGAGCGTTCTGTAACTCATCTCCGATGCTCTGAATAAGCCACTGAGCGCGGACCAGAGCTTTTCCTCGAATGGAAGCGTCTTCCAGTCGGTGAAGAATTTCATCCTGAATCGGCAATGAGAGTTGGTCTTCAGAAACGATGAGAACCTGAGAAAGTGTCTTACCCAGGCTGAGTTTGGACTCACTCAGCCAGATGGCGTGAACGTGGGACCGGATCAGATCCTGATTATGCAGATCGACTCGGGGAGCGGCGACCGAGCCGGCAACCATGCGTTTCGGACGCCGGAAATAGTATTGGTCGTGTGGGCTGTATCCGGAGCAATAGGTATAGACAAAGGCAGCTTGTCCAGAACGGCCTGCTCGACCGCTGCGTTGTGCGTAGTTGGCCGGTGTCGGTGGAACGTTCCGCATATTCACGACATTAAGCTGGGAGATATCGACTCCGAGTTCCATCGTCGGAGAACAGAACAGGATATCGAGTTCTCCGGCACGAAAACGTTTCTCGCGTTCTTCCCGGATATCGGAGGGAACTTGAGCGGTGTGTTCGCGTGCTTCCAGCCCCGTCCCTCGCTCGGCGAATGATTTGTAGAGCTCGATGAAATATTGATTCGTTTGATCTTCTGCAGCACTCGTCTGTGTGGTGCGGAGGTGGTCTACCGCCGGTTCCCGACCGTCACTGGCTTTCCAGAGCATGACAGAGGATGGGACTTGGTAACCGCAAACTGTTGTGCCAGTTACCGGCGTGCGGACTTCCTCGACCAGTCCCCAGGGTCTCAACCGCTTGAAGAGGTCTTCGATCACAGTCCGTGTGTCAGCCACATTTAGTGGGCCAGGAAGAATGCCGGGGCGTCGCAGAAACAGCCCGAAATTACTTTGAGGAGATAGGAAAACATCTGTGCGATATTCGTTGGTGCCGATACTGCGTGGCCAGGCGATCCCGGCGGTCACCATGTCGCGGGAATCTTCGATTGTCCAAGGATCGCACAAACGCTGACGACTCTGTTCGCTGATGCGTTCCTGATAGTTCGGAGTCAGCGCGTCCTCCTTAATAATCAGGCTTCGCCTCAAGTGGTCCAAGAGGACTCGGATAACGTGCTCACGTTGGTCCGGAGTCGCCGTGGCCAGAGCTGTGTGCGCGTGTTCCGAAACCTTCGTCTGCGTGTTCTTGAGTGGGCCATTCCAGAACGACTCGTCCGCAGCAAGCTCTTGAATACTGATGTAGTCAATTGAGAGCAGTCCACACTGTTCCAGATTCGGCGACGTGATTCGCCAGCCGCGTTCAAGGTCGCGGTAGAGGTAATAAGACAGTACGGCACGGAGCGCTCGACGGGTCTCATCGAGGGCCGCGCCTCGCAACTCAGGATCATTTGCGTAGAAGTCGAGAGGCAAGTCCATTGCTGCTTCGACGTGATGGACCAGTTCATCGTAACGAATACCAGAAGCCCCAACGCGACTCATCGCCCGGTATAAGGCCGAGCGGACGAGGGAGACTTCGACGAAATCGTTGAAATGTCCCGCCTGCAACGATGCGTCCTGACGATTGTCAGTGAAGCTCAGAAGCTTTCTTGCTTCGGGGCGGTCAGACAATTCGGGATCTGACTTGATCTTCAAAATCGTAGATAGCGCGAGCACGGTGGTGGCAGTGCTTCGTCCATCTGTCCCGATCGTTCCCAGCTTGCCAATATCAGAACGTTGGCGGGCGTTGTGTGAAACCCGGCAATCAGGGTTCAGGCAAAAGCGAAACGGCGCAATGATAAAGGCTGCCTGAATCCCTTGAACGCCTACAACACCGTCTGTCGACACGACGATCGGTTCAGGGAGGCGCACGGAGCGTTTGAGTCTAGAAGCCCCGTGGTGGTCTTCGAGCCAGTCTTCTGGAACGCGGTCGAGAACATCATCCTCTGCACCCGTCCAAGGGTGTTCGTCGGAAACATACAGATAGCCAGACTGGGCACCCTCCGCCTTGTTGATCGTGAAGTCTTCACGTCGCTCAATAAATCCGGCTGCCGAGCGTTCAACGCGATAGTATTCCTGGCCGCAACTCCGACAAAAGACGAGTGGGTACAGCAGCTTGCTGCGGTCTCCGGGGACGAATTTCTGCCCTCTGAGATAAATGGATCGCTCTTCAGGGGCTTCCAACGACGCCCAGGCTGTGTCGCCGCGAGTGATGAATTGGTGAAGGCGGAAGGCAAAGAACGGAAAATGTGTTTCTGGATGATGGACCTGACTGCCGGCTTCCAGCCATTTTCGGATTGCTGATGCGGCCTCGCCTAGTTCACAGTCCACCAGCTCTGCAAGGTTTGAAGCCGCGCCCTCTTCTCCGGTGATCGGAGAGGGCACTTGGCGAATGATCCGTCCAGTTTCCTCTTCCACGCGAACGCCAAATTGCTGTTCAATCCAGGTCGCGAGCGGATCCGCGGCAAAACCGTCGAAATCAGCCGGTGGTTCAATCGCGCCTTCAACTCGCTGTCGCAACTGTTCGAGCACGGAGGGTGAGCCGAGATCTTGTTCATGGGCATTGGGCCGTAGCGTTTCCCCAATGACGTCGTCTTCTCGAATTTCTTGTCCGAAGATCCGAGTCGCGACCCGAGCGACGAGCTGAGTCTGCTCGACGGAAGTTCCCTCGGTTGCCATCGTCGCCGAAGTGCCGACGCACAAGAGGTCCTGACTGTCGAAGGCCTCTCGGCAACGCCGAATCAGCATGGCAACGTCGGCCCCTTGTCGCCCCCGGTAGGTGTGAAGCTCGTCGAATACTAGAAATTTGAGACCACGTGCTTGGTCAACAAGTTGGCGTTCTTCGATTCGCGTCAGGATCAACTCGAGCATGACATAGTTCGTTAAGAGAATGTCGGGAGGATTCTTGCGAATCTTATCGCGTGTCTCTTCATTTTCTTGTCCGGTGTAGCGGTGGTAACTCACAAGCGGCGAATCGTCGCCAAAACCGCGTTTAAGAAACTTGTCGAGCTCCTCCTGTTGGCTATTGGCCAGCGCGTTCATCGGATAAACAACGATCGCCTGAATTCCTCGGCCCGTGCCTCGATTGAGAACGTGATCCACGATCGGAATGATGTACGAGAGACTTTTCCCAGATCCTGTTCCAGTGGTCAGCACGTAAGGACGGTTCTGCGCTGCGATCTCGATGGCTTGATCCTGGTGTCGATGCAATCTCATCGCGCGGCCGAGATCGTTCTCGTGCGCTTTGGCTCTGAAGATCCGCGCACAGTCGGGGTGGAGCACGTTCTGTGCGACGAGTTCGTCGATACTCCGGCCGGGCTCGAAAGACGGATTGAGTTGCAGCAAAGGCTCGGGCCAGAGCAGGCCTTGCGCCATTTCCTGTTCGACACGATTGCGTACGCGCTGGTCGCGAATTCGAACAAAACTCTTGGTGTAGTCGGCATAGTCCGCGATGACATGCCGATGAAGCTCAAATGCGTCCATAGGATGTGCGCCGTTGAATACTCAAAAGGTCGGTGAATCGTTGGTGGCAGTCGGCGTTCAAGGCAAGCTCCCCGTCTCCGGTAGTTGCCGCTCGGGGATGTGGTCTTTCGAGTTCAAGTGAAAGAGAGCCGTTTGCCGGTTCTCCCAGAAACGACTGGCGGTTGGCACCACCATCTCGTTCGCTGGAATCTTCACTTTTCTCATTCGCTCTTGCGTCGCTTTAGATCACGTCGCAGTTGTGAATCGAAGTCTATCACAGTCAACACTTGTGCGGTAGTGGCAAGGAGGTTCCCGGAGTCGGCAAATAGACTCGTCAGTAAAGAACGAAATCGGATAGCTCTCCATTGTGTCCCTGTTAATTCATCTGTCCGCCAGATCGGCTGGCGGGGCGTACTCGGAGAGTTGCCATGAGCCTGATTGAAGACGTTGAGAATTCAGAAGAGAACCGACTCTTTAAGGAGTTGGCGGCGATCTTTGCCGCTGCTCTCGTGAGGTTACGCCGTCGCCTCGATTTTGATGAAAACGAGTTGCCAGGAAAGGAGGCGACATGCCTTGAGGTTCCTTCAGAAACTGAGCCCAATGGCCAAGACGGTTAACGGTTTCTGAGACGTTCTCAATGACACAGATTTGAGGAGAGGTACCCACCCATGAATATCGGGCACGAGGTTGCGAGACTGCAGCGAATGACGGTGAAGCAATTGCGAGAACGCTATGCAGAAGTCTTTGGGGACGAGACCCGCACCGGAAATAAAGCGTGGCTCGTCAAACGCATTGCATGGCGAGTTCAGTTTCTGGCCGAGGGCGGTCTGTCGCAACGAGCCCAGGAACGGGCCAGACAACTCGCCAGCGAAGCAGACATTCGGATGATGCCACCAAAGCTCCGATCAAGACCCGGCACGAGTGGAAGCCGAACAGTGGAAGTGTCTTTTCGCGCAGAAAGCGGCCGCCGCGTGCCCGTCGCCGGTAGTCTGCTCACCCGCGAATATAAAGGGCAGACCATTCGGGTACATGTGCTGGAGAACGGGTTTGAATACGAGGGGGCCATCTATCGGTCGTTGAGTGCCGTGGCCAAGCACATCACGGGGTCTCATGTCAGCGGCCACCGGTTTTTCCAGCTATCGAAAGGGCAGTAATGGGACGGACGACAATGTTGAAGGGCAGGGAGGCCAAGACCGCTAAAACGATGACTCCCGCAGTTCGCTGCGCGATCTACACCCGCAAATCGACGGAAGACGGACTGGAGCAGGAATTCAATTCGCTCGATGCGCAACGGCTCGCCGGAGAAAACTTCGTTCGAAGTCAAATTCACGAGGGCTGGGAGCTTCTCGACAATCGGTACGACGACGGAGGTTTCACGGGCGGGAATATGGAGCGACCGGCACTCCAGCGACTGATGGCCGAAATTGAACAGGGAAAGGTCGACTGTGTTGTCGTCTATAAAGTCGATCGGCTGAGTCGATCATTGCTGGATTTCGCCAGAATGATGGAGGTGTTCGAAAACCATCGAATTTCATTCGTGTCTGTGACACAGCAATTGAACACGGCGAGTTCAATGGGACGGCTGATGTTGAACGTGCTGTTGTCCTTTGCCCAGTTCGAACGGGACATCATTTCGGAACGGACTCGCGACAAGATTGCCGCCGCTCGGCGACAGGGGAAATGGATCGGCGGGACGCCCTTGTTGGGCTACGACGTCTCGCCCGGGACTTCGAAGTTGATCATTCACGATGCCGAAGCGGCTCGCGTGCGAGAGATCTTCTCGATGTACCTCGAGTGTCAGTCTTTGCTTGCCACGGTCAAAGTATTGAATGAGCGAGGCTGGAACAATAAGCACTGGGTTACCAAGAAAGGCACGTCGCGTGGAGGGAAGCCTTTCACCAAGACGAGCCTGCACAAACTTCTGACCAATGTCACCTATCTCGGGAAAGTGCGCTACAAGGAAGAAACGCACGAAGGCGAACATGAGGCAATCGTCGACGTGAAGACCTGGAAAGAAGTGCAAGTGCTCCTCCAACGCAATGGCCGGAGTGGCGGCACGGTCGCCAGGAATCGCTTCGGGGCCCTATTGAAAGGCCTACTGCGGTGTGGGGATTGTGGCTGTGCTATGACTCCGACTCACACGACGAAATCCGGGACAAAACGCTACCGCTACTACGTATGCACGAATGCTCAAAAACGTGGATGGCAGAGCTGTGCCTCCCCCTCGATCCCTGCCGGTGAGATCGAGCGATTCGTTATCGACCACCTGAAAGGAATTGTCCAGCAGCCCGAGCTGATCGAAGAGGTAAGGCACCAGATGGTCGGTCAGACGCGAGAGCGGATACGAGCATTGGAAGCTGAGCATCGGATCCTCAGCAAGGATGTCAGCAGATGGACTCGGGAAGTCAATGAAATGGTCTCTGGCCCGAATGCGAGTTCAGCGGTTGCCATGAGTACGCCTCAGCTGGCTGACCTGCAGGACCGAATTCGAGTTGCCGAACAGCGAGAATCGAAGTTGCAGGTCGAGTTGGCGGAGTTGTACGCTTCCGCTCAAGACGAAACCGAATTCGCGGATTACTTGCCAGACTTCGCTGTGATCTGGGACTCGCTCACGATCGCAGAACGAGTTCGGGTGGTCGAGCTCTTAGTCGAGGACGTCGAGTATCAGGGTAGGGCGGGCAAAGTCGCCGTCACGTTTAGGGCGGACGGCCTCAGCACCCTGGCCACAGAGTTGAATCAAAAGGAGGGAGAGAGGTGAGCAGGTTGAGAATTGAAGCGACGATTCATTTTGATCGGCGAGGCAAGGGAAGTCAGCGAGTTATCCAGACGGGAGGAGCACCCCGGCCAACGCAGGTTTCCGGACGAGTCCCGCGAGTGTCTCGACTCATGGCACTGGCGATTCATTGGCAGTCACTGATCGATGAGGGCTTTGTTACAGACTACGCTGAGATCGCTCGGCTCGGGAACGTAACGCGAGCGCGGGTCTCACAGATTATGAATCTCTTGCTTCTGGCACCCGACATCCAGGAAGCGCTTCTATTCCTGCCTCGGACACAGGCGGGCTCCGATCGTATACTTCTCAGTATGCTACAGCCGATTGCACTCGTCCCCGACAGATGAAGTCGGTGAAGTCCGCCTGGTCGGTCGAAAGATAGGTACTGTTCGAGCCGGGAACACTGAGACGGAATCGGGAATGGTCGCGAATCTGTTGGGTGGCCCGCTCGTGGCCTGCTCCGGTTTCAGGATCACCTTCGGCAAGTGGCAGTAACCTCATCCCTTACCTGACCGGACAGAAAGGTGGTGCGCCGCACGACGTGCTCTACTGGGGCTGGCTCGGTCAGTCAGCCATCCGCAAGGGCAAGTGGAAATACCTTCGGAGCGATACTCGTGAGTATCTCTTCGACATGGAAAACGATTTCGAGGAGACCAACGACCTGCTGAAAAGTTTCCCGAAGATTGCCGCTTCGCTTCATGCTGAACTGAAAGCATGGGCAGACACACAATCTCCCCCGGGGCTCTGGGTCATGAAGTCGGAAGGGATGAGCCGCCAGGCCGGCAAATATTTTGACTGGTACCTCGACGGAAAGCGGGACATCCCAGCGCCGCCGACAGACCGGAAGCCGCAGCGAAGCAAACGGAAGAGCAGGAAGGTCAACCAGTGAACCGCTTATCCATTCACATCACTACGGTCCTGTGCGCCTTTCTTGTAAATGCTGCGAGTGCAGTCGAACGCCACAACGTCCTGTTTGTATTGACTGAAGACCAGGGCGCTCACGTGGGCCTGCTCGGCACGCCGGGACTGAAGACGCCGCACATGGACTCGCTGGCGAAGTCCGGCACGTACTTCAGTAACGCATTTGTCGCGTATCCGGTGTGTTCGGCATCGAAAGCTGCGATCTACACCGGGCTGCACGGTCATACCAACGGCATCCTGAACAACACGCACAACTTCCACAAACCCGCCAGTCAGGTCACGGATGCCGAACGGAATCTCCAACTCGCTCGCACCAATCGTATACGCGACGAATTCCTGACATTGACGGAGATTCTGAAAACCAACGGTTATTACCAGGGGGGCACACACAAGCTGCACGTGTTGCCGAACTAGAAGTTTCCGTACGACGAATTCTTACACGGCTCGCGTGCGGAGATTGCCGGCTTTATCAGGAACGCTGCGTCACGAAAGCAGCCGTGGTTCCTGATGGTCAATATCCCGAACTCTCACCGGCCTTATCCGGACAGTGATAGGACTCCGATCCGCGTTAATCCGGATGATGTCAGGTTGCCCGCGTACCTGCCGGACTCGACTGTGGTTCGCAAGGACTGGGCCGAGTATCTCGCTGGAATCGAACAGGCGGATACCCTGACCGGGCAGGCTCTGGACGTGCTCAGGCAGTCTGGCCAGATCGACAACACCATCGTGATCTTCATGAGTGATCACGGGCCAACGTTTCAACACGGCAAGATGACGCTGTATGACCTCGGCCTGCGCGTGCCGTTGATCATTCGCGGCCCCGGCATTAGGCGGGGAGCCATGTGTGACGAATTGGTCAGCGAGCTTGATTTGCTTCCAACCGTTCTGGAGCTGTGTGGCATCGAACAGACTTTACACTATCCGCTGCACGGTAAATCGATCAAGGGGCTGTTGACGGGAGACAAAGCCGCGAAAGGTCACGAGTATATCTTCGCTGAAATTTCAAACCGGGGGCCACTCCCAAACGATGGCATGCAGGAACGCAGCGTCTTCGATGGTCGCTGGAAGTTGATCTACCGCGAGAAAGTCGAAACCGCCTGGCGACAGGTCAACGCCGACAGCCGCGAGTTCAAAGTGTGGGGCAATCGGACATATGCGGAAACCGTTCGGCTGAAGTCTGAATACCCGACGCAGTATCGCATTCTGGCAGAGATGGACCCGCAGAACCTGGGTGGTACCGTACCGACACTTGAGCTTTACGACTTGAAGTCCGACCCGGACGAAATGCAGAACCTCGCGACGGTTGCCGGGCATCAGGACAAACGGGAACGACTGCTTGGCGCATTACGGGAATGGGTCAATGTGACTAATGACCCGGCCGTGAATCCATAACTTTTTTGAGTCAACCATGAAGCATGTTTGCGTCTTATTGAACTGTCTCGTTCTGGCAGTCGTCTCAGGATCAAGCGTCGCCGCGGAACCGACGCGGCCGATCCCTGTTGACGATCTGGTCCGGCCACCTGCCGGTCGACTGGCGATTGTCGCGGACGGGAATTCCCGTGCGATCTCAAGCCGACCAGTCGAATTCCTGCCGCTGACGAACTGCGCCGTCAGAACGTCATGGATCAGGTTTGTCGTGAGGGCGTCCGGCACTTTGGCCCGTTCAGAAACCTGTCGAAGTCGTTCAACTGCCGGACTCAGCAGCAAGAAGCGGTGGATGATCTGCGTGACGCAATCAACAAGTCCTCGAAGTACGATCCGCTGTGGATCATCGAAGCGGGAGAGCCTGATATCATCGGTTACGCGCTTGAGGCGGCGGACGCGTCAAAGCGCGAGTACGTTCACGTGGTCTCTCACCACCCGGCCAACGACAATGCTGGCGATTTCTTTACATGGCAGCAGATTCTCGATTACGGCGTGAAAGAGCATCGGATCGGCGATCAGAATGTCGACCTGAAGACCGCAACGACCGCATGGGATTGGGCGAAAAACCACAAGCTGCCCGGCATTCAGTGGATTTGGAAGCAGCTTGCCTATGCCGAGCAGGACGGCGTCGTCAAATTCCAGACAAACCATTTCGACTGTTCGGACGCCGGGATGGTTTACTGGTGGATCACCGGCGCTGATCGCGAAGGAAACAAGAACGCCACCCCGGTCGACATTGCGGCGTTGCTCGGACAAGTCCGGCCCGCCGCTGCTACTGCAACACGGCCAAACATTCTTCTCATCGTCGCCGACGACGTCGGGTATTCCGATCTCGGATGCTACGGCGGCGAGATCGACACGCCGAATCTGGACCAATTGGCATCCGAAGGTATCCGATTCAGCGAGTTTCATGTCAACCCGATGTGCGTGGTGACTCGGACCAGTCTGATGATGGGCCACACTCATTCGCAGTCCGACGACTATCGACGCTCGCTGCCTGTCGCTCGATTGATGCGAGACGCCGGTTATGCCACGTCGATCAGTGGCAAATGGCATCAACCGGGCAATCCACTCGATGCGGGATTCGATTCGTTCTACGGGTTTCTCGGCGGAGCGATCGATAGCTGGACCGGCATTGAACGCGGCAAGCCGGCCATTCAATCCAACAGGTGGAAGCCCCGGCCAGTGACCGAAGGCTGGTACAGCTCGGACGCCTTCACGGATGACGCGATCGGGCAGATCGATGCGGCGAAGAGGGCAGGTAAGCCGTTTTTCACGTATCTGGCATACAACGCTCCGCACAGCCCATTGCATGCTCCGCGTGCGAACGTCGAGAAATACTACGATCGCTACATGGCCGGGTGGGAATCGCTGCGCCAGCAACGGTTCAACCGGCTGAAAGCGATGGGGATGATCGATGATCGCTATGTCATGTCGCAGCCCGAGGCAGAAGTACGTCGATGGGACGAACTGCCGGAGTCGATCCAGAAGCAGGAAAGCCGTCGCATGGCTGCCTATGCCGGCATGCTCGACCGGCTGGACTGGAACGTGGGACGTCTGTTGAGGCACTTGCGCGAGCAGGGACTCGACGACAACACGCTGGTAATCTTCATGGCCGACAACGGAGGTGCATACAGCAACGGCGACATTCGCACTTATGACCAGCAGATACCCTGGAAAGCCGGCACCAATCCGTTTGCGTCCAATGGCTGGTCCTATCTGAAGAACACGCCTTTTCGCTGGTACAAGTCGTGTGCTCAGGAAGGCGGCGTTTCAGTACCATTGATCGTCCGATGGCCGGACAAGCTCACTGGGCAAGCCGGCAGCATTCGCAAACAGCGACTCCACGTCACGGACCTCTACCCGACATTTCTGGAACTGGCAGGTGCGTCGTACCCACCGACTGACGGCAATCGACCCCTTGAACCTTTGTATGGCAAATCGCTGCTCCGATTACTGAACGATACCACTTTGCCGCACGACGCAATTCACGACGAAATCTTCTGGTGCTTCAACCAGACCGGCAAAGGACTGACGAAAGGCGACTGGAAGATATCAAGCATCAGCGATGGCCCCTGGCGACTCTATAACATCAGCAGCGACCCGGCTGAGTCAAAAAATCTGGCCTCCGAACGACCCGAACTCGTGGCAGAAATGAGCAAGCATTGGTTCGACTTTGCAACAAACCGCACGTCGATGCCACCATCGTGGCGAGCCCCGCTCAAGGATTATCAGGAAGGCTGGGGATTTCACCGCATTCGCATGAGCATGCCGGCCTTCGTGCGCGCGGTGCCTGCATCGTCAGCGATGAACGTGCCATGTGACACCGATCTGACTTTTCACTTCTCACAGCCAATCAGCTTTGCAAATTCTGAAAGCAAGACGCTGCGACTCTACGAAGCAGGCGACGTCGACACCATCGTATGGCAGGCTGATCCGCAACCGGGACACCCCGCAGAGGGCACGAATCAAGTCACGTTTAACGATCTTCCGCGACTGAAACCGGACACGACGTACTTCGCACTGTCCGACGCAGGGTGGATCACTGTTGGAGGCAGGCGCGCCATCGGACTTAACGACGGTGCCTTCTGGTACCGCTTTCGGACTGCAAAACATTAGCGGATCGAGGAAAGCTATGATGGTTGTTTATGAGGACCTCGCGAACGAAAGTCACGCAGTTCGAAAACCTCCCCCTCGCCTGCAAACGAATCTATCTGGAATGTACCGTCTCCACCCAGGACGGGCGGACGTGGCAGGAATATCAGGAAGGGACCGCGAGCTGCAGTGCACTCCCGATTCCCGCTGCCAGTATGGGGCGATGCTGAACGCCACCAACTAACCGGGGGCGAGACCAGAGGAAAAGGAGCGTCTATCCGCTACAGATGATAGGAACTTGGACCGAATGGGGCGGAGTCACCGCCAAGCAGAATAGAATAGGCCCGAGATTTGAGGATCGAACCAACGGATGCTGCGAATGAACAGAATCGCCATCGGCTACACCGGTTCGAGGAGAATCAGACCGCTGCACGCAGTCCTCGCCATTCAGGGAGCAGCGAGTTCGGAAGTTCCGACATCAAAACCGTTTGAACACACCTGCACCTTCGGATACGATCTCGCCGAGCGGTCTGGTCCGTTGTAATCGGGGGCTGAGGAGTTTCAAACGTTAGGTCTCCTTCGCCTCTCTTTCCCTCTCCGACCTGAGTCAATCTGGCGTCATTATCTGCAGAGACTCGGTTGGCCCTATCACGAAATATCCGAGCAGAGCCTTCGTACTCCCGGAGCCGAAATGCTTGTCAATCAACGGCTGAAATTCCTGTGCCCATGGTCCGCCAATCAGCATCCGCTTTCGGCTGGCCGACTCTTGAAACGACGTCAACAACGCCATCAGATTGGCTCCAGGTTGGGCGGATCCGAATATCTGGAAGCACGAACGCTGCTCTCGGCTGTTGAAGCCGAGGGCGACCATGATCACTTCGCCGGTGTGGACGTGGTCGCAGGGTACTATACCTGGGAAGAGTTTCTTGAACTTGAAGCCGTGCCGATGAATCCGGCCGGAAGCACGCCGACTTTTCATTCGTCGCAGGATGTCTTTGCCCCTGATGGGGGGCATGAAGACGATGTGTTGACGATCGTCCTTGATTTCAAAGACTCCGACGACCCGACTTCTACCGATCAGTTCGGCAACAAGGTTGGAAAATTCGATGTCACATCCTTCGGATTTCAGGAGAGTCAGTTCGACATGGTCGTCTCTGCGATCATGAATGAGCTCGATGACGATTTTTTTCAGGAGCTACGTGGAACGGTTGCTCGCCCCGCGGGAAGAGACCTCGCCATTGATTTCGTCATCGGAGACGTGGGAACACCCTACACGGGCGCGAGTGAATATTACTTTGTCCAAATCGGTGACGGGCTGTCAGGCCAGCATACCAATGGCGGAATTCTGGGAGTTGCCGCTTCGTCGGCCGTGCGGAATGCGTCGGGGTCTCGAAACATCTACGGGCTCGACAACGGGGCGATCGTCGCTTCAGTCTTTACTGATACCATCCGGGGGATGGGGGGGCTTTCACCTTCGAATGCCCTGACATCCGGTAATCTGACGTATACGACGAATGCGATTACTGGAACGCTATCTCACGAGATCGCTCATACCCTCTCCCTGTCCCATATCAACAAGGCTGGATCAACCCAGCCGACGTCTGGTGCTGCGCCAATCATGGGGACTGGAGCGATTGACCTCTCGAACCAGGATCGAATTACTGATCGAGAGTTCTCGCTCTCCGGTGTTGATGGTGAGAGCTCGAATACGCCGCGGATGCACATTCAACAGCTGGTCAATGCTGTGGGGCTGCACGATGTTGAGAACGAGCTGCCAAGGATTTCGGTGACCGGCATTCTCCCTTCACTGTCAGAAGATGCCGACACGACACTCCGCACTAAGGTCGCGGACTTCGATGTTACGGACGATGAGGTTGGGAGCTACACACTCGGTCTAAGTGGCGACGACGCATCGTTATTTGAGATCGACGGCACAGAACTGTATCTCATCGCGGGAGCGGTCCTCGATTTCGAGTCCAATCCTTCGCTTGATGTCACGATTGAAGTCGATGACCCCAATGCCGGCAATTCGCCTGACGATTCCTTCGCGATCGCGCTGCCCCTCATCGATGTCAACGAAGCCCCAGTCTTGGAGCTCAGTACCTACGAGGTTGAGTTGAGAGATGAGCTCGTTACGAATCAGCGCGTGCCGCTGGCGGAGATTTTCGTCATCGACGATGCACTCGGTTCGAATTCCGTCTCGACGATGGGGATCGATGAGACGCTGTTGGAACTGGATGGAAATGTGATCTATCTGCGGGGAGGCATCGACCTGCGAGAACATGCGGGTACGAGTTTCTCGGTTGTGGTCGAGGTCGATGACGAGTTACTGGGGGATTCGTTTGAGGACACCAAGACACTTTCCTTTGAAATCGTCGATGTCGATGTCTTCATGGGGACGCGACTTCTAAACGACTTCGTTGAGGCCGCGCGGTTGACCGGAAGCGAGCTTGCCGAAATGGGCGGGCGATTGTATTTCGAAGGATCGGTCTCACCCTACGGCACGGAACTCTGGACCTCAGACGGGACCCTGGCGGGAACGCAGCTTGTTAAAGACATTCGAAACGGTCAGCGGGGTGCTCAGATTTCGAATCTGGTCAGTGTCGGCGACAAGCTCTTCTTTCTGGCGGATGACGGTTTCCACGGTAACGAGCTTTGGGTGAGCGACGGGACCACAGCGGGGACCCGTATGCTCAGAGACATCCGTGAGGGAAGATCGTCGAGCTCGATTGAAGAGATTACCGTCGTGGGCAACCGGATCTTTTTCAGTGCGAATGATTTCACCCATGGAGTCGAGCTTTGGACAAGCGATGGAACCGAGTCCGGGACACACATCGTAAAGAACATTAGATCTGGCTTCGGTGGATCTTATCCCTCGCACCTGACGAAGTATGGGGATCGCGTTGCGTTTAGTGTTTATTATGGCGGGTTTTCATGTGAGCTTTGGGTCAGTGATGGTACGGAGGCAGGAACCGTTCTTGTCAAGACGATTCCTCGGAGATCCTTTTCCGATACTGTTCTCGATAACCTGGTCTCGCATGGCGATCACATTTACTTTTTTGCAGACAGTGGTGCGACCGGCGCAGAGTTGTGGAGAAGCGACGGAACAGCCGACGGAACTGGGATTCTGAAGGATATTTGGCCAGGATCGCGAGGCTCGTCGCCTGATAATCTGTTCGTTTTTGAGGGGCGGCTTTACTTTACGGCGGAAGATGGAGTCAACGGGCGAGAATTGTGGTCGAGCGATGGGACAGAAGAAGGAACTTTGCTCTTCAAGGATCTCAGACCTGGCAGTGAATCTTCTGCTCCGTCTAGTCTCACTCAGGTGGGAGATCAACTCTACTTCTTCGCAAATTCCGAGACGTCAGGATTTAACCTCTGGGTGACGGACGGAACGGTTGAGGGGACGAACTCGCTTCGACATTTTGACGACACGAGTGCCTCCAGCAGTTCTGAAATGATTGCCGTGGGGGACCGTCTCTTCTTTCGCCCCGGCCGGGTCAGCACTACGACTCGTCTCTGGATGAGCGACGGGACCGTCGAGGGAACGGGGATATTCCGCGATGCAGCGTCTGGCCAAACCTATTCGAATGTGTCGGATTTGGCCGTTGTCGGCAATCATCTCTACTTCAATGCTTCGGATGGCACCGGCAACTTCCTTTTTACCACTGATGGGAACGAGTCGCGACCGTTGGAAACTCGGACCGCTTCGTCAAGCGTAATTTGGCGTTTTTTACCCGCCGAAAGCCGCTTCTACTTCGGTGCATACAATGAATTGTACGGATACGAACTCTGGTCCACCGATGGAACCGAGAATGGAACGCATCTCGTCAAGGATATAGTCCCTGGTCGAGAATACAATACGTACCAGTCGATGATTACGCACGGAGACCGGGCCTACTTCGTAGTCGATGATCTCGTCCACGGGTGGGAACTTTGGGTGACGGACGGCGATGAGAGCAGTACTGCAATCGTCAAGGATCTTCTCCCCGGTGTCGACTCGTCTATGCCCGAAGAGTTGACGATCTTGAACGATCGTCTCTATTTCGTAGCGACTGACGCTGACGGCAAAGGCCTCTGGATGACCGACGGAACGGAGCAGGGGACGGAAAAGGTCATGGCTTTCCGATTCAACACGTTGAGTCGGATGAGTAAGCTGACGCTCGCCGGATCACGAATCTTCTTCAGTGGAAACAGCTTCAACAGCGGATCTGAACTCTGGGTCACCGATGGAACCGAGGCAGGGACTCGTCTCGTTAAGGATATTAATCCAGGAGGCTCTTCGTCGCTATTGCTGGGAAGTAGCTTTGTAGCCGACGATGATCGCGTCTTCTTCACCGCTGATGATGGTGTCAATGGACTTGAGCTCTGGGTGAGTGACGGCACGGATGCTGGAACTCGGATGGTGGCGGATATCAATGTCGGCGGCTCTTCCGATCCCTACGATTTAACCGTTGTGGATGGTCGCGTTTACTTTCGCGCGACCGATGGAATTCACGGCGAGGAACTGTGGGTCAGCGATGGCACCGTTGGCGGCACCTATCTCGTTGAAGACATCTCGCCCGGGCCGGCCTCTTCCAGCCCGACGCGGTTGACAGCGGTAGGTACGCGGCTCTTCTTCTCCGCCGACGATGGCACGAACGGCGGCGAGTTGTGGGCGAGTGATGGTACCGCCGCGGGAACCAACCTTGTTCGAGATATCGCGTTCGGGACTCACTCAGCGAACCTCAAATACCTCACGGCAGTTGGTGACTTGTTGTACTTCAGTGCCAATCAGATTGATCAGAGGGATCCGTACTGGATCCGCGAGCAGCTTTGGGTCTCTGACGGTACAGCCACCGGGACTCGTCTCGTAGAAGAAGTCTACGAAGATCAGGTTGGTTCCATGCCGCGATCTCTGACGGCGTGGGGCAATTCGCTCATCTACTCTGCGTTTCAGGAAGAGTTCGGACGTGAGTTATGGATTGCAGAATTGAATCATGCCCTGGAAGTCAACAGTCCGATCGTCGTCGAGACCACCGATCGGGAAACTGCTTTCGAGGTCGATCTGCTTTCAGGGATCTCGGATGCTGACGAAGGTGAGGAACTCACAGTCAGCGATCTTGAGCTCCTTCAGGGGGATGGAAAGGGGATCACGTTCGATGGAACCACGCTGCTGATCGGTCCAACAGCCTATGCCTCGATGTGGGCCGGGGAGTCAGAGGTGATCTCCTACACCTATCGAGTGACAGATCGATACGGCAGCCGTGTCGATCAGACAGCGACGATAACGATCTTAGGAACGAACTCGCCGGCGACAGTCACATTTGCGAATCCGCTCGAGTTCCTGTCCGAACAGGCGGACACGACTGCGCGTCTTAAGGTCGCAGAGATCGTCATTACCGACGATGGCGGTACCAACACGTTGTCGTTGACTGGCGAGGATGCAGCGTTATTCGAGATCGACGGTCAGGATCTCTATCTCATCGCGGGAGCTCTATTGGACTTCGAGTCGAAGCCAACCCTCGATGTCATCGTGGCCGTCGATGATCCGGACATCGATGGCCAGCCTGATGGAACCGCCGTTTTCTCGTTAAGTCTCACGGATGTCAACGAAGCCCCCGGTTTGCAGTTACAAAACGTAACATCCATTCCGGAACTGGCTGATACGAGCAGTCGTATCAAGGTCGCCGACATCGTTATTGACGACGATGCTCTGGGAACCAATGTTCTCAGGCTTAGCGGCGCGGATGCCACCCTGTTCGAGATCAGCGGCAACGAACTGTATCTGGTCGCGGGAGCCCAGCTGGACTTCGAGACGCAGTCATCGCTGAACGTCACCATCGAGGTCGACGACGCGAGTGTCGGGACTGGTCCAGACGATCTTGTTGAGCTGTCCATCGCAATTACCGACGTGAACGAAGCTCCTGGAATTGCGCTGGTGAATTACACGACACAGTTTCCGGAAGATATCGACACCTCGAGTCGCATTAGAGTGGCGGACATTGTCGTCACAGACGACGCGCTGGGATCCGAAACGTTATCACTCTCGCTTCCGGATTCTTTCCTCTTCGAGATCGTCGGATCTTCCCTGTACTTTGTGGCAGGAGCTGATCTTGATTTTGAAACCAGGCCGTTTCTGAGCGTGATGGTCGCTGTCGATGACGAGACAATCGGTCCCGGCGCTGAAGACACCGTCAGGATCTATATTGCGATCACCGACGTCAATGAAGCCCCCTCATTGGCACTTGAAAATCCGGTGCTCTCACTTAGCGAAGATGCTGATACGAGTTCGGGAATCAAGGTGGCAGACATCGCTCTCAGCGACGACGCTTTAGGCACAAATACGCTGACTTTGACCGGTAGTGATGCCGCTCAGTTTGAGCTATTAGGCAATGAAGTGTTCCTGAGAGCGGGAGCAAACCTGGATTTTGAAACGAAGCCTTCATTGAACCTGACGATTGAGGTTGACGACGTCTCGCTCGGGGGCACGCCGGATGATTTCGCCAACCTGTCAATCAGCATCGCTGATAGCAATGAGACTCCCCACGTCACGCTGCAGAACGTGCTCGCATCGCTGCCCGAGAACACCAGCACAACGGCTCGGATCAAAGTCGCTGATATCGTTGTTAGCGATGACGCGCTGGGGACAAACGAACTGTCCCTGACTGGGCCTGCTGCTGATCTCTTTGAAATCGATGGAACCGTTCTCTACCTCCGTGCAGGAGCCTCGCTCGATTTTGAGACGAATCCCGCCCTCAACATCACCGTGCAGATCGATGATGCCGCGCTGTCGGGCACACCAGATGACAGCATGCCGTTCTCTCTGCAGGTGACAGACGTTGCGGAAGGACCTGTGCCGGATGCGACAATCACCGGCTTCGTGAACGGCAAGTGGTGGGTTGCCCGGCCCGACGCCGATGGCAATTATACGAGCCATGTCGCCGCGACCGGGCCGGCCAGTTCATTCCAGCAGACGCTGCAGGGCGATTTTAACGGTGACGGCTACGAGGACCTCGCTGTCTGGCTGCACAACCGTGAATGGCGAGTCGGGCTCTCAGATGGCAATGGGAGTTTCACCTTCACGACCTGGACGACCTGGGGGCATGAGGAGATCAAAGAGATCCACGTCGGGGATTTCAACGACGATGGCAAAGACGACATCATCGGACTGTTCAAGATTGCGAATCGCAACCGCGGTCGCTGGTGGGTGGGTGTCTCGGATGGCAGTCGGTTCGTTAATCGTTCGTGGGGGGACTATGGAAACTACGAGGGCATCGAGACGGTCCTCGTCGGCAATTTTGATGGCCTGAAGGGCGATGATCTGACTGTCGTTGCGACATCCGGCGTGGTCTGGATGGTGAAGACGAGCAACACCCGCTTCCAGTACCTCAACTCGCATCGCTGGAGCATGAACAACGGTTTCGAATTTGCACAGGTCGGTAACTTCAACGGCGATACCCGGGATGATGTGCTGGCAATCTTTGGCACTGGACGTGATCGCTATGTCGTCGTCGCGAAATCGATCGGACCAGCGCTCGGCTTCCACAGTGGAATCTGGTCAACCTGGACGGTGAATGATTCCCTCTCTGGCGTGGTCGTTGGCGACTTTGATGGCGACGGCCGCGACAACGTGGCCGGTCTCTTTAACGGCACCAACGTCTGGTACGGCGAATCGAACGGCCGGCGATTCCGCATGGAGCACTGGCTCGACTGGCGGGAATCAGCGGGCCGGTTGCATGAACTGATGGTCGGCGACAGCAATGGTGATGGTCTCAGCGATATCTTCGCACGCTCCTCTGATGGTTGGTGGCACTCTGCCGAGTCGACAGGAAGCTCGTTTATTGATCGCCCATTAGCCGAATGGTACGCAGCTCTTGATTGGCGCTACGTGCATGTGGGACGGTTTGCATCGACGTTGCCGGCGGCTTCGAATGCGACGGATGCTGAGTCGCAATGGGTTTCTGCTTCTTCGCCCGATGCGGCTCGCGACGGTCACACCGCAATCGCGAACCGCTGGATCGGCAAATCGGACACAACTGCGAATGCACCTCTATTGTCGGGAGAAGCATTTCTTCAGCCAACGACTCTGAGTGGCATTGGAACCGAAGATTCCGAATACGACGAGTTCAGCCGCATCGACCTGCTAGAGTATCTGGACGGGATCGGGAGATAGCTGAGACGCGTTTACAGGGATCTAGGCGGCTCGATTGGAGTAGCTCTTCAACAACCCTCCCAGCCTCGTTTGACAGACAACATCGACCACCTCTCCCGCTGCCATCTCCCGCTGATCCCCCGACGGCAGGCCGTTCTTCTCGGAGTGAGGCCGCTCGTAGTTGTACCACGTCTGGAACTCGTGCCCGATTACGTTCAGTTGCTGTTCGTTGATCACCACAAACTGATCGAGGCACTCGTGCTGGTAGGTCTGGATCACCCGCTCGGCGAAGGCGTTAATGTCAGGGGTGGCAGCCATCCTCGTTCGATTCCGCAGTACCCAAGTTTTCGGCGGGACAACTTAGGGAACCTGACTTAAGAAGCCACCGATTTCGATGCGTATAGGAGTGCGTACTGGCAGAATAGAGCCAGTGGAGTTTAGAGGTAATCAAAATGTACGAAGACATTATCCAACTCATCAAGAATGCCCGTGTTACTTTCCCCCCGCTTGGAAACGGGGTCTCGCAAGCAGCAATCGACAATGCCGAGGCAACGCTTGGTTTTGCGTTACCGCACTCATACAAATGGTGGCTGCTGAATTACGGAGGCGGTCAGATTCAAGGCGAGATCGTGTATGGACTCGACGAGGGGGGCATGGGGAGACCCGATGTCGTTGAGCTTGCACAGAGGAACGAACGAGACGGCCTTTATGGTCAGGAGCGGCTTGTGTTCTGCATGGGGAACGCAGAGAACTTCGTGTTCGACACACAGAACGCTGACGATGACGGCGAGTACGAAGTTCTTCTCCACGACATCGCTGGTGGCGAGGAAATTCCATATGCGACCAGCTTCACGGAGTTTTTGCAGCGGCGAATCAAAGAAGTCTATCGATTGTGATTGCTTGGCTTCTGCATCACAATTTCCGCAAGCTGTGCCGGTTTGAACGGTTGGAGCTTGGTCGGTTGAGCAGGCTTCCACGGCTTGAACACCGGCACGCCTGACGGTGGCGGCTTGGGCTCTTTGCTCAAGTTCGATTTCACGCAGTGCTTCTCTGTAAGAATGGACGCATCATGGACCGAAGTTCGTCAATGGGCTACTGCCTGTTGCTGCGCAACCCGGAGATAAACCTCCGGGCCATCCGGCGGGGGAAGTCCCACCGATCCAGTAAATAAGATCACATTGACACCTTCCGAACATGCCAGGTTCACCCCATGGTGGAATCGGTTCATGCGTGGCATTCAAAAGTAGGAGAAACTCTGTATGGCGGCAGATGAGATTGTATCGGAATTGGGGGATTGCACGCTGAACGATCCGGCAACTGAAAGTGCAATTGCTGATCTTGAGCGAGCGGCTGGCTTTCGATTGCCGTTGGCGTACCGTGAGTTGATGCTGCGATCAAACAGGTTGGAAGGGGGCATGGGAGAATGTCACTACCTCGTTCTATGGCCCATTGAACAAATTGCTGAACTCAACGACGCCTATGGCGTGTCCGAATTTGCTCCCGGTCTTCTTCTCATCGGGTCGGATGGTGGTGACACTGGATATGCTTTTGACTCTCGAAACGATGCCTTGCCGCTCGTCGAAGTTCCATTCATTGGGATGTCACTTGACGAAGCGAAGCCAAAAGGCAGCAGCTTTGCCGACTTTCTCAAGAAGTTGCGGGTAGCATAGATCGCTCTTACCTAATATGGTTGCAACTTGCCCGGCATCGCTCTGACGCTGGGCATTCGCTTAAACGCTTTCGCCGCTGGCTTCGCCTTGGGTGTCTTCACCCGTAATACGGTCGGCTTGGGTTTCTGTTTCGCCTTGGGCTGATCCAACGGGTTGATGTTGCTCATGCCGGGCTGAGCCAGCTTGTCATCCCCCAGCCAAAGCCCTTCGTGTTGCTGCCGCTCTCTCAGCCGCTCGTGAAACGTTTTCCTGCCAGTTCTATGGCGTTAGCTGACGGCTTTCCCGTGCGTGCGTGAGCGATTCGCCGTGCGATAAAGAACAGCACCGCACGGAGCTGGTGTAACAGCGAAAGCGATCGCGGCGATCTTGGTGTCAGGAGAACGTCTGGAATTGTCAGGTTCGGAGGCTGCACCCGCTCGGATTTCGTTGTTCGGATGTTCTTCGGTAGGCGGGCCCGGAGAATCTCGTTCTCCTTCTCGAGGTAGGCTACCTGCCGGGACAGTTCCTGCTGGGCGAGGGAGGCTAGCATCACGAACAGCGGATTCGGCGTGCGTCGCATGGTGATCGCCCTTCCGAAAAGGAGAAAGTACGCCTGTTTTTGATGGATATGGCAAATAAATAAACACTCGTGCATGTGTTTGTTGAAAATGGCGGCATGATCCACTAAGACCGATAGAATCCCTATAACTCTATCTGGCAGGAGCGCTTTGCTATGGGCCGTAGACGAACCGTTCGTTGGTTGATTTCGCACTCAGAGAAAACTCATAAGAAAGCAATCACGAGTCGGCGGAGGTTCTTGCAAAGGTCGTATCAGTTTGCCGATGTTCTTGAATCAAGAACGCTGCTGGCAGCAACCATTCTCGGCGTGGGAGACAGTCTTGGCGTCTCGAGCCAGGCCGATGATGTCCGGATTCTGACCGGTTTCGATGCTGGACTGTTCTCGACGGGACGTTCGTTGTTTACGAACAATCGTTTCACGGCCCAGGTTAATGCCGACGTTGAGCGAGTCGAGTTCAATCTCGGCGGAACGGTTATCAACGATACAACTCGTGGCGACGGCTTTTCAGCTGCTTTTGATATGCTCTCGTTGTCAGCGGGGGCTTCGCTGACGGCGACGCCCTTCGATGCCAGTGGCGTAGCGGGATCAGCGTTTCATGTGTCTTTGCCGGTCGTTGAGCTGCCCGGTTGGCTTCAGGATATCCGGACCACCCTGCAGGAAGTCCGATTCGATCCCCTGGAGGGATATGATCTTGATGTGACGGTCGAGCATGTCGGTCCAGCCAGTGGATTCAGCGTTGATACGCCCGCGGAATGGAAGCTGAGCGTTGGAGATATTGAGCTCTTCGATTTCAGCGGGCTCGAAACCTCTTTCACCATGGCGTCAACATTCTCGATTGATGTGAGTGCCACGCCGGGTGGCCCCGTCGTCGCTCACGATCACGCGTTTCTCTTCGACGCCATGCTTCTGGGAGCTGATTTATTCGATGATCCGATCGTCGTCTCGACAGAGTCGTCTCATACAGAGTCCCGTTCGTTCTCCGCGGACTTCAGCTTGTTGAACTACTCATCTTCAGCAGACTTCGAGGCCTCTATCACTGTCGGGGGAAATTTTAGTCCGAACATCAATGATCAGACCCTCGCTCTCGATGGCATTGCAGCCAGCGTGTTTATCAATCCTGAGCTGACGGCTACAGTGAATCTCCCCGAGCTTCCGGTTCCTCTTCCGGGCGTGCCCGGTGTTGCGATTGGAGAGATCGCCCCTCAGGTTGTATTCGGACTTGGCGGGCAGAACGATCGGATGTTCCAGCTCCAGGGGGGCGTCACGTCCGGGGGATCATTCACGCCCCAGCTGATATTCCAGCCGGCTGCTTCGCTTACGCTGTCGGCAGCTGCGGTCACTCCACCGAACGCGACTGTGCGGGCCATCGTCGGTAAAGCAAGTCTGGATATCGGTGCGACGCTGCTTCAGAATTTTACCTTCGAGTACAATGGAGATGCTCCGGAAGGGCTGGTTGATGCGCGTGGAAGCCTCGATGTTGAAGGAACGGCAGAATACGATCCGCCCGATCTGTTCTGGTCTACCACCGCTCCTTATACGGTCGATCTGTTCTCGTGGCATGCAGCGGACTGGAACCTGAAAGGCGCGGGGAGTTTCGACTCGAAAGACGACTCACCGACAGTCGTTCAGGGCGCAGTCGGAGTCGATCTGGCCAAAGCCGTTCGTCGCTACGATGGACTTGTTCTGTCTGAGGCCCCAAGTTTCTCCGATGGTCAGCAGACGTCGGATCGATATCAGTTTCGACTGACAGAACAGGCGGGACCTGACGCCTCGATTCAGGTTCTGAACCCAGACGGAACATCCGGGTTGATTGCCGAAGTCATCGACCGCACGGGAGCGACTGTCGGAACGGGACAAACACTTGCCGACGGGAGTCTCCGCATTTCTATGCCTGATGCTCCAGCCAATGTCCAGGGAGACTCGTCGGACTTCTATACATTGATTGTGCGGAATTCGAACGGCCTACAGACACGCTATGGATTGATCTTCAATCTTGAACTGGACGGAATCAATATTGCCACCGTACTGGATCGATCAGGCAGCATGTCGGGAGCGAACCTGACGTCGATGCAGGATGCGGCCGCACAGTTTGTGCGTCTTCTCGATCAGGAGGATGCTTTAGGGATCGCGAGTTTCGCCGATTCCTCGACGGTCGACATGTCGTTGTTGGTGATTGGTCCCGATGAAACCGTCCGAAATCAGGCGATTAACGTAATCAACTCGATTAGTGCTTCGGGAAGTACGAATATCGGGAGCGGGCTCATTTCTGGGGGCAACATCCTCTCCGCTGCCAGTCCGGAGTCAGATCGGGCGATCGTTCTGCTGTCCGATGGAGAACATAATTCAGGACCGAGTCCACTGGGCGCAATCCCTGCCGGCATTCCAGTTTTTACAATTGCCTTCGGCTCAGGAGCAGACCGGGCGCTGCTTCGACAGATCGCCGAGCAGAGTGGAGGTCAGTTCCTGGATGTTCCAGATCCCGCTGCAATTCGAGCTGCTTTCGAGCAAGTTTCCGGGAGTATTTCCGGGGAGTCGGAGCAGTTTCGAACCGTTGGGACGGTGCAGCAGAACCAGACACTCGAGATCGGAACGACGACAGTCGATCCGTCCGATTCAGAAATGCGGATGTTCGTGAGCTTTCCGGGAAGCGACCTCGATTTCGTGTTAACGGCTCCCGATGGGCGGATGATTACGAAGAGCACGACAGATCCCGATATTGATCTGCGTGTTTACGAGGATGCGACCTCGGAATCGTTCGTGATCAGAACTCCGATGCCCGGCGAGTGGCAGATTTCACTTCTGGGAGTCGATACTGAGCCGGGCGGCGAGCCCTTTGAGGCTTTTGCACGCCTGAAATCCGATGTGACTGGAGCGGTCACCGTGCCGGTGTCGCAAATCACGCGTGATAATCCGCTTCCCGTCTCGCTGAAGTTGGGGGACACTATTGGCGCAATCGACAATGCAACAGTGAGGGCGACAATCACGTTTCCCGGCGGCGGGACTGAGACGATTACTCTCAATGACAATGGTCTGAATGAATACATCGGAGAATTCTCCACGCTGACGCAATTGGGATCGCACGGGATGTCGGTCGAAATGACCGGTTTGACCAACGACGGAGTCCCATTCAGCAAAACCATGCTTGACTCGATCGACGTTGTCGCAAGTGTCGACGTGTCCGGATCACATGCAGGAATCTGGTCCACCCTGCAGAGCCCTTACAATTTGACGTCGGATGTTTACGTGGAGTCCGGGACGACGCTCACGATCGATCCTGGTGTGGTAGTCACCACGAACTCCAGCAGCTACGAGATTATCGTCCGGGAGGGAGGGCGACTCATCATCGGCGGGGAGATTGGAGCGGATCTCGGCGCAGAGATCATTGTCGAAGAGGGCGGAGCCATTGAAGCGGAGAATTCGGTGTTCCGAGCCGGAGGGATAATTGCCAACGGAACAATGGTGTCGTTCACAGGCAACGATTTCACAGCCGGAAGCCTGGAAGTTGGCCCCGAGGTCGTGCCCCAGCTGAATGGAAATCAGTTACCGGAAACACTGTTTATCGATCAGGGTGTCATCGATCAGGCGGTCGACTGGGATTCGAATGGCGTTCTGGAATACCGCCTGACTGGCGATGTTACGGTGGATGGTGTCGACGCCTCTCTCTCGCTCGATCCTTCGGCTGTTTTGACGCAGTCGTCATCGTCCTATGAGTTGATTGTCGCAAATGGGGGCTCGGTGTTTACTCGCGGAAGTACAATTGCCGGCGAGATACATGTAGGCACGAACTCCCCTGGATTGCTGAACGCCGCGAACAGCCAATGGAACGACCAGGGATCGCTTCGGTGGGGGCAGTATGCTACCGGAACGTTAGCCGGGAGCGAGTTTGATACAAATGCCGAAGTCTATAGCGCTCCGGACCGGATGGATCTTCTGAATGCAAACACGTTGCCTTCAGTTGTCTATGTTCTCGGCGGGACAATCGCCGGCGATGTGACCTGGTCTGTTCCGGCATCAAGCGAGCTTCGACTGACCAGTGATGTCTACGTCAGTGGACTTCAGGCCGGTTTGACGATCGCTCCGGGAGTCACCGTGTCGAGAAACTCGACGTCTTATCAGATCATCGCACAGAATGGCAGTTCGTTGACCGTCGATGATGTAGTGATGAATGCGGAGATTTGGGCCGGTTTCACGGGGACAGCCAATCTTTCGGCGGTGCGGACCCAGTGGGGGAGCAGTAGTCTTCTGCAGATCGGGGCAGGCTTTCAGGGCGTAATCAGCAATAATGTCTTCGCGGCGGGAGCGTATGTCTACACTCATCCGGAGAAAGTGCCTCGGCTTCGAGGAAATGATCTCCCGAATGAGATTGGAATCCTCGACGGACGGATCGGACGCAAGATCGCGTGGGACCTGGATGGAGTCGATGTTTACCGGCTCAGGAATGGAGATGTGACCGTTTCTGGCGTAGGCGCAGAACTTTCCGTCAAGCCCGGATCGCAGATTACCAGGAACTCGACAGGTTATGACTTCTTTGTCCACACTTTCGGCTCTCTCGTTCTCGAGGGCGTTGAGATCACGGGGGATGTCGTCCTTCAGAGTTCGTCTTCCGCTCAAATCACGAACGTCGCATGGACGGGAATTATCGACATTTCATCGTCGGCTCAGGTGGTCATCCGCGAGAATGACTTGTCCAATGCGACAATCGATACCGATGGCAGCCCACTGCATACGATCGATTTGTCCCGTAACTTCTGGGGCACGTCTGACGTCGGCGTCATCAAAGATAAAATCAACGACCGCGATGACAATTCGAATCTTCCGCTCGTGGTCGTCGAACCCCTGGTTCAGAGTGGAGACATCGTCGGTCGGTTCTGGAACGACACGAATGGCAACAATCGGGATGACCGACTTGAGGAAGACGGACGAGCCGGCGTGACGGTACGGCTCCGTCGCAGTTCGAACAATCAGATCGTCGCGACCGCGACAACGGACTCCGAAGGTTACTATCAATTCAGTAGCGTGGCCGATGGGCAGTATTACCTTTCGGCGGAACTGCCGGCCGACCTGAGGCCGGTCGCGGCTGATGTCGGTGATGACCTGAGGGATAGTGACTTCTCGCCGGCGAACTTGCGGACGGGAGCATTTCAGTTCGATGTGGCGACAAGTCCATTCATTGCCACCTTTGACGGAGGAGTGCGGGAACGCACCTCCGGCAATCACAGCACTCTTGTCGGATTCGTTAACGGAAACTGGTGGATGGCTACCGCAGACAGCAGTGGCAACTACGCTAATCACGTGGCTGCATCAGGGCCTGCGAGTTCATTCCGCCAGGTCTTGCAGGGAGACTTTAACGACGACGGGATTCAGGATCTTGCCGCCTGGCTGCATAATCGCGAATGGCGCGTCGGAATCGGTGACGGCAACGGGCAATTCACGTTTTCGACGTGGACGGAATGGGCTCATCCCGAGATCAAGGAAGTCCATGTTGGCGACTTCAATAATGATGGGCTCGACGACATCATCGGCCTGTTCAACAACGGCAATCGAGGCCGCTGGTGGGTCGCCCAATCCGATGGCTCCCGGTTTATGAATCGTCATTGGGGGGACTATGGCAACTACCATGGGATTGAGACGGTCCTGGTTGGTAATTTTGACGGTCTGAAGGGCGATGATCTGACGGTAGTGGCTTCGTCCGGCGTTGTCTGGATGGTAAAGACAAGCAATACCCGCTTTCAGTATCTCAACTCTCATCGCTGGAATCTGTCGAACGGATTCGAGTTCGCTCAGGTCGGAAACTTCAATGGCGATACGCGAGATGATGTACTGGCGGTATTCGGAACGGGAACACAGCGGCACGTCTTTGTCGCGAAGTCAACTGGTCCTGCCACCGGATTCTACAGCAGCAACTGGAGCGATTGGACCGTCAATCAATCGTTGGATGCCGTTGTCGTTGGTGATTTTGATGGCGACGGGCGTGACAACGTGGCAGGCCTGTTGAACGGCACGCGGGTCTGGTTCGGCGAATCGAACGGCCAGACATTCACCATGGAACACTGGCTGCGATGGAACGCTGCGTCGTCTGGATTGCAAAGTATCGCGGTTGGGGACAGCAATGGAGATGGCCTCAGCGATATCTTCGGCCGGGCGGCCGACGGCATGTGGCACGCCGCTGAATCGACCGGCAACTCCTTCGTGGACCGAGAGCTCGTGGAATGGTCGTCCAGCGTCCAATGGCGACACGTGCGTGCGGGACGATTTGTAGGAACACCCTCAACTGCCCCGAGCCAGACCAGTCCTGACAGTATCTCGACGGTGATTCCCTCGTTCCAGACGAAGACAGACGATCGCACAACGGTCGCCACTCGCTGGGCCGGCAACGTGGATGCCGTCGCTACATCACCGCTCGAGGACGCAGTTCTTGAACCTGCAAACAACATCCAGACTTCTAAGCCAACTTACGAGGAGTTCAGCCGAGTCGACCTCCTTGAGTATCTGGATGGGACCGGGCGATAAGTATCGACGATGCGAGATTTACATCCTGTCCGTCGTTAGCGTCCAACGATGAATTCCTGGTAAGGATCGGATGATTCAGTCGTACTCAGCCAGCATGCCCGATACGTTGCAAATGCAACGTGTCGGATATTTCGAGATATTCAGGGCTGGCGACAGCAATGGAGATGGACGGTCCGATATTCTGGCTCGGGCTACTTCAGGCTATTGGCATGCGGCTGAGTCTAAGGAGGGCGGGGCGGCTGACCGGCGGGTTGTCCATTGGGCCGAAGACGCCGATGGGGCTTACGTATTGGCGGCGAGCGACGGATCACCGCGCAAGCCCGCTGAAAACGAGGTCGCTCCCTCGGATGTTGCAGCAGAAAGTTCAACTTCTGCAGAAACGTTCAACCAACAAGCTGTGGATGATTGCGCAACCGGTGATCGCGGAGTTTTCGACATCGAACCATCCGTCGGGCCGGGTATTGGTGGATCCATTCGAGACGCTTTTGACGTGAGTCATTGCCAGCTCTTGAGTACGCATTCGGAGGGGGCGCTTAGGGTTCGTAACTCCGTCTTGAAAGAGGAGGGACGACGAGTAATGGCCCATAGTAAATAGCAGACTCCCGACTGACACCCCCAATCTTCCATTGCCCTACTCTTCCACTTCTCGTACTCCGATCGCGGGATCGGCCCCACTCTCCACCTCCGGCAAGACCAGCAACTCCTTCTGGATCGTCCCAGCCCGATTCGACTTGAGCCGCGATTTCGATAAGATTCCCTCCAGCTGCTTTCACCTTCCCTGATCCAGTAACTGTTTTCGACGTCGTACCCTGAACTGTGTTCCAGAATCTTCCCGAATCCGCTCATCCGCTGGTGATGTCCTATATCGGTGTCCGACGGGCAATCGGCATCAGTGGGCTGATGCTGCCGATTCTGCTTGGACCGATTGGCTGGCTTGTCTTCGGCATTGAGATTCAGGACAACATGAGCAGCTACTACCACAGTCCTCTCCGGGACGTCTTTGTGGGAACGCTGTGTGCGATCGGGATTTTTCTGTTTTGCTATCAGGGGCACCACTGGATTGAGAACTGGACCGCCAATCTTGGGTGCCTGTTTGCCCTCGGATTGGCCTTGTTCCCAATCGACGTCGGTAGCGACCCTTTGCATCCGCAAACGCTGATCGGTTTTCTGCACTCCGTCAGTGGTGGCGGGTTCTTTCTGGTGTTCGCGTTGTATTCGCTTTACCACTTCCCCATTTCACGTTCGGGCAACCTCGAGCTGGAGCCGCATGAGCAGCAACGTAACTTCGTCTACCGGGCCAGCGGAATCAGCATTCTGCTGAGTATGATCGCCATGGGGGGCTATCTGTTTGTGATTCCCATTGACTGGAAGACCTTTCTCGATCAGTTCAATGTTCTGTTCTGGCTGGAATGGATCGCAATCTGGTCTTTCGCCGCAGCCTGGCTCACCAAAGGCCGTGTGATTCTGGCCGATGTTGCGATTGACCTCCTGGCGCTGACCCAGGAGCAATTGATGGCACTGGCGCGAGACAGAAAAGAGTCCGAGGAATAGTCTCCGTTTTGCCGAGTTGTGGCGATCTGCTAACGAAGGGACCGCAATCCTGAACGCGAGACAGACACGGGCTACCCGTCCAATCCGCTGAGTCAAGCGTGAGGTTCGATGAGTGTTCATCGGATCGGCCTGAATCTCGGGAAGAATAGTAAGTGCGATTATCGCGGACGTGATCTGCGATCATTCATCGAGAGGAACCGTTTTCGTCACACCGAAAAGCGGCATGTTTAGATGGGATTCATTACCTGTCGGATCTTTCGTAAGAGCATCGTCTTGGTGAAAGGTTTCGCCAGGAAAGCATCCGTGTTTTCCCCGTTGCCGTCTCGCACACTCTTGTCATCCGTGTAGCCGCTCATCAGGAGGACTCGGATTTCCGGCATTCGTCGGCGGACTTCGGTGGCAACCTCGCGGCCATTCATTTGAGGCATGACGATATCGGTCAGCAACAAATCGATCCTGGACTCTCCGGTGCCTACGATTCGAAGTGCGTCTTCGGCGGAAAACGCTTCCAAGACGATGTATCCCTGGCTTTCCAGCATTCGTCGAGTGAGCGAACGTAATCCGGGCTCGTCTTCAACGAGCAGAATGGTTTCCTGCCCCTGGGGGAACTCTCGGGATGCGTGATCGGGTTGAGGATCCAGGGCTTCCCCATCGACGGCGGGAAGGCATACTTCGATGATCGTCCCTTCCTGAGGCTGGCTCTCGACCGTGATGAAGCCATCCGACTGACGGACGATTCCGTGAACGACGGATAACCCGAGTCCTGTACCTTTGCCGATTTCCTTGGTCGTGTAGAAGGGCTCGAAAATCTTTGTCTGGACATCACGCGACATTCCAGTCCCCGTGTCCCTGACTGTGATACAAACATACTTCCGACGCTCCATGTCCGGAGACTCGCTGTCGTCTCCGTTGGCAAAGTCGCGGTTGTGAATCTCAATTTGAAGGTGACCGCCTGCTGGCATCGCATCGCGTGCGTTGACTGCCAGATTGAGGATAACCTGTTCGAGTTGGTTTCGGTCGGCCTGAACAGTCCATCCCTCGGCGGACGGAACAATTTCCAGTGTGATGTCTTCGCCGATAATTCGCCGGAGCATTGATCCGGTATCGGTCACAACCTCATTAAGGTTCAAACGTCTTGGATTAAGAACCTGACGTCGTCCGTACGCCAATAACTGCTGAGTCAGGGCAGCGGAGCGTTCCCCTGCGGAACGGATGGTGTTTAAATCCTCCCGAGAGGGATGATCGGGGGGCAGGTCTTCCAGAACAAAATCAGAGTAGCCGTTAATGATGGTAAGGAGATTGTTGAAATCGTGAGCGATTCCTCCGGCAAGCTGTCCGACGGCTTCCATTTTCTGAGCCTGTCGAAACTGGTCTTCCAGTTGGCGACGCTGGGTGACATCGACCTGACCGCCTACGAAGTGGGTGATCTTACCGTTGTCATCTCGGACGGGAGAAATGGAGAGTTCGTTCCAGAACGTGCTGCCATCTTTTCGATAGTTCAGGAGTTCAACCGTAAGAGACTCACCTTGCCTGACGGCATTCCGGATCTGGGCAACCACGGCCGGATCGGTCTCTGGCCCTTGAAGAAAGCGACAATTTCTGTCCAGGCATTCCTCCATGGAATAGCCCGTTAACGCTTCAAATCCCGGGTTCGCATAGATAATCGGATTATCAGGACGATGAGGATCGGTGATTAACAGGCCTTGCCGAAGAGACTGGATTGCTCGATCTCGCAGCCGAAGCTCAGATTCCGCTCGCTTGCGGTCGGTAATGTCAATCGCGATGCCACCAATATGAACCTGTCCGTCGACGGTCGGCACCGGAAACTTATAGACCTGACACTCCCGAACCGTGCCATCGATCCCGCGAGCGAATTCGATTACTTCCAGTACTTCTCCGGTTTCTGCGACGCGGCGGTTGTTCTCCCGATAGCTCCGTGCAACCTCAGCCGGGAAAAGCTCACTGAGATATTGGCCTTCGGGATTCCTGGTGGGAAGATCGAAGATGCGTTTATAGCTTTCGCTGACATAAAGCATGCGGCCTTCCAGATCGGTAAGCCAGCCGGGAGCCGGGCTGTTATCCATGAAAGCCCGGAAACGCTCTTCACTCTTGCGTAAAGTCTCTTCACTCAACCATTCTTGCGTGATGTCTTGAGCCGTTCCGGCGATAGACTGAATTTCGCCGGACTCTGTTAACTCGATGCGTCCGACTTCGTGAATCACCCGAACGCCAGTGGCGACAGGGACTCGATAGACGTGATCAAACTCTCCTCCGCGTTTGATCGACTGCTCCACAATCTTGCGGACGTGGGCACGATCGTCTTCGTGAATGAGTGACAGGAAACCTTCGAACGTGTGGTCGAATTCGTCCGGGGTGACGTCGAAGATCTCATAAAGCTGTTCCGACCATTCCAGCCGATGGGATTCAGGGTCGCGATTCCAGTATCCCAGTCTGGCGATCTGGACGGCTTCGGCGAGTTTCGCCTGATGGGTTTCGAATTCGGCTTGAACCCGTCGATTTTCAGTAATATCTCGAGAAATTCCCAGCAGGCCGATGGTGCGCCCAAAGGCATCTTTTAGTGGGGCTTTCGTTGCTTGATAGACGCGTGTTCCATCTGCCCCCGTAAGCACTTCTTCACGCGTGCGGACTTCGCCTGACTCCAGGACTTCATGATCAGTCCGGCGTACGGTGTCAGCGTCTTCTGCATTGAAAATCTCGAAGTCAGTCTTCCCAATGACTTCGGACGGCGGAAGTCCGACAAATTGCGATGCGGCGTGATTGAACAGGAGATACCGGCCTGAGAGATCTTTAACAAAGGCGGCATCAGGGATACCTTCGATCAACGCGCGCAATAAGGATTCGGACCGGTAATGTTCAGCTTCCTTTTCTCTCTGGGCACTCAGATCCTGAATAAAGGCCGCCAGTCCAATCCTCTCTCCGCCCGGCTGCAACAGTGGAGAGACCTTGATCATGACATCGACATATCGTCCCTGCTGGCTGCGAAGGACCGTCTCAAAGTTACGGGCGACGCCGTCGGCAAGGACCTCTTTCTTCAGGTCTACAAAGCTGATGACCGGATGGGGCGAAACATGGAGTTCGAGAGGTTTTCCCAAGACCTCACTTGAGTTCCAGCCCAGAAGCTGTTCGGCGCTGCTGTTCCAGACTGTAATATTTCCCCTCATATCTTCGGCGAAGATTGCATCTCTCGAAGTCTCAACCAGAGAAGAAAGCAGGCTCTGCTGCCGGTTTTGCTGCCCGACACGGAGCTCCCGTCTGACAACTGAAACGAGACGGAGCGCATCGGAGTTCTCGACGAAGTCATTCGCACCCGACACCAAGAGCGGCACAATGGAATGTTCGTCAGCATCTCGCACGTAGAGGATCACTGGAAGCAGAGGAGCGACGGTTTGAACGGTCGCAAGAGCCCGTTGAGTCGAACGCGTTTTGTCCGCGACCTCCAACAACACGAGGTCCCACGGAGCACGAAGTGCCTCCCGCAAGTCGGTCTCGGTGACGACCTGCGTCCACTCCGTATCGAAGTTCGCCTGAGAGAGAATGGAGACGGCTGCCTCGATGTCAGCGATGTTCTGAACGATCATCAGAATGCGAAGTGAATGACTCATGTGTCAGCCCCGGGAAGTGCTACGGCGTCGAGATATGAGAGACTCTCCAAGAGCCTCACTCCTGGAGATCGAGGGGAGCATCTTCGCTGTCGCGGTGCTGTTTCAGCTTGGCAATTGCTTCACGCAACAGTTCCGTTTCAATTTTCGGGGTATTGAATTGCTGACTCATCTCCTGGGCCTGGCTGACCGCATCGATCAATGCCGACGCGCATTGTCCTTCCCGATTGGGGAAGTGTTCTTTCACGAAATCGTTCAAAGCTTTGCGTCTTTGGGCGGCCGGGTGATCCGCGAAGTCTGCGAACAGCTCTGCGATTTTCATGCATTTCACAAAAGAGCTAACGAGTTTGGACTGACCTGGGGCCACCGGTTGGTGATGGATAAGGACCGGCTCGATGATTGTTGGAGGGAACCCCCACAGCTTGAGGACAGCAGCGGAAACCTGCGCATGATCAGTGTTCGTCACGAGTTTCTCTGAAGCAACGAGCACCAGGGGAGCAACTGTGCGAACCCGCTGGATGACCCGAGCAAAATACTTTTCGCCATAGTGCTCCGCGAAAACAAGAATGCCAATATCCTGGAGAATTCCGAGCAGGAAGGCAGACTCGTGCGGAACCTTTTCGAAGCGTTGAGCCATAATGCTGCTGACACACGCGGTTAACGTGACGCGTCGCAGATACCAGTCACGAAGGTCATTGCCCCACGGCTTAAGCAATTCCGCGTTCATGGTTCTGATTCCCAGAGTGAGGCAGAGCGTGATTGCCCGCCTCCCTCCCAGAAGTCTTACAGCGTCTCGTGTCACCGTGACTTTATTCGCCACACCCGTCGAACTCGAATTGGTCACCCGCAGCAGTTCCGTTGTCAGACGGGCATCCACTTCGATATCTCGGGCCAGGCGGTCCAGGTCAATATCTTCGACCGGCTGCTCGAGATAAGAAACGATCTTTGACAACACGTGGGGCATGGGAGGGATTCTTTCCGCATCGACCACGAGTCGACGAGCATGGGCGTCGATCATCCAGCTATTGCTCTTCATCGAACGTAACACCTGGATGATCGCTTCCACTAATGCCTCATCCGTCATCGATGTTGCGAAATGACGAAGAACGTTCTCCATCGCCGGGGTATCGGGAAGCTGCTGCTTGTCCTCCGAAGAGAGGAGCACAACGTTGACGCTGAGAAGCTGTTCATAGATTGATTCGATAATTTGCAGCCCGTTGACAAAACCGCGAAGTTCCCGCTCGATCAGCAGAAGGTCTATTCGGGTGCTGTTGAGAATCTCAAGCAGATCATCACTGCTCTCTGCGGCAATCGTGGAGAAGCCCGCGCTATGAATGAGCTCGGACAATCGGGTTGTTCGTTCTTTTGCTCTGCAAAAGACAACAACCATAAAGTGTTCTGATGAGACCTCCCGTCTTTCCGCACGCAGAGAATCGCGTTCATGATCGGATCGCTGACGAGAAATATCGTCCGTTGAGGGGGAGTATGCGACTTCGGAAGTCGTTGGCGGCTCCTGATCTGGGGCCGTTTCTTGAGAAGAGGTTCTGGAATCGAGGTCCGCGCGGAGGTTCCGGGCAATCTCTCCAAGATTGCCGGGTTTGCGATAGAGATGGGTCATCCCGCGTCGACGGAGGTCGGATTCGATCCGTGGGATCGCCAGTCCGGTTACGACAGAAACGAGTGGCGGATTCGGCAGATTCAAGGCTTCGACGCAGAGTGCGTGACCATTCTTTCCCGGAATTTGCAGATCGATCAGCACACAGTCGAAGGTCTTTTGGGCCAGGAGAGACGAAGCTTCAATCCCGTCTCCAACAGATTTGCATTCGAACCCCTGTCGCGTGAAATGACGATTGGCGAGTTCTCGAATTGCTTTGTCATCGTCGACGATCAGGCAACTGTAGTTTGGGATTTGTGATGCACGAGTTTCCAGCATAAGCTAGCTCCATCAGTGCGGAATTCAGTGGCCTCCTTGAGGGTATCACACTTAGTTTAATCGACAACCCCCGTGAAGAATCTCTAGATAGGAAGTGTCTACGCGAGTAGAGAGTCCATCCTTAGTGTTACTCGGTCGTTTGATGCACAGCGGGGAAGAAATCTCGCCGGAAAGAGAAGTTTTGGCGGGACTACCGTAAGGGAGGAGTCAAAGGCTGGTTGTTTTGAGCGTCGATGTTCGTCATTCGTTCAGGGTACAGCTGGTACTCAGTGTGAATCGCCAGCCTATGCATGTCGGCGTTACTTCGTCGTAATCACGAGCGTCGAATGATATCGAGAGAAGTTGCATCCGTTATCGTGCATCCGTCGGGTGATGACGGTCCAATGTTCTCCGAACGACCCGGTCGATATTGCGAGTCGCGATTGTCGCTCCGTGCAACGAAATCGAATTGCTGCCGCTTTCCGGCTGAATGGACGCATCCGTCGGTCGAATGCTTCTCGGGGGAATAGCTGATACGATCGTTGTCGATGCCCGACTTCAGTTCAGGATCTCGTACAACAGGAAGACATGCCTCAATGCGCCACGCCTTTTTTACTCTTACGTTAATCGCGGTTTCGTTTGTCGCACGATTCGTATCGCCTGTCGTTGCCGAAGAGGATGTCATCGAGATCGGCAGTCGTCGCGAGTTGCTGGTTGATCATCATCTGATCGACAGCATGGAAGGCGTTCGCCTCGTACTCAATTCTCCCCGAGACGAGGGGGTGGCCCTGGAGTTTGATAAGCCCTGGGAGGGACTTTTCTGCGGATACTGCACGGTGATCAAGGACGGGGACCTGTACCGGCTCTATTACCGGGGCAGCCCGAAGGCCGGTGCCGACGGCAATCGAAATGAAGTCTACTGCTGTGCAGAATCGAGCGACGGGATCAATTGGACGAAACCGGAACTCGATCTGTTTCCTTTGGAGGGACATGCGAAGACGAATATCGTTCTTGCCGAGGCGGCTCCGGTTACTCACAACTTCTGCCCGATGCTTGATACTCGCCCCGGGGTTCCGGCTGAGCAGCGGTACAAAGCGATCGGTGGCACGATGACCAGCGGTCTGATTGCCCTGACGTCTGCAGATGGTCTTCGCTGGAAGAAACTGCGAGAGGAGCCCGTGATCCCCACCGACATGGTCCCCTTCAAATACATGTTCGACTCGCAGAACCTGGCCTTTTGGTCGGCTCACGAACAGAAATATGTCTGCTACTTCCGCGTATTTGAAGGCGGGATCCGCCGGATCTGTCGGTCGGTCAGCGATGATTTTCTCAACTGGTCGTCGCCTGTGTTAATGGAGTATCGCACGCCTGACGGCGAGGCGCCGATCGAGCATCTTTATACCAATCAGACGCACCCGTACTTCCGTGCTCCCCATTTGTATGTCTCCATCGCGGCGCGATTCATGCCGGGGCGACAGGTGCTCACGGAAGCGGAGGCCAAAGAGATCAACGTCTCACCGGCCTATTTCAAGGACACGTCCGATGCCATTCTGATGACGACCCGCGGGGGACGGTTTTACGATCGCACGTTTCTCAGCGGTTTCATTCGCCCCGGCCTGGGAGCGAGAAACTGGGTGTCGCGAACCAACTATCCCGCGTTGAATGTGGTGCAGACCGGGCCAACGGAGATGTCGCTCTATCTGAATCAGGATTACGCCCAGCCGACTTCTCATCTGCGGCGCTACTCGCTTCGCCTGGACGGCTTCGCTTCCGCGCAGGCTCCCTACCACGGTGGAGAGCTGATCACGAAGCCGCTGACGTTTACGGGACGGGAGTTGTCGATCAACTTCGGCACCTCAGCGGCTGGGAGCATTCAGGTGGAGATTCAGGATCCGACCGGGAATCCAGTGCCCGGCTTCTCTCTGGCCGACTCCCGCGAGCAGATTGGCAACGAGATCGACCGCGTCGTCACCTGGAAGCAGGGAAGCGATGTGTCTTCTCTGGCCGGAAAGCCGGTCCGATTACGATTCGTAATCAAAGACGCCGATCTCTATGCGTTCAAGTTCAACGAATAGATTGTGGCGGGCATTGGCTGGGAGACGCCTGACGGCTATCCCCCACGCACCAAGTCCCAACAGGAGGGTGGCCCGTCCGCGACTGCGGGCGGGTCGCGACAGCGACAAGAGGCTGCGCCATCCGCGTGTTGTCCTGGAGTCGTCCGGCCTCGGTTGAAAGCTTGCTTACGACGAAGTTTCTTGTGCCTTCCTTACTCGGCTTGCCGCAGGGAACACGCATTTGCTGGGATATGCCTGACGGCTATCCCGGCCTACCTTCTGAGAGGGGCGTGGCCGGCGGGCCTTTTACCGTTGATCGTGCCCTCGCTCACTCGGGTTGAGAACGATCGCGGGTCACGGTTCGGCTCAGTAGATTGCCCCCGACGAAGCTTTTGCGATTGTCCGCCGCATTGTTATCTCGACGGCTGGTATGCACCAAGTGAATTGGGCTCAATCGCCGAGGAAGCGGCCGACGGTGTTGTCGATGAGTCGGTCGAACATGCGGCGGCTGTACCACCAGGGATCGGGGTTGAGGTAGATGATGTCGCCGGGCTGAATGAGGATGGTTTCCTGCGGGCTGTAGCGGGCCTTGATCAGATCGACGCGGACAAGCAGCGGCATCCCGTCGTCGCCCATACGGTGAACCGTGACCGTTGTCGGGGAGTCAATCGGGTCGATGTAGCCGGCCATGGCCACGGCGGTCACGACGTCGACCTCGCGGTCGGGGGGCAGCAGGAGACCGTTGCCGATTTCCCGGTCGCGATCGCCGACCGTGAAGCGAATCCGATTCGATTCGCTGAGAGGCCCGACGACGTAGAAGACCTCGTCGACTTTTCGCGGCACCACGACCACATCTTCCGGATTGAGCAGAACATCGGACGGGCTGATTGAGCAGAAGTCGCCACGGAGCGGGATGCGGACAATGGAATCGGGCTGGCCGGGGCTGTAGGTGATGGCCGGGCCGGTGTAGGGAGCCGGGTATCCCGGACCCGGTGCGGGAGATTGTCCTCGAATGATCGGCTGAGTGGAAACGGCTGCCGGACGAGCCTGGGTTCGGTAGCTCCCAAACGGATTCGGATTTGACTGCACGGCTGGTCGAACGGCACGGGGCATTGCCTGAGGGGCGCCTCCGGTATTGTGCATCAACGGCGGGACGGGCGGATTCATTTCGGGACCATAGAGTTGCGGTCCCGGCATCGGAGGCTGCGGATACGGATGCATCTCGGGCGGCATCATCGGGGGCCCGTATGTGGTCGGGGGAGCTTCGATTGGAACTCCGGCAGCGAGCCCGGCCCTGCGGTGGACTTCGATCACATCGCCAGCGTCTTCGGCAAGGCCGCCTGCGGAGGCCAGGGCATGGGCCACATCGTTCTCAAACCGATTCAGGGCGTAGACGCCGGGCTTCTCCACCGCACCCAGAACGACAACATTGATTTTGCCTTTCTCAACGAGAGTCAGCGAAGCGCCAGGATGCCGGAGATAACCCCGCGCGAGAGCCTCGTTGATTCGCCGTTGAGCATCAGCCAGCGAAAGTCCGCCGATCTGCACCGGCCCTACGCGAGGCAGGAAGACTTCTCCAGTTTCAAGCAATTGAACCTGAAACGGGCGAGCTTCACCGGCCTGAATCAGGTCGGGAATCGTAATCTCAAGAACGTCACCGGTGCCGAGTGTATAGATGGGAGGGGCAGAGGCTGCGAGCAGGGAGTAGTTCAACGGCTCGCCGCTGGTACGCATTGGATACCGAAAGTGATCCGGAAGTTGAGCAGCAGGAATCCCTGGCGAACGGACCGGGGCATAGCACCCTGCGAACACGCAGGCCAGCAGGGCGGCTGCCAACATCTTCTTCGCCAAAGCGTTCGGTCCTGGTCCCACCCGTTGCTCCATCTTCGTGATCCCTTCGATGTGCGCAGTCCCCTCGCGCACACAGGTAGCATCGACAGATCGCAGGCGGTTTAATCAGGAAAATCTGCAAAATCCGTACAGGCGGTACGGTTTCGCACAAGAGGAGAACCTTGACGTTCAGAAACGCAGCCGAGTGGGCCGTCCTGATCTCAAATCAGTTGCAGTCGGAGCAGGCCCAGCGTGGTGGCCCGTCCAACATTGATTCGATTAAGAGCGAGCGGGTCGGCGCTCGGCAGACGGTTAATCCCGCGTCTCGTGGAGAACGCGAGGTCGAATCCGAGTTCGCAAAGGGCAGAGCGGGCGGTTTCGTTCATGCCGCCCGCAGGAAAGGCGAGCACTCGCGGAATTGGGCAATCGATCCGATCGCGGAGATCTTCCCAAGACCCCAGAATCTCGTCGAGAGCCAGGTCGTGCGGAACGCGATTCAGCATCGGATGGGTTCGCGTGTGCGGAGCGAGCGTCACGCCCTCCCGACTCAGCTCTCGAAGGGACTCCCAGCCCAGGACATTGTTTGAGTCCGGTTTTCGACATGGGAGTTTTCTGACTTCTTCCATAGCCGCTTCGAACTCGGCATGTGGGAGCAGCTTGAGTTGCTCTTTGAGGTTGCGGAACTGTCGCGAACGCTCGGAGGCGTGCTGGAGCGGGACGGATCGATCCAGGACGCGGAGTTGCGAACCTTCCGGGGATTGAAAGATCGCACGGAACAGCTCGTCCCACCAGAAATGTCGCTGGGGTTGATCGGGGTACGCTGTGGGGACAAACAGGGTGGCCGGAAGTTGATGCTCTTTGAGAATCGGCCAGGCGTGTTTTGCAAAGTCGGTGGTCGCATCGTCGAATGTCAGCAGTACAGCGCGAGAGGGGAGCTCGATATCTCCCCGGAACGCCGCTTCGACTTCCGTCAGTGAGACCACATCGGCATGAGATTTCAGGAAGGCAATCTGGCGTGCGAACTCCGCGGGCGTTGCACTGATCAGACCCGGGTAGAGATCGGGTGTCTGTTCGGGCTCGTCGATTCGGTGATAGGCCAGGACACGCAACGACGCGGCATGCAGGGCCAGGCGTTCGGCGTGCTGCATCATTCGCTGACTCAGTCGAGAGTCTGCCAGAGAACCGACGATTCGTTTCACAGCCTTGAAGCCCATAGCCGTTCTTCCTTTTATGCAGGGCGCTGTTGCTGATCAGGCGAGATTCAACAGTCCGGTCATGGTCAGTTCGTCGGACCCAAACGAGACTCGATTCGATTTCAGACGGATTCCAAAGCGAGAGAGCGCTTCGGATTCGAGTCGAGTGGTCATCGCGGTCGCTTCTTCTGCGTCGGTTTCCGGAAGCAGCATCAGAAACTTGTCGCCGTCGCGTGCCAGAATGTCGTGGGACTTTGTCTCAAGCACTAGCATTTGCCCCAGCGTGCCGAGCACGCATTCGTTCTGGGCGCGAACAACCATTTCATTGAGAAGCTTACCGAGGTCGAAGTCCGGGGCATTCTCGACTGACATCGTGACGACCGTCAGAGGCCGTTCATGGCGACGGGCACGGCGAACTTCTTCCGACATTGCCTGCTCAGCATCACGAAGCGTTGGAACCGACATCGCTTTCATGACGTGCAGAAGCTGGTCGGAAGAATGAACGAATTCATCCGCCGAGCGGGCGATGTTTCGGCAGAGCCAGAGTGTGAGCGTTACCGAGAACAGTTCAAGCAGAGTGAGCGGGAGCGATTCCACATTCACGTTGTATCCAAGTCCGCATTTGGTCACGAAGGCTAACACCACAAAGCCGGTGGCCACGGCACTGAAGGGCCAGTTGCGGATGCGACGAAACGAGAGCATGCAGGCCCCCGCGACCGTCGCCATGACATAGATGAAGGAGGCGATATTGACTGCCGGCACCAGTCGTTCAATGTTGAAGAGCAGAAAAAACCAGCAGAGGGTGGTGGTGATCCACAGTCGATGTGTTTGCATAAAGGTCTCGCTTGGTCAGTTCTCAACAGGCGCCACGGCGGGCGAGGACAGCAGTGAGCGTCCCGAACAATAACTGGACATCAAACCATAGGCTCCGTTTGCGGATGTAAGTGATATCCAGGCGGAGTCGGTCGTCAAAATCGACATCACTGCGACCGCTGATTTGCCACAATCCGGTTATTCCGGGCAATACTTCCAATCGCTCCGTATGCCACAACGAGTACGTCGAGGCGGCGAACGAAGTCGGGCGGGGGCCCACCAGGCTCATGTCTCCCTTGATGACGTTGAAGATCTGTGGGAGTTCATCGAGGCTCGTCTTGCGGAGGAAGCGTCCGACTTTGAGGATTCGTGGATCATTCGCCACCTTGAAATCGGGCCAGGTCAACTGATTCAAGTGCATCAGCGACTGCTTCAGTTCTTCGGCGTTCTTCACCATCGTGCGAAGCTTGAACATCCGAAACCGGCGACCGTAGCGACCGGTGCGATTCTGGAAGAAGAAGACCTTCCCCGGATCTTCAATCCAGATGGCGGCTGCACAAAGCAGGATGACCGGCAGCACGATCGGCAGCAGCAACAGACAGATCGTCAGATCGAGAGCCCGTTTGGCGACATCGTAGTAAGGCCGGTGCAGCGTGAACGCAGGGCGGCTCAATTCGACGGGTGTTGGAGCGAGCAAGGGACGTGCGATTTGAGCGTTACTCATGAAGTGTCTCGTTCACCAAATGGCTTAAGTCCGCCTGAGGTGTTTTTCTGAACTAGATTTAAAGGGGTTTGCCTGACGGGCTGTAAACGACGCAAAACAGGTGCCAATCGACTTACAGGCGAAAACCGGCATCAAACCCGCTGCAATCCCTGCTACCCGATTTCATGCGATGCGTTCTGGCTACAGACGCGTGGCGAAACGGCAACACAAAAACACTGTTCCTTCCCTGGGACGTTGACGGACAATCATGAATCAGAACACCGCGCGGAATTCGTTAACGGAATACGTGGACTGGAAGTTCCTGGGACGCTGCTGGCCACTGCTCCTGTTGGGGGCCGTTGGGGCAGGGATCCTGGCCGCCGGCTATGTGTCGCAGATCGATCGCATTTATGAATCGAGCGTTCGTGTAGTCGTGCAGAAAGTCGGCCTGGGAATTGAAGGCCCTTCGATCACGAAGACACACGACAGCGAGTTTCTGTCGACCCAGGCCGAAATTCTGATCAGCCCGACCATCATCGCCCGTTCTCTTCAGAAGCTGCCGTATCCGACATCGGGAGATGCAATTCAGGACGAAGCTCGAATCGTCGAAAAGATTTCAAAGAACCTGCGGGCGAACACACTGGCCAAAACCGACATCGTTCGTCTCACGTATCAACACGAAGATCCACGGGAAACGAACGGACGACTGGAAGCCGTGGTCGAAAGCTACCGGGGTCACCTTCGCGAAACGGAACAGACCGCGGCGAGCCGATCGGCCGAACTGCTTGCGGGCCGCAAAGCTGAACTCGACGCGCAGATTGAAGAACGAAAACAGGAACTGGCTCAGGCTCGGGAATCGAGCGGGGAAATTCAGTCGTCCGAGAATCCACTCCTGCGCGAACTGACCCGTCGCTGGGTGGAAGTGCAGACCGAACTGGCGACCACCGAAACAATGCTTGCCGAAGCAACCAGCGGATCGGGCAATCGCCCGCGACTTCGGACGCCCGATCTGGCAAATGCCGAACGGGAGTTACATACGGCTCGGACAGAGATGCAGACTGCTCGCAATGTCTACGGTCCATCGCATCCGGAATTCGTCGTTCGAACCGGTCGGCTGCAACTGGCCGAGCAGCAGTATCGCGAACTTCTGGCCGGTCAGCAGACCGAACTTCAGAGTCAGCAGCTGCGACTGCAGCAGGAAGCGACCCGGCTGAAGGGGATGATCGACACCGAGTCGCAACGCCTTCAGGGGCTGGCCCTTTCTCAGTCGGATGAAGAATCGTTTCAGGCAGAAATCGCCCATCTGATGGAGATGCGCGACTCGGCCGCTGCGACACTGGAAACCATGAAACTTGCCGACCGAAGTCTCGCCAATGGCCGAAGTTCAGTCTTCATTGACGTGATTGATCCGTTTCTGCTGCCGGACGAGCCTGTCTGGCCGCAGCCAGTTCCGATCATTGCTGTTGCATTTCTGATTGGCGGCCTGGCGTCTCTTATCGGACTGATCCTGCTCGATTCGTTTCGGCAGACCAGGACTCCTGCGACTCAACCGGGGTGGTCATCGTCCATGCCGGAGCAGGACCTGATGCATCAGGTGAATGAGCTGCGATTTGAAAGCATCGTGGGAGCGGAGGACCGCCGCGCTGCACTTCAGCCGCGAGGTGCCCAGTGAGTGCGGTTCCCGAACGGGCCCCAAAATCAGAAGCTGATCGCAGCATCAGCAAACAGGTGCGCGGCTCCACTCTGCTGCTGAGCGGACGGGGGTGCTCGCTGCTGCTCAACCTGCTCACACAGGTGGTCATCATCCGTAGTCTTTCCAAAAGTGACTACGGATTGCTTTCTTACGTCTTGTGTGCGGTCGACCTGTTGTCGATTACAGCTGTCCTCTGCATGGACAAAACGTTCTCGCGGTTCGGGGCGATTTACCACGAGCAGAACGACCGACCACGTCTGGCCGGTACGCTCCTGCTTGGGCTGATGATGCCCGTGGTGCTCGGCGGTCTGATGATCGGTGGCATCTGGGGACTTGCTCAATGGTTCCCGTCGCTGGTCCCACTCGATGAAACAACATGGCCGTTGATGATCATCCTGGTGATGCTCATTCCCAGCAACGGGATCGCGAGCGTTGCTCTATCGTTAATGACTGTCGTGCGCGGGGCACGTGAAGTCTTCTTTCGGAAACATCTGCTCGGCCCGATTCTGAAACTTGCCCTGGTAGGCGCCGTCTTAATGAGCGGAGGCCAGCTGAACGGCGTCGCGTGGGCACTCCTGATTGGCAGCCTGCTGATGCTGGCAATCGACCTGTGGCTCTGCGTCAAGCTTGCCCGCGAAGAACGCCTGCTGGAATGTTACGTCTCCCGCGATGTCATCGTTCCGGTTAAAGAATTGCTGAGCTTCAGCCTGCCGCTGCTTGTTTCTGATCTGGCTTATCAGGCCCGGGGGACGTTACTGATCGTCATGCTCGGCTCGATGGCGACCGCTGAAGATGCGGCTGCATTTCGAGCCGCCAGTTCTCTGGTGCGAATCAACGAGCTGGTGCTGATGAACTTCATGGTGATGTTCGTACCGCTGGCTTCCCGGCTGTACTCGACCGGAAAGACGGCGGACTTCTGGCGGATGCAGGAACAGACCAACCTCTGGGTCCTCGTGATGTCGTTCCCGTTCTACGCCGCGTGCGTCACGCTGGCTCGACCAGCCGTGCTGGCCATGTATGGATCAGCCTATGCCGACGTTGTCCCTTTGATGATCCTGCTTTCGGCGGGGTACTTCTGCAAAGCCACCTTCGGCTTCAACGGTCTCGTTCTGCGAGTTCTGGGACGCATGCGAACACTGCTCATTATTGAAGCGGTGGTAGCCGTCGCAACGATCGGTGCAGCAATTGCGCTGATGCCTCAGGGGGCGATGGGAGCCTGTCTCGCAGCTTTGATCGGTTTCGGAATTCAGTGTCTGCTGAAACACATCGCCGTTCGACGTACGTCCGGCTATCAGACATTCGGCGATCAACTCTGGCTTCAGACCTCCATTGTTTCGCTCGCCGCTCTCCTGGCCATCGTCTCCTGGACTGCGAACCTTGGCTGGATCGATGGCGCTCTGCTGGCCGTTACGGCTTCACTGACCGTGCTGGCAATCTCACGCCGAAAACTGGCGATCGACGAAAGCTTCCCGGAACTGAAGAAGCTGAAAGTTCTGTCACGATTTCTCGCTCCGGCTCCAGGCTGGCCCAAAGGCAGGCCGACGACCAATGAAAGCTCGACTATGCGAATCGGCTACATGATGTCCCGCTTTCCAAAGCTGACCGAAACGTTCGTGCTGCGGGAAATGATCGAAATGGAGCGACTCGGTATTCCGGTCGAGGTCTATCCGCTTCAGCGGGAAAAGGCTTCGACCGTTCACCCGGAAGCGGTGCCGTTTGTCGACCGAGCCCGTTTCACGCCCTGGATGAACGCCACAATCCTGCTGTGCTGCCTGCGGACGTTCTGCCGCAAACCATTGGTCGTGCTGCGAACGCTGACCACGCTCATCAAGGCCAACTGGGGAAGCCGGCGTTATCTCTCTGGAGCGATTCTGTTCTTTCCCAAAGCACTGTATCTGGCGGAAGTAATGCGGCGGGATCGCATTACGCATTTGCATGCCCACTTTGCCTCGCATCCAGCGATGGTTGGCTGGGTGATCCATCAATTGACCGGTCTGCCATACAGCTTTACGGCTCATGGATCTGACCTGCATCGCGATCGCCATATGTTGCGGGAGAAGGTCGATGACGCTGCGTTTGTCGCCACGATCTCCGACTACAACCGCAACCTGATCCTCGATGAATGCGAACACGCTCCTCAAAGCAAAGTCCATGTCGTTCACTGCGGAATCGACTCGGGGGTCTTCCCGGAACGCGATTCTCCGACACCATTCGACCAGGATAACGGTCCACTGCAGTTGGCGTGTATCGGCACGCTGCATGAAGTCAAAGGTCAGGAATACCTGCTGAGGGCCTGCCACCTGTTGCAGGAACGTGGCATCGAGTATCGCTGCCATCTCATTGGCGACGGGCCCGATCTCTCGGAACTGACCCGCCTTGTAAATGAGTTGAATCTGACCGAGTCGGTCGTGTTTCATGGCCGTCTCACCTCCGATGAGATTCGCGAAGTGATCCGTGAAGTCGATCTGATCGTGGCCCCCAGCGTCCCTACCAGCGATGGACGCCGCGAAGGAATTCCTGTCGTTTTGATGGAAGGTATGGCATCTGGCTTGGTCGCTGTTGCCAGTGATCTTTCTGGAATTCCTGAGCTCGTCATACCGGGAAAGACAGGCGTCCTCTGTCCGCCTCGCGATTCTCGGGAGATTGCCGATTCGATCGAGGCGTTGGCCGCGAGCCGTGATCTCAGAGAGCACCTGGCCGCCGGCGGGCTCGCAATCGTACGCGAAGAGTTCGATGTCGCCCGGAACACGCGGCTGCTCCTCGAATTGATCGAGAACAGCCGGGCGCAGCACGACTCCCGTCTGCAGGACGGCGAGATGAGTGAAGAAGCAATCCCCTCGGAAGCAAAGGAAGAACTATGTCACTCCTGATTGGTCTCTATCTCTGCTGTCTGGGGCTCGTGATTTACACGTTGTTCGGATTCCCGCTGCTGACGATGGTCCGCGGCCTGCTCGTGCGTCGCCCTTATCAGAAGGCAGACATCACGCCGCCGGTCTCGTTGATTATCTGCTGCTTCAATGAAGAGCAGAGCATCGAGGCGAAGCTCAATAATGTGCTGGCACTTGATTACCCGGACCATCTGCTGCAGGTCGTGGTCGCCTCGGATGGTTCTACCGATCAGACCGAAGCGATTGTCGAGCGATTCGCCAGCGACCGGATTCATCTGCTGTCGCTACCGCGATCGGGCAAGGCGACCGCCTTAAACGCCGCCGTGCAGCACGCGACCGGCGAAGTTCTTGTCTTCTCGGACGCCAACAGCATGTATGATGCGAACGCCATTCGCGAACTCGTGAAGCCGTTTGCGGAGCCGAACGTTGGAGGCGTGGCCGGAAACCAGGTCTATCGAAGGAGCTATCAGGAAGGCTCGGCAGCGGCTGGCGAGCACTATTACTGGGACTTCGATCGCTGGATGAAAGTCTGGCAGTCCCGTTCCGGCAATGCAATCTCCGCAACCGGGGCCATCTATGCGATTCGTCGGTCGCTGTTTCAAACCGTGCCGGCCGGGGTGACAGACGATTTTGTGACCTCGACCCGGATTATCGAACAGGGGTATCGACTCGTTTTTGCTCCGGAAGCGATCTGTTACGAGCCGGCTGCGGGAAACTCCAAAGCCGAATTCGGTCGGAAAACACGAGTCATCACCCGTGGACTACGGGGCGTTCTGATGATGCGAGGGCTGATGAATCCCTTCCGTTATGGATTCTATTCGATTCAGCTCTGCTCTCACAAAGTCCTACGACGGTTAATTGTCCTTCCACTGCTGGTGATGGCCGTGCTGAATCCAGTGTTGTGGAATGCGGGGCTCGTCTTTCAACTGGCAACCATCGCCGAAATGGCGTTTCTCGTTGCAGCCTTAGCCGCTCCGATACTGAGCTCGCTCGGCTTGCGGCCGCATAAACTGCTGACGATCCCCTCGTACATCTGCATGGTGAATGCCGCGGTGCTGGTCGCGATCTGGAATATCGTCCGCGGTCAACGAATTACGGTCTGGAACCCCAGCCGGGGCATGCCTCAGGCCGCAGGGTCCCGCTGAGCAACGTTCTGGATGATCCTTCGCACTTTCCAATGAAACTCTGATGTCGACAATCTCTCATTCCTCACCACCGACCGATCTTCAGCGACTCCTTCCCGTAGGAGTGGTGATCGCTGCTGCAATCGCCGCTGGAGCTCTGGGAGGAATGTTTCCGCTGGCCGCCGCCTTCGGGATTGCCGTCCTCGCGGTGGCCGCAGCCGTGCTGCGTTCGGTCGACTGCGCGACCTACGCGGTCATCTTCTGCCTGTATACAAACCTGCCGGCGATCGCGGTTCGGTTCCACGGCGCCCCCGCAGTTGTTGCCCATGCGGTGGTGGGGCTGCTGTTGATTCCGTTGACATACTTTATCGTCATCAAACGTCAGCCATTGATCGTCGGTCGAGCCGCCCCCTGGATTGCAGGGCTGGCGATCGTTCAGTTTCTCGGTGCTCTGTTCGCAGAACAGCCAGAGAATGCCTGGGACGAATTCATGACCTTCATGATGGAGGGTCTGCTGCTTTACGGACTGCTGGTGAACGCCATTCGCGACGAGCAGACGCTACGCGGTGTGCTGTGGAGTCTGTTGATTGCTGGTGTCATCATGGGCGGCGTTCCGCTCTATCAGCAGATCACGGGGACATTCGACAACAATTACGGCGGCTTCGCTCAGACCGGAGACGAGCCTGGCTTCTCGTCGGGCGACGATGATCGCCTGCAATTCCGCCTGGCGGGGCCGATTGGCGAGAAGAACCGCTACGCTCAGATCATGTTGATGCTGACTCCGATTGGACTTCTGCTGATGCGGCAGGAGCGATTGACGCTGCTCAAAGCCCTCGCTGCGGCTGCATTTCTCTTTGCCTGCGCGGGAGTTTATCTCTCGTTCTCGCGAAGCACGATTCTCTGTGCCGGGGCGATGATCGGCCTGGCCGCCATCTGGGGGCATGTCGATCGAACGAAAGTGTTCGCCGTCGGCATTCTCGCGTTCTGTGCCTTGATGATCATTCCGGAATACCGCACGCGACTGACATCGCTCCTGGAGTTGGGAGACATGTTCACGGCTGGTCGACATTCCGATGCCGATGGAGCTCTGAAAGGGCGAGCGACGGAAATGGGGGCAGCCGCTCTCGTGTTCCTCGACCATCCGTTCGTCGGCGTGGGGCCCGGCCAATTCAAATACTACTCACGCGAATACGGAGAGCGGATCGGTTTGCGATCACTGGCTCCGGAACGACAGGCTCACTGCCTGCCGCTTGATGTCGCGGCTGAGAACGGCCTGCCCGGCGTGATCTGTCTGTTCGGACTGTTCTTCACGCTGGGAGGCGGGCTGCTGCGTAGGCTTTCTCTCGGTAATGAAGCCCGCGGACTGCCGGCTCACCTGTTGCGGATTCCGCTGTACATGCTCGTCGCCTACGGCACGACGGCATTGTTTCTTCACTTTGCCTACATCCGGTACTTCTGGCTGATGATCGCTCTGGTCGATGCGTCGCTCTGTATCGCCAGTCGAAATGAGATGGAACAGCGTTCGCCTTCGGAGGTCTCTGCAGCATGAGAATCTCTTCCAAAAATATCACCGAACTGACCGAACAGGAACGGGATCGCTGGCGGTCGTTATGCAGCCGGCTCGAATTCAGCAGCCCGTTTCTGCATCCGGAATACGTGGAACGACTCTCGGCCAGCAGGCCACAGGTCGAAGTTGCGATCTTCGAACAGAACGATCGATTCGGTTTCTTCCCGTTCGAACGCCATCCCGGTGGTATCGGGCGACCGCTCGGCGTCAAACTGGCCGACTTTCAGGGAATCGTCTGCGAGGAGCCAGTCTCCTTCTCCGAGAGTGAGTTCCTCAAGAGCCTTGGACTGCGATGTCTGCACTTCGATCATCTGCTGCCGATGACTCCGCGTCCGACGGGCGTCGTTCGAGCCGATGCATCGCCCTATCTCGCACTCGAACAGGGGTTCGAACATTATTTGAAAGACCGCCGCGCCCAGGGAAATCGATCCCTGTCGCAACTTCCTCGGAAGCAGCGGAAGCTGGAACGTGAAGTCGGGGCCGTCGAGTTTCGCTGGCACGACGACGATCCGATCGCGCTGGAGCGTCTCTTCGAATGGAAATCGGCTCAGCGAGAGCGAACCGAGACGGTCAACATTCTCGACTATCCGTGGGTTCGCGGCTTCCTTGGCGAGATCAGTCAGCATCAAGGTCCGGGCGTATCGGGCGTGCTCTCGACGTTGCGAGTCAACGATCAGGTCGTCGCCGCCCATCTGGGGATCCGCACTTCCACCTGTCTCCATTACTGGTTCCCGGCCTACGACAACGAAGTGTCCCGGTATTCCCCCGGACAGATTCTGCTGTATCAGATGGCCGCCCAATGTGAAGAGCAGGGAATCGGCAGAATCGATCTCGGAAAAGGTAACGATTCCTATAAAGACAGCTTCGCCAGTGGAGCCACGGAAGTCTGGACGGGAACCGCTGAACTCAGTTCCGCTCGACGACTGATGAGAACGTCGATGCATTCCATGAAATCGTGGCTGAAACAGTCCCGGTTTCGATCCGCGTTGCAGCTTCCAAAACGAATGCTGCGGCAATGGCAGAGCAATTCCACCATGGGGGCGTCATGATGCGATACTCCACACACTCCGTTAACGAGCTGTCCGCAGAGCATTGGGCGATCTGGTCCAGTGTTCTGGAAGAACAGCCTTCGCTCAATGTTCCGTTCCTGCGACCCGAGTTCACCCAACTCGTTGGCGGCGTTCGGTCCGATGTCGAAGTGGCCGTGATCGAACAGAACAACGAACTGGTCGGTTTCTTTCCGTTCCAGCGTAACGGCCGCCAGGCCCACGCGGTCGTCGGGCGGCTTTCCGAATGCCATGGGGCCATCGTGCAGGAAGGAATCGACTGGGACGCGGCAGAAATGTTCCGTGCCTGTGGATTACGGTCGTGGCATTTCGATCATCTCCCCTCCACTCAGGTTGAATTCTCCCGATTCTCGTGGGGGACCAAGCCGAGCCCGTATCTCGATCTGTCTGAAGGATACGAAACCTATCGCGAACGCCTGAAATCGAGCGGCTCTTCACTTTCCCAGGCCGAACGGAAAACCCGCAAGCTGGAGCGTGAGCAGGGAACGCTTCGGTTCGAATGGCATACTGAAGAGGACTCTGTTCTCGAACAGTTGATCGCCTGGAAATCAGCGCAGCATCGAAGAACCGGCGTGCTGGAGATCTTCGAACATGACTGGGTGTGTCAACTGCTGAAGAACGCTCGGGCCACTCAAACCGGACAGTTCTCTGCACCGATGTCGGCACTCTTTGCGGGCGATCGGCTCATTGCCGCGCACCTCGGACTGTGCACGCGATCGAACCTGCATCTCTGGTTTCCAGCGTACGATTCTGAGTTTCACCGCTACTCGCCGGGGTTGATCATGCTGCTGATGATGGCCCAGGCGGCTTCAGAGCGGGGCATCACGCGATTTGAACTTGGGCCGGGCGAGGAGCCCTACAAACAACAGTTCAAATCCGGGGACCACATGATTCACGAAGGAATCGCCGGACCACAGGGGTTGACCTCGACCTGTCGCTCCGTCTGGTATCACACCAAGCGTTCCATCCGCAGCTCGCGATACCGGAACTATCTGGAGGTTCCATTGAATACAACACGGCGTTTTCGCCAGTGGATTGCCTTCCGTTAATCCACTGAAGTGAATGACCGGCAGAACCCTTAGAAAAGGGACTCTTCGATATCCCGGTCAGGGGTTTACCCGCTTTACCGGGATATTGGCGGGGAAGACCCTTTATGAAGACTTTGTGAACTAGAGTTGAAGCTGACGGAGAGACTCTATCTCTGAGTCCTTTCTTCAAGCCGGAAATTGAGTACCTCAATTCATACTGAAAGGTCACGGATGCGAAATCACGTTACGACGGCAGTCGTCTACGGTCTTCTGATTGCCTATTCAGTCGTCCTGCTTGGGATCGAATGGACAACATCTCAGGATTACGTGCGCCATTTCTTCACCGACGTGACTGGCCCAGTGCCGTTCTATGCGGTCAACACGACCCTCAGCGTTTCTCTACTCTGGGGAGCGGCGTTGTTGTTCGGCGTCAGCGCCTTTTGCAGCAACGAGCGAAAGGCTTTCGCTGCCCGGAACTTCTTTCTAAGTCAGATGGCGATTTTCTTCTGGCTCGGCTTCGATGACCGGTTTCAGTTCCATGAGAAAGCGTCGGCTCTGCTGAAGATTCGTGACGAGTGGATTCTTCTGGCCGTGGCGGGAGTCGAACTGGCGCTGTTGTTGAAGTATTCCCGAATCTACCTGTCCCGAACCGCGATTCGGCATTTCATCAGTGCCTCGATCCTGTTCGTGGGGATGATCATTATCGATGGACTCTTCCCGCATGACCTCGTGTTGCGACTTTCCAGTGAAGATATTCTGAAGACCTGGGCCTGTTTCCAATTCGCGCTGGCGGCCTGGAGCAGCGTTCAATTCCAGATTCGATCTCTGCGTGACGGGGGAGAGCAAACGACTTCCGAGGGACTGCATGTCAGCAGTCGCCTTCGAACAGAGCCATCATTGGCCCGGGGCAACGACCGGGTACAAATCCTTCCTGTACGGAACCATTCATGAGTGTTCCGCAGGTGTTGACTCGTTCGAGCCGCGTCCTCATTCTCGGAGATGATGCGCGAACCGTGCTGCCGATCGCCCGTTCACTGGGGCGGCGCGGAGTTGAGATCCATCTCGCCTGGACGACGCGTTCTGGAATTCTGACGTCGAGTCGCTACGTGCATCGGACGCACGAGGCCGTACTCGATCCGGGCGACGCGGAAGCGACATTGTCTCTGCTGAACCGAGTCATCGAGCAGAACGGAATCGAAGCGGTTTTTCCGGCCACCGAGAACGCGACTGTCTTTCTCTGCCGACACCGCGACCAGCTTCCGCAGGAAGTACGTTTTGCGATTCCTAATCCGCGAGCCGCGGAAACGGTGTTCGACAAGCGTCGGACGCAACTGCTGGCTCAGGAGTTGGGAATCCCAATTCCGGCCACCCACTTCGTCGACTCCATGGCCGCCCTTCACGGCGTTCTGAAAAGCCTTAAGGGGCCCGTTGTTGTCAAACCGCTCTCATCGACATCGAAGACCTGCACCGAGAAACAGTTCGTGCGTGTTTTCGAAGACGGAGAAGCGCTGCTGTCACCGGGAGCTTCTGATTTACAGTTCCCCATCCTGATCCAGGAACACTTCCAGGGCGAAGGGCAGGGGATCGGCTTCCTGGCCCGGCGAGGTGATATGCGACGGTTCACCCAGCATCGTCGGCTGCATGAAACGACAGGTCACGGCAGTACGTACCGCGAAACGATGGCGGTCGATCCGGAGCTTGAAGCGGCGGCTCGAAAGTTGATTGCCGAACTTGAGTTTGATGGGGTCGGTATGTGCGAGTTTCGTGTCGATCCGAAATCGGGCCGATGGATTCTAATGGAGATCAACGGGCGGTTCTGGGGCTCTTTGCCACTGGCAACTGCTGCTGGGGTCGACTTCCCCTGGCTCTACTATTTGCAGCAGCACGACATTGACGTCGAGCCGTCCCGAACCTATCGCGTGGGAGTCCGCGCACGAATGTTCCGCGAAGATCTTCGCTGGATGTGGCGAAGCTGGACGAAACGGGATCAGCGAAACACCGGCGATGACGGCTGGCGAATCTCCCAGATCTCGCGTCGTCGTCTCTCGTACGATCTGTTCCGGATGCTTTCAGGCTGCGACTACATCGACAGCTTTTGCTGGACCGATCTTCGCCCCTTTCGCAGGGAGGTGAGTTTGCTCGCTTCAAAGCTCATCCAGCGAAAACAGCGATCCCCTTTATAGGGCGATTGCTCTGCTATGTGCCTGTGTCGGCTCCGGGAATAGCCCGTGGAAAGACCGCCAGGTCTCCGACGAGTGAAACTCTCTGACGGAATCTGCTATCATCCGAGACGTGGGATGGAAGGATCTTCCCATACGCGACGACCAATCGCGCGTCTTTCTGATTGCACCTTTCTTCATTGAAGAGTTTCCATGTTGAACGCACTTAAAAACCACGTGATGGCGTTTCCTTTGGCAGTCGGACTGGCTGTTTCCGCCCTCTCGAGTTCGAACGCTCTGGCCGAAACGCCGTTATTGGATCGGGAGCTGTTCTTTGGCAATCCGCAGATTTCGAGCGGACAGCTGAGCCCGGACGGCAAGTTCATCTCCTTCATGAAACCGTATCAGGGGATCATGAACGTGTGGGTCAAAGAGTTTGCCGAGCCGTTCGATAAAGCCCGGCCGCTCACCGACAGCAAACGTCCGTTGTACGGCTATACCTGGACGGAAGACGGCCAGTACATTCTGTTCGTGAAGGACTCCGATGGGGACGAGAACATCAATCTCTTCGCTGTCGATCCGAATGCGAAGCCGGCTGAAGGAAAAGAAACGCCGGAGTCTCGGAATCTGACGCCGATGAAGGATGTCACCACGCGAATCGTGCACGCCAGTCAGAAGAATCCGGACCTGCTCTGGGTTGGGCTGAATGATCGGGACAAAGCCTGGCACGATCTCTATCGCCTTAGCATCTCAACCGGCGAGTTGACTCTGGTCTATCAGAACGAGGATCGCATTACCGGTTACGAATTCGACTGGGACGATAACCTGCGACTGCTTAGTCGAACGGACGCGGCCGGAAACGAGACGCTGCTGCGGAAAGACGGCGACGACCTGGTGCCCATTTACGAAACATCCGTGACTGAAAGCGCAAGCGTTCGAGGTTGGGATCCTGCGAATGAAAACTTCTACCTGACTACCAACAAGGGCGAACTCGATCTGACGACGCTGTTTCTGATGAACCCAGAGACCAGGGAACTGACGTTACTCGAGAGTGACCCGGAGAATCGAGTCGACTTTGGCGGACTGCGAATCGACCGGAACACGCGTGAGATCATTTCGACGTCTTATACCGATGATAAAACTCGGTACTACTGGCGCGACAAGACCTGGGAAGCCAACTACAAGTTTCTCCAGGAACAGTTTCCCGGTCGAGAAATCGCATTCCAGAGCGCAACCAACGACTACAGCAAGTTTCTCGTCGCTGTTCACGGCGACAAGTATGCAGCCGAAGCCTGGTATTTCGACACGAAGTCGCGTGATTTGATTCATCAATACACGCCGCGGCCCGAGTTGAAGGAGGTCGAAGAGCACCTGGCTCCGATGAAGCCAATCCGGTACACGAGCAGCGATGGTCTGGAGATTCCGGGGTATCTGACTCTGCCGACCGGCAAGGAGCCGAAGAATCTGCCCGTCGTCGTTCTCGTTCATGGCGGTCCGAAAGGTCCGCGCGATTCCTGGGGATACGACGCCCAAGCTCAATTTCTGGCCAATCGCGGCTACGCAGTGCTGCAGCCCAACTTCCGGGCCAGTGGCGGCTACGGGAAGAAGTTCCTCAACGCAGGCGATCTGCAGTGGGGGAAATTGATGCAGGATGATATCACCTGGGGGGTGAAATACCTCATCGAGGAAGGCATCGCGGATAAAGATCGAGTTGCGATCATGGGCGGAAGCTACGGCGGCTATGCAACGCTGGCCGGACTGGCCTATACCCCCGAGCTCTACGCCTGTGGAGTCGATATCGTCGGTCCGAGTAATATCTTTACGTTGCTCGATTCGATTCCACCCTACTGGGAAGCAGGGCGTGCCTTTCTGTATGGCATGGTCGGAGATCCGAATACCGAGGAAGGCCGAAAGCGAATTCGCGAAGCCAGCCCGCTCTTCAGTGCGGACAAGATCTCGAAGCCTCTTCTCATTGTCCAGGGGGCGAACGATCCCCGTGTGAAGCAGGCCGAAGCGGATCAGATTGCAATTGCACTGCGCGACCGGGGCCATGAAGTCAGTTACCTGCTGGCCGACGACGAGGGCCACGGATTCGCCAAACCGGTGAACCGGATGGCCATGTACGCTGAGATCGAAGCTTTTCTGGCTGAGCAGATCGGAGGACGCTACCAGAAGAAGATGCCGGAAGATGTGGCCAAACGTCTGGAAGAACTGCGGGTCGACGTGAGCAAAGTCACGTACGAACCGGCGGCAGAAGAGAAGTGACGCCGCTCAGCCGAACTTTACGATCGCCTGTCCGACGAGGCAGGCGATTGTAATTTCGAAGGCTGCAAGTCATCGAATACGGTATCGCAGGTACGAGACGCGGGTCGCTGTTGCTCCTTCGTCTGCACGTATCTCGCGATGCCATTGTCGTTTAGGGCCTGAGTAGTCGCAGCGAGAATATATCGGCCTGAATACATAGCTTTACTGAGATGTGTCGTCCCGATCACTGGGGAGGATACTGAGTCTCTGCGTTGCTCCTGAAGCCAGGCTGTTAAGCCTCAGAGGAGCCCCGCTCGTATAGAGAGCGTTCCTCTTCAGCTCGGCGCTAGTCTCTTGCTCTGTCAGAGTGAGGAGTTCGACAGTTCGTGATTGTCCGAACTTTACGATTTCCCAGGTTTTCTCCTTAGAAGCAGTCCTCCCGTTCGTTAATTTACAGTGATCTGGAATGCGGGGACCTCGTGCTTGTGAGTGTCGACCGCCTGCTTCCAGATCAGGATGTTGAGGCGATCGCGGGCCCTCGATTGTCGAATCTGATGCGATCTCGCCTTTCATTCCTGCCCCATACCCTCAGCCACGACGTTAAAGACAAGGTTAAAGACCATGCCTCGCTGGAACTTCCTCTCCAGGACAACGCACTTCGCTCCAATGTTCCCTGGATTCGCTTTACGCGCCCTGCGGCAGGGGGCAGCGCGGCGGCATTCACGACAGGTGCGACGAGGACCGTCGATCGGTCTCGGGGATGAATGCGAAGCCCGTATCCTGCTGGCGGCGATTACGGTCGATGATTCCGGCGGCGCGGACTTCACGACGATTCAGGCAGCGGTCAACGTCGCTTCTGCCGGCGATGTCATCACCGTCAGAGATGGCACTTACAACGAGACCGTCACCCTGTCCAGCATCGGAGCCGGAGGGACGCTCACAATTCAGGCCGCGAATTCCCGTCAGGCCTTTTGGAACGACGGCGGCGCGGCACTTACGGCCAATGGGATCGCCGGGAATTTCGTGATCTCAGGCTTCGATCTGGGGACTGCTTCTTTAACCAACGTGACCGGTGTCGTCACTCTGCACGACAATCAGTTCGACAATGTCTCCAGTAGCGCAGCTGTATCTGCGACCGTTACCGGCACGGTCGATATGGGACTCTATGTACTCGATAACGACTTCACATCGATTTCTTCGGGACTAAGCGGCGCGATTAACGTTAGTACGGACACCGCTGCTGGCGGAAGTTTTGATCTGAACGTCGAAGCGAACACGTTCACAGGATTGCAGTCTGAAGGGATTTCTGTCGGTGCCTCGACTCAACTCGTTTCGACGGGGGGAACGTTGGCTGCACGAGTGACCGAGAATGTGTTCACAGGTCGTCAGGGATTCGGAGAAGACATTCGATTCTTTGTTGGTGGAAACAACACTAATAACTACTTCGCGTCGATCTTGATTGATAACAATCAGACGAACACTGGTGGTGCTCCCACGATTCGCGGTGATGCAATCTCAGTCGATTTCGATGGCGTGGGAACGACGCTTAATCTCATTGTCTCCAACAATAATTTGAATCATCATAGCGACGGAATGTTCATCGACGCCGACTCCTCGGTAGACGGAGGGGTCTTTAACTCGCGATTCGAGGGGAACACGCTCAACAATATTGAAGAGGAAGGGATTCATCTCCGACCGTTCAGTATGCCTGGCGGCAGCCGGACCGTCTGGAATTCCGTGGTGACGGGGAACACGCTCACAAACATCAACTCCGATCTCAGTCCCGGACATGCCGGAATCGAAATCGAAGTCGATAACACCAGCAACGACGACTACACGTTCAATCTCGACATCGTCGGGAACAATGTTTCGATGGCCGGCGGCAGTCCTGCTACTCCGTTCCTGGTTGATGCCAACTCGACGAGTAATGCGACCGTGAACATTGAACGGGACATCGCCTCGAACAATACGGGATCGGTGACCCTTGACGATCCGGGGATGATCGTCACGATGCCATTCGCCAATGCGGTGGCGGACAGCAATGAAGTCCGCACGATCTCCGGATTCGTGTTCCACGACAGCAACCAGGACGGCGACCAGACAGGGGAAGCCGGCGTGAGCGGCGTTCAGGTGACGCTGACCGGAACTCAGGCAATTGGCGGTTTCATCGACCTGACGACTTACACCGATATCAACGGCAACTATTCATTCCCCGCAGTCGTCCAGCCGGCCGGCAGCTACACACTGACCGTCAGCACCACGGCTGAACTTGACCAGTATACATTGCAGAACGCTGTCGCAGACTCGATCGACAGTGATGTGGATCCCGCCAACGGCCAGTTCAATGTCGTGTTCTTCGGAGCCGGTCCCGCGATTGACGTCGACGCCGGGCTGAGCGTCGCGCGAGACGTGAGCATCGATGGAACGTCAGGAGACGATACCTTCGATGTGTTTATGGATGGAACTGAACTGGTTGTCGAGCTGAATTCGGCGGAAGTGTTCCGGCGGGAATTGAGCGGGACCGACTCGCTGACCCTCAACGGGCTCAATCGAGATGACACTTTCAATATCGACCATTCCGGGGGTGTTGTCGATCTGCCCATCACTGTCGCAGGCGGACTTTCTTTTACAGCAGCGGGTGATGTGCTCAATGTCTCGGGCGGTTCATTCACCAATGTTACTTACGATTTCACCAGTACCCAGGACGGCACAATCGATTACGACGGCACGCTGCTGACCTTCACCGGTCTGAATCCGATTACCGATACCTCAACCGCTGTGAATCGAACATTTAACTTCTACGGAATCTCCGAAACGATCCAGCTGTCCGACGATCCGGATGCCGGCGATGGAGAGATGATCATCGAATCCACGCAGAGAGAGTCGGTGACTTTTGCGGGGCCAACGGGTACGTTGCTGATCGACTCCACGACAGGAAGTGGTGCCGACATGATCGAGGTGCTGGGGCTTGATTCCACGTTTGCCGGAAATCTAACCATCGTCGGCGACAGCGATCCCGGCGAGGAAGACATCGTAACGATCGTGTCGAGCGCACTTTCACTCGGAGCCGGGAGTCTCAGTATTACGGCGAGCCAGATTAATCTCGGCAACGATATCACGACCACGTCGGGAGCTCAGACCTATACCGGAGCCGTGGAAGTGACCGGCTCCATACAGTTGAGTTCAACAGGGGGAGCCATCTCCTTTCTCGGCAGCCTCGATGCGGATCTGGAAAGCAATTTTCGCAGTCTGACGATCGACTCCGGCCCAGGAGCAGTCGAGTTTCAGCAGACGATTGGTGGTAACGAAGCCTTCGGAAGCTTATCGGTCAATTCGACATCAGGAACCGGAGCAATCACCGTCGGCAGCATTGGAACACCGATGGCTCACGGCGTTACCGGTGAAGTGATCCTCGGGAACAGCACGGAAACATCGTCGCTTCTGCTTCAGGGAACGACCTACAACACGTCTGGCAATCAGCGTTACCGTGTCAGCAGCGGTCAGGAGATTCTGCTTGATGCAGAAGCCTCAGTGTCATTTCTGCTGACGAATGACACGATTGCGTTTGCCCGCACACTGCGACTCGGAGACGGCTCGAACCTTACAATAGACGCCGGGGCTGGGAGCGGATTGATCGTTCTACTTTTCGGCGTTCGGGGCACGAGTGACGAGACGGTAGACCTGTCTGCGAACACTATCCAGCTGGGGCAGGTCGGCAGCGACAATGAGATCATCTCTTTCATGACATCGGGGACCATTCTCGATCTGAGGGGGAATATCGTCACCAGCGGTACGACGGAGGGGAACTTTGTCACCATCAACTCGTTGTTTACGCAATTGCAGAGTGGGGGCAACGACATCACGATCGATACTTCGGCCGGTGATGGAGATATTTCGATCGCAGCCATTCAGGGGGGACAGAGGAATCTGACGCTGAATGCCGGGAGCGGAGACGTTGTTGCAAGCGGTCAGTGGGGGTTCTCCGGTCAACTAATGCACACAGTCTCTGTCACGGCGAATAATCTCACGCTCCGCGGAGGGATCTATACCACTGCCCGGAATGAAGCCGGAACCGACACGCCGGGGGATATTAACCTGAATGTGAATCAGATTAACTTTACCGCCGATTCAAGGTTCACGACGACTGTCGACACGGGCGGAAATGTTGCCGATGGAACCCTGAATGTGTTCGGGGCCTCGTTCAATGCGGGAAACAACACAACCAGATTTGACGTCGGCACAACAGATCTCGTCCTGAACAATGTCGCGAACAATTTCGGCACACTGGATATCACTGCAAACACTGCCACGATTGTCGATACCGATAGCGTAACAATCTCCGCAGCGACGATCGGAGCGTCGATGGGGACCGGTCTCGATGTGACGGCTGGGGCTGATCTGCAAGTGAGTGGCGCGGTGACAACCGCCGGAAGCGATGTCAGTCTGACAGCCACGAACAATATCACCACTCCGGGAGGAGCGAATGCATTCGCAATCACCGGCGGAACTGTCTTGTTGAACGGCGATGTCGCTCCAGGGACTTCGCCCGGGGACCTGGTAGTGGATGGTGATGTGACGTTCAACGCCAGCGATTCCTTTGTGGTCGATATTAATGGAGCCACACCGGGAACGGGACACGATCAACTGCGGGTGACCGGCGCCAATCGGACCGTCGCATTGAACGGAGTGACTCTGTCGGGCTCGGTTGGCGGAGGCTACATGCCAGCTGAAGGCGTGAAGATCGTTCTCATCGACAATGTCGAGGCGAGCTCCACGGTCACCGGAACATTCGCGGGCCTGGCGGAAGGGGACAGCGTTACGATCAATGGCTATGTGTTCCTCGTTTCCTATGCCGATGGAACAGACGGGAACGACGTCACGTTGACGTTGACCTCATCACCCTCGCTGTCTAATCAGAACTTCAATGCGGCCGAGAATCAGACGGCAGTTGGAACCGTGGTCGCGACCGATGTCGATTCCCCGAACGATATGGTGACGTTCTCCCTGACCGGCGGCGGAGCTGATGCGGGGCTCTTCTCAATCACCGCAGGAGGCGTGCTCTCCTTCGACAGTGCTCCTGACTATGAAGCCCTGGCCGATGCCAACATGGACAACGTCTATGAGGTTGAAGTCCGAGCGTCCGATTCCTATGGAAACAGTTCTGTCGCGACAATGTTCGTCACGGTGACCGACGTCAACGAAGCGGCCACGCTTTCTGTAACGAACGTGACGAGTACGATCTCGCAGAACGTCAACAACGCCAGCCGAATCTTTGTCGAAGACTTCCGTGTCATCGATGTCGATGGTGGGATGCAGCAGAATAATCTCTCACTTGCCGGAGCGGACGCGGGACTGTTCGAGATCGTTGGTAATCAAATTTTCCTGATCGCCAACGCCGGCCTCGATGCCAGTACCAATCCCAGTCTGGACGTTCAGCTCGTTGTCGATGATCCAACACTTGGCAGCGGCCCCGAAGCGACCGTCGATCTCTCCATGATCGTGACCGATCCGAACGCCAATCCACTACCAGCCCTCGGCTCGTCGTTTCTCGGAATGACCAATGGCAACTGGTGGTTGGGCCGACCGGATGCGAATGGAGACTACAACACGACGCTGGCGGTTCGCACGTCCTTTGCCCCGAACAATATCTCGCAGTCCTTCCAGGGCGACTTCACAGGCGATGGGCTCGAGGATACCGCGATCCTGCTCACGAACGGACAACTGTACGTCGGGGCGGCGACTCCAAACGGTGAGCTCGCCTTCAGTCTCTGGACCACCCTGCGAACCTATGGAATCAAAACACTCCAGGTCGGCGACTTCAACGCCGATGGAATGGCCGATATCGTCGGGGCCTTCGAGTCGGGAACGCGGGCTCGGTTGTGGGTATTTGAATCGACGGGCACAAAGTTCCTTCCCGATGAGTATCGTCTCTACAACGACTACGCGGGGATTCAGACCGTGCTGGTCGGGAACTTCGATGGAATCAACGGAGACGATCTGGCGATCATGAACGGTGACGGCGTCTGGTGGGTGGCCAAATCGGACATCGCAGGGACCGAGTTCCGCTACGGAGACTCCTGGGAACAGTGGGATGCCAGCCGCACGATTACGAACTTCAATGTGGGAGACTTCAACGGCGACGATGTCGATGACATTCTCGGCGTCTTTAGTATCCCGCTCGATCCCAATCGACAGTCCGTTGTTGTCGGACTCTCCAATGGCAGCAGATTTGATTCAGCAGTCTGGCGGAAAGTTCCCGTCGATGGTTCGCTGAATGCGTTCCTTGTCGGAGACTTCAATGGCGATGACAACGATGACTTCGCGCTGCTGGATAACTCCGGCAACTGGCGGACCGGTCTTTCTGATCCGACCAATACGCGGTTCGTCGACGCTCCCTGGGGAATGGCAATGATCGGCGGTTCGATCAGCACGATCAGCGTCGGTGACACGAATAACGATGGGCTGGCCGATATTCTGGTGCGGACGGATTCCAATCTCTGGCAGTCGGCTGAGTCGACGGGGTCAGCATTCAGCACGAGAACAATCGAGCAATGGAATCCCATGGCGAGCTGGCACAATGTTCAAATTGGAAGCTTCGCCGCGGCTCCTCCAGCCGGCATTGCTGATGTCACCGAGACCGACGAAGTATTTGGTGACGCCGGAATGCTGGATCTCCTCTACGGGACCTAGGCGATAATCCACTGTGGAGCGGGCGTTTCAACCGAAGCGTCCGCGACCCGCAGAGGGAAGCTTGCGGGGATCGTCAGTGATGCGACGAAGCCGCCTTGTCAGCTGAGGGAAGCAGGCGTTTCACACCGGTGACGACCAGCAGAACGATCGATCCGGCCACGAGTCCAATGATCGCATTGAGCAGCATCTCCGTCACGCTGGCGAGAACGACTCCGACCGTCGCGACTTCTGCGACGTGGTGAACCCCTTCTTCGATGAGATGATGCAGAACCGGGATGCCGTGGCCGATGATTCCCCCGCCCACGAGAAACATCGCCGCCGTTCCGGCAATCGACAGGAACTTCATCAGGTACGGAGCGGTGGTCAGAATCCCATAGCCCAGCTTCTGCTTGAAGGTCGACTCCGGTCCTTCCGGCCCCGATTTGACCAGTTTGGTGCCGAGGTCATCCAGCTTCACGATTCCTGCGACAAGTCCATAGACGCCGACTGTCATGAGCATGGAAATCGAAACCAGAACCAGTAGCTGCGTCAGGAAGGGGGAACTGGTCACCGTTCCCAGAGTAATCACAATGATTTCCGCCGAGAGGATGAAGTCGGTTCGAATCGCCCCTTTGATTTTTTGCTTTTCGAGAGCGACCATATCAATCGCCGGTTCCACGACGGCCGCGTGAAGTTCTTTTTCATGGGCTTCAGCTTCCGCCGAATGCAGAAACTTATGCGCCAGTTTCTCGCATCCCTCGTAGCAGAGGTAAAGTCCGCCGATCATTAACAGGCTGACAATCACCCACCCGGGCGTGAACGCACTCAACGCCAGGGCAACCGGTACCAGAATCGCCTTGTTGACCATCGATCCCTTCGCCACGGCCCAGACCACGGGCAACTCGCGATTGGCATCGACGCCAGAGACCTGCTGAGCATTGAGGGCCAGATCGTCGCCCAGGACGCCTGCCGTCTTCTTGGCCGCCACTTTGGTCAGGACAGCAATGTCGTCGAGAATCGTGGTGATGTCGTCGAGCAACATCAGCAGGCCGCTTGCCATGCGTTTCCTTTCGAGCGGAATCTTGGGGGGGAGACCGTATGGCGGGAAGTGTAGCAGCGGTTGCAGGGCGGTTGTAGCCCATGGAGCTCTCGTCGCGTTTTTGACAAGGCCGGGATTCGGAACTACGTTTGAGAGTACGTTACGTTTCTCATTCGAAATTGTTCCATGGTTGTCGATCACGCCCTGAATCCGCAGCTGTCGATGCCGGTTTCGTCTCCGTTGGAGTCGTATTCGCGGTCCTATTCGGCACGAGTACGGATCGATGAGGAATACGTGATCGAAACGGTTCGATCGGTTCCGGCCCTGGCAGGGTACCTTCCGGTCTGGAAACAACTCGCCAGCAACTGTCTTGTATCGAATCCGTTCTACGAACCCTTCTTCCTCCTGCCGACGCTGCAGCGTATTCCTCCAGAAGGACCGATCTGCTTCGCGTTCGTTTTCCGGAAGAATCCTGGACGCGATCAGGCCGAAGAACTGGTTGGCGTCTTTCCGCTGGAGAAACGTTCCAATGGCGTCCTGTCTCTACCCCGGTGGAGATTGCTGACGAACAGTTTGATGTTGCGGGCCGTGCCGCTGCTCGATCCAGGTCAACCCGAGCGAACGATCGCAGCGTTTCTCAAGTGGGCGTCCGTATCCGACCTGGGGCTTCTGGAGTTCGATCGCGTTCTTGCGGAAGGGGCGTTCCAGCATGCCTTGATTTGTGCCTTTCATGCGACCGGGACCGTGCCTTATATCGTAGGGCAATCCACAAACGCGGTCCTCACCCGGCGCTCGGCGACTGGAAAGACATCAAACAAAGGATTGCGGGAAACCCAACGGAAGCGGCGTCGGCTCGAAGAGCTCGGCCCCTTGCAGACGCGGGCGCTCGACAGTCAGAGTTCATTGGAGAAGTGGCAGCACGAGTTCCTCCGCCTGGAAGCTTCCGGCTGGAAAGGGCGTGGCGGAACTGCGATGGCTCAGTCGGAGGCGGAACGCGATCTGTTTCTGACCGTGACCCGGCAAGGGTGGGCACGTCGAAAGCTGCAGATGTTCGGTCTGTTTCTGGACGGTCGACCGGTGGCGATGAAATGCAATCTGCTTTCAGGACGAGAGGGGATGGCGTGGAAAATCGCCTACGACGAAGCGTTTGCAAAGTACTCTCCGGGCCTGATTCTCGAGGTCGATCATAAGCAGGCCTTTGACGAACAATACGAGCTGGATCGCATCGACTTCTGTGCCCGCGCCAGCCACCCGCTCTGCCAGCGAATCCCTCACGAACAGCTCTGCATGCAACGGCTGTTGATCCCTTGTGGTTCCCTCGGAAGCGAACTCTACTGCAGCACACTTTCTTTTCTGAGACGGGTGAAGCGCCACGCAGAACGGTCGCGACGGGAATTCGCCTAGGAAATGGTCCGCATCCGGACGCAACCCGGCGGTATGGACAACCTTGGCGATGTCCCATTTTGTGCTTCTCAACTCCCGCTCAACTCAGTAATCTACAGAAGCGTGCTCGCCGGTCAGGTGTCTCTGTCAGACATCCCTCACCCCTGGAGTCCTCAATGGAGTTTCACGCCCCCACCTCACTTTCCTTCCCCATGGGAGCAGCCTCGCTCTCACGACGTCGATCACTGCAGGCCATCGGTGCCGGTCTTGCTGCTTTCTATTCTCCGCTGACTGCCGTCGAATCTCAGGTGCAGGCCGCCGTGCGCTCTGGCAGCGCCAAACGCGTAATTATGATCTTCAACTGCGGCGCCCCCAGCCATATTGATCTCTGGGATCCCAAGCCATTTGCCGATTCCACGGTCAAGGGAGAGTTCCAACCGATTGAGACCAGTGTGCCCGGCATTCAGATCAGCGAGCTGTTGCCGGAAATGGCCAAACGGATGGATAAACTGGCCATCGTTCGGAGCGTCCATCACAAGCATTCCGCCCACAACTCCGGGATGTACTGGTCGATTGCCGGGCGACCTTATAAACAGGACTCGACGCTGATTAATCCGAGTCCTGCCGACCTTCCGGGCTTCGGCACGCTAATTGGGTGGCTCGCCCAGCGGGACGGTTACAGCAAAGCGGTTCCGCCCTACGTCATCACTCCCAAGCCTCACTGTGACAGCTTCGTCTATCTCACGCCGGGACAGTTCGGGGGATGCCTGGGGATCAAGTACGATCCCTTCGTTGTTAACGAGGACCCCAACTCCAGCAAGTTCAAAGTTCGCGACCTCGCGTTGTCGTCCGAGATGACGCCGGATCGCTTCGAGCGACGACTCGATTTTCTTAAGCAGATTGGATCGCTGAATCAGCCGATTCATTCTCCCATTGCGGCTGAAATGGAAACATTCCGAACGGAAGCATCCCGGGTCATCACTTCCGGCGAGGCCGAACACGCCTTCGACCTGTCTCAGGAGCCGGATGATGTCCGCGATCGATACGGCCGCCACAGCTGGGGGCAATCCCATCTGCTGGCACGGCGACTCATTGAATCGGGAACCAGGTTCGTTTCGACAGTCAACGGCCCCAGCATCACCTGGGATACTCATAAGGACAACTTCAACAGCCTGAAGAATCGTCTGGTTCCGCCGATGGAAAAGGCCTACGCGGCTCTTCTGGACGATCTGGAGGAACGCGGTCTGCTTGATGACACGCTGGTCATCTGGATGGGTGATTTCGGCCGTACGCCCAAGATTAACCAGGATGGTGGTCGCGATCACTGGCCCGGCTGTTATTCGGTTGTTCTCGCAGGGGGCGGAGTTCGAGGTGGTCAGGTGATTGGCTCCTCCGACAAAATAGGAGCAGCTCCTGAAACGCGTCCCGTCACGCCGGGCGATCTTCATGCGACTGTTTACCGGGCCCTGGGATACGATCCGGCTAGCATTACGTACCAGTCGGCCGACGGACGTCCTATACCGCTGACTGAAGGGACGCCGATCCCGGAACTGCTGGCCTAAGCAGCGGATCGCACGAAAAACGGGGTGCGAAAGTGATCTGAACAAATTTGGACACTTTTATTTGAATGGGACTTCTGACGATAGCTTCCTGGTAGTCACGGTCTGTATAGTCGTGCAGATATTGTTCTGAATACCAGCGATCCAAGTGTGTACGTCAAGAAGGCCTTATGTCCGTTCGGAAGTTTGCTCGCGCCCCTTTCTCAATTCCTGCCTTTCGTAAGAACGCTTTTGAAGTCCTGTGCCGCGGTGCTCAGCGTCGCTTGAACGCGCGGAGATATCAACAGGCTTCGCCATTGTCGCTGGTCGAGCGTTGTGAAGATCGACTGCTTTTAACCGATCTGAGCGTCAGTGTGACTGATGACACTCGAGCGATCGTCACCGGAGAATCGATCACTTATTCCGTTCTGGTTACCAACAATGGATCAGAATCGGTTACCGGAGCGATCTTCGACAGTGCGATTTCGTTCTACGGCGGGACCTTCAGTCTATCCGGGGAGAATCTGACCTTTCCCGGCGGCGGCAGTGGAACTCTGAACGTCCAGGCAGACGGGCCGGACATTGAGAGTCTGTCTCTGGCCGCAGGCAAGTCAGCACGGCTGACCTACACGCTGACCGCATTAACGGGAGCAGGCTCAGTGGTTACCTCCTCAACCGTAACGGGCGGTTCGCCGGAGGACACCGATCTCTCGAACAATACGGTCATCACCACCAACGCCGTCGACGCGAGAGTCGTCGATCTGGAAGTGCTTCAGTCGAGCAGAGCCGCCGAGATCGCGACCGGCGAAAGCACCGTCTACACGGTCGTCATCAGTAACCGCGGCCCCCATGCCGTGAGCGGAGCGTCGTTCGCGAACACGCTCTCGTACGCCGGAGGAAGCTTCTCGGTTTCCGGGGAATCGCTCACCTTCTCGGGGAGCAGCAGCGCCACGCTGACTGTTCAGGCGAATGGTCCGGATCTGACCGATCTGTCACTGGCCAGCGGAGAATCCGCGACGCTGGAGTTCACCGTCACGCCGACCACCGGAACCGGAGCGATTATCAGCACGTCCACGGTTTACGGAGGGACGGCAGGTGATTCAAATCTGTCGAATAACACGGCGGTCGGAACGACGACTGTAAGGGCTCCACAGTCCGATCTCTCGGTGACACAATCCGAAAGTCGGGATGTTATCTACACGGGCGACGAGGTCGCCTACACGGTGACCGTTGTCAATAATGGGCCGCAGGCGGTTACCGGAGTTTCACTCATCGATTCCGTCACCTACACCGGCGGCGCTTTCAGCATTTCTTCCGAGATGCTGATATTCTCCGGAGCTGGCAGCGGTACGCTGGTGGTTGACGCTGACGGCCTCGCTATTACAGATGTTTCGCTTGCGAGCGGGGAAACCGTAACCCTTTCCTTCACAGTCACGGCGACTGAGGGAACTGGAATCATTACTAATACCGCGACGGTCACTGGTGGTACGCCAGCTGACTTCAACGAAGCCAACAATTCCGCCAGTGAGACAACTGCGGTCAATGCTCGCGAGGCAGACTTGTCTATCGAGCAGACAGGTTCACAATCTGCGGTCCACGCTGGAGACCGTTTCTCGTATTACGTCCGTATCAGGAATCAAGGTCCTCTCGCAGTGACAGGAGCGACTGCAACTGGAACGGTCGATTTTCCAACCGGTACGTTCGCTCTGTCAACGGGGACGCTTTCGGTTGCAAACGGAGGCGGCGGCACGGTGACCTTGAACGGCAACAGCTTCACGATCTCGGATCTCTCGTTAGCGAGTAGTGCCGATGCTTCTCTCGAAATCATTGTCGATCTCACGTCGGGGATGGGAACTTTGACGAGTACGGCGTCCGTCTCGGAAGGTGTCCCAGCTGATCCTAATCCGACGAATAATACCTCCGTCTGGACGAAAGCGATTAATGCTCCGCCGGCAGAACTCGCGGTATCACTAAGCAACACGGGAGAATCGGTCGTTACCGGAAATAGCACAACCTATACAGCAGTCGTAACGAACAACGGTCCAGAAGCCGTCAGCGATGCTCGTCTGGATAACGTGATCGCTTTCTCCGGTGGCACATTCTCCGTTTCCAATGAAATCGTCGAATTCTCCGGGGGCGGTAGTGGAAATCTTGTGTCGACTTCGGATGGCCCGGACCTGTTGAATCTTTCTCTGGATGTGGGAGAGACCGTCACGGTGCACTTTACCGTGACTCCATTGCGAGGAACCGGTCTTATTGTTGGCACAGCCGCCGTGTCCAATGGATCGCCCTACGATGACGTCGATTCCAATAATCTTGCCACACAGACAACGCAAGTAATTCCAACGTCGACGATTCTCGTAACAACCGCCACCGATGAGAACGACGGCACGATCGATTCAATGCAGGGAACGGGGACATCGCTTCGCGAAGCCATCATCGCCGCAAATCTCAACGAAGATATAACAACGATCACCTTCGCGCCGGAGACTGACGGAGCACCGTTTATTCTTCAGCTCATTGGGCGGGGGGACAATGCAGCTTTGACGGGGGACCTCGACATTACGGAACCGGTGATTGTCCGGGGCAACGGAAGAGACCACACCGTCATTGACGGCAACGGGACAGACCGCGTCTTTGACGTGATTGGGAGTCACGCCGTTGAGTTTCACGATTTGACCATCCGCAATGGGAATGTTCGAAACGAAACATCCGCTAATTCAAAGGGGGCTGCGATAAATCAGACTGGAGGGGCCCTAACGTTAACGGGGACTGCACTACAAAATAATTTGTCTACTCGTGACGGTGCGGCCCTTTATTTCGGCGTGGGAACACTCGAAGTGATTGAATCGGAGTTTACGTCCAACGAATCGGTCATCTCCAACGGCGGCGCAATCTATGTGTCCGCCGGCACTGAAGGCAGGGTTGTCGACACTCGATTTTCAGAAAATAGCGCACAACGGGGGGCTGCAGTTTATGTCGCAGGGGCGACGATCGAAATTGTGTCTTCAGAATTCGAAGAGAACGACGCTGACTGGGACGGAGGAGCGATCTATGGCGCTGGTGCGGCAGTTGTGTCAGTTGAGGACAGTTCGTTCTTGAAGAACAAGGCAGACGATGGTGGGGCAATCTATGCGGGTGGAGAGCATTTCTCGATCCGATCTTCCAGCTTCGTCGAAAATGTGACCCTTTTTGACGGGGGGGCAGTCACTCTCGATTGGGGGGCGACCGCTATTATCGAAGGCAGTCTGTTCGTTGAAAATACAGCAGGCTCAAATGGCGGAGCCATCGAGTCGAGGAATGCTGAACTCACGGTTCTGAGCAGTACCTTCTACGCCAACACCGCCGGCCAGGGTGGTGGCGGTCTTTATGTGTACGGCGATCTTGCTCGAATCGTCAATTGCACAATTGTGGGGAACGTCGCCAGCACCCGATATCACAATAATTATGGCGGAGGAGGCATCGGCGGAAACGCCTTCAGCTTCGATTACCATTATCTCTACAATTCGATTGTTGCTGGTAACTTCCGAGCTACATCGGAGACGACGCTTATTCCCGACGACCTGGGAAGTAGCAGTAGTCTTTTCAGGCCGGAAAGTGGCTATAACATCATTGGCGATGCGACGATGGCAGGCGGATTTGCCAACGGGACAAACGGTAACATCGTCGGGGTGAACGTTGCAGATATTCTCAGCCCTGAGTTGGCTGATAATGGCGGCCCCACATGGACCTTTGCGTTGATCGGGCCACTCGCGATCGACATGGGTTTGAATGATCACGCGGCCGATAGCGAAATGAACCCCCTGGTTGTCGATCAGCGGGGAACAGGCTACGACCGCATTGTTAACGGAACCGTTGACATCGGTGCCGTCGAGGCTCAGGCAATTGACCTCTCGGTGACGCAGGCGACGAATCGAAGTACGGTAGTCAGTGGCCAAAGTGCGGTCTATACGGTTGAAGTCGTGAATCATGATCGTGGAATGATCCACGAGGTTGAGTTGGGGAATTCCCTGTCGTTTTCAGGAGGTATGTACACAGTATCCAACGAAACCCTCACGTTCACAGGAAATGGTTCGGCGAGACTCGTGAACGGAGTCACCGGGCCGCGGTTGGTCGGATTGTCTTTGGCTGGAGGTGAAAAACTTACGCTGTCATTCGAAGTCAATGTGATCTCGGGAACAGGTTCGTTAGCGAACACGGTGACACTTTCCGGCGGAAAACCAATTGATCTGAACCCGCTAAACAACTCAGCGTCCAGCGCCATTTCCGTGATCCCGGCGGGCACGATCGTGGTAACCACGGCCAACGACGAGAACAACGAAAGTATCGATCCGGCATTCGGTACAGGGACATCACTGCGTGAGGCGATAATCGCTGCGAACATGGATCCGGACGTTAACACGATTACATTCGACACTTCGATCGCCGATCGGAACATCATCATGTCCATGTGGGGCAGGGATGAAGATCTTGCATTGTTCGGCGACTTCGATATCAGCACGCCGATCGTCATTCAGGGCAATCCGGAAGCCTCTACGGTGATTAACGCCAACGAAGTAGATCGTCATTTTGACGTTTTCGCTGGTGGAGATCTCACGCTCGAACGTCTGGTTCTGAAGGGGGGCAAGGTGAGTAGCGGTGACGGCGGTGGAGTCCGGGTCGCGTCAGGAGCAGCAGCGACGATTCGTGAGTCTACTGTCGCAGAGAACTATGCAGGCGGTTCGGGAGGAGCGGTCGCAAATGCCGGTCAACTCGGCGTTGTTTCTTCCACGATCTTCGCCAACGAAGCTGTCGGGCAGGGGGCGGGGCTGTTTAACACGGGAGTGGTCAACATCTCGAACTCGACGATCTCTCAGAATGGGGGGAGTAACAGCGGGGGAGGCGTGGCCAATGCCGTCGGTGGAACGGTGCAACTCTTCAACTCCACTGTAACTGGCAATACTTCTCTATCCGGCTCTGGCGTCAGTAACTCTGGATTGGCCAGTCTCTACAACACGATCGTTGCCGGGAATACGAATGGCGACCTTTCAGGTGACTTCGTCGGAATGAATAACCTTATTGGCGACGTCGACGTCCCGACTGGCCTTTCCGGTTCAATTATAGGCAACGCTCGACTCGGCCAGTTGCAGGACAATGGCGGACCGACAGTAACACACGCGTTGCTTGCTGGCTCACATGCAATCGATGCGGGGGCTGACGATGTTCTGTCTACCGGACCGCATTTCAGCACCGGTGATCAGCGCGGGGAAGGTTATGCTCGCATCCACGGCAGAGCCGTCGATATTGGTGCCTATGAGTTTCTCCCGACCGCTCCTGTTCTGGAAGCACAGCGATTCACGATTGAGGAAGAGAAGTTGGTCATTGGAACCGTCCTGGCTTCTGATCAGGATCTGCCCAACGATATGCTAACATTCTCACTTACTGGCAATGGTTCTGATGCCTCTCTGTTCTCCATCTCGGATTCTGGCGTTCTCAGTTTTCTTGCTCCTCCGGATTTTGAGATGCCTCGGGACCCAGAGTCTATTAACCGCTACGAAGTCGAGGTACAGGTCGAAGACCAGTACGGCGAGACAGACACCGCAACGATGCTGGTGATCGTTAGCAATATTAACGAGTCCCCAAGTGTACGATTACAGGATCCGATCGGGACGCTCCGGAATGATGTAGACACGACTGTGCGAGTGAAGATCGCCGACGTCGTGTTCTCCGACGATTCACTTGGTATTAACGTTCTCTACCTCACCGGAGCCGATGCCGGGCTCTTTGAGATCGTGGGGTCTGCTCTCTACCTCAAGGCAGGTGTTGTCCTCGATTATGAGACGAACCCCGTTCTTGATGTGACGATCGAAGTTGATGATACCTCGCTGGCCGGGGCTCCGGAGGCGAGTGTTTCGTGGTCTGTCGCGATCGAAGATGTTCCGGAAGGTCCAGTGCTTCGGCCAGAGACTTCGATTGCCGGCTTTGTCAATGGGAAATGGTGGGTCTCCCGGCCGGATGCGAATGGGAACTATACGAATCAGGTTGCGGCTTCCGGACCGGCCAGTTCTTTCCAGAAAACATTGCAGGGCGATTTCAATGGCGACGGGCTCGAGGATCTCGCCGTTTGGCTGCACAATGACCAATGGCGAGTCGGTCTGGCCGACGGGAACGGGAAGTTCACCTTTACCACCTGGACGACCTGGGGCCATCCCGAGATCAAGGAGGTCCACGTTGGCGACTTCAACAATGATGGCAAGGACGACATCATCGGTCTGTTCCGAAACGGCAACCGTGGCCGGTGGTGGGTTGGCCAGTCCGATGGTTCGCGATTTGTGAATCGCCACTGGGGGGATTACGGCAACTACGAGGGCATCGAAACGGTTCTTGTCGGTAACTTCGATGGCCTGAAGGGCGATGACCTGACCATCGTCGCAACCTCCGGCGTGGTCTGGATGGTCAAAACGAGCAATACTCGTTTCCAGTACCTGAACTCGCATCGCTGGAGTCTTTCGAACGGATTCGAGTTTGCTCAGGTGGGGGACTTCAACGGGGATTCGCGTGACGATGTACTCGCTGTCTTCGGCACCGGTCGTGATCGATATGTCGTGGTTGCCAAATCGATTGGTGCAGCTCACGGATTCTACAGCGGCCTCTGGTCGACATGGACGGTGAACGACTCACTTACCGGTGTCGTCGTTGGTGACTTCGATGGAGACGGTCGCGACAATGTGGCCGGGCTCTTCAATGGAACCAATGTGTGGGTCGGCCAGTCGACCGGGCAGCGATTCCTGATGGACCATTGGCTCGACTGGACGGTCTCGGCTGGTCGACTGCACGAGGTGAAGGTTGGCGACAGCAATGGCGACGGTCTCCGCGATTTGTTCGCGCGAGCAGCCGATGGCACCTGGCACGCGGCGGAATCAACGGGCGACGAGTTCGTCGATCGTCCTTTGTCGGAATGGTACGCTGCTCTGGATTGGCGATACGTCCACCTCGGCCGCTTCACGGCACTCCCAATGGCGTCATCCGTCACTCCGGATGCGATCGAGAATCCGTCTACTGCACCTGCAACTTCGCTGTCGCCATCGACCGACCTGACCGCACTGGCCCGTCGCTGGGGAGGAGAGGCGAAGGGGGCGTCTTTGGAAGAAGCAGCCGAAGGCGATGAAGTCGCTGTGGGGTCACTTGAGTTGACTTCGGGCGCAGGCGAGAATATCCCGTTCGAAGAATTCAGTGAACCATCGCTTCTCGAGCATCTCGATTCGATGAATTAATAGCAATCACACGCATTGCACATGTTCCAGGCAGGCGGTCGAATCAAGGCCGTCTGCCTTCTTTCTTTTATGGTCAAGAAATCGATTGGGGACAGCTGCAAATCGCTTTGGCTGCCTTCAAATCGAGACTCGATAGGCGATATTCTGTGCATGTCGTCAGCGAACAGTCTTCTATTTAGTCAGCGAGCATGCGATGCCCATTCTGAATCGAGTTGTTGTTGTGATCGCTCTTTGTCTGTTCAACGACAGTGCATGGAGTCAGCCTTCAGATCCCGCTCCGATCAGCGGCTTTCACGAGTTCAATTATGGACAGGGAACTCAAGACGCGGCCAACTGGGTTCAGGCGATCCGCGTGACTTACCCGAAACCCCGGTCGGATGTGTCGGGAACGGTGACTGTCACGTTTCACGCCAAAGGAATGAATGAAGCCACCGCTTATTGCTGGAAGCAGGAATCCTCAGTGGACTCGGAGGGGTGGGGCCGTGACGAGAATCTGACGCCTCAGGGGATCCTGCTCGACAGCCGCGGCAACGGCTCGTTTCGCTTCAACGCCGATGACTTCCCTCACGGGCCGATGATGGTGCGGATCTACGCAGGAAACAACGAGGGGCTGAAGGACATCTACGAGCTTCAGCTGTTCAACTCTGGTGGAGAGGTGTGGAAGCACGGCATTCCCGATTCCGTGCCCGTTGGAGCGAAGGGACTGAAGGTGGCATTCGAAGATGATTTCGATGAGCCACTTTCGATCTCCAACGATGGACGAGGGGCCCGATATCAGGCCCACAAGCCGGGCGGCGGTGACTTCAGTGGCTGGCAGTTCTCCAATGTTCTCGGGGACGGAATGCCATTCGAACAGCGTGGAACGTGGTTGAGGATTGCTGCCCGGAAGGATGAAAAGTCCCCTGAAGGGCGAAGCGGACTGATTGCTTCGATCGATGCCGATTATCGCGGTCTCTGGGCCAAAGCGCCGTGTTACTTCGAATGTCGTTTTACGGCTCAATCGGCAATTGGGACCTGGCCGGCATTCTGGGCATTGGCCTTTGGCGACGATGAAAAGACCGATGAGCTCGACATCATCGAGGCTTACGGGGGCAGGGGAGAAGGAAACCCCAACCATCCGGGCTACTCGATTGTCTCGCACTTCTGGAATCAGACGGATGCAGACGGCAATAAGAAGAAGGCGTTCTCAGCCCGACCCGAGATCATGTCGATTGGAAGCCAGTCCTACTGGTCGACCACGTTCCATACCTACGGCGTGTTTATTGGACGGGAAGAGACAGTCTACTACTTCGATGACATCGAGGTTTTCCGGCATCCCAGTGGCGAGGTTTCGAAAACGGAGCCCCACTGCTTTCTGGTGAATCTCGCGATCGGCGGTCTTAACGGGTGGCCGATCGATTTGCGACGTTACGGGAACGGTTCGGATATGTGGATCGATTACGTCCGAGTCTTTGCAGAAGAACCCCTCGGACCTGACTACCTTCCCAATTTGGGACCGGAACCGGAGCTGCTGGGGAATGCGATTGGCCTGAATCTCTGTCCGGCTGAAACGGAATCGACTCGCCTGCACTCGGATGTCACGGCTGGAGTCGACGGTGTCTCTCAACGCAACTGGAATAATCTGACAGGTCCGCAGGGGGAAAGCAACATCGTCGATGCCTCCGGTGCAACACTTGAGACGACGACGGTGAAGTGGGCCGTTCCAGCGAAGGATCAGAGCTGGCGGTCACGCAGGGCGAGCCCGTGGGGATTTCAGCATGGGAATCTTGCCTTGCAGTCCGGCTATATCCAACTGGGCGGTGAACTGACCATCGCGGACATTCCCTATGAGCAGTACGACGTGTATGTCTATGCCGGAGCCGGTGATCAGGCCGGAGCGGGCAAGGTACGGCTGACCGACGCGAATGGGGCTGTTCAGGAACGATTCTACGAGATTTCATGGACCGATGGGAAATTCAAGATCTCATCGGCAGCGAAGAGCGATCAAGACCGGAACGGGAATGTCGTCGTGTTTCGACAGATAACCGGTAGGGACATCACTGTTGACTGGCGGGGCGATGTGGACGGCGGCTGGACCGGCATCACGGCGATCCAGATTGTCGAAGTCGGCACCAGGTAGCAGTGTGGACTCGCTCGATACGCCACCGGGATCGACATCGCCTTTACGTCTGGCCGTGTTCCCTACGGAATAGGCTGGGCGGCAGGCCGAACTCCTTCTTGAAGGCGACCGACAGATACTCCTCGTTCTGAAAACCGCAACGTCCGGCGATCTCCGCAATCGTCAATTCGGTTTCAATGAGCAGGCATTTGACCCGAGCCATTTTCACACGGACGATTTCCTGGTGCGGAGACCGTCCGAGGCACTTCTGGAAACGATGCTCCAGGATCCGCCGCGAGAGCGGAACTTCCCGCAAGACGTCACTGACATTGATCCCCCCCACGGCATTCTCGCGGATAAAGCGAACCGCCTGAGCGATGTCCGGATCGTTGATGGCAAGAGTGTCAGTCGACTGACGCGTCGAGGTTTCGATCGGATCGATGAGCACGGGATCGTCTGGCACCGGCTGGCCGGACATAATCTGGTCGAGCAACTGAGCAGCGATGAACCCGGCACGGTAGCTGTTGCATCGAATGCTTGAAAGACGGGGAACGGCCAATCCGCAAAGAAGCTGATCATCGTCGACGCCGAGCACCGCGACTTCTTCCGGAACTGCCACGTCCAATTCGCGACAGGCGTCAAGCACGGTGCGAGCTTTAATGTCGTAACAGGCAAAGATGCCAACGGGACGCGGAAGTTCGCGAATCCACTGCATCAACTCCTGTTGTTCGTCACTCCATGAGTAGCGCGGGTCGTTTCGAGAAACGGAATCGTGCGCGAAGAAATTGCAGCCGGCCTCTCGAACGCGTTCGGCGAAGTACGTGCCCCGCCAGATCGACCAGTTGAACCCGGGGTCACCACAGAATGCCAGGTTCTGGAAGCCGCGTTCCATCAAATGGTCTGCCGCCATTGTTGCGATGGCCTTGTCGTTCGTTTCGACCCAGGGAATGCCCGGGACCAGACGGGCGGCACTGACATCGACAACCGGCAGGCCAACCCGGTCGATCGCTTCGGCAATGGCGTCGGTTTCGATACGGGCGATGATACCGTCGCCTTTCCAGTTCTCGAGCCACTTTGGCGGAGCCCCGCCACGCTCCTGCTCGGGAAGGAAAACAGACCACCCTTCGTGATGGGTAATGTAAGCGGTAATTCCAGCAAGAATACCCCGTGCGTATGAATTGGACGTCTCCACGAGGAGCGCAACTGATCTTCGCCGGGGCATGGGTGGACTCAACAAAAGTTCAAAGGCGTGATCCCGCCCGCGCGAAAGGGCATTCAAGGCGAAGGCCTACAGGACAGGAAGCTGCGGCCCGCTGGCGAGAGTACGCCACGTGTAAAATATCACAGGAAGTTTAACGCAATAACACATGGAAGTCTTTTGATTTGACGGTAAATTTTGGAAAGTCACGTTTCAATCATTTCTCACACCATTCGGTATCTTATCTCTCTTCTCCTCGGGAGGCTTCCAAATGTTCGCTGCAAAACGGAATGCGTTCACACTGATCGAATTGCTAGTTGTTATTGCGATCATCGCTATACTTGTTGCATTGCTGCTGCCAGCGGTCCAGCAGGCCAGAGAGGCTGCTCGTCGCAGCAGTTGCAAGAACAACCTGAAACAGATCGGTCTTGCGCTCCACAACTACCACGATGTCAACAACATGCTTCCACCAGCCGTGAACCAGTGTCGCAACTGGAGCGGTTCACTCTGGGACCATCGCGGCTGTCCCGGCTATGCGTTTCGGATTCTGCCCTACCTGGAGCAGTCGGCCCTGTACGACACCATTACCTGGGGCGTGCTTTTCGAAGGGAGTTCCACGATCAATGTCGAGCAGCGAACCGCTGAGATTCCGGCCTTTCACTGTCCGTCGGACACAATTCTGCTGACGGAAGCCGGCTCGAACACCTGGTCAGGCCTGATGCGAAACTACCCGGTCAATCTGGGCACCACCGATTATGACCAGTCGACGCTGACTCAGAACGGAGTCACATTCACCCATCAGAAGGGGCTTTTCGAGTTCTTCAACAAGGCGGTTAAGTTTCGGGACTGCACCGACGGACTGACAAATACCTACATGGTCGGGGAGATTATCACCCCGGACAGTGTGAATACGTGGACCGGCATGGGGCGTATCCACCAGAACATGGGAACCGGATTCACGGCCTTTTATACGCCTAACTCTTCGAATCAGGACATCGTGGCGAACGGTTACAATCGACTGGGAGGAGAGAACCCTGCTCAATCGGGAATCGCCGGGAACTGGTGGGATGCGATTATCACGCTTCGCAGCCACCATAAAGGGGGCGTTCAGGTTGCCCTGGGAGATGGTTCGATCCGGTTTATTTCCAGCAATATCGACCTCGGGACGCACCATGCTCTGGCTGGACGATCCGATGGCCTCGTCGTGGGTGAGTTCTAACGGAAACCCCTCTGGATGTGCGCGGCCGCAGCGTTCGTGGTCGCGCTTTTTTCGTGCTTCAATCCCAATGGAAACTAGTCGAGGGCCATTCTCTTGAAGGCACAATCAATCGTTTTGCTGGTGCTGTTCTGCGGACTGATCGGGTGCTCGGGCGGCGACGGAAAAGTTCTCGTCTCCGGGACCGTAACTTGGAATGGAACCCCGCTGGATAAAGGAAAAATCATTTTCCTGGAACCGGGCGAGAGTTCTGAAGCAGCCGACATCGTGAATGGCGAGTTTCAGATCCGCACTTCTCCCGGCGACAAGAAAGTCGGGATTACCGCATTCAAAGAAGTGCCGGTGTCGGGCGGTCGCCCCGGTGAGGTTCGAGACCACCAGATCCTCCCGGCAATTTACAACGAGCAGTCGACGCTGATTACGACAATCGTCGACGGTAGCGAAGCCCTGGCGTTTAAACTGGAAGGCACGGAGGTCGAAGTCCCCAAAGATGCCGGCGAGTTTCAGCAACGCCCCGCGGAGTCGGACTCTGACCGTTCCCGCGATTCACGCAGTTCCGAGAATCGTCGTCCCGGGCGTTGAGCAGTTCACTGCAAGGTGTAACCGATAATCAACGCGTGGTTAGTCGTCACCCTTTTTGGAGATTCCCATTGCCCGGAGGCGGGAGTTCAGGGTTGTTGGCTTCAGATCCAAGATCTCGGCTGCGCCGCCGGAACCATAGATCTTCCCTCCGGCGGCTTTGAGGGCTCGGCGGAGGTTAGAGCGTTCGATCTCGCGAATCTGCTGATCGGTGAGTATGTCTGCTTCTGTCGTCGGCACGGTGCAATTCGCCGGCGGCGGAGCAGTCTGCAGGTCGAGTCGTAACGGCCCGCCTTGTGAGAGGATCACCGCCCGTTCAATCACGTGCTGAAGTTCGCGGATGTTGCCCGGCCATTCATAGTTCTGCAACTGACGTCCAACCGCTTTGGTGAGGCGCGGCGTCGCCACTCCGAATCGACGGGCAGCGTTCTTCAAGAAGTGCTCGGCCAGCAGAATGACATCGTCACGGCGATCGCGGAGAGGGGGGAGTTCAATCGGGAACACGCCCAGTCGATAGTAAAGGTCTTCCCGAAATCGATGCTGCCGGGCTTCTTCACGCAGATCACGATTCGTGGCAGCGATGACCCGAACATTCACATGGCGAGTCTGCTCCTCTCCGATCCGTTCGAACTCGCCTTCCTGAAGCACCCGTAACAGCTTGCTTTGCAGATCGAGCGGAACTTCGCCGACCTCATCGAGAAACAGCGTGCCGCCATCGGCCAGTTCGAAGCGACCGGTTCGATTCCGTAGTGCCCCGGTGAATGCTCCTTTCACATGCCCAAAGAATTCACTCTCGAACAGATCGCGAGGAATTGCAGCGCAGTTCACTTTGATCAGTGGTCGACTGGCCCGGCTGCTGTTGCGATGCAGTTCCCGGGCGACAAGCTCTTTCCCCGTGCCACTTTCCCCCAGAATGAGGACTGTGGAATCGGTCGGTGCAACGAGCTCGATCTGTTGAATGACATTTCGCAGGGCGGGGCTCGTTCCCAGCATCTCGCCGAAGCCTTGTCCGCCAGACGCTTCGAACTGCAGGTACTCGTTCTCGTCTTCGAGTCGCTTGCGCAGTCGCTGCACTTCGTCCCAGGCATAGGAGTGAGCGATCGCAGCGGCCGCGTGGTCGGCGATCATCCGCAGCCAGTCCAGGCAGGCATCGCCGATACGGACTCGACTGAAGAGCCCCAGAACGCCGAGCACCTTGCCATGGTGAATGAGCGGCTGGCCCGCGAATCCGGTGATTCCCTCCGAATCGATCCAGTCCTGATCGACAATCCAGTTGGGTTTCACCGACAGGTCAGGGACCTCGATCGGTTCGCCGGTTGAAGCGATGCGGCCCACCTTCCGGACGCCAATCGGAAACCGGCGAAAGCGACCGTCGAGGCGTGACAGATCGGAGTCTGGCTGCACAAGAGAACGGCCATTGCTGGCGACCAGATGAAGACATTGCGTCTGGTCGGGGCATTCAAAACGAAGCGGACATGTTTCACACCCCGCCCCCGGCTGGACCAGCCACAGGCGGACCAGAGCGACTGCTTCAGAACTGCCGATTCGCGTGACCAGAAGATTGAGCAACGCCGGAAGGTCTCGCTCCTGGGCGAGATCGAGCAACAGTCGCCGGGGGGCTCGTAATAACGGCGTGTCGGAATTGAGAAGCGTCATACCGCCGAGAATAGCGAGATGTCGTTCCCGTAACAACGGTATTTCGTTGTTAACGGAATCTCGTTGCATGGCGGTGATGGGAGGGGGTTTCATAAATGCCTTCTGGGACGCGTGTTATGGCTTTCCTGGCAAGTGGCACGGGCACTGCGTAACGGTCAGTCATGTCAATGCTCGACTGTCTCAATCTACTTTCGAAAAGGATCAAGCCATGTCACGTCTGCCACAAATCGCCGTCAACGAAGCCACTGCGGAACAGGCTGAACTTTTTGCCGCCGCCAAGGCCAAGTTGGGATTGGTTCCCAATATGCTCCGGGCGCTGGGGAATTCGACTGCAGCCTTGAAGGGCTATCTTCAGTTCTCCGGAGTCCTGGCGACAGGTAAGGGGCTGAGTGCTCGCCAGCGGGAGATCATCGCCCTGACCGTCGGGGAGGCAAACGGTTGCGAGTATTGCCTGGCTGCTCACTCGACTCTCGGGAAACTGGCGGGGCTTACGCCGGAGCAGATCGAAGCGGCGCGTCGTGGGGAGGGGGACGGATCTGCCGATGCAGCCGTTGCCCGATTCGCTCGACAGGTCCTTGCCGCGAGAGGGCGAGTCAGCGACGACCAGCTCAGCGCGTTTCACGAAGCCGGCTTCAGTGATGAGGCCGTCGCCGAGGTCGTCGCCCATGTCGCTCTGAATGTCTACACGAACTTCTTCAACAACGTGGCGGAAACGGACGTCGATTTCCCGGCTGCTGAGCCGCTGGCGGACTCGTCCTGTTCAACGTCGTGTGTGTCGCATGTCTGAGTGGGTTGCGCTCCGGCTCGTCGTTTGGCGGGCCGGAGCCCGTTTCTGCTTCCCTTCTCTCTGGAGTTGACTGATGCCTGTTATGACTTCTCTTTCCCCTCCCTTTACACGTGAGACTGCGATCGCGAAAGTGCGAGCCGCCGAGGATGCCTGGAACTCCCGTGATCCGGTACGGGTTTCGCTTGCCTACAGCGAGGATTCGATCTGGCGGAATCGCGATGAGTTCGTCCGCGGCCGAGATCAGATTCGTGCGTTCCTGGCCAGCAAATGGAGCAGGGAACTCGATTATCGACTGATGAAAGATCTGTGGACGTTCGAAGACAATCGGATCGCGGTCCGCTTTCAGTATGAGTTCCACGATCTGCACGGCCAATGGTGGCGAGCCTATGGCAATGAGCTTTGGGAATTCGATCCCGATGGCCTGATGCGGCGACGCGAAGCGAGCATCAACGATCTGCGAATCGACGAAAGCGAACGCAAGTTCGACTGGCCCGGCGGACAAGCTCGCCCAGCCGAATCGACGCTGCTTCTCGCGGTGAAGTAAGTTCCTCGCGGATCTCCGCTCCTCAGATCCGCTTCTGTTCTCCTCCCGCCGCTGTCTTTCCAGAAGAGGGGCAGCCTGGGGGGAGGAGAATCGTCCGTGCGATGCACTCTGGCGAACAGCTGCTCTCCGACTGACGGTCTACCCGAGTCGATTCATTTCCTCGGCACGCTGGAACTCGTCGGGCATGTCCGGCAAGATGCGTTCATGGTATGAGCGTGAACAGGTCGCCGATCTGTCAGCGCCGTTTGACGTGAACGACGATTCTTCAGGAGCTGCAGCATGATTCGAACACTCGGATTTCTCTTCGCAATTTCAGCTGGCATGGTCGGAAGCACTGTTGCTCTGGAAACGCCGCCACAGCAGGGCAAACACGCCGCAAAGCTGCCGGGGGCTCGACCCGAGATCAATGCGGCTGAGTTCTCCTCGTTGCAGGCCGCCTTCGATGCCATTCCGGAAGAAGGGGGCGTTGTCCGCATCCCGCCTGGAACGTTTGAGATCACCGAGCCTCTGGTGCTGTCCCGTGGCGATGTGCTGATCGAAGGAGCCGGGACCGCGACGCACATCAAGAACATGAACACCGATGGGAAGCCGGCTCTGATTGTCGCGCACCCGGATGGAGAGAAGGTCAAGAGTGCTGACCGACTCTGGCGGGTCATGTTAAGCAAGTTCCGGATCACCGGGCAGGAAAAGAGCGGGCACGGTATTGAAGCAGTGCTTGTGAACGAGATCTTTCTGCATGGCGTCACGGTCAGTTACCACGGCGGTGACGGCATCCGGCTTGATCGCTGCTACGAAGACCCGCGGGTCAGTTCCTGCCTGATCACGTACAACAAAGGGACCGGACTCGATCTGCCGGGCTGCCACGATATCGTCGTCAGCGGAAACCAGTTCGAGGAGAATCAGGATGCCGTCCATTGCTTCGATGCGTTTAACCTGTGCATGACGGGGAATTGCGTGGACGATCACCTGGGGGACGGTGTGGTGATTGAAAACACCTACGGCTCAGTCATCTCCGGGAATATGATCGAAGAGTGCGAGAAACGTGCGATCGTTCTGGATCGCGATTGTTATGGCATCACGCTGTCCGCCAACGTCATCGCTCATAACGGAGGCGGGATCGATCTGGTTGATGCTCACGGTTGCGCTGTCTCGGCCAATACGTTTCCCCTGCTGAAGTCACCGATCAAGCCGAAGGATGGTTCCGAGCCAACGCTGGTGACGACGGGCTGCCTGCGGATCGGTCCGGATAGCGGACGGATTACAGTCTCCGGAAACAGCTTCAGCGACAGTTACATTGGCGAAGGAGCGGTTCGCCGAAAAATCGACGACCAGCTTTCGGGCGGGATGGTGCTTGAGCAAACCCGTGACGTGAATATCACGGGCAACACGTTTTCGAGCGTGCCGAAGGCCGTCGAACTGCGGGGAGAGAAGAGCGAGAACGTGCAGTTCAGCGATAACCTGCTGATTGATGCTCCCAGCGATCTTCAGTCGGAGTGAGACGAAAAGAACGACAGCCGGCGGGGCGGCTTGCCCCACCGGCTGTCGTATTTCATTTCAGGAGAAGCCATTAACGGAGAGTGGCGAAGCTCGTCCCGAGGAACTCACGACCGTCATCGAGGCGACCGGTCAGCTCCACCGGCACAGTGCCGGCGCTCAGACCGGAACGATCGAATTCGAATTGGACAACGAGATCGTCGTGGCCGTCTCCATCAACATCGGAATAGGAGATCTTAGGCGTCTGCCATCGCCCCTTGGTTTTCAGCTGCATCAGCTGACCATCAATCCGAAGCTCAAGGCTTCTGACGTCGACATTGTCCAGAGTAAAGCCCGAGCTGGAGAGCAGGGCGACTTTTACGGTGCGAGTTTTCCGAAGTCGCACGCGGTTGGCGGAATCGTTCGGCTCGAAATCGATCTCGGCCGCGAGAACTTCCTCAACGTCTTCGAGATTAATGATGACATCGGCTGAAGCCGTAAGGCTGCCATCTGACACCGTTACCACGAGGTTGAACGTCGGGGTCGTTTCGTAATCGAGGGGAGCCGAATCGATGACGGTGATTTCTCCCGTCAGTGCGTTGATCGCAAAAGCCCCCGCTTCGTTGCCCGAACTGATCGAGTAGCTCAGATCCGACGAGTCGATATCGGCACCGGTGATGACTCCGACGACTGTCCCGACATCGCTGTTTTCAGCGAGACTGAATGTCTTCGACGAGAGTGTCGGAGCGTCGTTCACCGGAGTGACGTTCAAGGAAACCGTGGCCGGGGCGGATGTGGCCGTGCCATCGTCTACGACGAAGGCGAACGTATCAGGGCCGAAGTAGTCCGCGTCTGGCGTGTAGTTGTAGTTGCCGGAATCGGTGAACTGCAGCGTTCCGTGCCCAGGCTGTTCGACAACTGTAAACACGATGTCGTCGCCATCGACGTCATTCCCCTGAACCGAACCGAAGACATTGCTGTCTTCGGCCACTTCATTCGTGGAGTCGAATGCGGTGGGGGCATCGTTGACGGAGCGAACGCGAATCAGATACTCGGCCACTTCTGAAGTGGCGGCTCCATCATTGGTGACGAAGGTGAAATGATCGTCGCCGTGGTAATTCGCATTCGGCGTGAACGTGTAAGCTCCGTCGGGGGAAAGCTGAAGCGCTCCGTGGGAGGGCCCGCTGACCAGCTCGAATGTCAGTTCATCACCATCCACGTCATTCCCGCTTAACTGACCATTCACGACACCATCTTCAGCAAGCAGAGCGACTCCGCCGAGTGCTGTTGGAGGATCGTTGACCGAGACGACGTCGATCTCGACCGTCGCCACGTTGGAGTCAATAGTTCCGTCGTTAACCCGGAACGAGAACGAATCGGAGCCGTGGTAATCGGAGTCTGGTGCGTACGAATAACTGCCGTCCGGGTTGAGCGTCAGCGTGCCGTGGCTCGGTTCCTCGACCACGGAGTACAGCAGTTCGTCGCCGTCGATATCGCTGGCGCTCAGTTGTCCGGTCGCCGTCTCATCTTCGTTGGTGCTGAAACTTGCGCCCGTGACGACAGGGGGATCGTTGGTGGGAGTCACGTTGATCGTCACAAACCCAAGGCCGGACTCCAACGTGCCGTCGGTGGCTCGATAGGTGAAGCCATCCGTTCCGGTAAAGTCAGGATCAGGCGTGTAGTCGAACGAACCATCCGGGCGGAAGGCGAGCGTTCCGTGCTCCGGGCCGTCGACGAGAATGGCGCTGATCGGATCGCCATCGAGATCAAAGTCGTTGAACAGAACGGAACCGACGTCGCTGCCGTCGAGATAGTTGAAGTTGATCTCGCCAGTCATCCGTGGAGCGCTGTCGTATGAGGCGTACCAGAATGTCGCGGCGAAGTTCTCAATCGAACCATCGGTTCCGGTGATGAGCTGGGTGATGGTGAACTCGCCGACCGAGGTGTTGTACCCCCGATGTTGTCCACTGATGGCGATGCCCGGATCTTCCGCATCCTGGAAGGGATAACGAGTTGCACCCGTGTATGTGCCCACTTCCAGCGACTCACCGGCCGGAGCGGCGAAGTTCACGCTCCAGTAGTCACTCGTATTGGTGAAACTCCTGATCCAGAATCCAATGGAGTTGTTCGACGGAGACCGGCTGACGCTGAAGTTCGCGTTCTCCGGCGAATAGCTGAGGGTCTGGCCCCCCCCTACGTATTCCCCCGGTTCGCTGACAAAACTGAAGTCGGTCTGGGGAACGATGAAGCTTAACGAGCCATCTTCGGGGACATCGTAACTGTCCACGATGGCGACCGGAGCATCATCGACCGGTGTGACCGAGATCCGCACCGTTCCCTGACTTGAACTGTAGAGCTGGCCATCGAAAACCGAGTAACGGAACTCGTCGGTGCCGTAGTAGTTCGCATCGGGAGTGTAAGTGAAGCTTCCGTCACTGTCGAAGACGAGCGTGCCATTTGTCGGCTGGGTCGTGGCGGCGAATGTGAGGACGTCTCCGTCAACGTCGGTGCCGACCGCCTGCCCGGTGATGTGTCGATCTTCGGGCGTGCTGAAGTTATTGAACTGGGCTGAAGGCCGATCGTTCACAGGGAGAACATCGAGGCCAACCAGCGTTGTTTCACTGAAAGCCGTGCCGTCGGTCACTCGGTACGTGAAGAAATCGGCTCCGTTAAAGTTCGGATCCGGCTGATAGGTAAACGTGCCGTCCGAACGGAATGTGAGCGTGCCGTTGAAGACATCATCAACCAGTTCATAGGTCAGTGTATCACCAGCGTCGGCATCGCTCGCCAGAACCTGTCCGTTCAACAGGGTATCTTCGTTCAATTCAAAGACGGCCGTCTCAGCGACCGGAATATCGTTGACCGAGGCGATGTCGAAATACATCTGCTCTTCAGTGGCTGAGTTCCCATCGGAGACTCGAATCCTGAATTGATCAAGCCCATGGAAGTTGGCATTCGGTTGATAGCTGAATGTTCCATCGGGCTGGACTGTAAGGCTTCCGTTCTGTGTCGTACTCACGACCGAGAAGGTCAGCGGATCGTTTTCGGGATCAGTCGCGAGGATCTGTCCACTCACGCCAGAATCTTCGAACCCTTCAAAGAACTGTATCGGCACATCCGGCGAGCTGTTCACATCGCGCACGTTGATATACACCGTCGCCGGGGCGGAGTCGGATTGCCCGTCGTTGACGACGTAGGTGAAGGTGTCCAGACCGGAATAAAAGTCATTCGGGTTGTAGTAGAACCGGCCAGCCTGACTGCTGTACTGCAGGAACCCGTTTTGCGGTATGCTGATGACGCGATAGGTGAGCGGGTCGCCATCCGCATCCGAGCCGACCATCTGGCCGTTGATCTCCTGCATCTCATTGGTCTCAAGGTGCAGGTCCTGAGCCACCGGGCGAGCGTTCCCGGTCGTTGATCCGTCAGTCGGCTGATCGACAAGGAAGCCAACCCATTTCAGACTGTCGTTGCTGCCCGACCCCAGTGTCATGGTTACGGAAATGCGGTCCCCGTTCTGGAACGATCCTTCCGCGAGACTCGTGAGATTGAAATCGTGCATATCCCACAGCTCGCCGGTGGTCGCTCGACTCTGTCCCCGGCTCGGGACGGAGAATCCATCGAGCAGCGTCGGCGTATCCTGGATAACCATCGGCGAAGAGAGTGAACCGCTGACATTGAAAGTCAGCGTGGAATCGACGTGTGTCTGCCCATCGGCCACGATCAGTTGAGCATTCAGATCGCCCCCGTTGTAGAGCATATCCGTTGCCTGCAACTGCTGGAGACGTCCCTGATTTCCGAAATGCAGATAAAGGTCGCGATTATTGCCAGCATCGCCATCGTTGAAAATGACAATCAGGCTGGCTCCATTGGCGGAGTGTCCTGGTTTCGCCGAAAGATGGTCCAGCTGATAGATGCCATTGCCTGTGACATACTGCCTGACATCGGCCAGAAATGTCTGACTTCCTCCCGGTCCCCAACCAGCGGTATCGCTCGTACCACGGGAGAACCCCGTCACCGAATTTCCGTTGAACAGGATCGTGTCGTTGTCGTAGACGCCGTCGCCGCCCCAGTTGGACTGATCAATCCCATGCCAGACAAGCCAGGCACCGGAGACGGTGCCGGTCACGCCATCGATCTGGATCTCGGCGTCGCCTCGACTGATCGGGAGATTGGCCGTCGGAGATTCGTCAGAGTAACGCGAGATCCCTGCAACGCCTGATGATGTCCAATCGATGTTATTGAAATACTCGAAGGGTAAAACAGAGTTGAGAACGATGCGTTGTTCCAGAGCATCAACGGATCGCAGAATAGAACCTTCGCGGCGGAACCGGCGTTTTCGCTGACCACGAAACAGGGCAAGACCACAGAGCGAGCGCAGTTGGATTGACATCACCAACTTCCTCCCCGGCTGAGCAAGGCAGCATTGAACATGCCACGGGTGTCGTTAGTTTCCCGCCAGAAAAACGGGATTAGAAGATGTCCGAAATTAACAGCCGCTTATATGTGCAACAACCTGGATAAGGTTATTTTGACTGAGAACCTGAGAGATCAGTGAACTACATACTTTTTCTGGTGAACACTCCCGCAGAGGGGATCTAGCTCCAGAAACTTTAAGAAACTCCCAGGGCCGGCTAGTTGATTTCGGGCAACGGTTGAAGGTCCGGGGTGATAAACGTGCTTTTCGCTTCGTAAGAGATGATTCGATCGCGGGAGTAGTACTCGAGCAGGACCTGCTTCTTAAGGAGCCGCGGATGCTTTCTGCAGAACGCCAGAGAGTTGTTGAAGTTTTCTTGTCGCATTGCAGCAGCGATCAACTGCATGAAGGCCCGCGTCATCGTTTCGTGATAGCCCCGCTCCAGTGCTTCCGGCGTGCCGTGGATCTGATTCAACTTCTGAATGCGTATTCGAACGAGTTCCATTGCGGTCTCGAACGGATACTGTCGCAGGTGCAGATAAGCCACGCGCACGTGCGCTTCGTGCGTCCATTCCACGGGCGTCACGCTCGCCTGGACGAAGGATTCCCAGAGGGCTCGATCTGATGCGTCATACGCGTCTGCCTCTGACATCGCGATCTCCTCTGGTGCCGTCCAAATGAACGCTTGCTGATCGTAATCAGCGATTGGGTTTGGACGGGCGACTGGCCACCTCATTCTCTGAGGAGCCGGTCTGTTCAAGTTGCAACAGATTACGGAGCGTGGTTTCAGCAATGGCTTCCAGGGCTTCCCGCGTAAAGAACGCCTGATGGCCAGTCACGAGGACATTTGGGAAGGTGAGGAGGCGTGCCAGGACATCATCGGCAATGACACGCTGGGATACGTCCTCGAAGAAGTACTCGGCTTCCTCTTCATAGACATCGATACCGAGCGAGCCGATCTGTCCCCGCTTGAGCCCCTGAATGACCGCCCGAGTATCGATTACCGCTCCTCGGCTGGTATTGATGAGCATCGCGCCCTGTTTCATCTGTGCGATGCGTTCGGCGTTAATCAGATGATGCGTTTCCGGAATGAGCGGGCAGTGGAGACTGATGATCTCGGAGGCGGAGAGTAGTTCATCGAGCGAAGTGTACTCCATGCCCAGCTTTTCACAGTCGGGGTTCGGCCTCAGGTCGTAGCCGAGCACTCGACAGCCGAATCCGTTCATTATTCCAGCGACCAGAGCCCCGATCTGGCCCGTTCCAACAATCCCGACCGTGCGACCATGCAGATCGAAGCCCAGAAGACCGTCCAGGGCGAAGTTTCCCTCTCGAACGCGGTTGTAGGCTCGGTGGATCTTCCGGTTCAAGGTTAGCATGAGGCCGACGGTGTACTCGGCTACCGCGTGCGGCGAGTACGCGGGAACTCGGACGACCTTGATGCCAAGTCGTTCGGCGGCGGCCAGGTCGACATTATTGAATCCCGCACACCGCAGGGCGACAGCAGTCGTTCCTCCATCGGAAAGCTTCTGAAGGACTGCTTCATCGAGGACATCGTTAACGAAGACGCACACGGCTGGAAAGTCGGCGGCCAGGCCGGTGGTCTCCGGAGTGAGGCGGGGCTCGAAAAAGGTCAAATCATGACCGAAATTCTCGTTCGATCGTTCCAGAAATTTTCGATCGAATGGCTTGGTGCTGAAGACGGCAATTCGCATCGGTGCTCCTCTGGTATTCACGGTCGAAGGACAGCCGCACGCCTGACGGGGATGGCGGGATCACAGACGGCGACTAACAGATTGTAGGCAGCGGCGAAGCCATGCAAAATCGTGAGAGCAATTCCGCTGTGGGGACGAAACAGCGCGGGGGCGAATCCGTTCCGGGCGGAGAATCGGACGGGGCGGAGGAAAACCGTACGGACCGTGCCATTCTTGGCGGCAAATTGATGGCTTAACGAGGCAGAATCGAATACAAAGGAGGCGGTCAGACCCCGATGTGGGGGGCCGCTTCAGCAAACCCGTTCCGCAAGTACGAATAGATCCGTCTCATGGGAAGAAGTTTCGAAAACCGCAAGCATTCCATTGCGAAAACCGCCGCACAGAAGTCCAAGCTCTATTCCAAATACGGGAAGATGCTGTATGTCGTCGCGAAGAACGGAGTGCCGGAGCCGGAATCGAATCCGCCGCTGAAGAATATGATCGAAAAGGCGAAGCGGGAGCAGGTACCGGCTCACGTGATCGAAAAGGCGATCGAGAAAGCCAAAGGGGCAGGGGGCGAGGACTACTCCGAGGCCCGTTACGAAGGGATCGGCCCCGGCGGCAGTCCGGTCATCGTCGACTGCCTGACTGACAATCCGAATCGAACGATCACCGACGTCCGTAACTGCTTCGTGAAGGGGGGCGGAAAGCTTGGCAGCGCCGGTTCGGTGGCGCACTTCTTCGACCATCTGGCGGTGCTCTCGTTTAAGGGAGACGATGAGGATCAGGTCCTCGAGTTGATGCTCGAAGGGGACGTGAATGTGGATGAAGTCGAGAGCAACGAGGGGCAACTGACCGTATTTGTCTCGCCGAACGATTTCTTCAAAGCAAAGACGATCCTGCTGGAAGCTTTCCCGGAGATCGAGTTCGACGTTCAGGAAATCGCGTTCGTCTCGCAGACGAATACCGTCCTCGAAGGGGAAGACGCAGCCGCTTTCGAGAAGTTCCTCGATCTGCTTAACGAATGCGATGACGTTCAAACTGTGCATCACAACGTAGTTCTGACACCCAGCGAAGGGTAGCGAGACGATCGCGGAGCTTGGTGGGCGCCAGGGAGGCGTCCGCTCGCCTTAGAGGCCGCTGGCGGCCGAAGCCATGCCGAGGGCCGCCGCGTACCGAGCCTTGGCGACGTGATACTCTCGAAGCGTCTTAACTTCGCTCTCAGCGGCTTCAATCGCCGATTGTTCACGAAGGAAGACCGTCAGTAGATCTGTCTCTCCAAGCTCAAACTTGCGACGCTCAATGCGTGCCAGTTCCTCGGCCAGTTCGCGGGCCTGCCGGGCTTTCTCGGTTCGCAAATAGGCGGCATCCAGGCCTGTGTAGACATTGCGAACTTCTGCGGCGATCTTGTCCTGCATCAGCGAGGCCTTGAATGCCAGTTGAGTCATCTTGGCCTCGACCTGCTGGATTTTCCCTTTCGCCTTCCGTCGCTGCAAAGGGACATCGACCAGGATCCCGACCTCGAGTTCGGGATCGGTTTTTGTATCGGGAAGACTGGTCGGATTGCCAAGGTCGTTGGAAGAGACGATGAACGTGTCGACGTTCGCCATCAGATCGTTGCGAGCTTCCGCCAGATCGATCTCCAGTTTCCGCCGGCTCAAGTGATACGCGTAGAGTTCGGGTCGTTCGGTGAGTGCGATTTGAATATCGGCGTCGAGCCGCAGCGGATCGACGGGTTCCGGCTTCGGAAAGTCGACGAGGCTGTTCAGATCGAGAATGATCGGAGTCGTATCGAACCGGCGGAAGAAGATCGACAGCTTCACGGCGGCCTGTTCGACGAGCCGTTGCTCATCCAACAGCGTCGCTTCTCGGAGGGCGATTGTTCGCCGGTTATCCTGGAGCACCGGCGGATCGTAAGCTCCCTGTTCGACGAGCCGTTCGATACGTCGATTTCGTTCCACGGCCAGATCCAGAGCCGACCGTCCGATCTGATAAATTTGTCCGTAAGCGACCCAGTCCCAGAAGGCAATGGAGGCTTCTTCGACAGCCGAGATCACCTGGGCGCGAATCTCCGGCTCAGCGTTACGAATGTCGAATTCCGCCCGCCAGATCTCTGCTCGACGGGCATCGATCGACCGGTTGCGGACCAACGGCTGTTGAAAGCCGAGCTTGAACTCGCCGCCGGTATTCGTCTGGCGATCTCCATACCAGTCGGGAAAGCTGCCGCGTCCGAGACGATATCCGCCGTAGATCTCGCCTCCGCCCATCAGCGGTTGAATCAATGCGATGTTCTGGCGATAGGTCTTGTAGTAGCTGAGTACGCGGTTTTCAGTCGACGCCTTCAACTTGGTATCAAACGCGCCCCAGGCTTCTATCGCATTTCCTTCGGCGAGCATCGTCTCCATGTAGGCGCTCTGCACGAGAGGGTAAGATTCGTGCACCGACTGAACCACGGCTACCAGGCTCACCTCGGGATGGCGACTGTCGTTCACACGCTCCGGGAATGGAGCCAGTTCCGCCTCCTCGCTGACGTCAGGAAGAGGAATCGCAGGCATGTCTTCTGCCGGTGCCTGCAATGGGGGACGGAGAGCATCTCCATTTTCCGGATCAACCTCGTGTCCGACCATCGTGATTTCTGACGGAGGGACCGACTCGCTCAGAGCTGAAGTCGAATCGACTGTACCCGCCGGGACACGAGCCGTTCCGGAGTCAGCCGTTTGGGGCGGATCGGTGAATTTGGGGGACGTCGAGCGGCAGCCCGCCAGCGCCAGGAACAGCATCAGGCCGGCCACCCAAGGGCGACGCTGCTTCTCTTTCGTCGCTGATGGTTGGAGCATGACCGCTTTCCGAACATCCATTTTCGCAAGACCGATAACGTAAGCGCAATCGCTCCATCCTGGAGCCTTAGCGTATCGGTCTAATCGTCCAGCGTCGGTGTCGGGCTTCAGCCGCCCCGATTCGGGAGACCAACAGACGAAAAGGAATGTCGACCTGACCCGCACAGTTTGCCACGCCAGCCGGTCTGGGAGAAATCAGGGTTTGGGCAGCTTGGGCACCTTGATGTTCTCTTTGCCATCCTGGACGTCGATCGAAGGGGGGAAGCCGTTCATGCGACGCCAGATTTCATACCAGAGAGGGACCTGGTCGAGAAGAACCCAGGCGTTGACGCGGACACCCTGTCTGAGATAGTGGTCATCAGGCCACTTGTGGTCCGTCTCGTCGGGCAGCACCAGCGTTCGGAACTGACCTTTGCCGTTGTCGGAAGCATCGACAGAAACAACGGTGCCCCCGAAGGTTCCGACGGCTACCGAGGGCCAGCCCGCGAATTGGACGGCGGGCCATCCTTCGAACTGCAGCCGCACATGTCGCCCGGGAGTAACGAGGGGAGCATCACGTCCGGACAACAACACCTGGACAGCTCGATCCTTTGTCGCCGGAACGATGGTGCAGAGGGCGTCGGACTCTTTGAGGATTTTTCCTCCCTGGTTCGGGGTGATCTGCGTCAGGTAGCCGTCGAAGGGGGCAAAAATCTCGTTGGGCTGCCGGGCGACCTGAGTCTCGGCTTTCAGGAGGTTCTCCCGGGCCTTATTGACTTCGGCCTCTGCTTTCGCGAGTTCGCTCTCTGCCTTTGCGATTTCCGCCTGCGACTTCTGCACCGCGGCCAGGGCGTAGTCGATATCGACCTGTGCCTTTTGAGCCTTGGCTTCGCGATCGTTCTTTTTCGCTTCAAGTTCGTTGTTGGCCGACTCGACATAGTCCCGCGACTTGGCGATTTTGGCTTCGGTTTCCCGGAGCTTTCGCTCGGCTTCCTGGAACTTCAGTTCCGAAACGATTCTTTCATCGAACAGCTTTTTCTGCCGATCGTAGTCGGCCTTGATCTGAGCAAAAGCCGCCTGATGTTCGGCCAGCTGATTCTCTTCGGCAGAAACCTTGTTCTTTGCGGAAGCGACTTCGGCATCGGCTGCGGCCAGAATGACATCCTTGGCCGCCCGGTAAGAGCGCAGCTGGGCTTCTTGAGTTGCGACCATCGACTTGACGACGGAGAGATTTCTATCGTTAGCATCGCGAATCATCTCCGCTGCTTTGAGCTGCGCCTCTGCAGCGGTGAGCTGTGCCTTCAGCCGTTCGCTGTACGACTCATCGATGTCCTTCACGACCGCAATGAGATCCCCTTTATGCACGAAGGCATTTTCGTAGATTCCATCCCCCCACCGTTCGATGCGACCTTTGATCGGCGTCTCGATGACCTGTTGTCGTTCGCCAGGTGAGTAAGCGATAACGTTTCCCGTCCCCGTGATCGATTGCTGCCAGGGGGCGAACGCCACCAGAAAGAAAAGGAAGATCAGCGTTGCAAGAAGTACGCGACCACAGAGTCGCGCAATGCGCGAAGATCTCGCCAGACGCAATGACGGCATCAACGATTCATCGTAGGCCACCGGGGCCAGAGGTGAGACGCGTTGGCGAGTCATTTCATTCATGGGATGTCTCGATCAGAGGACGAAATCTATGGGACTGCGTGCGAAGCTTCCTAATGGACACCAATCGGATCCTGCAGGCTCCAGACAGAGTTCAGGCAGGCCGCAATGTCGCGGCGACCGGTCGCAACGACGGCAACGAGTGGCCGCTTCGGATTAAGAAGGCACTTGAGTGCGCGCTCAAGATCGTCATCCGGCAGATTATCGAGGGCACGGTTGATTAACAGGATTTGCGGATTTCCCACGAGGGCTCGGGCCAGCATCAACAGCTGCAACTGATTGCGATTCAGGGGATGTCCGGTCGAATTGAGTTTCGTATCATAGCCATCCGGAAGGTGAAGGATATCATCGGCCAGTTCAAGCTCTGTCGTGATCTCCCGCACGGCTGCGGGAGAGATCTGAAAGCGGTTCAGATCGACGTTCTCTTCAATCGTTCCGCTGAAGATCTCGACGCCATCGACCAGAGCAACCCGTTCACGCAGCGTGTCGAGTCGGAAGTCGTCAGGCGAAAGGCCATCGATCAGAATATGACCATCGGTCAGACTGCCGAAACCGTAGATTGCGTGAAGCAACTCGCCGCCGCTCATCTGGTTCTCCTCGAGGATTGCCAGACTTTCGCCCTGGGCGAGCGTGATTGAACGACGGCGACCACCAATGATGACGTTTTCAAGCTGCAGAGAATGCATGTCGCCGGGAGGGGAGATCAGTCCCGAAGGTTTTTCGGTTTCCAGGTCGAATAGAACGCCGAGTTTGTCGACGGAAGCCAGCAGGTCATAGAAACTGGCGAGGTGTTTACCGAGCTTCGCAAATCCTCCCACGATGACCGCGACAATCAGTTCGGCGGCGACGAGCTGTCCCAGCGTAAGCTCGCCCGAGATCACCAGCCATCCGCCCAGTCCCAACAGCAGCGTACTGCTCGCTGCCTGCAAAAACAGGGCGAAGATGATCTGACGCATCAATACCGAGAAGTGTTCGCGGCGAGCCGAAAGATAAGCGGAGATGATCGAATTGGCACGGTCCACGGCCAGTTCGCGACCGGCCGAGGTGTGGAATGCGACCGGACAACGGGCCAGCTCCTCAAACCAGGCGACGGCAGCGTACTTCTTCTTTGACTCATCAATCGCAGACTTCACCCCGCCGCGACCGAGCACGAAGATGATGAAGGTGATCGACGCGAGCAGGACAACGTCGAATCCGAGGAGAAACGGGTGATAGAAGGCCAGAACGACCATCCCGATAAACGTACTGAGCAGCAGGCCGACGCCGTCGAGAAGAAGCGACGTCGTGAGCTTCTGTGTAAGTGCGATATCAAGAAAACGGTTTACGGTCTCGGGGACGTCATGTCCCTTGAGAATACTTTGGCTGGTTCGCGGCAGCCGATAGGCGAGATCGGCAGCGACTCGGGCGAACAGGCGACGTTCGATAATCTCAACAACGTACGTCTGCAGCCCGATGACCGCAGCTGAGAACGTCAGGAACGACATCAGCAGGATCGCCAGGACAATGACGGGCTGAAGAAAACGACCGAAGGCAACCGTGTTCACCAGCGACTCAACGGCGATCGGCGTCGCCAGTGTGAGCAAACCGACCACGAAGGCGAAAATCACCACGAGCCACACATCGGATGACTCGGGCCGCAGGAGCTGCCAGACTCGCTGCAGCGGCTTGGCTTTGGCAGGTCGAATCGGCTTGACCAGATGCTTCTGATCGGGATCGATAACAACGCAGCGAATTGTTCCGGTTCCGCCACCGCTCTTCAGCAGGGATCGAACGTCTTTGAGACGGACGTTTCGTCGACGTCCCTCCTGACGCAGAAGTATGGACCGCTGCGAACGTCCATCGATAACGACCGGATGGATCCCGTCATCGTCGTGATCGGGGGCACAAAGGAGAATGGCCCCTTCGCGGGCGAGTTCAATCGCCTCCGCCACGGTGCAATCGACCGCCTGGGCTCGCACGCCGACACTGTCGAGGGTTTCGGTCGTCCAACGCCACCAGAGTTCCCGAGCATCGCCGGACCAGAAGTTCGTCGCGGAGTGAAACGCGCGTCGTAGTTCCACCCGGCTGATCTCCGGCATGTGAACGACGAATTGCTCAACGCCCTTCAGGACCGCTCCTTCGGCCCCGGCGCGACTGTCGACTGGCTCCACGACTGACATGCTCATCCTTTATCAGATCCTGCTCACTTCTTGAGATGGACGTTCATCTCATCATAGGCTGCCAGAGCATTCTGGCCGAGTCCGGGGAGGCGTGGGAATCTCGCTCCACGCCGAAATCTTGTTCAGCAGGCGCTGTCCAGCTATTATCTTCGGTCCTGTCTCTCCAGAATAACACACGACATAAATATCGGCAATGTCGTGTCGCGTATTTTGTGTCGCCTTGTGGGCCCGGGGCTTCCCGCTCCTCTCGCCCAAGGTCTGTCGGCAGCTGGCGGTCGTTTCGTGAATTTTATTTCGTGATTCGTGTGGTATACTGTCGGCACCATTGCACATCACCCGTCTGTCGATTGTCCGACTGGGAAACTCATCCTCACACTCGTCCCGTACGAACAATATGCCCCGAAAGAAGACTGCATCGTCCCCGCGAGCTCCCGAAGTGGCAACAAAGACGGCCCTCGCTCAGGTTCCGTCGAGCCGCTGGACGTTTTTGACCAATCACTCGCATGTGCTCATCCTGCTGAAGTCCAATCCAGATATGGTTCTGAGGCAAGTGGCCATGCAGGTCGGGATTACCGAGCGAGCGGTTCAGCGGATTGTCCAGGATCTGGAAGATGAAGGCTTTCTCAAGCGGGAGAAAGTCGGACGGAAGAATCACTACGAGATCATTACCGACCAGCCGCTTCGGCATCCGCTCGAGTCGCACCGAACGATCGGCGATCTGCTTAACCTGATTACTGACTAGCTTCCGGTCGCTTCCTCATTGACCGATGCACCAGAGACCTTCGGTCGTTCGGATGAACAGTCGGCCATTGGCCACTGCAGGGGTTGAGTTCGACGAGCCCGGCAGTGAGTTCCGGGCGACTTCTTTGAATTCATCTGCATCGGCTTCGAAAACCGTGGTTACTCCATCCTGATTGAGGGCGTAGACGAGACCGCCCACCTGGACCAGAGACGCCCACATCGTTCCGGGTGCTCGATCCTGCCAGAGGACCTCGCCGGTCTGAACGTCGAGGCATTCGACCGTGCCCGGTCCCGCGTTTGGACGTAAGGCATGTCCCGCGACGGCAACACCACTGCCGATGCTTTGCGGCTGACGCTCGTTTCGCCAGAGTCGATGCGACTCCGTCACATCTCCAGATCCGCCGAGCCGAATCGCCATGGCCGGCCCCCGGAAGCCTCCGGTCAAGAAGCAGATTCCGTCGGCAATCACGGGGGATGAGTACGCAAGATCCCCGCGATCATGCCCGAGTCCGTCGCAGAACCAGACTCGACGGCCGCTCCGCGGATCGTAAGCCACGACACGGGTACTGTGCATCACGATGAGGGTCGTCGAATCTCCCTCGCGAGCCAGAACGGGGGTGCTCCACGAGCCCATGTACTCCCCCGAAGCGTTTCGTTCGCCCGATCCCGTTTGCGGTTCAATCTGACGCCAGCGTTCTTTTCCAGTTTCAAGGTCGAACGCGGCAACGAAAACCTGCTGTCCCGGTCCGGTATGCAGAATGACAAGCTCTTCATAGAGAATGGGCGAGGAGCCAAAGCCCCACATATGTCGGAACTCGCCCAGGTCGTGTGACCACTGCTCATTCCCCTCGTGATCGTAGCAGTGCAACCCCGCGGAACCATGCCAGACGACAACTCGTTTGCCGTCCGATGCTGGCGTGGTCGGGGCGTGCGGATTCGTCTTGTGTGTCGGCATGGCCCGATCGATGGAGACCGATTTCGTCCAGAGAAGTTCACCGTCCTGTTCGTTGAAACAATGCAGGCTGCGAGTTCGCCCTTCCGCATCTTCTGCCGTCGTCAGGAAGACTTTCCCGGCAGAAACAATCGGACTTCCATTGCCTGCTCCAGTTAAAGTCGCCTTCCAGAGAACGTTCTCTTCGGCCGACCAGTTCACGGGAGCCGAATTGTCCGTCGCGACGCCGTTCAGGTCTGGTCCCCGGAACATGGGCCAGTCGGCAGCCGCGGCGGGATTGAGCAACAAACCGACAAGCAGAACCATGAACGTCGTGAGTCGTAGCATGCGATGGTCTCCTCATGAGCAGGATCGGGCATCTTATCATACCGTGACCCTTGTGAAATTACGCCCCCCAGTGCACCATCAGAAGAAGAACGTCTCCCGTGCAATCATCGAATCTCCAGCATCGAGGTCTGACACATGTCGCGCATAACATCGCTACTACTCATGTCGCTACTCACCATAAGCTCAGCCAGAGCCAATGATGTTCCGGAGTTCCAGTGGCGGAAGGTGGAGATCGATACCATCGAGATTGGCTACGGCATTCAGATTGCCGATGTGGATGGCGACGGCCGGGACGACATTGTTCTCGCCGATAAGCAAACCGTGCAGTGGTATCGCAATCCCGACTGGCAGAAATTTGTCATCGCGGAGAATCTGACCGAGCGGGACAACGTGTGCGTTGCCGCCCGGGATATTGACGGAGACGGGAAGTGTGAGATTGCTGTTGGCGGGCAGTGGAACTACCGGGAGAGCCTGAAAGATGGAGCCGTGTTCTATCTGGTTCCGCCGGACGATCGCACGCAGAAATGGACTCCGGTCAAACTGTACAACGATCCGAGCACGCACCGCATGCACTGGATTCGTGCTCGTAACAATGAATACCGACTCGCGGTCAAGCCGCTGCGGGGACGGGGAAGTGTCGATGGAGAGGGACCGGGACTGAGAGTCCTTGAGTACATCGTGCCGGGCGATCCCAAATCGGATTGGGAATACCGGGTCGTCTGCGATTTCATGCATCTCTCGCACAACTTCCATCCCGTTAACTGGGATGATGACGCGGAAGAAGAACTGATCGTTGCCGGGAAGGAAGGAGTCTGGCACTTCGATCGTCAGGATAAGGATTGGACGGCTGAGCGGCTGACGGAGAACTTCGCGGGAGAAATTCGCGATGGTCGACTTCCGGGGGGGCGTCGTTTTATTGCCACCATCGAACCGATGCATGGATCTGTAGCCGCCGTGTATGCTCAACCGCAAGGCCGAATCGATTCCTGGGAACCGTTAGAAGTGCTCGACGAGGCCCTGAAAGATGGACACGCCGTGGTCTGTGGCGATTTCCTTGGCGTCGGTTCCGATCAGGTTGTCGTGGGATGGCGGGCCATGAATGATCCGGGCGTCCCCGGCATCAAACTCTTCACGCCATTGGATCGTGAGGGAAGTTCATGGCGTGAAACCCAGATCTCAGGCGAGGAGGTTGCCGTGGAAGACATCAAAGCGGGGGATCTCAATGGCGACGGCCGCATCGACATCATCGCTGCGGCTCGTCAGACGAAGAACCTCGTGATTTTCTTCAACGAAACGACGAAGTGAGACGGGCGATTCAGGTCGAGCCCGGGAAGCCTTTCACGGTTAACTCGAAGTCGTGCGTAAAGCTGGGCAGAGCTTCGATCTCAACAAGTTGTTTCGTCTTCTCGTAATCGCTGAGTTGAGGGGGCAGTGCTTCCCTGGCTCCCAAAGCCATGGCGTCTGCATCGGTCGTTCCAGGGGGGACGGCCGATCCGTCGGGCATCGTCAGACGGCTGATGGTGACCTTGTAACTACCCGGGAGAGCGCCCGCGGCCTGGGCATCGAGTCCTCCAGCTCGGGCGGTGACAAGTTGATACTGTCCCGATTCATCGGTGACTGCCGTCGCGGTCTCTCCAGATTGATCAAGACTGGCGGGAAAGAAGGTTACCGAAGCCCCGGCGAGGGGTCTGCCATTGACTGTGACTTTCCCTGTTACACCGACAAGATCTGCCAGGTATTCGGGTTCCGACTTACTGGTGCTACATCCGGCCAGCAAAGCAAATGACAGAATGAGAAGACGCCGACAGGGCGCAGTCTTCATGGATTCATCTCCTCGATGGTGCGAAAACGACATGAACGCAGAAGGAAGCTCTAAAATTCGCCGATGACCGTGCCGTCCGCAATTCGCTCAAGATAAGTGCGAATACTGCTCGCCACATTCTCGCTGAGAAATCGCACGCTTCCATCGGCCAGGACCATCTGAATTCCGCCATCGTGATAGCTTCCGGTCCAGGCCCAGTCACCCAGGTTCGGTTTGTGGTCGGTCCCCGATCGAACCGTATTGTTGGGAGGGGACGATGCCAGGCTGAGCCCGACCTGCACCCAGCCACGGGCTCCCCAGTTCGCGTTCTGGCCATTTCCACAACAGGCTTGTCGCGTTTCCAGGACCATGGCTGTATTCGTGGTGCCATCGGTTACGTCTCGGATACGACACCGACTGCCATCTTCGAACATTGCTCTCAACGTATTCGAGCGGGACGTCCAGTAGTTGCAGTTCTGATACGAACTGCGATAAGTGCTGAAGTCGTAATTGGTTCGATGCTTTTTACTTTGTCCTGGAGGATCGTATGAACTCGAGATTGTCTGACTTGTCGGACCGGAATCCGAGGGACAGAGAAAGATGTCGAGGTCGCGGTCGATGATCGCAGCATTCGTCGTCGCTTCTCCACTGGCGAGGGGAATCCCGCTTTGCACCTTGGTGTGGAACGCTCGGTTGAAATCGAGTTGATCATACAGGTTCGAGTATTCGAGTCCCGGCAGCAGCATCACCAGCCCGTTCAGGTTCATGGCGACATTCGGGGCGGTTCCGGAGGAGTCACAATCTCCCGAGCCAATCTGGCCGGGAGGGAAGACACTGAACGTATCGTGGTAGTTGTGCAGCGCCAGGCCGATTTGCTTCATTTTGTTCTTGCAGGAACTTCGCCGGGCGGCTTCGCGAGCCTGCTGGACGGCGGGAAGCAGAAGAGCAACCAGTATCGCGATGATCGCGATCACAACAAGTAATTCAATCAGAGTGAACGCGGTGCGTCGCTGCCGGGAAAGCAACATCGAGAAACTCCTGGAGCTGAGAAGAAGCTGAATGCATCGTAGAAAAACATGCCGAACTCTCTGTCGCGATGGGGAGAGCGCTCCATCATCTGCTGATTGAAGCACCTTCCGCGCCGCATCGTGTAAAACTTGCAGATCGCTCCAAATCGCAGAAGAAAGGGGCGAATCGCCCATCCCGATGTTTGATCCCACCGAGAAGGGATGAAGTGTTGTGACTCGTGAAAGGGCACCGGGGCGCAGTTTGCGGGCATCGGGACTCAGGAGCAAAGCCGAAGGAGAGACGACCATTCCGACGGAGACTGAGGAGTGGCAATAAGCGAGGACTCTATTCATACTGGGATCTGCGTTCTCAGGACTGATCTGCAACGAAACGTCGTCGGAGATAACGAGATAATGTGCATTCGCAAGTTTTCGGCTGTCTTTCTGGTCGTCGTTCTGGCCTTCGATTTTGCCGGAGCTGGCGAAGCCCCGCTGTCCGGCACGCAACCGTTGACTGCGACCGGGGATATTGCCTCGGACATGATCGATGGAATTGATCGTTTTCTTTTGAGAGAGATCGAACAGTCCGTTGCTCAACGGAATCGATTCTGGAATTACGAGTTCTCCTCCGAAGACGCATTCAATGCATCGATCACGAAGAATCGAGATCGATTGGCCTACATCCTCGGCGTAAGGGAAAAACGCGAGCCATTCAAGGCCCCCAGTCTGCTCGCCACGACTGCCCGTTCTTCGTTGCTGGCCCGAAGCGATTCGGTCGACATCCACACTGTCCGCTGGCCGGTCCTTCCCGGTATCCACGGAGAAGGGCTATTGCTGCTGCCGAAGGAGCGAGAGATTGCCGCCAGTGTCGTGGTGGTCCCGTCTGCCGATCAGACCCCCGAACAACTCTGCGGCCTTGCACCCGGTTTAGAGCCTGAATCTCAAGTGGCCTTGCGACTCGCGGCGAACGGATGCCGGGTGATGGTTCCGACATTGATCAGCCGGGAGATCGAAGCTCGTGGCGCACCCGGGCATCCCAAACGAGCGAAGGTGACAAATCGCGAGTTTGTGTACCGAGCCGCCTTCGATCTCGGCCGTCACGTCATCGGCTATGAACTTCAGAAGATTCTCGCCTGTATCGACTGGTTCGAACAGGACTCGAAAACGAAGACCGAGACGGGAGTCGTTGGCTATGGTGAAGGGGGGATGCTCGCCCTGTATGCGGGAGCACTCGACCCGCGCATCGATCATGTTCTCGTGAGCGGCTACTTCGGGCCGCGCGAACGAATCTGGGAAGAGCCTCTTTCTCGGAACGTGTTCGGTCGCCTCGAACAGTTCGGCGATGCAGAGTTGGCGACAATGATCTGGCCCCGGCGATGCATCATCGAGAACGCAGCGGCTCCGGAATTGATTTTACCGACTGACGGCGGCGCTCCCGGACAGATCTCATCACCATCGACCGCGGAGATCAAAGAAGAACTTGCCAGAGCCGCTCGGCGTGAGCATATCACCTTCGAGCCGAACGATTCTGAAGGAACGACCTTCGGCAGCCGACTCAGCCAGTTTCTCCCGGACGTCAAGATTGACTCCGCTCTGGCCCCGCTGGAGATCCTGCAGTCGATCGATGAAACGGCTCAGCACGAACGTCAGCAGCGTCAGCTTGCCGAGATGCTCAACGATACGCAACAGCTGATCGCGGAGAGTCACTTTGTCCGGCAGGAGTTCATGAAGGGACTCGAAACGACTTCTCTGGAACAGCATGAGGCGAAAGTCGAAAAGTGTCGCGAGATCTTTCGGCACGATGTAATCGGCCACTTTGATCAGGAGTTGTTGCCGTTCAATGCGAAGTCGCGGAAAACGTGGGATGAACCGGAGTGGACTGGCTATGAGGTGATGCTCGATGTCTTTCCAGACGTCTTCGCCTACGGAGTACTGCTCCTGCCGAAAGACATGGAACCGGATGATCTTCGGCCGGTCGTCGTCTGCCAGCATGGCCTGGAAGGACGCCCGACCGATCTGTTCGGCATGCAGCATCGGGCGTATAAAGATTTCGCGTCTGAGTTGTGCAAGCGGGGCTATATCGTCTTCTGCCCCCAAAATCCTTACATCTTCAAGGATCGGTTTCGAACATTGCAGCGGAAGTCGAATGCGATCGGCAAGACGCTGTTTTCGACCATCGTCCCGCAGCACCAGCAGATTCTCAACTGGCTGAAGACGCAGCCGAATGTCGATCCGGAACGTATCGCCTTCTACGGGCTGAGCTACGGCGGAAAGTCGGCCATGCGAATCCCGGCTCTCGTGACTGATTACTGTCTTTCGATCTGCTCCGGTGATTTCAATGAATGGGTGTTGAAGAACGCCAGCACGCGGCACAAGTTCAGCTATGTCTGGACCGGGGAATATGAGATCTGGGAGTTCGACCTGGGCAGCACCTTCAACTATGCCGAGATGGCTGCTCTGATCTGCCCGCGTCCCTTCATGGTGGAACGGGGCCACTTCGATGGCGTTGGCGACGATGAATGGGTTGCGTTCGAGTACGCAAAAGTTCGCAACCGCTATCAGGCGAAGCTCGGCATCGGAGACCGAACCGAGATCGAATGGTTCGTCGGGCCGCATGCAATCAATGGAGTCGGGACATTTCAGTTCCTGGACCGGCACCTTGGCTGGGAGCGGTGACGGTACGGACTTGACCAACCTCCAAATGGGCGGCGACTTTTTCGCCGTCTGTGGCGAGGTGGTCGCCTTCAGTCGGTGGAGATGGTTCGTCTCAGCAGGCATTTAAAGCGGAAATCCGCTGATTGTTCGCTCGGCACGCCTGTTGCATAGGTGTCTTCAAGTCAGCCTCGGCCGTTTTCCTCTAACCACTCTCGGCCTGGTTGTCTGATTGCCGGGGTGGACTGAATGACCCATCAGCGCTCTGGCGAACACTCGGCGCGGTGGGGATTGTCCGGTCTTCATTCCGGCTCCTGAAGCCGGACCCCCACTTCGTTTTTCAGTTCGGGACTTCCAGGTCTGCAGGTCTGCATGATCTTTGAGATTCTTCTGGAGCGAATCGCGAACTGCGACTACGATGGAGAGAACGACGATCAATGTTGACCGTAGTCGACTGGAGGAGGAACGATGATTGAGGCTCCTGAGTTCCTGATTCTTGTAGTTGCCCTGGCAGTCGCCATCTTCCTCGGGATTCATTACCGCAGCCGCCGGCTGAGAAAGCCCGCCGATCCCGAGTGATACCGTGGATGTCCGTTCTGACCGCGATCAGGCCAGAATATCGTGGACAACTTTCGGGGTTTCGACGCCTGTCAGCCGCTGATCGAGCCCCTGGAAGCGGAAGCTTAAACGGCGATCGTCGATTCCCATGCAATGCAATATGGTTGCATTGAGGTCGTTGAGGTGCACTGGATTCTCAACGATGTTGTAGCTGAAGTCGTCGGTCTCTCCGTAGGTGAGCCCCTTCCGCACACCGCCGCCGGCCATCCACATGCAGAAGTTCCGTGGATGATGATCGCGACCGTAGTTCTCTTTGGTCAGCGTTCCCTGTGAATAGACGGTCCGGCCAAACTCGCCACCGAAAACAACCAGTGTGTCTTCGAGCAGACCGCGCTGCTTCAGGTCCTTAATCAGAGCCGCGGTCGGCTGGTCGACGTCTTCGCACTGATTACTGATGAGTTTCGGCAGATTGTTATGCTGATCCCAGCCGCGATGCAGAATCTGCACGACTCGCACGCCGCGCTCGATGAGCCTCCGGGCAAGAATCGCACTCGACGCGTACGTTCCCATCTTGCCGACATTGGGGCCGTACATTTCGAGCGTCTCTTTCGATTCGCTCTCCAGATCGGTCAGTTCGGGAACGCTGGTCTGCATGCGGAACGCCATTTCGTACTGGGCGATACGCGTTTGTGTTTCCGGATCACCCAACCGGGCATGAGTGCCTTCGTAGAGCTGCCCCAGAGCGTCGAGCATCTTCCGGCGATCGTCGTTCGTGACGCCGGGAGGATTGCGAATGAAGAGAACGGGATCGCCGGAGCCACGAAGGGCGACGCCATTATGGGATGTCGGCAGAAAACCGCTGCTCCACATGCGAGTAAAGAGAGCCTGAGCCTGACTCCCCGCTGGGAATGTGGGGGTGAAGACCACGAACGCAGGCAGATCATTGCTTTCACTGCCCAGGCCGTAACTCAACCAGGAACCCAGACTTGGTTTACCGGGAATCTCGCTGCCGGTCATCACGAACGTGCAGGCTGGATCGTGATTGATCGCTTCGGTATGCACCGACTTGATCATCGTGATTTCATCGGCGATCTCGTGCATATGGGGCACGAGTTCACTCATCAGGATGCCGCTCTTGCCCCGAGGTTTGAACTTGAACTTCGAAGGAGCAACTGGAAACCGGGCCTGTCCAGAAGTCATCGTGGTGATGCGTTGTCCGTTGCGCACCGAGTCGGGCAGGTCTTTATCGTAGTGCTCCTGCAGGCCCGGCTTATAGTCGAACAGATCGAGTTGCGACGGAGCCCCGTTCATATGCAGATAGATGAGCCGTTTGGCTTTTGGCGCAAAGTGCGGCAGCCCGGGCAGCGGCGGATGAACCTGACCAGCCGGAGACGGCGCAGCGGTCGCGGAGGAGCCGGACAGCATCGCGTAGGCGAGACCGCCAAGGCTGAGACCGCTGGAGGCAAAGAACTGGCGTCGCTGGGCCAGCTTGAAGTAGTCGATGGCAGGTTGCATGGCGAAATACTCAGTTCTTGTTAATCGTTTCGTCGAGATTCAGCAGCAGATTTCCGACGAGTGTGTAGGCAGCGAGTTCCGCGGCGTCGAGTTTCTCATCCGGTTTGCTTTCACCGAATGTGATGACCTCTTTCGCGGCGGCATCATCGTTCTGATATCGTTCCTGATATTCGCTTAGAAGTTCCGCAACGAGAGCGAGTTCCCGTTCCGTGGGCGGACGGGAGGTCGAAACTTCCCACCCCCAGGCCAGCCGCGATTCCGGAGTCGAACCGCCTTCCTTCAGCATCCGTTCGGCAAAGGCACGAGCCGCTTCAAAATACTGCACGTCATTCATCAACTGCAGCGCCTGGAGCGGGGTATTTGTTCGCTCCCGTCGTGTGCAACTCTGCTCCCGGCTCGGGGCATCGAAGGTCGACATGAAGGGGGGAGGAGCGGTTCGTTTCAGGAATGTGTAAAGGCTGCGGCGGTAAAGGTCCTCGCCCGTGCTCTGCTTGTAGAAGCGGGTGTTGCTCCCGCCGAAGGCGACCGGTTCCCAGATATTGGGCGGCTGATAGGGGAAGACACCTTCGCCCCCCATCTTGTCGACAAGCAGTCCGCTGTGAAACAATGCCTGGTCGCGGAGTACTTCCGCCGGAAGTCGCAGCCGTGGACCACGGGCCAGATAACGATTCTCGGGATCCCGCTCCAGAACTGAAGGAGAGACCGTCGAATCCTGGCAGTAGGCTTCGCTGGTGACGATGAATTTGATGAGTCGTTTTACGTCCCAGTTGTTTTCCACGAAATCGACCGCCAGCCAGTCCAACAACTCCGGATGAACGGGGGGCTCGCCCTGCAGTCCGAAGTCGCCGCTTGTCTTAACGATGCCTGTTCCAAAGAACTGTTGCCAGAAGCGATTGATGGTCACCCGAGCCGTGAGCGGATGCGTTCCGCTGACGAGCCAGTCCGCCAGATCGAGCCGGTCGTAATCCTGGTCTGCATTGTCGGGCAAGGGGGGGAGAAACGCTGGAACATTGCGAGTCACCTTCTCGCCGGGTTTGTCGTAGGCTCCCCGAATCATCACGAAGCTCTCGCGGGGCTTTTTGAGATCGGCCATCACGAGGGTCACCGGGACATCGCTCTCCGCCTTCTCGATTTCGGTCTTCAACTTCGATTTCTGCGACTTCAACGCGGCCAGTTCGTCGCTGGTGCCGGCGTAGAAGTTCTCGATCCAGAACTCGTAAACCTGCTTCGCCTCATCTTCAGACCATTGCTCGGGCTGCTTGCCCCGGACGAGGTCACGGAGAGCATCCGGCAGATCGTTATTGCGTTTGCCCTGATTCTTCTTTTTCCAGCTGGCGAAAGACCAGGTGGGATCATTCGCCCGATCGACACGGGAAACAACACCCATGCGATCCCACGTGACCGTGCCGGCAAACTGCGTGAATGCGTAACCCGTCACCTTCTGGCCGGGCTTAAGGCCCATCTTTGCGGCCGGGACTTCGAGCCGAACCCACTGGCCGGCTTCCGGCAGTTCGCCCATCAGCACTTTCTCGGTCGAATCCGACTTGCCGAATGGAATCTTCTCCTCGGCTCCCCAAACGGCGCGGTGCTTCCAGCCGTCGGTATGGAATTGAACCATAATCGCTTCGGGCAGGTTGTCCGGATCGAGATAGCAGTGAGCGAAGACCGTGCCGCCCGATGGGACAACGAAGTCGGATCCGCCACTGAAGTAGTCCTGTTCCAGTCCGTCCGCCGTGCGCTGCAGCGCCACGTCTCCGCTGAGTACGGGACCTTCACCGGAAGTAATCAACTTCAGTGGAGCGCCGGACGACTGGACGTTCGCCCCGGACGGGAAGCTGTCCTCGAACCAGACCGTCTCCGTTTCCTCTGGCTTCGGAGCGGGATCGAGTGTCCCTGGATCGGTGTACTCGAAGCTGGCGACTGCCTCCTGGACCTGCTGTTCGACGTTCTCAAGATTCTTTCGAAGAGCTGCAATCTTTTCCTTCTCTTCTGCTGAGTAGAGCTTGAGAACCGGCGGCGTATCTTCCTTGTTTCCATCCATGGCCGGGTCGGCGGCACTGTGGAAGAAGGCATACAGCGAATAGTACTCATGCGTGGAAAGAGGATCGAACTTATGGTCATGGCAGACCGCACACCCGGCCGTCATGCCCATCCAGACTTCGGCCATGGTCGACGTACGATCGACGGCGTAGCGGTAAATCCACTCTTCGTTGATACTGCCCCCCTCACTGGTCGACACGTTGCAGCGATTGAAACCGGACGCAATCTGCTGCTCACGCGTGGAACCTGGCAGGAGATCGCCCGCCAGTTGCCAGCGGGTGAATTCATCGAAGGGAAGATTGTCATTGAAAGCCTGCACGACCCAGTCGCGATACGGCCACATCGAGCGAATGTTATCGAGATGCAGTCCGTGAGTGTCGGCATAGCGAGCCAGATCGAGCCAGCTTCGCGCCATGTTCTCCCCGTAGGTTGGACGATCGAGCAGGCGATCGACAAGGCGTTCGTAGGCATCGGGGCGATCGTCGGCGACGAAGGCTCGTACTTCCTTCAGGGTGGGGGGAAGGCCGGTCAGGTCGAGCGTTACCCGACGAATCAATGTGCGCCGGTCGGCCCGTTCGTTGTGCGGCAGATCGCGTTCGCGGCGACTGTGATCCAGGAATGCATCGATCGGATGGTCAAACTCCGAAGCGGGAATCTCAGCCTTCTCGGGAGTCACGTAAGCCCAGTGTTCCCGGTACTCGGCTCCCTGTTCGATCCATCGGCGAATGACCTCTTTCTGAGCAGGTGTCAGCGTCTTATGGGAGTCCTCGGGGGGCATTTTGAGATTGGGATCATCGGTGCTGATCCGTTCCCAGACGAGACTCGCATCCGGGTTTCCGGGAACGATTGCGGGAGATCCATCGCGATCGGCCGTGGCATCAGCTGCATTGTCGAGCCGGAGGTCAGCAGCGCGATGTTCTTCATCCTGTCCGTGACAGGCATAGCAGTTGTCTGACAGGATCGGAATGACGTCCTGATTGAAATCGATTTCTCCGGGCTCAGCGGCGGATGCACGTGGAGCAATCGCGGACACCGAGAGCAGAACAAGGGCGAGGAATCGAAGACAGCCGGACATGGGAAGTGTACTCAACATAGACGGAACCCACTGTCTGGGGTGGAATTGTGACGAAGCCGGCAGGGGCGGTCTGGCAGGAAAATCAGAGCGGACATTCTCGTGGATGGATACAACACATCAGCATAATTTGAAGCGAAAATCAAGGGTAATCCTCGCCAGGTCAGCAGGCAAAAGGCCTCGACATCCATGGGACGCCGAGGCCTTTGATGGGCACAGTTCCCGATCCGTTCAGCCGATCAGCTCCGGAATCGCCTCGCCGTGGTCGACGATTGGCGTCGGGCGACCGTTAAAATCTTCGATGAACGTGTTCTTGTAATCGATGCCGAGGTGGTGGTAGATCGTAGCGAGGAAATCTCCAGGACCGCAGACTCGCTCAATGGAATCTTCCCCTTTCGCATCGGTCGCGCCGATGAATCGACCTGTTTCAATGCCGCCGCCGGCCCAGATGTTCGAGAAGGCCCGCGGCCAGTGATCTCGACCGGGCTGCTTGGTCCCGGCGGGGGCACTGGCGTTACCGGCTCCCGTGCTGGGCTGATAGTTGATCTTCGGCGTGCGTCCGAACTCTCCGGTCACGACGACGAGCACGCGTTCATCGAGTCCACGCTCGTAGATGTCTTCAATCAGAGCCGTAACGGCCTGGTCGTAGGCATCGGCTCGGAAGCGAAGAGCATCGAAGACATGATGGTTCACCGCGTGGTCGTCCCAGTTGCTGACTCGTCCGCAGAGTGGACCGTGCAGACTCGAAGTCAGCACATCGACGCCAGCTTCGACGAGTCGCCGCGCCAACAAGAGCTGCTGCCCCCAGGTATTGCGTCCATAGCGGTCGCGAGTGGCGGGATCTTCCTGGCTCAGGTCGAAGGCCTCTTTCGTCTTCGGGTTGGTGAGCAGTGTCATTGCCTGCGATTCGAACTCGTCGAGAGCGGCCAGTTCGCCAGCTCGATCGAAAGCCCGTTCCATCGTGTCGAGATTCTGGCGAAGCGTCTGCCGCCGCTGAAGGTGACGAACCTGAGACTGATCGGAAAGTCCGATGTTCGGGACGGTGAACTCGGGCTTGTTTGGATCGCCGCTGACCACGAATGGAGCGTACGCATCGCCGAGATACGCCGATCCCGTATAGTTCGTCGGCGGATTTACCCCTACGTAGCGAGGCAGGGGATTGTCGCGGGAACCCGACCCGGCACGCACGTAGTTCGCGACAGACATCCAGTCGGGAAGACGGGGCTTGTTCTTGTCTCGGGTATCCGGATCTCCGGAAAGCAACTGCATGGACCCGGCCGGATGCCCGCCGGCCGACTGACGCATCGAGCGGAGCACGGTGAACTTGTCAGCAATGGCGGCCTGACGCGGCAGCAGTTCAGAGAACCGAAGTCCCGGGACTTTGGTCTCAATTGTTGCAAAAGGTCCACGGTACTCACTCGGAGCATCGGGCTTCGGATCGTAGGTGTCGATATGAGAACACCCCCCCGGTTTCCAGACCATGATGACGGCGTTTTTCTTCCGCTCGGGGGTAGGAGTTCCCTCGGCTCTCAACCGGAGCAACCCCGGGAAGCTAAGCGAGGTGAACCCGGCCAGGCCAAGCCGCAGAAAGTCGCGACGGGCTTCCGGCCCGGCACAATAACGGGAGACACTGCCAAAGAACTGACTCATTTGCTCACAACCTCCTCAGCGGCGGTAACACGAACCTTGATGGGCGGAGTCACAACGATATCGACGATATCCTTGGGAGCGGCTCTCCGGGTGGCATCCTGCAGTTGTTTTTCGATCGCTTTGATCTCAGCTTCCTTCGCAGTGCGGGAAGATTTGAGAGTGGCAATCGTTTTCTCGATATCGGGTTTGGCGTCGTCGGCTGCGGTCTTCAGTTGCTCGGTCGCAGTCTGTTCCTGAGCCTGCAGGTCGGCCAGCCCCTTCTTCGCTTCTTCCAGTTCCGCTTCAATACCGGCCTTCATCTCCGGGCAGTAGCTGTACTTGGCCACGGCACCTCCGTAGAAAGCAATCTGATAGTCGCCGGGCTTCGTCTTCAAAGCCGCGAGGTCGATCACCGCTTCGGCCGTATCGGCATCGAGAGAGACATCGATTGTCGGCGTGCGCTCGAAGCCGGCCCCAAATGTCTTGAAACCGAGATTTTTCCCGGAGAACTCACACCGGCGAACAAGCTTCAGCGGAATGGAGAGTTTTTCGCCCGCCTTCGCTTCAAAGACTCGCTCTTCAGCGGCAGCGATCGAAACGGGAGCCGCCTCGGCATCGCTGACGGAAACAGGAACGTCAGTCAACAGGCGTGGAGCAGGGTTCTCCTGCCAGTGATCACGCACCGGCCAGGACATCGAGGCGAGTTCGACCGGACGGGTAATCGTCTCGCCATTCAAAGTCGAGACCGCGGTGACTGTGGCCCGGGTAAACCCACGGGGGGCATTCTCCGCAGCTGTGAAGATGACGGTGCCGTTTGATTTGTCGGCGGGTATCTTGAGGGCAGAAGCGGTGACGCCTTCCGGAAGGTTCTCGAACGTGAGTTCAATTTCGCCATCGAAGCCATCGCGGCGAAAAACGACGACATCGAGCGGCATGCTGGCTCCGCGACGCAAAGCGATCGGCTTTGAAAGTGCGTTGCGATCGCCGTTGCGGAGCTCCATATGCGTGGCCCAGGCAACAACTGCGAAGTCAGGAGCCGCCTTGCGGATCGATAAACGGTATTCGTTCTGTGGATCGTTCCGTGTGCCCCCGAACAGATCGGTTACCTGAACGCGGTAGATCCCATCGTTGGGGATCTCGAGCTTGCCGATCGCATCAGCCGAACCGGAGTTGTAGCAGGGACCGTCGAAGGCGTATCCGTTGCTGGAAACTTTCACCGGGCTCGAAATATCGGTCAGCTGCAGAACGTCGGTGAGTTTCTCGTCTGCTCCTGTGCCTTCCACTTTCTGAACGACGATCGAAGGATCGGTCGAGAGTCCAAGTCGTGATGAGGCGATCTCAATCCACCAGGCTTCGCCCTTCTTCGCTTCAAACTGAAAGACATCGACATCGGCAGCCGGGTAGAAGCTGCCGGCGATAGTGCAAGGGAGTGAAACCGGCATGACCTGGCGGGGATTGTCTTTCGATTCGACTTCAGCGAGGACGCTCGCTTCCGAGTAATCAGCAGGTGGCCAGGAGAAGGCGTCGACAGCCCGTGTCGATGGCAGCCGGGTGATCTGTTCTCCGGGGGCGGCCTTATGAAGGGCCATGCGGTAGAAGTAGTGTGGACCGCCGTTGAAGGTCAGGTCGTGGATCTTCACCAGATATGTTCCGCTTTCCGGGACCACGAAATCGAGCAGTCCGCCGCGACGCTCGACCACGAGATCCTGCCCGGCGGCATCGGCAACGATGACGACGGGCGTCAGCTTGGAATCGATCCCCTTTGCCGCACAGTCGACAACGATGCGATCGCCCTGTTGGGCTTCGAACGCGTAATGATCGACCTCTTTCGCCGTCAGAGCTCCATTGCAGATGGAATCGACGGAGACTTTCTGAGCGGTTGCCACGGCTGTGTTCTTACCGGACTGCGTTACCTCGGGCATCGTTCCGATCTGAAACGTCCGGGCGCTCGACAGGCCAAGGCGTGAGGTCACACGGGCATCGTAATTTCCCGGCGGACAGTCGGCGGCCACCGTGACGGTAAACTGATTGGGAACAGGGGAGCCATCTTCATTCAACTTTGGAGTCGCGGTGATGGCGTCGCTGGAGAAGTGCAGCGATTCGAGGCCTTCGAGGAAGTCCCCGGAAATGACAACATCCACAGTAGTGCCTGCCTGGGCCCCCATCGGAGTGATTGTCAGCAGCCTTGGAGCCGGAAGCCCGACGGACTGTGCGAAGGAAGGTTGCACGACCTGTGTCCAGGCCGCAAGGAGTGCGAAAACGGTGAAAGTCCGTAACGTCCTGTGTTGCATCGGTTGGTCCACTCCAGCGAAGGCAGAGAACGACGATCAATGGTTAAACAGAAACTCTTTGGAGTTCATGAGCGCCCAGATCAGGTCGCGATATTTTTGAGGGGCGGCCTGCTGAGGTGTCAGCGGCTCGCCTTTGTCATTCAGGACAGGTTCCTTGAGGTAGGCAACTGCCGTTTCCAGTTCCTCGGCGGTCGGCTTTCGGGAGAATGCCAGCAGATAGAGCCGATGGATTCGGGCTTCTTCCGAATCCTGTGAAGCGGCCAGCTGAGCGGCGGTTCCGTTCCCGGCGGCGAGCTTGTTCTTGATCTCATTGGAATTGATCAGGTGCAGGAGCTGCGCCAGCGTCGAGGTCTGGACGCGTTCGCATTCGCAAACGCTCGTGTTCTCCGGACGTCCGAAAACCCGCAGGAACTCTGAGGAGCGGTTGTAGCTGTTATCCGGCAAGGCGATCGCCCGAGTCGAAGAGGGCAAATTCGCAAACACGGTTCGGCTGCCGGTGAGATCATCAATTGAGTCGAGCAGGACTTCGGCCTGCATGCGCCGCGGATAGAACCGGGAATAGTTCTGACGGTCGACCAGATTGTCATCATTCGGCTGAGAACTGAGTTGATACGCATTGGAGCGGACGATGACCCGCACCAGCTCTTTCAGGTCGTACCCACTCTCGACAAAGTGTTGCTCCAGGGCCGCGAGCAACTCGGGATTGGTCGGTGGATTCGTGTCGCGAATATCGTCTTCCGGCTCAATCAGTCCTCGCGTGAAGAAGTGTTTCCAGTAACGGTTCACGACCGCCTTGGCGAAGAACGGGTTCTCCGGATCGGCCATCCAGTCGGCCAGATAGAGCCGGGGATCCTGGTCGGGCAAAATCTCCCCGACATCGTCGCCGAGTGCCGCCGGACGAAGATCGACGCCTGTTTTGACGTTCTTTGCCGTGGCCAGTCCACGCTCGTGGAAGATAAGATCCTCGCCCCGGATGCCAGTCGGCTTGCGTCCGACCTGACTGAAGAACGCGGCCAGGCTGTAATAATCGTCCTGCTCCCAGCGTTCAAACGGATGATGGTGACACTGTGCACATTGCAACCTCACACCGAGGAAGAGCTGAGCCACGTCCTCCAGTTGCTCTTTCGGATCTTTGACCCGTTTGTACCAGGCGACGGGCGGGTTCTCGACAACCGTTCCGGTCGCGGCAAGAAGCTGTCTCACGAGTTGATCGTACGGAACATTCGCCAGCAGACTGTCGCGGATCCAGGCATGGAAGGCGAAGTTGGAGGTGATATCGCTGGCGTCATCGCGACGATTCTTCAGCAGGGTCGTCCATTTGTTTGCAAAGTAGTCGGCGTAGCCGGGGCTCTTGAGCAGTCGTTCGATCGCCTGATCCCGACGCGACTCGCTGGAGTCGGCGAGAAAAGCTGTGGTCTCTTCTTCTGACGGAAGGCGGCCGGCGATATCGAGGGTCACACGGCGAAGAAATGTCCCGTCATCGCACACTTCAGAAGTTGGGATACCGAGCTCACGCAGGTTGCCGAAGACAAGTTCGTCAACAAAGTTGCGAGCCGGAGGAAACTCGCCGGTCTCCGCTCCCAGCGGGATCGCAGCGGAATAGACGGCGGTCTTGCCCTGGAAGCGGACCATCACCGCTGCACGGCCGGGCAGCGTCTTCGCTCTGGCCAGGCCCCGTTCGTCGACGTGCAGCATGGCTTCCGAGTTCGATTCGAACAAAGCCAGCCGCGAGACATCTCGAGTGGACATGTCGCTGTAGTGGGCCACCGCTTTCAGTTGAACCGATTCTCCCGGCTGGACGATCCCCCGTTCGGGTTCAACGGTCAGATTGACAAGCTCGGCATCCTCCGCGTTTTGAAACGGCATGCCCTGTTCAATCCACTGAACGAGCTCCGCGTATTCCTGTGAAGAGGCCTCGAGTCGCACGCCGCCGCCGTGAGAAACCTGACCGCTGGCTTTCCGCAGCAGTAGACTATGTTCCGGGGCGGCGGGGAAGATGCGGCGTCCGTTGCCTTCGATGACCAGACTTTCGTAGTCCTCGTCGGGTTCGAAACCGAGCAGGGAAAGCTGAAATCCGTTGGGGCCGCCACCCGCTTTCGCGTGGCATGGCCCGGCATTGCAGCCTGCTTTGGTGAAGATCGGCACGACATCGTTGACGAAGCTGATCGAACGCGATTCGGACGAGTCTGCTGCAGTGGAGGTCGAGACGGCGAGCCCGAGGCTTAAAGCAATGAAGCCAGCACGCAAAACAGTTCGCATGGGAACCATCATGAGGTTGCCACCAAATCGGGAGGAGTCAACAGGCGAGACTTTGATCATCGTCGGTAATGATCGTGGGGGGCATCTATCGAGTGCTGCTGATATGTTAGTGTCCGATTAAGGGACCAGCAAGTAAATTTGAAGGTTTTCGGGCTCGAATGGAGAATCTATTTGCATCTGCCCTAACTTTCTTCCCGGGAATCCGGGGACAGCAAACATCGCGATTATCGGCAAACTCGGCCATCCCGCCGGCGACCTGAACAGGTTCGGAACGGGAAGCAGGAGATCAATCCGTTCGACGAAAAGAGACACGCGGGGTATGGTATCGGGCAATGCCTAACAGCTCTTTCCAAGGTGACCTCCTCATGCCCGGCTTTTCGCGTAGCTTCGCTTTTCTTCTTTGTCTGCTGTTCACCAGTTCGGTGTCGTTCGCCCGGCAGCCGAACATTCTGCTGATCTTCGCGGATGATATCGGGTACGAGGCCCTCAACTGCTATGGAGGCCTCGACTTCGAAACGCCGCGGCTCAATGCGATGGCGGAACAGGGCGTTCGGTTTGAACGAGCTTACACCAGCCCGGTCTGCACACCGTCCCGAGTCAGCCTGCACACGGGGCTCTATACGACGCGGCACCAGCACTACAACGTGCTGCCCGTGCATAAAGGGACGGATCGGCAGGTCAACTTCCAAAAGATGCCGACCTTCGCCCAACTGCTGCGGGACAACGGCTACTCCACCAGCGTGACCGGGAAATGGCAGCTGGCGACGCTGGAAGTCTGGCCGGGACACATTCGGGATGCCGGGTTCGATTCCTGGTGCATCTGGCAGATCTGGCTTAAAGGGAAGAAGACGCTGCGTCACTGGAGGCCGACCTTTAATGAGGACGGCAAGGTCCGCGATGACATCGCCGACCGGTTCGGACCGGATGTGCTTGTCGAGTACGTGATCGAACAGATGCGCGAGGCGCACGATGTCGGCAAGCCGTTCCTGATTGTCCACAACGAACTGCTGCCACACGATCCGATCATTGAAACTCCCGATGATCGGGCAGCGGGGCGACCGGCCAAACTCGGCTCGATGATCAACTACATGGACAAACTGGTTGGACAACTGCTCGATGAAGTCGAAGCGATGGGGATTCGCGACAACACTTACGTGATCTTCATGGGCGATAACGGAACGCACGAAGTCGACTTCAAGAACCCGAAGGCCGGCGAGAAGGGGCAGCGACCACACACTCGGCATACCCAAGCGGGCAACGTGAATGGAGGCAAGGCAACTCTGACCGACGCCGGTTCCCATGTGCCGCTCATCGTCTGGGGACCGAAGCAGGTCGCTGCCGGAACGGTGTGTCGCGATCTGGTAGATGTGACCGACCTGTTCCCCACGTTCTGCGAGCTGTCTCAGACCGTCATGCTGGAATCGGTTCCGATCGATGGTCGCAGCATCGTGAAGCAGATCCACGGGCAACCAGGCACTCCACGCGAGTGGGTGCATCATGGGCTCGCTGGAAAAGAGAATCTGTTCGATGGCTCGTGGCGGGCCTTTCGCAAGAACGGCCCGGTGATTGACGCCCGCTCGCTGCCCGAAGAAGAACGCCTGTCGAAAGAGGATCCCCAGGCGATCGAAGTCCGAAAGCGAATGGATCCGATCTTTGAAGCAATCACGGAGAAAGGGCCGCGTCCGCCGATTCCATTTGAATCGAGTAAATAGATGCACCTCTCGACCACCCGACTGTTACAATGATCAGTGACATGCGGGTTTGAGAGCGGAGAAACGGACGATGCGGAGGCAAAATCAGGGAGTTGGCAATTCGAACGCCGTTCCGGACAGCTCTGCCCGAGAAGAGGCGGCGTCGCTGATTCAACAATCGCCAACGGTTGTCTCTTCAATCTTGCTCGCCATTGATAACGCTCGAAAGCCAGCAACAGCAGCATCCCGCTGAGAGGCGGCATGCGCGGCTAACACGCACCGGGGTGAAAGTCCAGCCGTTCTTTCCGGCCTTACCGACTCGTGCGTGTCGACTGCTGAGGATCTGTCCCGAGCGATTCCAGATAGGCGATCAGATCGGCCAGGTCCTGCGGACTGAGCATGCGATGGACGTCTTCCGGCATGATGGACGTGTTCGACGGGATGATCTCCTCCACGGTCTCGTTCCGAACGCGGGTCGACTTCTCTTTGTCGATGCCGATATGCAGTTCCTCGGGGCCTTCTCCCAGAATAATGCCGCTGGCTGTTTTGCCGTCCTCGGTCAGCACGGTATAGGGAGCAAAGCCGCGCACAAAACTGGCGCCGGGGTAGAGGATTGCTTCCAGCAGATCGCGGCGGGACCGGCTCTTGCCAATCGTTGAAAGATCCGGTCCAACCTGACCGCCGTTTCCGCTCACGCGATGACATTTGTTACAGGCCGCCTTCGTCCCTTCGAAGATAGTGCGACCGTGATTCAGATCGCCATTCGGCAGCGTCTGCTCCACGGTCAACAGCCGATTGCGATCCTCATCGGAAAGTGGCTTGCCGAGAGAAGCAGCCGGGATTTCGAGCCAGTTCTGGTCATCGGGGTTCACCTGCGGTCGCCGCAACTGCTCCAGCGCAATCGCTGCGGCGGAACTGACGCCGGGACGTGGATCGATCAGCAGTTCGGAGAGTCGCTTCCGGTCGTTCGCGTTGATCAGTCCGAGAATCAGACCATGGCGAATGAGACGATCGTTCTCCGGGCGGGCGAGTGCCTCAACCAGAGTTGGCAGCAGTGTTGGATCCTGCAGGGCCCGGCGTCCAAGTACCAGCGCGGCGACTCGACGCTCAGCCGGTTGGCCATTCTGGAGTCGATCAATCAATTTCGGCTTCAAGGTTTGTACCTGACTCCAGGGAACATCGAGCAACGACCGGATCGCGGTCTGACGTACGGAGCTGTTGTCGTCGTTGAGAAAGGTCGGCAGTTGAGTCATCAGTTCCGACACCGCAGTCTTGCGGAGATGCCAGATCGTGGCCTTCTTGACTTCAGGCGACGCATCGTTGTGTGATGTTGCCACGGCTACTTCAGGCGGAGACGTCTTGCGAATGCGGTAGATCGCTCCCTGAATGTGCGACTTCGCCACCTGAGACTGCGGGCAGCCGATGCGGAACCAGCCGCCGGTATCGATTACGAGCAGTGAGCCATCCGGAGCTTCGAGCACATCGGTCGGACGAAAGTCCTTACTGCTGCTGATCGCGAAATCCTCAATTGTATCGACGGCGTAGCTGGACGCTTCCGGTTTAAGTGTGACGCGCGAGATTCGATTCGTGTTGAACTGCGTGACGAAGATCGAGCCGTCGAAGCCTGCTCCGAGTCGATCACCGCGAACGCGACAGAGTCCGGATACGGCGACATGGCCGAAGTTGTGGACTTCCTGCAGCAGATCACCTGTCCGAATGAACTCGCTGCCGAGTCCTTCCGCAAAATCCTCTCGCGGGTAGATGCCGCCATACTGCCAGTTGACCAGACAATCCCCTCGCGGCTTCGAATACATCAGATTCACAGTGCCGAGCATTTCCCCTTCCGGAGTGAAGACGACTTCGACCGGATTGTCCATTCCCCCCATGCAGTAAGTCTGCACGTCGGAGCCATCGGGGAGGCAGGAGAAGATCCGAGCCGCCTTGCCCTTGCTGATCAGATTGCCGGCGGCATCGGTGATCTCGTGACCGTGCCGACCTTCACACCAGTAGATGCGTCCCTCGGGGCCGAGAAACGGGCCGTGCACGTCGGCTGCGTTGCCGGTGTAGCCGAAGTCGCCAACCAGTTTGACTCGCTCATCGGCCACACCATCGTCATCGGTATCGGTCAGCTTCCAGATCGCACCGCTGGAGGCGACATAGAGCGACCCCTGATGCCACAGGCAGCCCTGCGGAAAAGTCATCCTGTCGGCGAAGGTGGTCGCCTTGTCGAAGACGCCGTCTCCATCGACATCTTCCAGCCGCTGAACGAAGTTCGGCAGCTTCTCTTCCAGTTCAGGCCGTCGAAGATTCTCGCCCGCATTCGCCGCCAGATAGAGTCGCCCCTGTTCATCGAAGTCTCCCATCAGCGGATGAGCGACCAGCGGAGGAGCAGCCGCGAGTTCGACGGTGTAACCATCTGGCACCTGAAGCGGAGCAGGGGTGAAAACGTCATCAGCTGCTTCGACGTCGACCTCTGACGTCTTCTTTGCTTTCGCTTCTTCGAAGAGTTTGGACATCATCAGATAGCTCTTCGAGCCACCCCCGTTCCAGAGATCCCATTTCGGGTTTGCGATCTCCTTGAAGTGATTGTGAAGCTGTTCGCGAAGTTCCACGACATCAACGGCATAAGCCGGATCGTCAATCAGGTTCTTCGTTTCGCCGGGATCTGCGGCAAGGTCGTAAAGCTCGTTCGGGCTTTCGTGGATTCGTTCAATGTATTTCCGCTCCGGCGTGCGGATCGCCCGGACGTTTTCGAACTCGTAATAAACGGTGTCATCCCAGGTCCCGTCCCATTCTCCTTTCAGCATTCGCGCATAGCCGCGGCCCGGGAGACCGTCCGGTTGCTTCAGATCGAGCAGCTGGCACATGGTCGGCAGGAAGTCGGTGTGGTCGACGACCTGTTCAACCCGCTGTCCGGCGGTGATCTTTCCCGGCAGCTTGTAAATCAGCGGAACGTGAATCGTCCAGTCGAACGCGGTGAGCGGGCGGGTGTGATCGCCCATGCCCCAGTAGCCACTGTGTCCGCCGGCCAGCCCCTGATCGGCCGTGAACACGATGAGGGTGTCTTCACTCAGGTTGAGCCGCTCGAGAGTTTGCAGGATGCGCCCGACACCGTCATCAATCCCGCTGATCTCGGCGGCATACTTCCGAATGGTTGGAAGATCGCCAATGCGGTCACCGTAGTTGAAGTTCCACGGCTCCGGATTGGTTCGCGGAAACGAAGGCAACTCGGCGTCGCCGTATGTTTCCAGATGGCGATTCCGAATCGGTTCATCAATCGCCCCGCCGAGCCCGTAAGGGCCGTTGTAGGTGAGCATCAGGAAGAAGGGGCGGTCTTTATTCTGCTCAATGAACTTGATGCCATGATCGGTCCAGAAGTCGGTCAGATACTGCGGCTCGACGCGGATCTTTTCGTTTTCAATGATCTGCTGATCGTAAAACCCCTGGCTGCCGCCATGGGGTTTGGTGACCCAGTACGAGCAGCCATCCTGAGGATGAAGGTTGTCACCCAGATGCCACTTGCCGGAAAGCCCGCAGGCATAGCCCGATTCATGCAGCAGTTGAGGGAGAGTATCGAATTCTTCGAGCGTGTAGTAAGCGTTGGGACCGATCTGAGCGTTATTGGCTCGCAGAAAACAGTGAACGCCGTGCTGGCAGGGCATGAGGCCGGTCAGCAACGTCGCTCGGGTTGGCGAGCAGACCGCATTATTGGCGTAGGCCCGTTCGAAGAGTGTTCCCTGCTGAGCGAGTGAGTCGATGTGGGGCGTTTTTACATCTGGGTTGCCGTAACAACCGAGCGACCAGGCGCCGTGGTTGTCTGTCATGATGAAAATGACATTGGGACGCTTGTCCGTCCGGTCGGCAGTCGCAGCCGTGGAGAATGCCATCAGACAGAGAAGAACCAGACTGCTGACTCTCAGTGCTCGCATTGTAGACCTTTCGCTGGCGATCAGAATCTCGTGTTCTTTCTCAGGAAGAGATAGCTCGGCGGAGGAAATTGTGAGTGATCTGCTGCACGCGGGGATCGGGGCCGTGCGGGCGGCTCCAGTGGGACCAGGGCAGAACATGTCCCGGCGGCGAACTCAGCCCCTGGGCCCAGAATATGGTTGCGGCATTGAACACATAGTTGCCCTTTGGTCCCGGATAGACGGTCGCGGTCCACTGTTGGGGGTTCACGCCGCCCTGCCAGGCCGTGCCCCCGGCAACCACTTCGAGACCGGGGATGTCGGCCGGATCGCCGTGATACTCCCAGCCGATCAGCCCGGGAATGCTGTCTCCCGCTTTCACGCCGGTTTCGTTGAAGATCCAGTGGTCGGGCTTCGTGATGATCCAGTCTCCACCCCCGTTGACCGGCTCTACGTTCCTTGCCCCCATCAGCAGCCCTTCGTCCGGTCCACGATGGGGAAACGGGCCATGATCGTTATGGCGATTCACCGCGTAATCGTTATCCGCCCCATAGGGACCTCCGCGGAAGATGATGCGATTCTCGACGCCACTGCTGCTTTCCCGATACGGCGTGACCCAGCAGAGCGAGTTTCCGGAAAGAAACATCAGATTCACACCGGCATCGCGCATCGTTTCCACACTGCGGAATTGCCGAAGATCCCAGTACTCATCGTGTCCGACACTGATGAAGCACTTCGTTTTCAAACCGCGGTCCGGCGTGAGCATGTCGGCGTTGGCACAGTACGTGACATCATATCCGTGCTGTTCAAGCCAGTAGGCGAGCGGAAACTCGAACGGCAGAAACTCCCCCGAGCCAACGGTCAGCGGATCATTTACCACACCATCGTACTGAGCTTCGCGGCCGTAGGGGCGATCGAAACTGACATCGGCCCACGGACCCTGGTTCCCCTTCGGGTGCGTATAGATAGAGTAGTTATTCGGCCAGCGATTGTAGGCCTGCCAGGTATTCTCGCTCGTTTGAAAGAGAATGTCGGCTGGGCGATTGTCGCGAACCACGAAGACGATATAGCTCTGCCAGTACGATTCGCTTCCTTCGGGGATGGTCGTCATTCGCCCAAGGTAAACGCCGCTCAGCCAATCCTCGGGAATCGTGAACGAGACGGTCGGCTCCCACTGGCATTCATGCAGATTCTTCTCGCCCGGCTGTGGCGTCGGCTGTGTTCTTGCTTCGACCGAGTCAAACTTCCGAACGAGACGGGCACCCCGTCCACCGTAGTAGCCCATGCGGAAGATCTCGAGGTTGAACGACCGGGCCGGGTTGGCGGAGACCATGACATCAAGCTTGTCTCCCGCCTGAACGCTTTGACGCGAGCAGTAACCTTCAATCCAGGGAGACCGGAAGCGGCCGCCATCGACACGGACGCGAGTCAACTGCCAGTCGAGTGCTCCCTCTTTGGCATTCTCCGCGGCAACGCGATTGGTATCTCGCGATTCCTCGGCGTGAGAAGGTCTACTGGAGTGGGCACCGATAGCGGCGGCAGCGAGAGTGCCTTTAAGAAAGTCACGTCGGGGAACGTGCGGCGAACGTTGATCACTCATGAAGGTGGGCTCCGTGGGGCGAGAGGAGGCGAGTGCGACACCGGAATCGTATTGTATCAACCGTGTCGCGTGCATGCGACAATTGAAGCGAGATCTGGCTGGGAAGTGATGAACGGTTGTGTTCATCGCCGCCTTTCGTATAACGGAGGCAGTTCTGTGTCGAATCCCTACCTCCTTTCAAAAGCGACACCACGATGACAACTGCTTCCAGATTCCTGCTCGCGCTCGCTCTCGGATCCTCACTCACAGTTTCGGCATCTGCGGATGAACCGAAAGCCAGGAAGACAACTGCTGCGGTCAGTCAAACGGCCATCGCTCCGACGAAAGCGAACGTGCGATACGGCGATCACCCACGACACGTCCTCGACTTCTGGCAGGCCGAATCGAAGACGCCGACGCCTGTTGCCTTTGTGATTCACGGCGGAGGCTGGCGGGGTGGCGATAAGGATCGCGTCGATCGCTTTGCTGATGTGCAGGACTTACTCAACGCTGGCATCTCAGTCGTGGCGATCAACTACCGCTATGTGCAGAACGGGGAAGAAGACGGCGTTGAACCTCCCGTGAAAGCCCCACTGTACGATGCCGCCCGCGCCCTGCAATTCGTGCGGAGCAAAGCGAAAGAATGGAACCTCGACAAGGAACGCATTGGAGCAGCAGGCGGCTCGGCTGGCGCTTGTTCAAGCCTCTGGCTCGCCTTCCACGATGATCTGGCAGATCCCGACAGTGATGACCCGGTTGCTCGTGAATCGAGCCGCTTGTGGTGTGCCGCCGTTATTGGTGCTCAGACGACGCTCGATCCGCGTCAGATGAAAGAGTGGACTCCCAACAGTCGGTACGGGGCCCATGCGTTCGGACTGAGCAACTTTGCGGAGTTCCTGAAGCAGCGTGATGAGATCGAGCCGTGGATCAACGAGTATTCTCCGTACGCTCTGGTCTCAAAGGACGATCCACCGGTGTATCTGATCTACCGCAGCGCCCCGGCGATTGGAGAGGACCAGAAGGACCCTACGCACACGTCGAACTTTGGCGTCAAGCTGCAGGAGCACTGCCACGAAAAGGGAACCGAGTGCGTTCTCGTCTACCCGGGATCCCCGGAGCAGTCGTATGAGTCACCGACCGCGTTTCTCATCGCCACGCTCAAGCGAACCGCGAGGTAGATCGTGGGAATGTCTCTGTTTACGACGATTCTCTGGACCTCGGCGGTCTACGCGATTCATCTCCTGGTCGCCGCCCGGGCGATTCTCCGGCCTCATCGGGAGCCGGCTTCCCGACTCGCCTGGATCATCGTGATTCTCGTCTTACCGATTGCAGGCATTGTCGCCTACATCCTGCTGGGGGAGACGAATATCGGCCGCAGACGTGTCGCTCGAATGAAGTCGGTCATCGAGCGACTGCCGCGTGTTGAGGATGTCTTTCAGGATGAACCCGAAATCCTCAACGTTTCGGAAGCCGAGCGATTTACCCATCTCTTCCGGGTCGGCAAAACCGTGAATGGATTCCCTCCGGTCGATGGCAACCGTGGGGAACTGATGGCCGATTCGAATACGGCCGTCGATCGCATCGTCGCCGACATCGATGCAGCGACTGAGAACGTCCATCTCCTCTTTTACATCTGGCTGACGGATAACAATGGCCTGAAAGTAGTCGAAGCCGTGAAGCGGGCTGCGGGCCGGGGTGTCTGTTGCCGCGTAATGGCGGATGATCTCGGCAGCCGCAAAATGATTTCTTCAAAGCACTGGCAGTCGATGAAAGATGCGGGAGCCCAATGTGCCGTCGCGCTGCCCTTGGGAAACCTGCTCCTGAGACCGATGCGGGGACGGATTGATCTGAGGAATCACCGGAAGATCATCGTGATTGATAACCGCATCACCTATTGCGGCAGTCAGAATTGTGCCGATCCAGAGTTCCGCGTGAAACCGAAGTTCGCCCCCTGGGTCGATGCAGTTATTCGCTTCGAAGGACCGATCGTCTGGCAGAATCAGCACCTGTTCGTCAGCGACTGGATGGCTCATGTGGATGAAGATCTTCAGCCGTTGCTGAAAACCCCAGTCTCTGCGCTGGAAGGAGGCTTTGCCGCTCAGGTTGTCGGCACGGGACCGACCGTGCGGTTCTCTGCGATGCCGGAAGTCTTCGAGAATCTGATGTACACGGCTCGCAAAGAGCTGTTCATCACCACGCCCTATTTTGTTCCCGACGATTCCATGTTGAGCGCGATCTGTGCCAGCGCCCGGCGTGGTGTCGAGACCACGATCATCTTCCCGGCTCGAAACGATTCTCTTTTTGTCGCCGCGGCCAGTCGGAGCTATTATGGCGATATGCTGGCCGCAGGCGTGAAGATTCGTGAGTACAAAGGCGGCCTGCTGCATACGAAGTCTTTGACGATCGACGGGGAGATGACCCTGATCGGCTCGGCGAACATGGATCGTCGCAGTTTCGAACTCAACTACGAGAACAACATCCTGTTCCATGATGCGGAGTTGACCGCCTCGGTTCGTGCGCGGCAGGAACTCTATCTTCAACAGTCGCGAACGGTCGATCGGGAGACCGTTGCCAACTGGCCGGTTTATCAGCGGTTCTTCAACAATGCCATCGCGATGCTCGGCCCGATCCTCTAAGGGCGTTGCGATGAGCTGACAAGGGTTCGACAAGATGAGTTTCGTGTGCCTCGATCGGAAACTCGTGCATTCGTTTCTGCTGTTCTTCTGCCTGCTGGCGTTCCTCATCGACTCCGTTGAAGCGGAGACGGTCCGCCTCGAGGTCACGCAGGACAACTCCATTGTCATGGTCGATGGCGAATGGAGCGAGAACCAGGGCCAGCAGGGGCGGATTCGCATCAAAGGGAATCAGCACATGGTGGCGATGGGATTCGACCTCGCTGCCGTTCGCGGACGCGAAGTTCAGTCCGCGACTCTGGTCTGTGCACAGGGCGAGCACACGATCGAGGGCGTCACGCTTTCCACCATCGCCACGCCCTGGAATGAGTACAACTCAACCGCCTTGATGGCCGGTGCGGAGGGCATTGTCGACTGGGGTTACCCGGGGGCGAGGTTTCCAGCGGTATGCGGCGGCAACAGCTTTACGCTCGTCACGAGCGTTGATTCCCAGATCGTCGACGGCAGCTATCACTGGACGGTACCCTCAGATATGGTTTACGCGATGGCGCTTGGCGTGGCTCATGGTCTTGCGATTCATGAGCACGCCGCCGACTATGGCCGTAACCCAATCATTTTCTCTCGCGAACAGGCGTCGAAAAAGCCCTACCTCTTGCTGGAACTGGGTGATGGGATCGAGCAGGAACCGGCTCCCCCCTCCGATCTACAGGTCTTGCCACTCGATGCCGGGAATGCGGAACTGTCGCTCGTTCCACCTCGGGGCGGTTTCGCCTATGAAGTAACCGTTGACGGACATCGACTCGGACGACACAACATTCCTTTCGTCGACCATGAAGCGGGTCTGCAGACGATCTTTCTGCGGGACCTTCCGGCCTCCGTTACTCCGGACGATGTGCACGAGATCCGAGTGGCGGCCATTAATCGCATGGGGCGATCCTCCGGTCCGGCCGAATTTCGTGGGATACTTTTCCGCTCAACGCCGGTGGAGACACCCGACGTCACTGTCCCCTCCAGCAGTTCCGAGAATAGGACCGCGATCAGCGTTGTTCCGATTCTCGAGAAGTTCGATCGTTCCGGGAACGCCGTCGGTGATCTTCCAGCCGGGTACCGCAATTCGAATGCGATTTTCGATGGGAAACGGGTCCAGCTTAAGGCGGCTGCCGGTGAAGTCGTTGGCTTCCAGCTTCTGCTGCGGGGCAACGGGCAGGCGGGGGTCGACGTGAAGCTCGACTCATTCCCTGCTCGAATCGATCTCTGGCAGGCGAACTACGTCCCGGCTGAGAACCGCCTGATTCCAGATCCGCTGCTGCCGCTTCCGAAGCAGATTTCATTGAACGAGAATCAGGATCAGTCGATCGTCGCCGATATCTTCGTCCCGTTCGACGCCCGAGCTGGGAAATACAGCGGAGCGATCACGATCTCCGATGGGCGAACGGTTCCGATTCAACTCGAGGTTCTTCCCTTCGCACTGCCGAAACGGGCCACGTTTCTTTGCGAGATGAACAGCTACGGTCTGCCCGATCATGTCGATGATTACTATGCGTTGCAGCAGGTTGCCTACGACCATCGGGTGCATGCCAACATTCTGCATTACTCGCACAACACTGCTGCTCCCGGCTCGCGGAAGAGCAATCTCGACATGCGACTGCGGTCCGGCCGCCGCATGAACAACAAGCGTTACGACGACATTGCACCGGGCTCGACGGAAGCCTACTGGGACGACTTTGCCGAAGCCTTTGGTCCATTCATCGATGGCTCGCACTTCAAGGACGGACACCGTGGTCCGATTCCCGCCCCGGGGTTCTATCTGACGTTCCACGAGAGCTGGCCGTTACACTGCCGGGCGTATTTCAACGGAGATTTGGATGCCTACGAAGCGTTCAGACAATCGCCCACGTACGCGCAGACCTACGTGAATATTCTTGAGGACTTCGTTGAACTGGCGAAGGAGAAGGGATGGCACGAGGCGGGGTTTCAGGTTTACTTCAATAGCAAAGGATCGCTGGAGCAGACTTCGAAGGCCCCCTGGATTCTCGATGAGCCGTCGAGCTTCTGGGATTATCGGGCTCTCCGATATTACGGCGAATTGACCGATCGGGGACGGGCAGCAGCGGATGATGTGAAGATCGATTACCGAATCGACATCTCGCGTCCTGAGTACTGCCGCGGTCAGCTGGAACGGGAGAATGATCTGTGGATCGTTTCTTCGTCAGCTTTTCAGAACTACCGCCGACTCGTCACCGACCGCATGAGAACCGAAGGTCTGCAGGCATGGGTTTACGGCACGTCGAATCACGTCCACCAGAGTAACCGCAATATTCAGGCCTGGGCTCTCGATTCATGGCAGCACGGCGCGACCGGGATTGTTCCCTGGCAGACCGTCGACAAATCGGGGCAGGCGTTAAAGAAAGCCGATCAACTCGGGTTGTTCATCTTCGATAAAACGCCTGACGGCAAGACCGTGATCCGACATTCACTCCGCCTGAAAGCCTACCGGGAAGCCGAGCAGTTAATCGAGTACCTGAATCTGCTGGAGCAACGCCGGGGCTGGAGTCGAAGTCAGATGCGTGACTTCATTGCCGCTTACGTGAATCTGGAAGGCGAGGTTCAAAAAATCAGTGAAGAAGACGCCGGCACCGCCGGGTACGGGCGACTCTCTTCACGTGGACTCGATTCCCTCCGCGAGGCAGCGATTAAGCTGTTGTGCGAAGGCAACTAACCTCCGCAACTCACTAGGCGAGAATATCCTGCACGACTTTGGCCGGGCGGTTGGCCGTGATGATTTGTTCGCGTCCGCTGGCGACGTACATCAGATCTTCGTAGTTCAGCCCGAACTGATTCATGATGGTCGCCTGGTAGTCGTTGGGCGTCACCACGTTCTCGACCGCTTTATGTCCGACTTCATCGGTCTTTCCGTAGGCCATGCCGCCTTTGATGCCGCCGCCAGCGAGCCAGATGCTGAAGCCCTGTCCGTTATGATCGCGGCCCGCTTTCTCGGGAGAGCCCTGTTCCTGCGTCACCGGCAGTCGGCCGATCTCTCCACCCCAGTGGACAATCGTGGAATCGAGCAGGCCGCGCTGCTTCAGGTCTTTCACGAGTGCAGCGGCGGGCTGATCGGTCTTCTGGCAAATCGCTGGCAGCCCGGTCTTGATGCTCGAATGGTTATCCCACGGCTGGTTGTTGTGGAACAGCTGCACGAACCGCACGCCCCGTTCGACGAGCCGTCGGGCGATCAGGCATCGCGTTCCATACTCGCGGCTCTTCGGGTTATCGAGCCCATACAGTTTCTGAGTTGCTTCCGTTTCCTGAGAGATATCGAGGGCTTCGGTCGCCGCCGTCTGCATGCGGGCTGCCAGTTCATAGCTGGCGATGCGGGCTTCGAGTTCGGCTTCGCCGGGATGCTGTTCGAGATGCCGCTGATTGAGGGTCTGTAACAGGTCGAGATTTTGCTCCTGAAACTTCCCTTGCAGATGGGCGGGAGCCTGCAGGTTCAGAATCCGCGGCTCCTTGGGGCGCAGGACCGTTCCCTGAAACAGAGCCGGCATGAATCCGTTGGACCAGTTGGTGACGCCATCGACCGGAAGCCCGCCGGGATCGGTGAGGACCATGTAGGCCGGAAGATTCTGTGTCTCCGAGCCGAGCGCGTAAACCAGCCACGAACCCAGTGTGGGCCGGCCGAGAACACCGGGGATGCCGCCGTGGAAATAGCGAATGGAAACCTCATGCCCGTTCGCACCGGTGTGCATACTGCGGATCAGGCAGATGTCATCGACAATCTCAGCTGTGTGCGGCAACAGTTCGGAAAGCTCGGTGCCGCACTCCCCATGGGCTTTGAAGGACCAGGGCGATCCCATGAGCTTTTTGCTCGCCTCGTTGACGAAACTGAACTTGATATCGCCAGTGTATTCGACGCCATCGAGCCGCGAGAGTTCCGGCTTGGGATCGGTCAGATCCATATGTGAGGGCCCACCGTGCTGAAACAGCGAGATCATCGCCTGAGCCTTTGGCTCAAAATGCGATTCACGCGGCATCAGATCATTGTGCGGCTTATGGTCAACACTCTTCGGCTTCGCCTGAGCCCGCTCCTGTTTGAGCAGCCAGGCCAGAGCGAAGGAGCCGAATCCCATTGACTGATGGGCCAGAAAATCACGGCGGGAGTAAGCATTCATGGTCTTAATCTTTGTAGAAAGCAGTGCTTTGTATTCACGACGCTCTGGAGTTAGTCGACGTAAAGGAACTCGTTGGAGTTGAGCAGCGTCTGGCAGAAGTTGATCAGCACCTGTTGACTCGGTGTCTTTCCTTCGGCGACTCCACTCCGGTTGCGATGCAGTTCTTCGAGCTGTTGAGCGACGAAGGTCAGGGCCAGCTGCCGCTCTTCCGCCGATGGTTCCCGAAGATACGCCAGTTCCCAGGCAGTCAGAATCTGAGCCGGAAGATTTTCGTAGCTGTCGGCCTCCACCGGTCCGTGAAAGTTCCGCTCGGAGTCGAAGACGGTCTCTCCGTCAGCATGTTTCAATGTCGCGGTCACGGTCCAATGGAATGAGTCGGAATTCTCGTCTTTCTGACAATCGGTGATGAAATCGATCGTCTCGCCAGGCTGCACACTGGTCGAGGGGACGTTGGTCGACACATTGCCGTGTTTGATCCGCCATTCGCCGAGCAGTCCCGACTTCGACGAAACAACGAGACCACGGACCCCATCGCCGCTCTCGCTCCCGTGTGAAAGTGACCCCGTGATGGACAGTTGACCGTCGTCGTGAATTCGCAGGCGGCGAATCGCGGCAAACTTCGGATTGCCCGGATGCCCGCCGGTATTGGTGAGGAACACCCAGCCGATGGTCGGATCGGGGCGTTTTTCGCCTCCCTGCCAGAGGCTGCCGGTCCAATGGGGCAGGGGAGTAAACGTGGCCGTCTTCCCGCTGGCCTCATCAAACTGACCGTACCCGAACGCCCACGGTTCCTCGGCTGGTTCTGGAAGCGGGGGAAGTGATCGGGCGATCTCCGGCGCGATCGGCTCGGCCAATTCCGTAACGCGTTCGGCGAGCAGCTCGGCCTGCGCCAGGGTGAACTCGCCGTTCATGAGCATCAATGATTGTGTCGCGACGGTGGAAACCGGGCGTCGTTCGCAGTTGATGTCCATCACCGGGGCATCGAACATCTGCAGCATGGCAACCGGCTGTGTGCGGCGAACTTCGATGTACAGGCTGCGGCGTTTCTGCGGGCCATCGACAATGATCTGGCCCGTCTCATCTTCCTTGATCTCAGCCGGCGGTCCGAACGGCGTTCGATCGAGAGAGCCGGAAACGGTCAGCATTCGGTCCCGCAACACCTCGGCTTCGAGTCTCTGCAGTGACTTCCGCCAGTAGAAGCGGTTCTCCGGATCGATCTGGCTCATCTGCGAATCGGGATAGCTTGTCTGACGCCAGGCCGTGGAGTTGAGAATAAGCCGATGTAATTGCTTCAGACTCCAACCGTTGTTCATGAATTCAACGGCCAGCCAGTCCAGCAGTTTCGGATGCGTGGGCGAATCGCCAAGCTTACCAAAATCTCCCGGCGTCGAAACAAGCCCGGTGCCGAAATGGTGCATCCACATACGGTTGACCAGAACACGTGGCGTGAGCGGATTCTCAGGATTCGTCAGCCACTTCGCATAGGCGAGTCGTCGTCCGGTTGTTGGAATCGATTCATCGTTGACGGGAAATTGAAGACTTCCGGCATCAGGCAGGGCAATCGTTAACGCAGCGGGCTCAACAGGCTGCTTCGGTTGCTGATGATCGCCGCGGTGAAACAATTTCGCCAGCGGGGCGTGCCCCGGTGGCTCCCGCAGAACGCGAATGAATTCTTCCTTCGGTTTCTTCGCACGAATCTCCGCGATCTTCTTGTCATAGGTCTTCAGGTCTTCGGCAGCATCGGGCAGATACTGATAGAGCACGCCCGGCGTAATCTTCACGCTCGGGTTCTTATCGAGAAGTTGTTTCTGCTCGGGCGTCCGTTCTTTCTCCGGAGTTTCGTAGGCCGTTCGCAGTTGCCCTCGCAATGGCTCTTCGTATTTCTCGAGCTCTTTCTGAAGAGCCTTCTCCATGTATTCCTTCTGTTTCGCCGTTCGCTCCTCCGCCAGTTTCTTCGCTTCCTCCTCCACCTCGGCTGCTTTCTCACGATCAGCCGCAGTGTAAAGGGAAAGTCGACGCTGAGGGGGCGTCTGCCACTTCTGCCAGTCCAGAGCTGGCTCGAAGACGGCTCGCATGGCGTAATAGTCGATCTGCGAGATCGGATCGTAGCGATGGTCATGACACTGCGCACACGCAACACTCATTCCGAGCAGGGACGAGCTGACGATCTTGATTGTGTCGGAAACCACCTTATTTCGGGCTTCGGCTGAGTTGTCGCCCGAACCGGTTCCGTCAGCAGCCATCCGTAGAAAACCGGTCGCGGTGAGAAGTTCAATCTGCTGCTCTGTCAGGTCTCCCTGAATCGGCCCGGCCAGTTCGTCGCCGGCCAGCTGTTCGGTGATGAACTGATCGAACGGCTTGTCGGCATTTAACGAGCGGATGATGTAGTCGCGGTACTTCCAGGCCCAGGGGCGTTCTTCGTCCTTAACCGTATTCCCCTCCGAGTCGGCATACCCGGCAACGTCCAGCCAGTGACGTGCCCAGCGTTCGCCATAGTGGGGCGAATCGAGCACGGCGTCGACGAGTTGTTCGTACCAGTTCTCATCGGTTAGCGTCATCCAGCGTTCGAACTCCTCCTGCGTGGGCGGCAGCCCGGTGAGATCGAAATAGACTCGCTTAATAAGCGTGCCGCGATCGGCATCGGGGGAGAACTGCAGGCCTTCGGGCATCGCGGCTCGCAGCAGGGCATCGATCGGCGTGCGGATGCGTTCGGCTTCCGGGAACTCCGGGACTTCGGGGCGTTCAATCGGCTGGAATGCCCAGTAGCTTCGTTCTTCGAGCGTGATCGGGATACCGGGGCCGAGCGTTTCCGGTTCCGGACGAAGTGTCTTTGCTCCCTGGGCAATCCACTGTTCCAGGATCTGCACCTGTTCTTCTGGAACATGGGCTTCGCCGGGAGGCATTTCTCCGTTCTTGACGCGATCCAACAGATAACTGGCTTCAGGAGAGCCAGGTTCAATAGCCGGACCGGAATCGCCGCCTTTCGTGAGAAAGCGGACGAGCCTGAGGTCGAGCGAACCGTCGAGCTCTTCGGTTGCACCATGACAATCGAAGCAGAACTCCCGGAAGATTGGCTGAATGTCGCGTTCGAATCGCAAATCGGACGGATGGCCTTCCGCAGCAGAACTGGTCGCGGACAGACTCGGAATTGTCGAAGCCAATAGAACTACGGTTGTCGCCAGGCGAGCAATCATTGCGATCTCTTTGTTCGTGTCTCAGCTTCGGGGCGAAGCGGGACACGAGTCAGGCAGGAGTGTGGGGAGAGAGTTCAACAGTCGTTGATGTATTATGGCGCGGGACAACGGGGCCACTCAATGGCAGTTCGGAAGAATCGGGAGCCTGAACGCAAATCAGCTGTCCACCTCCTCAAGTTCCGCCAGCATCTCCAGCAGAGTCGCGATGAGGATCTCGGACGCATCTTCCTGAACGACATTGGTGCCGAGCCAGGTCTCGTAACCGCCAAGACGATGTTGATCCGGAGTCGGCAGATACCCATGACGGCCATTGGCCAGGCCGATCACCATCGTCTGCGGAAGCGGACTTCGATCTTTCAGTTCCAGGCCGATTTCGACGAACGTTTCGAAAGGAATCCCGCACACTGCCAGTTCGCCAATTCGAATCGCCTGCACCTGCACGGTCAACGAGTCTTCTCCCCGCTCGGCGGCACGGACAGTTTGTCGCGCATAGTTCTGGGCGAGCCGAGGCAGCTTCTCGATCTCAGCTTTGTCTTTGATGGCGAGAACCTCGCGAGCGCGGGCGACATCCTCTTCACTCGGACGACGATACTTGAGAACGACATCCCGTTGCAGCATCCCAATCGGTGCATCGGTCCGGAAGTCGTCGATCTTCTGGTACGCGAACCAGGATGCATCCGCTGCCTTCTGAGCGACAATGCGGATCTGTTCGAACGGCTCGCGAGGGGGACGTGTCACGGTAAATGGGATGTTGTTAATATCGCCGGAGGTGCCGTTCGACATCATCGCAACGAAGCTGTCGCCGGCGTTGAGTCGCGAAGGCATGACGCGGGAAAACTCACCGAAATAGTCGGCAGAAAGCTGTCCCCCCGGGCTGCCTCCAACGTAGTGCAGCGAGTAGTTGGCGAACAACGCCAGCGGTTTCCGTTTAGCATCGCGGACAGCAATGATACTGATATCCGGATCAGTCGGACCGGCCGGGCGATCGAGCACATCAGGACTGCGACCGGGATTCATTTTGACCATATCCATCTTGCCGAACGGATTGGGAGGCATCTTCCCGGGCTTCAGGAACCACCGGCGATTAAAGACTTCTTCCGGAAGCGGATGAGCCGCTGCTCCCACCGAACACGGCTGTAGACCGGCATGGGCATCGATGATCGACTGCGCCACCCCTTCGACAAGCTGCTTGCGAAACGCGACTTCCGGGGCAGGCCCTTCTTTCACGTTCGACGGAGGACCGGTGTGTGTATGCGTCGAGCAGACAAGCATATTCTGCTGTGGGATCCCGGTCTTCTCAGCCGCGATCGTCTTGGCTTCATCGAGCACTTCGGGCGAGGCTCCGAGACTGTCGAGCACGACCATCGCCAGAGTCGTGTTGCCATCGGAGAAGACGAGTGCTCTCGCAAAGAACGGGTCGTGAGCCTTCTCAGCGTATTTGGCGTTGAAGCCTCCCGGCATGCGGATGGGATACTGCTGCGGCGTGATATCCACCGCAGCGGCTCCCGCTTTGAGCACGACCGGTTTCGTTTCGGCTCCCTCGAACGTGCTCGCCACCGAGCAGGAAACCAGTACGACGAACAGCGTCAGCAAACGCATCACGGCGACCTCTTCGCTAGAGATTTCATCCCACTCACCGACAGATTACTCATCAGTCTGTGTCGATATGAGTAAGTAAGTGGCGCACAGAAATCAACTCAGCGCAAGAAAGTCGCCGTGCAGAAATTCAGGCTATTGCTGGATGGGCAGGGTCAGCTCCATTGGTTTCGAGTCCCGGATGAGATTGACGCGGACACGATCCCCGGCCTTCTTCGAAGTCGCGACATACGTGAGCAGATCCTGCTCCGTGGCCAGATTTCTTTGACCATCGTAGGCGACGATAATATCTCCTTCGCGGAAGCCGGCTCGTTTCGCGGCTGCGTGCGGACCGTACTGTCCGACCCGACGGACTCGCAGGGCCATACTACTGCGGTTGAGTCCACTTCCGCGACGTTCTTCCTCGGGAACTGTCTCCAGAACCATGCCTCCGGCAGCAATCCGTCGCAGCCCCCAGGTCGTTACCCGCCAGGAAAGATCGCCGGCCTGCCGCCAGTCCTTCGCGACAGATAGTGTCAGGCTTTTCTGCGCCCCGTTTCGGTTCACGGTGACCGGAACCGAGCCCCCTTTCGGATCGATGTTGTGCAGCACCCACTGGATATCGGCGATCGACAGAATCGGCTGCCCATTGAACGTTTCGATGACGTCTCCATCCTGCAAACCCGCCCTCGCAGCCGCGGAACCGGAGAGCACTTCGCGAACGGTCGACTTCTTGTCGGGATTCATCACAAGGCCGACAACTTTCGGATGCGGATACGGCCAGAGGACCTTATCGGGAATCGGCTTGCCCGACCCCCAGTAGAATTCCCGCTGGGCATCGCCGATCTGATGGCAGTGAATGCAGCTCTTGACCACGTCGCCGGAATAGTTGAGTCGGTCGGTATACTTGTCTTTCAGTGAGGGATACTTTTCCGGCGACGAGACCTCCATCGGCTGGCCTGTCTTTCCTGCCAGCGACTGCTTCACCTCGCGATACCGGGAATGCAGATCGAGAGCGCCCTGCAGCGCTTCCGCCAGACCTTCGAGCGAGACATCGCCCACCCAGTCGGTGCGATGCGACCGCGTGCCAAAGCGACCGTAGATAGTTTTGTCGGCATTCAGGAAGAAGACAGCGAACGACTGGTCGGTATCGTACTGGAAGAGATTCAGATCGAGCCCGTTGGTCGAGACCTGCCGGGCGCAAACAAACTGTTCCAGAAGCGGACGAATCACCGGATCGGTATCGACGAGATCGTCGTCCAGCTTCACGCACTCGTGGCACGGCAAGCACCGAAGCACGACGACGATCGGTTTGCCTGTCCGTTTCGCCTCAGCGAAAGCAGCTGGCAGATCGTTGTAGATCCAGAACCCTTCCGCCTCAACTTTGGCCTTGTCACTCCGTACGATTTCTTCGCGGGTTTGAGCCAGGGCGGGAGATGACAGCGCGCACAGCAACGCGGAGAGTAGAATCGGCCTGAGCACGGCAAGAGTCCTTTGAACGGGACAGTGAGGGGAGTGACAGAACGTCGACAATTTACCCGACAATCCGTCGCTCTGCCAAGAATCCGGGGCCTGATTTGAAGTGGAATCGGACTGCACTGGCTTCGAGGCGGTCAAACGACTAAAGTGAACGCATCAATGAACGGCGTTGTATCCCAGCCTTCCCACGCCTCCAGTTCCCGCCCGAAAACTGCATGTTCAGACCCATTGCTTTCCTGATTTTGTGTATTCTCGTTCCAGTGGGGAATCTGCCCGCTGAGCCGGTCGATTTTGTTCGCGATGTCCGCCCGATCTTCGAGACACATTGCTACGACTGCCACAGCGGAGAAGAAGCCGAGTCCGGCCTCCGGCTTGATGTGAAGTCGGCCGCCTTCAAAGGGGGCGACAATCACGGGCCTGATATCGTCGCCGGGAAGCCCGATGAAAGCCCGCTGATTCACTTCGTCCGCACCGATGACGAAGATGAGTTGATGCCGCCGGGGGAACGACTCCCGGAAGAACAGATTGCGATCCTGACGCGATGGGTTTCCGAGGGAGCGGTGTGGCCGGATGGTGTCGATACCGTTCAGCTGGCCGACCGGATGGATCACTGGAGCTTCAAACCGGTCCAGACGGAATTCGACGGCGAAGCAACCGTCGACGACTTCATCGATCGCCGGCTGAAAAAGGCCGGACTTGAACGGGCAGCCCCAGCCACTCCCGTGGAGTGGCTTCGCCGCGTCACATTTGATCTGACCGGATTGCCTCCGACCCCGGAAGAAGTGGCCGCATTCAGAAAGCAGCCGGACTACGCAGCCGCCGTCGATCGACTGCTGGCCTCGCCCCGTTATGGGGAACGCTGGGCTCAGCACTGGCTCGATGTGGTACGTTATGCCGATACGCACGGCTTCGAGGTGAACACCGAACGTCCCAACGCCTGGCCCTATCGCGACTATGTGATTCAGGCGTTCAATGAAGACGTGCCCTATGATCGCTTCATCCGCGAGCAGATCGTAGGCGACGCCCTGGGGAAAGATGCTGCCACCGGGTTTCTCGTCACCGCATCGGTTCTGCTGCCGGGACAGATCGGCAAGGATGAACCCTCAAAACGGCTCGCCCGGCAGGACTCGCTCGACGAGATCGTCAATAACATCGGTCAGACGTTTCTGGGGCTCAGCGTCGGCTGTGCCCGCTGCCACGATCATAAGTTCGATCCAATCTCCGCCCGCGACTACTACGCCATGCAGTCATTCGTTGCTGGAGTGGAGTATGGCGATCGCCCGCTGAATACGCCAGAAGCTCAACAGGAACGCCGTGAGCTCGCGAAGCTCAAAGCCCGACTGAAAGAGGTGGAAGCGGAACTCGCCGCGTTCACTCCCTTTGTTGGCAACGGAGCGGAACGTCCGATGGTCAATGCCCGGACGAATGTCGAACGCATACGTCCAACCTCAGCAAAGCGGCTCCGCTTCACGGTGCTGGCGACCAATCGTCTTGAACCCTGTATCGACGAACTCGAAGTGTTCGACCTCGAAGGGGCGAATGTCGCTCTGGCTTCTGCGGGCACCGAGGTGACTGCGTCCGGCGAGATTCAGGTGGCGAACCGTCACGATCTGACCTACCTCAACGATGGCACGTATGGAAATTCCAGCAGCTGGATGTCGAACGAGAAGGGGGGCGGTTGGGTCCTTCTGGAGTTCCCTGTCGATGTGGTTGTCGATCGCGTTGTCTGGGGCCGGGATCGCCTCGGAAAATACGACGATCGGCTGGCGATCGACTATCGGATCGAGATCGATCCTGGCGATGGAACCTGGGTGCCGATCGCTGATGCGAGCGATCGACGGAAGTTCGACGATGCGGCGAAGACACCGCCCTTTTCTACGGACGGTCTGCCGGTGGAAGAACAGATTGCCGCGAAAGCGCTTCTTGAAGAAGAGCAGCAGCTGAAGAAGCGGATCACCTCTTCAGAAGGCGCGCAGATGGTATTTGCCGGCAAGTTCCGCGAGCCCGATACGATTTACCTGCTCAATCGCGGTGATCCCGAACAGCCCGGCGAAGTTGTCCCGGCTGCGGTCCTCAGTTCCTTCGATTCCCTGGAACTTCCCGTCGATGCCGCCGAGCAGAAGCGAAGGGCTACGCTCGCCGACTGGATTGCCCGACCCGACAATCCATTGACAGCTCGGGTAATGGTTAATCGCATCTGGCAGGGGCACTTTGGTATCGGGCTGGTCGAAACCTCCAGCGACTTCGGACGCAGCGGAGCCTTGCCGACTCATCCGGAACTGCTCGACTGGCTGGCGACGAAGTTTGTGGAGAACGACTGGAGCATCAAGCAGATGCATCGGCTGATCGTACTCAGCGAGACGTATCGCCAGGCGTCTGCCGTTGACAACCCCACTGCTGTGGAACAGGACGCTGATGTCCGCCTGCTCTGGCGGTTCCCCTCCCGACGGCTTGAAGGTGAAGCCATTCGGGACTCCATGCTGGCCATCAGCGGAGAACTGAATCTCAAGATGTACGGCCGGGGCTACAACCTGTTCGACAAGCGGGGCGGCCTGACTGGGTTCGAGCCGATCGAAACGTTCCAGAAATACGGGCTCCGGCGGATGATCTATGCTCATAAAGTTCGCCGGGAACGCGAGGCAGTCTTCGGAGCTTTCGACTGTCCTGATGGCGGTCAGAGTGCGGCTCGACGTCGGGAGAGCACGACTCCCATTCAGGCGTTGAATCTCTTCAACAGTAAATTCACACTCGACCGGGCCGCTGCAATGTCCACTCGCGTGCAGCAGGATGTCGGCGACGACGTTCGGAAGCAGATCGTCCGCTGTTACGAACTGGCGTTTTCCCGTGAGCCGGAGCCTGTCGAACTGAATGACGCGGAAGCCGTCGTCCACGAGTATGGCCTTCCGGTGTTGTGCCGAGTCCTTTTCAATTGCAACGAGTTTCTGGTGATGCCATGACATCTGATGCAGAACATCTTTCGACAGCCGGCCGTCATCTGCTCGATCGGCGAGGCTTTCTCTCGAACAGCGCGACCGCACTTGGATCGATCGCGCTGACTCAGCTGCTCGGAGCCGATCAACTCCTCGGTTCCACGGCTAAGACTCCGCAGATCGATCCCGCTCGACCTTACGCTCCACGCCAGCCTCATTTTCCCGCCCGGGCGAAGAATGTGGTCGTCATCTTCTGCGCGGGAGCCGTGAGCCAGCTCGAAACCTGGGATTACAAGCCGGAACTGATCAAATGGGATAACAAACCGCTCCCCGGAGGGCCGGCCGTTACCTTTCAGGGACCGGCTGGTAATCTGGCTCGCCCGCAGTACGAGTTTCGTCAGCGCGGTGAGACCGGAAAGTGGGTCAGCGATATGATCCCGCATCTGGCCGAGCTGACCGATGACTTTGCGTTCGTCCATTCGCTCACGAGCACCTCGAACACGCACGGCCCGGCGGAGAACTTTCTTTCCACCGGTTTCGTCCTCGATGGCTTCCCGAGCCTTGGTTCGTGGGTCACGTATGCATTGGGCAGCGAAAGTCAGGAACTTCCTGCCTACATCGCGATCCCCGATCCACGTGGCGTTCCGCAGAACGGCTCCAACAACTGGGGAGCCGGCTTTCTGCCTGCGGCCTTCCAGGGCACCACGATGACGGCCAGCGATCCGGTGCGGCATCTGGCCGCTCCCGGAGTGTCCTCCAAAGCTGACAAGGCGGCGCGGTCGCTGCTTCAACGGATGAACGAACGCCATCTCGAGCGGCACCCCGGCGACGGCAAGCTCGCAGCCCGAATCGCCAGCTACGAACTCGCCGCCCGCATGCAGTTGAGCGTCCCCGAAATCAGCGATCTGAGCACCGAGCCGGAACATATCCTTAAGCTCTACGGTGCCGACGACGTCGAGAACAAGAATAAGGCCGGGTTCGCTCGAAACTGCATACTGGCCCGTCGGCTCATTGAACGGGGCGTCCGTTTCGTTCAGCTCTTCAATGGGGCCTACGCCAGTGGAGGCAAGCTGAACTGGGACGGTCATAATGCACTGAAAGAACAATACGACGTTCATGCCGAAGTGCTCGACCAACCCGCTGCCGCGCTGATTCGCGACCTGAAGCAGCGGGGGCTGCTGGAAGATACGCTCGTCGTCTGGTGCACCGAATTTGGCCGGATGCCGTTCTTTCAAAAGGGGGCCAAAGGACGTGATCACAACCCGGATGGATTCACCTGCTGGATGACCGGTGCGGGAGTGAAGCCCGGCGTCAGTCACGGCACCACCGACGAGTTCGGCCAGAAGGCGATCGAAAACGTTCATCCTCTCTATCACTTCAACGCCAGCATTCTCCATCTGCTCGGACTGGACTATGAGGCTCTGAGTTTCGAACATAACGGGATTCAACGCCGACTGACCAACGTCGAAGGAAAACTGATCCCGGAGATTCTCGCCTGATGCGCCTCAATGCGACCGCCCTGTTTATTGGACTGCTGACACTACTATCTCTTGCAAGCTCACTCCCGGCCGCCGAACCACTTTCGGTTTCCGGCGTGTATCCCCATCTCAGAATGTGGAACAACGAAGGCGAGTGCGGCACCGGAGCCGTCGTGCTCTGGCAGGGGGATCTGTGGGCGATTACGTACGCGCCCCACATGCCGGGCGGTTCCTCAGACAAGCTCTATCAGATCACGCCAGACCTGAAGCAAATCATCTTCGAAGACAGCGTCGGCGGCACGCCCGCCAATCGGATGATTCACCCGGAGTCCAGCCAGCTCCTCATCGGTCCGTATCTGATTGACGCCGAGAAGTCGATCCGCGTCATCCCTCCCGGAAAGATGTTCGGTCGGTTGACCGGCAACGCCCGTCACCTCACCGATCCGGCTGGCAAAGTCTACTACGCCACGATGGAGGAAGGGCTTTACGAGGTCGATGTCGAGACGCTTGATGTCCGCTGTCTCATTCGGGACGGAAACTCGGGGGCACCAGAAAAAGGCATCAAGAGCCAGTTGCCGGGATATCACGGAAAGGGACTGTTCTCGGGGCAGGGGCGTGTTGTCTACGCAAACAATGGCGATCGCGATCCTCGCGTGAAGGTCGATCCGACCGTCCCTTCCGGGGCGCTCGGGCAATGGTTCGGCGAGGGCGACTGGCAACTCGTCCGCCGCAATCAGTTCACGGAAGTAACCGGTCCCGGCGGGATCCGGGGAAACGAGAATCCTGAGACGGATCCGATCTGGTCGATGGGCTGGGATCAGAAGTCCCTGCTGCTTGCTTTGCTTGAAGACGGTCAATGGCACTTCTACCGACTCCCCAAAGGAAGCCACAGTTACGACGGAGCTCATGGCTGGAACACGGAATGGCCACGCATTCGCGAGATTGGCGAGACTGACTTGCTCGCCACGATGCATGGCACCTTCTGGCGGTTCCCGGCGAACTTCTCCGTCAAGAACTCCTCTGGAATCGCCCCCCGTTCGAACTACCTCAAAGTGATTGGCGACTTCTGCCGCTGGGACGAGCGGATCGTCTTCGGCTGCGACGACTCGGCCAAGGCGGAGTTCCTCAACACGCGTCCGTTCAAAGCCGCTCACGGGGCTCCACTGCAGTCGAATTCGAATCTCTGGTTCGTCGCTCCAGATCAGCTGGATGACTTCGGCCCGGCTATTGGACGTGGCTCGGTCTGGCTTCGCGAAGACGTCGACGCCGGGGCGATCAGCGATCCCTATCTATTCTCCGGCTACGACTTCCGACAGTTGCATCTGACGCATGAGTCGCCGCAAACGATTCAACTGACGATCGAAGTTGATCGCGAGGGAAACAATGACTGGGAATTGCTGCGAAGTATCGAGATTCCTTCCGGCGAAGCGGTCTCTCACGTTTTCTCGAAAGGAGATTCTGCGGCGTGGGTTCGTCTTAAAACGGACCAGTCGGCGACTCAGATCTCGGCTCATTTCCGGTACCGCAATCGTGATGACCGAAGTCCGGAAAACGATGCCATGTTCGCTGGCCTGGCAACACTTGAAGACGCCCCGGAAACGACGGGGCTGATGCAGAGTCTTTCCTATAACAAGCTCGGCTTGGCGATTCCCGCTGAAGAGAGTGATTCGGTCGGTTACTACGAGATCGACTCGCAGCTTCAACTACAGCGTGTCGAAGATCCAGCCGCCGCTTCACGATTGATCTCCGCTGTCCGTCAGCCCGAGCAGACCGTGACCGTCGACGAGGCGTCTGTTTTGCTGATCGAAGATGGCCGACGCTATCGCCTGCCAAAGAATGATCGGTATCAGCCGTGGCAGCCGCCGGTCGACCGACAGTCTGATGGCCTGGCCTTGAAGGATGTTCTCAATCAGAGCCTCGCCCTCGCTTCCGAGGTAACCGTCAGTTCAACACACGGAGACTACGCCGCCAAATTCGCCGTCGATGGCAAAATCGGCGATGACGAGGCCCGCTGGATCTCGACGAGCGGGGAGAAGGGCTGGATCGAGATCGACCTCGGACAGCCGCAGACATTTGAAAGTCTCTGGATTGTTTCCGGCTGGATGCAGGACCCGCAATACATTGCCAGGAACTTCGATATCCAGGTCCGCAACGGCAAGCAATGGAAGACCGTAAAACAGGGGACGGTTCGCGGGAATCATCAGATCGAACGGGAAATTGTGTTCGACGAAGCTGTTACCGCTCAGGAGATTCGGATTGTCTCTACCGATTCCGGCTACTTCCGGATCTATGAGATTGCGCTGTTCAAGGATTCGCCGGAAGTTCGCCGCGCTGACGATCTTGATTTTGGGCCGCCGCGGGTTTGTCGCGAAGTGGCGACGGAGCGAGACCTGCTGAATGTTCACGGCACGTTCTATGAACTCCCCGCTCGTAACGCTCAGGGACTGGCCAAGGTTCGGCCCGTCGCCACGCACAACCTTTCCGTTCACGACTTCTGTTCTCACAACGGACTGTTGTTCTTTACCGGGCTCGATCGCTCGACAGAATCAGAACACATCTTCCGCAGTGCCGATGGTAAAGCCGCAGTCTGGGCCGGTGTGATCGATGACCTGTGGAAACTCGGCAAGCCTCGCGGCACCGGGGGACCGTGGAAGAACACAGCAGTTCAGGCCGATGAGGCATCCGATCCGTACCTGATGACCGGATACGACCAGAAGTCGGTTAAGATTCAATCGGCTGCCGATTGTCGCATTCGTCTGGAAGTCGATGTCGATGGAACCGGACTCTGGATTCCATATCAGACATTCGACCTCAAGGCGGGCGACTCACTTCAGCACGAGTTCCCGGAAGGCTTCAGTGCCTACTGGGTGCGGGCAATCGCCGATGCCGACACCACGGCTACTTTGATGTTCCGTTACGAATAGTTTCGAAACAGGTGATGCATGATCGACACCTCGATGCTTCGTCGTCGCCAGTGGCTGCAGCTTGCGACAGCAAGTTTCATAGGAGCAGGTGCGGCCACATCCCGGGCGGTCGATATCCCGGGGCAGGAGCCGCTGCTCGATTTGCATCAGCGACTGCCAGAACCGGTTCCGATCGCAGCGGTGGACCAGTTGCAGATTGGCAATGCCATCTGGATTCGAGTCACATCTGAATCGGGGCAAATTGGATTCTGCCCCGGAAACGATCGCCTGAAGGTCACCGTCGAGATGGCCCGAAAACTGGTGATTCCGTTCTTCATCGGTAAAGACGCTCGCGACATCGAACGCCTCGTGGACAATGTTTACACCTCCCAGGATAAGCGAGGGAGCGTTTACAAGTACGCCGGCATGCCGTTCTGGAACATTGTCGGTCACATTGAAGTCGCGATCTTCGACCTGCTGGCGAGGATCGCCGGAACCGGGGTCAATCAGCTGCTGGGGCAACCGCTGCGGCAGAGAATCCCGGTCTACATCTCGCAATTTGGACGGGAGACATCCGCCGAAGAGGAAGTCGCGCGTGCCGCGGCGGATCTGGAAAAGACGGGCGCGAAAGCGACCAAGCTGAAGATCGGTCTGCGGATGGCGAACTCCGCGGGACAGTCGCGGCGGGATCGAAAGATGATCGAACTGGCCCGCAAGACATTTGACGACGATGTCACCATCTACGTCGACTCGAACAGCTCCTATACCGTCGACGAGGCGATCGCGATGGGACGTTTCCTGAATGATCACGGCGTGGCACTGTTTGAAGAGCCGGTTCCCTGGCAGGACTACCGGGGAACGCGCGAAGTCACCGAAGCTCTGAGCGACTTACCGATTCAGGTGGCTGGCGGCGAACAGGACAGCAGTCTCTGGCAATGGCGGGAGATGGTTGACCGGAGGACCGTCGATATTGTCCAGCCCGATCTCTTCTACAACGGCGGCTTTGTTCGCTCACTCCGTGTGGCCCGCATGGCGAAATCCGCCGGCATGCTGATGACACCGCACAGCCCGAAAGCAGGAACAGACGCGGCGGCTCATCTGCATCTCTGCTCGGTCATTCCTAACCTCGGTCCTTTTCAGGAATACCGGGCTCATGGCCAGGTCGACGGTGGAGTCGTCGATGTGCCCGACGGACCGGGTCTCGGAATTGACGCCGTCAGTGTCGACTTCAGGAACGCCACGGTGCTCTGATTAACCGCTGAACGGCCAGAAGATCGGAATGAGAATCACGGCTGTGACCCAGAGCAGGAAATTGAGCGGCGTCCCGATCTTGACGAAGTCTCCGAAGCGATACCCACCGGGCCCGTAGACCATCATGTTGGTCTGGTAGCCGATCGGGGTCATGAAACTGGCCGAGGCGGAGAGAACAAGTGCCATCAGAAAGGGCCGCGGGTCGACGTCGTACAGCCGTGCGGTTTCGAGGCAAAAGGGAAAGATCAGCACAGCCGCGGCATTGTTGGTGATGACCTCCGTCATGAGCGATCCGATGAGATAGATCACCGCGAGAGCCGCGACTGGGCCCCACGTCTGCGTCGATTCCACGAGCAGCTGAGCAACAGCCGTCGCCGCGCCGGAATTTTCCAGAGCAGCCCCGACGCCGAACGCAGCCGCAATCGTGACCAGCACCTGCCATTCGATGCTGCGACGGGCATCGCCCGAGGAAATGCAGCCACAGGCGACCATCAAGAATGCAATCGCGGTGGCGGCGACGGCGGTATCGACCATGCCGCTCGTCATCAATGTGATCAGCACTGCGAAAAGGATGACCGCGATCCATGCACGTTCCCGTCGAATCGGCCGCCAGTCTTCGACATCCGAGATGAGATAGAACGCGGGATCGTGGCGATAGGCCCGTGAGAAGTGGGGGCGGACCTGCATCAGCAGTGTATCGCCGGGACGCAGTTCGATATCTCCGATCTTCTTCTCGACACGCTTTCCCCCGCGATGCACGGCAACAACCGCTGCTCCGTAGGTCGCCCGGAAATCGGCGTCCCGGATCGTTTTTCCCACCAGTGGAGAGCTTTCGGAAATGACCGCTTCGCACATCCGCCGATGCTTCTCCAGAGCAGTGAAGGGAGTGGCCTCCTCTTCCGCGGCAGGGATCAGGCCGGGGATCTTCTCCAGCTCGATGATACTGCTGACGATGCCGGTGAAGACGAGCCGGTCGCTGGCGAGAATAACATCGTCCGGCCCGACGGGAGCAATCACAGATCCGCTGCGTTCGATCTCGATTAGGAAGAGCCCCGGAAGTTGTCGGAGTCCGGCCTGTTCGACCGTCTGGCCGACGAGCCGCGAGGTCGGCTGGACGAACATCTCCGTCATGTATTCTTTACGGGAATCGCCCAGCTGTTCCAGCAGTTCCTTTCGTTCCGGCAGCATCTTCCGTCCGACGAGCAGCAGATAGGCGACGCCAATAATCGCGTAGGGCAGGCCGATCTTTCCAATCTCAAAGAGACTCATCCCACGAATGCCACTGTCGACCATCAGGCCGTTAACGACGAGGTTCGTGGAGGTACCGATTAACGTGCAGGTGCCCCCGAGAATTGCCAGATAAGAGAGTGGAATCAGCAGTTTGGACGGCGAGACCTTATTACGCCGAGACCATTCAATGACGACCGGTACAAACATCGCCACGATCGGCGTGTTGTTGAGGAAGGCAGACATCGGAAGGATGACGCCCGAGAGTCGCAGCAGGACTGCTTTCTCAGAACGAGCCCGGCCCAGCACATGATGCCCGATGAAATCAAGGACGCCCGTTTCACGAAGTGCAGCCACGACCACGAACAGGACGGCAACGGTCAGCATCCCGGCATTCGAGAAGCCCGCGAACGCTTCTTTGGGAGTGATGACGCCGAGCAGGGCGAACAGCGATGTTGCTCCCATGAAGAGCAGATCCGGCGGTCCGATATTCTTGACCAGAGCGACGAACAGGGCGAAGACCACCCCCAGGGTCATCCAGGCTTCCATGCTCATCGTGGGAACTCTTCGACTGTCAGAGGGCGGCCGTCAGATCTGGCTTCGTACCGCCGGGGGTATCGGGGATCAACGAGCATTCTTCCTGGCCCATTCCGGCGTGCCGAACCAGTCGTGCATCTCCTTTTCGAAGGGAGCAACCACTTCGGGAGGCTCGGGGATGTGTCCGCGATCTCCGGTTTCGATCATCCAGGTATCCAGCGCTGCCCTCATTCGCTGCAGCACGGCCTGGTGGACGGGATCGTTCGAGTCGGCCAGGTTATGAATCTCGTGAGGATCGCTGAGATTATCGAAGAGCATCTCTTTCGGGAAGGGCTGCATGGCCTCAAATGCGGGCCCCGATAACTTACCTTTCCGCAACAGTTCCCTCATCAGCGGCTGAACGAGGAAGCATTTCTCTTTGTACCGATTCAGCGTCCCGAGACTCGCTCCCGGCGTGAAATTGCGGATGTAGTGGTATCGCTCATCATGAACAGAACGCATCCGGATCACGGTTTCGTCGATTCGGTCGCGGGCGGCGAAGGCATAAGTTCGTGCCGGATCGGCTTGCTCGCCCAGAAAAACGCGGCTCTGCATGCCAAGGGGGCGTTCAAGTCCAGCCAGCGATAACGTCGTGGCCGTCAGGTCGAGCAGGCTGACCACTCGATCGCTGACAGTGCCGGGCTGCTCATCGGCAGTCAGCAATTGGAAGTTTTCGGCATCTCGAACAATCATCGGAACCCGCAGCCCCTGATCGAACGGCCAGTGAATTCCTCGGGCGGTCAGACGACCGTTGTCGGCGAAGAAGATGACGATCGTGTCGTCTTCCATTCCGTCCTGTTTCAGCCGATCGAGAATCTGACCGACGCGGACATCGGCTCCGCTGATCGAATTCAGATAGCGGGCCCACTCCTGACGCACAACCAGGTGATCCGGATAGAAGGGCGGGGGAGTCACGTTCTCTTCCGTGGCGACCTGGGGATGCCATTCCTCGCCGACCCAGGGAACGCGTTTCTTCTCGGCTGACTTGCGATCGTAAATGTCGTACTCGGCTTCCGGCAGATTGATCTGGGCAAAGAACGGCTGCTTTCCTTTCAGGTCATCCCACTGCTTGCCGTCGTAGATCTCACCTTCATTGGTGAAGTTCAGGTCGAGCTTGCCGGTGCCGACTTCCGTTTTGCCCAGATGCGTGATGTTCGCGGTGTAGTAGCCTGCGTCCTTGAGCCGATGCGTCAGCGGGCGAATTCCCGGCGGCAGCTGGAAGTCGTCGTCCCGATGCGACCGCATGTTGTGCGTATCGGTCGTCGTCTGATACATGCCGAGCATGAAACAGGACCGGCTCGGAGCACAAACGGGCGAGGTTGCAAAGGCGTTCGTAAACCGAATGCCCTCGGCGGCCAGTCGATCGAGATTCGGCGTGGCCACGTTAGCCTGCCCGTAGCAGCCAAGATCGGTCGAGAAGTTCTCGCCGACAATCCAGAGAATGTTTGGGCGTTCGTTAGCAGCCGCGAACGACGTAGAGAACGTGAGCAGGAAGAGCAGAGCCAGCAGGAATCGGGCAGCAGTCATGCAGATTGTTTCCGGTCACGAGAGCCAGTGAACTGGGAACGGTCAACTGCAGTGAGATCGCAGTCGATGCCGCCTTCAGTCTATCCGATGACTCCAGTGATCGAAATGTAACGGCAACTCACAGCCAGCGGGCTTGCGGGAGTGAACGAGCCTCGACGTTGCTCTACTTCCGGAAGATCAGGAAGTAGTTCTCTTCGAGAAACTCGGCTCCTTCGTGTACTTTGTGAAAGCCAGCTGCAAGTATTTCTGCTTCGAACACATCCTGTCCGGCTCGCACATGATTGAGCGTCCATTCGGAACTCACGCCCTCAATTCGTCGGAAGTCGATGACAATCAGTTTTCCATCCGGCTTCAAAGCCCGGCGCAGTGATGCCATGGTCTTCTGCGGAAATTCGAAGTGGTGATAGGTATCGCAGATGAACGCAACATCAACCGAATCTGGTGGCAGCTCCGTCGAATCGGCGGTGCAGTGCACCGTCTCGATATTCTTCAGGCCTGCTTCGCGTGAGGTGAGCAGGATATGATCGAGGAAGTTCTTTGCGATATCGACCGCGAAAACGTGTCCCTCGGGGCCAACTTTCTCAGCGAACAGACGCGTGAACAGCCCAGTCCCGGCTCCAATGTCGGCGACCGTCTGCCCCGGCTTGATCTCACATGCGGCGACGATCCTGTCGCGATGCAGATAGACCTCGCGACTTTCGACTTCGAAGCGTTCGACGAAGTCTTCGACATTGGGATTCTGAAACGAGTCGTTGATTCCCGGCTTGACGCTTTTCTCCTGAGCAGCAATTGATCCTGCCAGCAAAGCGATCAGAAAGGCAGCCAGAATGGGGGGAGCTAAGATCGTTCTCACAGGTTCCTCGCGTGATCGAAAATAAAAATGCTGCCAGTCAGGAGGACAGGCACTCGTGTATGCCGGCGTCTACACGATCTCGAATCCATGCCAGTTCAGCAACTCTGCATTCGATATTCTTTTTAAACGGAAGCTAGCCGCAGCAGGTCGGCGGGTTCGATTTCGTTTCGCCAGAAGCCGTCGAGCAGGTGGATGCAGTCGAGACACGATTCCAGGGCATCTTCGCAAGAAGCAACCCCATGCCGCAGGTGTCCGTGACGCCGGCAAAGACCAGCCCGGCTCCCACGAAGCCGGCAAGTCCAATCCAGTAAGGATGAACCAGCGCGCCGAGAATCGCTCCGATCAGGACCAGTAGCCCCGCCGCAATCCGGACTTGCCGTTCGAGTGAGATGATCTTCTTGCCACGGACAACAGGCAGCCCGGCCGCATCCCAGGCCAGTGTTCCGCCTTCGACATTGAAAACTTGTGGAACTCCTGCCGCGGCCAGCCGGTCAGCCGCCTGCTTACCGCGACTCCCGGAGCGACAGATGACATAGAGCGGCTGCCCGTTGTGCTCCGCAGCGACTTCGGCCGCATCGAGTTGATCGAGCGGAATGTTTCGGGCGAGCTGCGCATGGACTTCCTGAAACTCGACGGGGGTTCGCACATCGAGCAGGGAAATCGGTCCCGACTGAGATTTCAGATACAACTCCTGCGGTGTCACCGTGTAGACATTCATCAGCACTTCCTTCTCAAAAGGGAACCGTATGTTCGAGATGTCGGAAATAAACGATAGTTTTGGGTAAAATTTTTTACGATCTCTGCGGGGGATCAAAGCGTTCTTCGATGCAGCCCATGATCTTTTCCAAATGAGGTTCTGCAACCTTGTAGAAAACCTTCCGGCCTTCTTTATCACTGGTCAGGAACCCGCATCGCTGCATCAGCCGAAGATGTTCAGACGCCATCGCCGTGGGAAGTTCACAACTTTCTGCCAACTCGCTGACCGTGAACTGACCGGCGAGCAGCATTTGAATCATGCGCAAACGGTGAGGGTGAGCAAGCACGCGAAGGCACTCCGCAGCTTCCCCCAACGCGTCCAGGCTTGTGAACTTGGGATCATTTCGAGTCATCGACCAGTCTCATTATTCTCATCTCAACATATCGTAATGTTGCGATCAGTCAATAAGTCTTTTCCGCGAAATCGTCAGATTCTTTGTGATGTTCCCTCGCCTATGTATTTGACCAGTGCCTGATCGAGAAAACGCAATTGACTGTCAGCGCATGGAAAAGCGGAGGTTCGTGAATAACCTCCGCCTGCGGTCATGCTCGAAGTGCATCGCGGTGCGGCAACTAATAACCGCCCTGTCCCAATTGGCCGGACGAAGTGGTGGCTGCCCCACCGGCCTCACGGCGATGATACTCATCCAGGATCGCGGCTGTGGCACTCGCTCCACAACGGCTTGCTCCGAGATCACGGACTCGAATCAGTCCATCGAGGTCCCGAACGCCGCCGGCGGCTTTGACTTCGACGTTCGAGGAGCAGGCTTCCCGCATCAGTTTCAGGTCATGCTCGGTCGCTCCCTGATAGCTGTACTTGCCATCGCTCTGCTTCACGAAGCCATATCCGGTCGACGTCTTCACCCAGTCGGCTCCGGCTGATTCACAGATCTGACAGAGCTTCCGTTTGAAGTCGTCGCTGCTCAGTCCTGCTCCTCCGGCGGTGAGGTAATCGTTCTCGAAAATCACTTTGACCTTCGCCCCATGCTGATGCGCTTCGTCGCAGACCGCACGGACATCCTGTTCAACGTAGTCCCATTCCGCGCTCAACGCCTTACCAATGTTGATGACCATATCGATCTCGACGGCTCCGTCTTTGCAGGCGAGTTCGGTCTCATACCGCTTCGATTCGGTTGTTGAGTTTCCGTGGGGAAATCCAATCACGGCTCCCACGAGCACATCGGAGCCTTTCAGCAGTTCCACGGCCCGCTTTACGGCATACGGCTTGATGCATACCGAAGCGACGTTGTACTTCACAGCCAGCCTGCAACCCTCTTCGAGTTCCTGATCGGTCATCGTCGGATGGAGCAAAGAATGGTCGATCATCTTGGCCAGTTCGAGATACGAGTATTTCATGAGTGCATTCCTGATGAAGAAGACGAAGTGGAATGAAGAGCATCGCCCGCGAGTGCGATCGCCCCCAGCAGCCCGGCTCGATCGCCCAGGCGGGAGAGTTCAACGCGGACGTTATCAGTGGGAAACATGCCAACGCGAGTCACGATCTGATCTCGAACGGTGTCGAGCAGAAGATCGCCGAGAGCGGCCACGCCGCCGCCGAGGACAATCAGATCGGGATGAAGAACTGTGACGACATTCGCGGCTGCGATCCCGATCCAGGTCGCTGCTCGTTGGATTGCGTTCTTAATTGCGGAATCGTGAGCGGCTGCGAGTTTCATTTCTCGAGGAGTGACGCGATTCGCATCCCCATTGACTGCCTCGTAGAGATGCGGGGCCAACCCCATCTGCATCAACCGAACCCCTTCGGCTGAGATCGCGGTTCCGCTGGCGAGTGTTTCCAGGCAGCCACGGTTGCCGCACCCGCAGAGCGGGCCGTCTGGCAGAATTGTTTGATGACCAAGCTCGCCTGCCGATCCGAGCGGACCGAGGAGCAGTTCTCCTTTCACTGCGACACCACCGCCAATCCCGGTTCCAATCGAGAAGAAGGCCATCGTCAACCCGGATGCACTCGTACCATGTCCGAACCGAAGCTCAGCCAGAGTCGCGGTACGGGCATCGTTGAGAACTCTAACAGGGCAGGAGAAACGCTTCCCCAAGATTCCAGAAACGTCGACATCTCGCCAGTTGCCGGTCAGGTTGGGCAGGAAACGCGTACGACCGGTTTCAATATCCACTAACCCCGGAGCTCCGAAGCCGATGGCCGAGATCGACGCCGAGTGCTGTGACGCCAGCTCACCGAGCTGATCTCCGATTCGCGACAGCACCGCGTTCGGCCCCTGATGAGCGTCCGTCGAGATCGCCTGCTCGCTGACTACGCTGCCGTTGGCATCGGCGAGCGCCAGCTTCACCGTGGTTCCGCCGAGATCGACGCCCGCGAGGAACCGGGTCATGCCTGCGTTCCCTGGGCCGTCACAAAGTTCCGCAGGAACGTGTGCGACTGAACCAGCGATGCTTTTCGAGCCGCCAGCGAATGTTCAAACGACCGGTCTTCGACCTCCACGCAAACCGGTCCGCGATACCCCGTATCCCCAAGCACCGAAAAGAACTTGCCCCAGTTGACTTCCCCCAGCCCAGGCAACTTCGGCGTGTGATACTGGAGAGGAGTCGCCAGAATCCCAACGTCGTTAAGCAGATGACGGTCGACGCGCACATCCTTGGCATGCACGTGAAAAATCCGATCGGCGAAGTCACGCAACGGGGCGAGATAGTCCATCTGCATCCAGACCAGATGCGAGGGATCAAAGTTCAGGCCGAACGATGGACTTGGAAGATCGGCAAACATCCGCCGCCAGATGGCCGGGCTGATCGCCAGGTTCTTGCCGCCGGGCCATTCGTCATTCGAGAAGAGCATGGGACAGTTCTCGATCCCGATACGAACCTGATGCGACTCCGCATGTTCAATCAGCGGCCCCCAGGTATCCAGAAACCGAGGCCAGTTGTCGTCGACCGACTTCGTCCAGTCCCGGCCGATGAATGAGTTCACCTGCGGAATGCCAAGAATAGCGGCTGCCTCGATCAGTTTTCGCAAATGGGCGACGGCAGTCCTGGCCTCCTCGGCATCCGGCGCGAGCGGATTCGGATAGTAGCCGAGACCGCTGAGGGAGACGCCATACCGATTCAGTAGCTCGTGAATCTGCTTCGCGTCCTTCTCGTCGAACGAAGTGACATCAATATGCGTGACGCCGGCGTAACGACGAGTCGCTCCGCCTCGCGGCCAGCACATCACTTCGACACAGTCGTAACCAATCCTGCTCGCCGTGGAGAGGACGTCTTCGAACGACAGATCGGGCAGAATCGCGGTGACAAATCCGAGTTGCATTAGTGATCCACTCCTGTTGTTATCCAGCGTTGTTCACGATGACTTTGGAGAGGGGCTTCGCACAGCAGAATCTCCCGATGTCCGTCGGCGAAGGTTGGAAACGGAGCAGGGGCCTTATAGTCGCCCGCTGCGATGTAGCCGTAGAAGGCTCTGCACAACTGCTTGAACGTGTCGGGAAAGCCTTCGTTGTGTCCGCCGGGGTAGTTGCTGACACCGCTGGCCGACGCGTGCAGCAGAGCCGGATCCCGAATCAGCCGCTCGTTCGGCTTGTTGCGATGCCCGATGCTAATCTCATTGGGACTTTCACTGTTCCAGGAGAGACTGGCCTTTGATCCGGCCAGTTCGAACTGCAGGCAGTTCTTTCGCCCGGCGGTCGTTTGCGAAACCCACAGGCAGCCGTTGGCCCCGTTATCGAAACGCAGGAGGATGCTGCCGCAATCCTCGGTTGAGATCTCGACCGGCTTCGTTTCCGCAGGAGCCTTGCCGCCGGAGAATGTCGTCGCCCCTCCCACGGGCTGCTGCCGAGTCGGATGAACTGTTCGCAGATCCGCGAAAACTTCGACGACTTTCCGCCCGGTGATGAACTGCAGCAGATCGAGCCAGTGCGTGCCGATGTCGGCCACCGCTCGAAGCTCGCCGCCATCCTCGGCAATGACGCGCCAGTTGAAGTCGGTCTCGTACAGCAGCCAGTCCTGCACGTAAGACCCCGTCACGTGGAGTACTTCGCCGACGGAACCATCCGCGACCCGGGCCGCAGCTTCATGGCAGAGAGCGTAGAACCGAATGTTATACGCCACACCAGCAACGCATCCCGACTTCGCGGCCAGTTCGACCAGCTCCGCCGACTGCTGCGAGTTCATTGCGAGCGGCTTCTCGCAGAGCACATGTTTGCCGGCCTTCAGTACGGCAACTGCCTGTTCGTAGTGCAGACGATTCGGAGTTGCGAGGTGAACCGAATCGACGCTGTCATCATTCAGAATCTCGTCCAGCGACGCATAGCCGCGTGGCAACCCGAGTTGCTCCGCGGCGAGATTCGACTTCTCGGGACTCGATCCCAGAATGCCGGTGACTTCAACACCAGCCCGACGAAGAGCTTCGATGTGCACTGGCCCGATGAATCCTGTTCCCGCGACGGCGGCTCGTAACTTACGTGTCATGCTGTGCTTTCAATGTTGTCGAAGATGGCCCCGCGCGGGTGTTGCGGAGCGGACCGGACCGAGCCGGCTGTGAAACTCATACTGATCACCGCGATATAACGTCCGCTCCCACCAGAGAGGCCGAGCGTCTCTGGTATAACCGACCGCAGTGACCTCGAAGGCCGGAGAACGGGAACTGACTTCCAGCAGAGACGCTTCTCCGCGACTAAGCAGTACCGCTCGAATCACCTCATCGGCTCCCGCGATCTCAATACCGTGGGGACCGGTCAATGCCTGATAGAGCGATCCAGCCGCGTGGGTGCGCCTCAGCTTCGGGCAGAAACTGTGGACCAGGTATCGATGTTCCAGAATAACGGGCAACCCATCAGCCAGCCGCAAGCGTTCGAGTTCCCAGATGCGATCATCAGGATTGAGTTCGAGGGTCTCGCGGATCTCATCGTCGAGTTTCTCGGCTTCAAGCTCCCGGAACTCACGCAGAGTGGAACTCGGCTTCTTGCCGGCGGCTTTCGCTTTCTCAGTGAAGCTGACCAGTGAGCGGAGATCGTAGTCGATGAGATCACGACGGACGAACGTGCCGATGCCGCGACGAAATTCAAGCAGACCTTCGGAAACGAGACTGGCGAGTGCCTTGTTGGCCGTTGCCCGACTGACCTGGAACTTCTCGCTGATTTCACGTTCGGTCAGAAAGCGATCCCCGGACTGATACTCGGCGGCCAGAGCCGATCGCAATCGATCGTTCAGCTGCTGATAAACCGGATTCCGCTGAATGCTCGTGTCCATAGCGGAGATGGTACAGTGGCTAAGCCACATCGTCAAATCCGATACATCGCACGAGCAACTTCCGGATGACCCATTTGACGAGGGAATAAAATCGGATTGATGCGCATTTCTGTTTTCAGAGAAATCGCAGACTTTCTGCCGAACCTTTTCCAGGTGTCCGACGTCTGTAGTGCAGATGCTGGAAGATACAGTCGCCAGTACGACAACAAACTCTCTTCGAGAAACAGAACGAACTTCGATGAATCCCGAGAAGCCCAACATGCTACTTGAACGCCTCCGCCCTGAACCCGGCGGTCCAACCATCTATTGGCGTTTGTGACATACGCGTCGACTGGAGATTTCCTGTCAGCCCGGTGTCGCACGCACCGGGCTTTTTTTGCGCCCTGAGTTCGGCGCTTCAGGACATCACGGCCCGTTCGACTTCTGGTGAGGTCACCAGCCTTTCAAGCTGGTCAGGTTGGGTTCGAATCCCACACGGGTCATTCATAACCAGTCAACACGTTACAGGCTTAGAAGCGTGACAACTTTCATCCGCAATTCGTATCAACGTTTCATCGCCCTCTTTATCCATGCGGTCCGTCCGACTCCGATCGAACGGGGACAGCCTCCTGCGGAGAGGCAATCCGCAAAGAGTTCAACCGCATTCGAACGCGAGCTGCTCGGAGTTTACAGCTCCATCAAGTGAAAACAGCTGACGGGATGTAGGGGAGCGGCTACCCCACGTGCCCTGGGAGCACGCGATCGTCGGTTCGAGTCCGACCATCCCGACTTAACCAAGTCGATGTCTAACTTGGGATTGAGGTGTTACCGGCGGCATGTCCGGCTCTTAACCGGAACGGTGACGGTTCGAATCCGTCCGATCCCACTCAAGAGGCCCGGGCCTCCCACTCGCGCCCATGATGTAGCGGTAGCCTGCTGCCTTGCCATGGCGGAAGTGCGGGTTCGACTCCCGCTGGGCGCTTTGAAGAGTTGATGCGGTGGTGCTCGTGCTGGTACGGGCGGGCGGCTCTGAACCGTTCTGACGCAGGTTCGATTCCTGCCGCCGCAACTGATGGCCGTCAACAACAGTGGACACGAAACGGCTTTGTAGGCAATTGGTAGACCACGTTGTCTCAGACACAGCGATGCTGTGGGTTCGAATCCCACCAAAGCCACTGGACGCCGAGACGAAAGGATGTTTCGGCACTTGCTAGAAACGGAACAGGGAGAAAGTCATGGATACCAGTGTGATCGAACGACAGTTCACCCGCATCGGTGCACGGGCTCGCTTTCGCGAGGCCCGCCGCCAGGATGGAGTGTCCATCGACATCGGCCACGATCGCGAAGGAGAGATCTTCGAGATCGGACTGGGAGCCAATCCTCCGGAAGAACTGCTCGTGCTCGACTCGCAGCCGCGACTGCGGCATCTACTGTTGATGTCCCGGCAGGATGACGGAAAGCACAAGTTCCTCTGCGGTCACGACGAACGACACTGGTTCGTGGCAGCCGTGCCGGAACGAGCCTCGGCTTCAACGGTCAAGACGGCCTTCACCGCCTTGCGACCGGGAGCCGTCACGGCCGCGATGCACCGCAAGCGAGTGAAGCGGAAGAAGCAGAACCGCCGACGCAACGAAGCATTTCTCCGCCAGGGAGAATGGTTCTTTGTCCCGACGGAAGGCCGCCAGTTTCCACAACTGTTGATTCTGCAGAACGAGCCGCTGCGACGTGGATCTGGAAAGCCCCACCTGTGCGAAGAACTCGTGCGGATTGGTGGAGAACTCGTTTACGTCAGCAACCAGCATCCACAGGGATTGACTGAGAACCAGTATCGAAAACTCATCATCCGAGAACCAAAGCTGCGCAACCTGCAGTGGGTGACACAGCGGCGAAATCCGGGTGTCTTCGTCCGCGGGAAAGTCCGCCACGCCGATCACAAAACGATCGAACTGGAGGGATGGCATCAGGTGATGATGAACACGGAAACTCAGGCCCTGGCCATGCGGCACGTTGCGTTTATTGATTAGGAGCAGGGGACGACAGTCGATCAGACTGTGTCTCTGAGACTCCCCGGGACCGGAGCCACTCAGCCACCTGCAGTGGCTCCCACTCCCAGAGTGAATCGGGAAACAGAATGAGTCGTTCCTCAGAACATTCAGGACTGAGATCGAGCCAACTGGGTAAACCGCCCGGGGGATAGCTGGAACGAAAGTCATGCGGCATCCAGGGGGAAGACGTCGCGTCGTCCTTCAAGATGAGGGCCAGTCCGGGCTGGTTGAAGAGGGGATCGGTCACAACGATTTGGAACGACGAGAGATCCTCAAGCGGGACAGCCTGTAGCGTCGTTTGCCAGTTGTGATGATCTTCCCAGAACAAAACCTCGCCATCGGAGCGGAGGCCAGCGAACTCGCGCGAACGGCGAAACAGGGAGAGAAACAGGAGTCCGTTACAGAGCGAGGTAAACACCAGGCCAAAGATCATCAGCCCCGAGAGCTGTTGTTCCTGCACCCAGAGCCCAAACACGAGCGCCCAGGGAATGAGGAAACCCAACCCGTCGACCAGGCGGGATGCACGAGTTTTCGTGAATACAACTCGCCCGCAGTCATCGACTGGAAACTCGTGGTGGGTCAACGTTGGACTCGGATCGAGCTTCTGGAAGCGGTGCAGAGTGAATCCAACAAGAATGAATGGCCAGAACATTGCCGTCGTAGAGATGAGACAAATTCGAGCGGGCCATCGTTGCCACCTGGGCAGCCGTGCTCCCGGTCGAGGATTGGCGACCACGAACATCATCAGTGTCAGCGTTAATCCGACCAGATAGTAGCCCAGTAACCAGAGTGGAGACATCGTCGTGAGGTCCTGTGAAGGCATCCCGGCGGAACATGTGATTCCTAGACTAAACGAACGCAATGGCGAATGCAGCTACAAACGAGTGTGCTCCTGGAGAGCAGTTCGCCTCCAAAGCGAACGCATGGGGTTCGACTCCTCACGCTCGTGTTCTACGCGACCTGAAGAAGGGAATGCATGATGAACCTCTGGCTCGATGACGAGCGGGATCCGAACAATCGCAAGATCCAGGAACTGTTCGGTGCGGAACCGGACATGATTTGGGTGAAGACGGCTGATGCCGCCATCAGTCGACTCAAGTCGAACAACGTGGCCTGGGTGTCACTCGATCACGATTTAGGCACCAAGCAAACCGGTTACGACGTCGCAAAATGGATTGAAGAACGAGCCTACTACGGCGAGTTATCGCCGCTGACCTGGACAATTCACTCGGCCAACATCGAAGGAGCCCGCCTCATGCGGGCGGCTCTGGTGAAAGCCGACGAGTACTGGAGGACAATGAAGAACTGAAGCTCTGCAAGCCCTGCGGGTGTGATGGATGCATGACTGACTTCGAATCAGTCGGACGAGGTTCGATTCCTTGGTGGGGTATTTAATCAACGGTCATCCACCGGCTTTGCCGTTTCGATAATAATAAGAGACAGGGGTAGCCCGTCCGCATCTGCGGGCGGGTCGCGAAAGCGACAAGAGGATGCGCCATCCGCGTTCCTGGAATGAATTCGTACGAGTCCACCAATGACCTCGCGCATGGCGCGGCCTCTTGTGACTTCGTCACCAGCCCATCAGGACGGGCCACCCGGAGTAGGGTCGATTTCCAACCGTCGCTGATGCTCGATGACGAGAGATGACATTGAACTCACGGCCCCTTTCAGAGGCCTTCCTCATATCACCAGTTTTAGTGGTGGTTCTGATCTAAACTTTTCCAGTGGCTTGACTGCCAGCCGGGATTACATCCCTGATATGGATTGCGCGAAGAACGCATCTTCTCGGCACCTCTTCGTCGGGCCACTTTTGAATACATTGCGTACATGATTGACTGCCGGCTCGGAGTACATGACTTAGGATCCGGAGGTTGCGGGTTCGATTCCCGTCGGTGCCATTTTTTTGACGATGCACCGTAGCTCAAAGGTAGAGCACCGTAACAACTCTGAACCACCACTTCGTCGATCATGCTTTGACATTTCCCGACTGAATGCTGGATTACATCAGGACTCTGTGATCGCAAGATCGTGCAGGTGCGAATCCTGCCGGCGTCTTCGGACGCCGTGGCGGAAACAGCAGACGCGCAGAGCAAAACTACTCTGGCAAACCCTTCGTCGGGGACCTCACTCGACTGCGGAAGCGGAATCCATGGGCTTCGCAGGTTCAACTCCTGCCCGGTCGCGAATCGTCCCGATCGGTCACTCTGCTTCTTCACTTCGTCGAGTGAACTTTGACACGGCTCGAAGAATCGAGCCAACGCTGCTGAGTCGACTGCTCGAGCAGGCTGACGTTTGATTCCGTGATCTGATGACACGGGAGTCTGCGCTCTTCGTCCACTCAGGTTGAAAGGAGGCCGATCATGGCCAACAAGTCTCTCTTCTCCAACTTCAAGAACCTGTTGCCGCGTACGAACACAATCAACGAGGCGGGTGGACCAGCTTACAAGTTCAACGCCAAGCATGCCCTCGCTCAGCTGGCTGCAACCGGGTGCTTTAATGGTGTCTTCTACGCCAACGCTCAGACGCAGCTCGAAACCTTGCGATCGTTGATCGACGAGGTCGATGACAACGTCTTCCTGGCAAAGCTCGCCGTGTATTCGCGGGAACGGGCTTTCATGAAGGACATGCCGGCTGCGCTGGTCGCAACCCTGTCGACTCGGGATACCGCATTGATGCACCAGGTCTTTGATCGGGCGATCGATAACGGCCGCGTCCTGCGGACTCTGTTCCAGATGGTCCGTTCCGGTCAGTTTGGTCGCAACAGCCTGTCGTCGAGTTTGCAGCGTGCGTTTCAGCGATGGTTGAACGAAGCTTCCGTGAGCAAGTTGCTGTCGGCTTCGATCGGGAACGATCCAAGTCTGCGCGATGTGTTGCGGCTGGCTCGGCCAACTCCGCGGGACAACGTGCGGCGAGCTCTGTTTGGATGGTTGACCGATAAGGAGGTCGAGAAGTGGGCTCCGGCAACCGAAGCCGATCTTCCTCAGGAAGTGGTGCAGTTGATCAAGTATCGACGCATCACTGGGGAGAAGGATCAGGCTGCAGTCGCGACCGATCTGAACGTGCGGTGGGATCTGCTGGCCGATGCCGCTCGGGGTCCGAAGGTCTGGAAGGCGATCGCTCGCCAGATGGGACCACAGGCACTGCGAATGAACCTGAATACGCTCCTGCGTCATCAGGTTCTGGAAGATCCGGAAATGGTCGATTACGTGGCCGGCCGCGTTGCCGATGCGACGGAAATCCGACGTTCGCGACAGTTCCCGTACCAGTACCTGGCTGCCTACCTGAACGCGTCGAAGGAGTTGCCGCATAAGATTCGGGAAGCTCTGCATCGAGCAGCCGAGATCGCCTGCGGAAACGTCCCGGAACTGCCGGGACCGGTCGTGATCGGACTCGATACTTCGGGATCGATGAACTGCGCGGTGACCGGATACCGCGGTGCTGGAGCGACTTCGGCGGTGCGGTGTGTCGATGTGGCGGCTCTGTTCGCCGCGGCGATCCTGCGTCGAAATCCGGATAGTGTGATCGTCCCGTTCGATACCATTGCCTACGACGCGCGGCTCGATCCGTCCGACTCGATCCTGAGTCTGTCGAAGCGGCTCGGCCGAATGGGCGGAGGAGGAACCGATTTTTCGATCCCGCTGCGGGAAGCCAACAGCCGTTATCGAGATCGACGTTTCGCAGGATGCGTGTTGATCAGCGATAATGAAAGCTGGATCCGCAACGGACAGGCCTACGGATACGGAGCTTACGGGTCAACCGGAGTGATGACCGAATGGCAGGACTTCGTGAAGAATCAGCTGCGACTCCAGGGTGGCGACATCACGGGGCCAAAGCTGGTCTGCATCGATATCCAGCCGTACGGAACTTCACAGGCTCCGGAACGCAGCGACATCCTGAACATCGGTGGCTTCAGTGACGCCGTGTTCAACGTCGTGAGCGGATTCCTGTCTGGAGACGAAAGCCGTTTCGTGAAGGAGGTTGAAGCGGTCGAACTGTAACCGAATCGAACGCCCTCGAGTCCCCGCGATTCGAGGGCGTTTCGTATTAGTACCAGGTTTCCGTCGTGACCACGCCGGTGGAGAGATTCACTGTCATTCGATTGCCGTGGCGAGTCTCGACTTTACCTTCCTCGAAGCTGACGTGGACCTCAGAGTAAGCGTCCGAGTGCCACTTTTCGCCCCATGGTGGGGGACCACCGATCCACGCTCTTAGACTGGCCTGATCTGCAGTGAACTCAAGCCGACTGAGAGTTAGAGAAGGTGGCGAATCCGAGACAGTTTCAATATTGATAATCTCGGCGGAATCCGGCCATAAATATCTCGTTTTGCGTTCGAACGCCCCTGCCACTCTACGATCGAACATATCCTGCGATTCGAAGTAGAACCATCCTGCGAGAGCGAATGGCGATACAAGAATGCACGGAATCGCGAGATAGAAGAGGCCGACGATGATACTTCGCAGCTTCTTGAAAAAAATGCGTCTTGTCCTCGCAGCTGGGGTTTCAGTCATAGCTTCTGGTCCGCCGGGGATAGGCTTTTCGACTTCTTCCGATATCGCACCACAATCACAGAGATGTCGCCAGTCATTCCCTGCTGTTCGTCTTCGATCATCGACTGCACGCGATCCGCTTTTCCGCCGCCGGAGCCGGCTCCGACCAAGGGGAGTGCAATTGACTTGTAGCCGCGAGAGACCGCCAGTTGGATAGCGTTGCGGGTCGAGTCTCGAATGGATCTTTCGGACGACCTCCAAAGCATATTGATGCCGGCAACGTGAATGATTGCTTTGTAGGGCAGGCGGCCGGCAGAGGTTTTCAACGGCGTGACCGAGTGGGATCGGTCCCAGTTTTCCGAGTTCACGAAACGGCTGCAGGCCCGCGCGTTTCTTAATCGCACCTGAGACTCCCTGAGGCAGCAAAAGCCACCACGGGATGATATTGGTTCCACGCATTCACGATGACTTCGACATCTTGCTCAAGAAGATCACCCTCAATCGTGTAGGTCTGCATTGGTGGAGTCCGCTGTTCGATTGCTTTTGTTTCCCGCGAGTATGGAGAACTGCGACCACGTGGGCAAGAGCCCCCATTCAACGTAAAAAAGGCGTCCGCCCTCGGGAAGGGCGGACGCCATCTCATTCTATCTATTGCGTCAGATTGTTCATTTATCGGCGACTTGTGGTCTGCCGATCATCCGACTGACGATTCTTCGAGTCGGAACCGCGATCAGACTTCGTGATCTGCTGGTTGGTCGACTCGCGGACGTCAATGGTCTGACCGTCGACCCGAATTGCCTGAGCAATCAGAGCCGATCGCCCATTCATCCGTGCTTCACCGGCGAGAAATTTAATCTGCTTTCCTTCGCTGATGTCCACGTTCTCAAATTCGCTGGCATGTCCCAGGTTCACTTCCCTGGTGCCATGCTTCTCAGTGCGAACGGTCGCGATGACAAACTCACCTTCGCGATTTCGAAAGTTCGCCTGTCGTGTACTGACGACTTCACCCTGATAGCGGTTGAGCCCCTGCTTCCGCGGCAGCTGATTGGTAATCGTCTGCTCGCCAGCAGAAACACGTTCCGCCATCAGCATCGATTTGCCATTGAAGGTGGCCCGAACGCCGTGAGCCTGGATCTGATCGCCCTGCTGCAGATTCAGCGAATCCACTTTGTCCTGCGATCCGAGGCAGACCGTAGCGGTTCGACCTTCCTGGGTCTTCAACTTCGCGATCACTTTTGACTTCTCTGAGTTCATCATCTCCTTCTGGGAAAGACTTTGAATCGTCCCTTTCACCTGAAGGCGTTTCGAACTCTGATGCTGTCCGTTCTGATTGCGACTCCGCTGATGTTTCTGAGCGCGAGCCTGACTCTGACGGCGTGCGTTCTCCAAGTCGATCAGGAAGATCGTTTCGAGCGAGTCGTAAACGCCATCATTGTCATAGTCAGTGCCGACCGTGACCCAGCCTTCAATCTCAGCACCACGGAAGTTCGAGCGTCGCTGGCCCGTATAGCCTTTCCGGCGATTATCATTTTCGCCGCGGCGGTGCTGTTCTTTCATCTGTCGCTGGCTCTGAGATTCATCGGTCCGAGACTCGCTCTCTCGTTTCTTCTGATCCTGAATCTGTTCCTCAAAGCGGTCGGACTGACGTTCGCTGTTCAGCTGGTCGCTCGTTCGAGACTCCTGCTGGCTCGTCTCGTTCTGATCACGATTCTGCTCTCGCGGAGCCTGCTGCGCTTGAACCGGCATGGCGAGCAGAGCGGAGAGGCCGAGGGCGGCCACGAGGTTTGGATTTCGTAGAAGCATCTTAGTTATTCCTTCTTCGTTTGATGTCATTCGAAGTGTCGACTGCAAGTGAGAACGATTATTCCCAGTCCCACCAGGTGTCGCCGTCGTAGTAGTTGTCGTAGTACCCGTCGGCATACGCGTAATCATCTTCCCACCAGTCGTCGTTCCAGCCGTACTCGTCGTCGGAGTAGTCTTCGTAGTACTCCTCGTCGTAGGCGTAGTCACCATCGCCGTAGTAGCCGTACTCGTAGTCGTCTTCCCACCAGTCGTTCCAGGTGTAATCGTTGTAGTCGTAGTCGTAATTGTCAGCGTCGTCGTAGTACGAGTCGTAGTACTCTTCGGCGTACGTCTCCTGAGCTTCGACCGGGGACGTGAACGCAAATGCCAGCGGGATCGCCAGCAGGCTGCTAAGTAATCGGAATGAGAGTGCGTTCATTACCAACTCCTTTCTTCAGACAAACTCTGAGTCTTGTTCGAGCGGTGGTCAGATCTCGCGGAGACCTTTTAGAACGGGCGGCGGCCCGTTCGTCCGCTCAGCACCGGGGCGACGGAACTTCCGTCGGCTTCCCGGATGGGGCGGACCTCGTTAGCGATGGCCCACATTGGGTAAGCGCCGCAGCGTGCGTGCCAGCGGGGGAGCGATTCCCAATTCGGCTCAGTCCGCTCCGCCGAGTATCACCGAATTCCCCATCCTTGACCGCCTGGTATGGGGGCGTTTCGGATAAGGCAGCGGCAGTTGCGATCCGCTCGGGCCCCGATCATCGCGTTCTCGTTCCCCAGTCTGATCGCTGAAATGACAGTCCATTGAACGCTGAGCACTCATTCCGCTCCGCTGGAGAAAATGGGCCAGGTCATGATTCGTTCTTGACAGAAATCGGCCGCAAAACGAGACTCAAGATAGATCGAGACGTGCTTATCGGTCGACAATCCCTTAAGATACAACCTGCCGCCCACCGGCCTTCCCGCATAGCATCCTCCCACGCAACAGGTCTCATGCGCGTATTCGCCGTCACTATCGGGCTCCTGCTGGGGAGCATTCTTCCGTCCGCTGTTAAGGCGGAGTCGCCCGCGATCTCGGCGGACGATCTGGCTTTCTTCGAAGAGAAGATCCGTCCGGTCCTTATTCAGCACTGCTATGAATGTCATTCGCCCGAATCGAAAGCGGTAAAGGGGGGACTGCTCGTCCACTCCCGTGAAGCTCTGGCTGCGGGGGGAGATTCCGGGCCAGCGGTCGTACCGGGAGATATCGAGGAAAGTCTCCTGCTCAGTGCGATGAAGTTCGAGTCATTCGAGATGCCTCCTCAGGGAAAGCTTCCCGAGCATGTCCTGAAAGACTTCGAAGTCTGGATTCAACGGGGCGCTCCCGATCCTCGAGATGAAGCTGCTCCGACGCGGCATAGCGGGATTGATCTCGAAGCCGGTCGACAGTTCTGGGCCTTTCAACCTGTTCAGTCGCCGGAGCTGCCGAATGTCGCTGGAGTTGAGCAGCCTGTTGATCGATTCATCATGGCTCGGCTTTCTGCAGCGGGTCTGACCCAGAATGGCACTGCAGAGCCGGAAGTGCTCTTGCGGCGGGTCTACTATGACCTGACGGGGCTGCCGCCGACACCGGAGCGAGTTCAGGAGTTCGTCTTCGATCCGAGTCCTGAGAAGTACGAGCAGATCGTCGATGAGTTACTCGCCTCCAAAGAGTTCGGAGAACGATGGGGACGACACTGGCTTGATGTCGCTCGTTACGCCGATTCAACCGGTGGGGGAAGATCCCGTATCTACCAGAACTCCTGGCGGTATCGCGATTATGTCATCCGATCCTTTCAGAATGACAAACCGTACGATCAGTTCATTCGCGAACAGCTCGCCGGAGACCTGTTGCCTTATGAGTCCGTCGAACAGGCAGCCGAACAGCTGACCGGCTGCGGTTTTCTGATGCTCGGCCCGCACAACTACGAGTTGCAGGACAAAGCACTGCTGCGAATGGAGGTTGTCGATGAGCAGATCGATACTCTCGGCAAAGCCTTCCTGGGCATGACGATTGGTTGTGCCCGCTGCCATGATCACAAATTCGATCCGATTCCGACAGCGGACTATTATGCACTGGCGGGCATCTTCCGCAGTACAAAATCGATCGGCCCCGGGAATGTGGCCGAGTGGGTCACTCAGGATATTCCGATGCCTCCTGAACAGCAGGCCCGGTACGATGAGTATCGTGAGAAACTGGCGGGACTGGAGAAAGAGCTGGCAGATGTAACCGAACAGGTTAAAGCGATCGTTCCGCGAGCCGAAGCTCGCAGCATCCCGCTCAATCTGCTGGCTGGGATCGTCAATGATGAACCAGCTCTGACGGGCGAGTGGAAGGGGTCGACGAGTAATCCGAAGTATGTCGGGCGTGAATATGTGCACGACCAGGCCACGGCGAAAGGCGAGAATTCAGCCGTGTTCGAATTCCAACTGCCCGAGCCGGGCCAGTATGAGATTCGCGTCGCCTACTCAAGTGGATCGAACCGAACGTCCGCTGCTCCGGTCACAATCAGCGATCAGACTGGCGAGCTGGCCACGCTGACCATCAATCAGAAGCCGGCCCCGCCGATCGATGGACTATGGATTTCGCTCGGCTCCTTTGAGCTTCAGGCGTCGAAGAAAGAACCGGTTCGGATTACGTTCGATACCGAAGGGACGACCGGCGTCGTCATTGTCGATGCGGTCCAGCTGCTTTCGTCCGAGTTATTGGCCGAACGCAAGGAACTGCAACGGTCGAGCCTGTTAAGTTCGCCCAGCGATCCGGAACTCATTGCCGAAGCCGCACGCCTGGAACGGAAGAAACAGGATCTCGGCGCACAGGTCGCCCAGCTGAAGAAGGACGCTCCGCCGGCCGCACCAAAAGTGATGGCGGTTCGAGAGGAGCAGCCCGAGGAAATTGGCGACACCGAGTTGTGCATTCGAGGAAACATCCGCAATCTCGGACCAGTGATCCCGCGTGGTGTTCTGCAGGTTGCGGCCATCGGCGATGCCAGTATTCAGACTACCCAGAGCGGACGGCTTGAGCTGGCCGAGTGGGTGGCCAGTCCGGAGAACCCTCTTACTGCCCGTGTGATGGTGAATCGCATCTGGCATCATCTTTTCGGAGCCGGACTGGTAAGAACGGTGGATAACTTCGGGAGTACCGGAGAAGAACCGTCTCATCCTCAGTTGCTGGACCATCTTGCGGTGGAATTTACGAGCAATAACTGGTCGATCAAATCGCTCGTGCGGCAGATTGTACTCTCGCGAACATACCAGACAGCCGGTCAGAGCCAGTCTCAACTGCGGTCGACTGTGGATCCTGAGAATCGTCTCCTCGCTTATTTCCCGCGCCGAAGAGCGGATGCGGAGTATCTGCGCGATGCTCTCCTGCAGATCAGTGGACGACTTGAAGAGTTCGCGGGGGGCAACACGGTCCCACGGGGGACGAGTTCCGAGTTCGACTTCACGTACTCCGACCGGCATCGCAGTGTCTACCTGCCCGTCTTCCGGAACAGGCTGCATCCGATGCTGGCGGTATTCAACTTCCCCGATCCGAATCTCGTTCAGGGCAAGCGAACCAATACGACGCTCGCAACGCAGGCCCTCTATATGATGAACAGCGACCTGATACTGGAACTTGCCGAGGAAACGGCCGATCGCCTGCTCGCCAGTTCCAGCACCGGGAAGCAGGAGCGGATCGACTGGCTCTACCTGATGACTCTCGGTCGGCAACCAACGTCCGAAGAACGGGAACTGGCAGCGGAATTCCTGCAGACCTCCACCGGAGCTGATTCGCCTCAGGCCTGGACAATGCTCACACAAACTCTGTTCTGTAGTCCCGAGTTCCGTTTTATTGACTAAGTCTCCGATCAGAACATTTTCGCATTCATTTTCTGGCGGTTCACCATGAATACTCTCACCGGCCGACGACAACTTCTTCAATCTGCAGCCTGCGGATTTGGAGCCCTCGCCCTGGCGGGGATTTCCACTGAGGCGTCTGCATCAGGTTCGAGTCCGAGTCCGCTGGCAGCGCAGCCGACACATTTTCCGGCTCGCGCGAAGCGGATCATTTTCATTTTCATGCAGGGTGGTCCAAGTCAGGTTGACACGTTCGACTATAAGCCGGCTCTGGAGAAGTTTCACGGCACGAAACATGACTTCCGCAACGCCCGGCGGATGCAGGTCCAGAGCGAAGAAGTGATGAAGTCGCACTGGTCGTTTAAGAAATATGGTGAGTGCGGCCGGCTCGTTTCGAGTCTTTTCCCGGAAGTCGCGAAGCACGTGGACGATCTGTGTTTCATCCGCAGCATGCACACCGAAGGGGTCGCACACGGACCAAGTACACTGTTTCTCCACACTGGGGCGACCAACCTGATCCGTCCCTCGATGGGAGCCTGGATTAGTTACGGGCTCGGAACGGAGAACCAGAGTCTCCCCTCGTTTGTGACGGTTTCTCCCACCTCGGCGAAGGGGGGGCCACGGCTTTACTCAAACGCTTTTCTGCCCCCCGTCCATCAGGGAACAGCCTTGGGACGAGTCGGCATTCCCGCTGCAACTGCACGATTCGAGAACGTGCAGAACCCCCGTTACGATTCCGTCGTCCAGCAACGTCAGTTCGATCTACTGCGGGAAATGAGTGCCATGCAAGTGGAACGGACCGCGGAAGCTTCGGCGTATGAGTCAGTCCTCGATTCGTACGAGCTTGCCTACCGCATGCAGTCAGCTGCACCAGAGGTCACGGATCTCTCCGGCGAGACGAAAGAAACGCTTTCGATGTACGGCATCGATGAGCCCGAGACCGAAGACTTCGGCTACCAGTGTCTCCGAGCACGTCGACTCAGTGAAGCAGGCGTCCGCTTCGTGCAGATCAGTTACGCCGACAATCGGGCGACACCCCGCTGGGATCAACATGGGAATATGCCGGAGCACGAGAAGCACGCGAAAGCGACGGATAAGCCAGTCGCCGGCTTGCTGCAGGATCTCAAGCAACGCGGCCTTCTGGAAGACACGCTGGTCTGGTGGGGGGGCGAATTTGGACGCACTCCCTTCACGCAGGGGAACCTCGGCCGCGATCACAATCCGGACGGTTTCACGATCTGGCTCGCCGGCGGAGGTGTTAAACCCGGATTTATCTACGGTGAGACCGATGAATTTGGCCAGAACGCGATGGTCAATAAGGTCCACATGCACGACCTGCACGCCACGATTCTCCACCTCCTCGGACTGGATCATGAGCGGCTCACGTTCCGTCACGCGGGCCGGGATTTCCGCTTGACCGATGTGCACGGCCGCGTGGTGAAAGAGATTTTCGCCTGAGACGTTCGCTGTAACGGCGGTCCGTAGGTCAGCGGACCACCATCACCGAGCAGGGGGCATGACCCGCCACGCGATATGCGACGCTTCCGAGCAGGAACTGTTTGATGGCTCCGTGTCCCTGGTGTCCGACCACGATCAATTCCGGCTTCCAGCGATCGGCGACCTGCAGGATCTCCTCAGAGATGTTTCCGCTCTGGTGAAGCTGTGTTTCGATGGAGTCGGAGACCGTCGAAAGGTCCTCTTTGGTTCCATCGAGGAACTGCTGGCAGAGCTCGACTTCCCGCTTCCATTCGGCACTGGAATGCTGCAATGCATCGACATTGAACGCTTCGACCAGATGGATCACACGCACGAGAAGCAATTCGACGCGGCAGGCCCAGGGAATTTCTTTGAGAAAGCGGACCGCCCGATCGGACGGCTCGGAACCATCACAGGCCAGCATTACTCGTAACGTGCCGGCGTCTTTGTCGGAGAACTGCGAGGGATGATGCAGCAGCACGGGGCAGGGGGAATGTCGGAGTACGTTACCTGAGACACTTCCGAGCAGAAACCGTTTCAAGCCCGACAAACCACGAGCCCCCAGGGCGATCAGATCTACTTTGTCTTTTTCTGCTCTGGCGACGATCTCGTGGCCAGGGTTGCCTTCCAGCAGAACTTCCCAGGGTTGCCAGCCCGCTCCTTTGAATCGACCGACGGCCTGCTCGAGATCCACGCGAGCCTGATATCGTGCCGACTCGGTCAACTTCTGTTGCAGGTCCATGTTCTCGTAGCCGTACGCGGTAACGGACGGAACAGGAACAACCGAGACGAGTTCCGTCGTGAGGTCCTCGCCGCGGAGCGTCCTCAGCAGAAAGTCTTCGTTTGCCCGCGAATGCTCAGAACCGTCGATGCCGATGAGAAGTTTCATAGGAGGCCTGCTTTCATGGTGCCGGCAACTGGTTAAGACTAGTTCTCGACGACGAGGATCTCTCGAACGTACCGGTGGCATTCGATGCACTTCATCGTGACATCAATCCATTTTAAGGCAGACCGGTCTAGAGAGCGATCGTCAGAAGCCTTGATCAGGTCCTGAGTGACACGCTGGAACTCGCTGCTGAATTGACGATAAATGGCATCGTTGGAATAGTTCCATTTCTCAACGGTACTCATCTTATACAGCCTGCGGGCTCCGTCGCCGATGAGGCGAAAGTCTTCAATCGTCAATCCTTCCAGGATATCCGTCGACGCCTTGAGCTTCTCTCGCATGAAATGCTGGAGGACGGGATCGCCCGCGGCTTCTTCGACCGGCTGTACTAATTCCGGTTTCCTGAAATCGGGGTTTTCGTCTTTTGAATCTCCTCGCAGGCTGGGACTGACGAACACCGAGAAGAAGAGCGTAGCGACAGTGCAGCCGACCAGGGTCAGGAATCGTGTCTGTTTCATCGGTCATTCTACTTTCATTGAGGGAACGCGATGGGGCTCAGAGACGGCGACTTACCGCTCGAGAACGGTTTCGTCGCTGCTTTCAATCTGGGCGAGTCGCCTGATGATTCCATCAAACTCCCGCCCGACATCTCCCCAGTTCATGAAAGGGGCCTCATGAGCTTCAAGCCGTTCAACATCGGCGGCAAGACGGTCAAGGAACTCCGCATGCTGCTTCAGGAGCTGATCGCATTCCGAAGTCGAGATCGGCTCGCCGAGATTTCTGAGAGCTTCAAGCCTGCGTTCGGTGAAGACAAAGTGATCGGCGAGTTTCTTCCGGAGCTCGTCGATGCGAACACCGAATTCTTCGAACTTGGGGCCGCGTCCCAGCTCGTGTACTTCGTTCCAGAACGTCGAGAGATCGTTCAGGGCCTGCTCGATGCTGGTGGTGTCAACCGATCCATTCGACGCGAGTGTAAGAGACTCTGGTTTCATCGTAATCTCCTTTCTGCAGGAACAACGGACGCACTCCACAGACAAGAAGGGATATCGAGAACCGCTCGATGGTTCGTGAAGGCTCAAAGAATGGAAACCCGTTTCCTGACTGTCGTAATCCTAAGCTGCTCACACGGGATCGTCTGTCTGGAATCTTGCTGACAGCGTGTCGAGAAATTCGCCACAAGCGGCAGGGTCTGAGTTTCCCGCGATCGAACTGGCAGCGACCGGTTCTCAGCGAGGAGAAAGCTGCGATGCAATCGGTCAGCCGCGTTCCAGAACCCATTGGGACGCCCGGCGGGCGAGGTCTGCCATCGAATGGCAATCGAGTTTCTGTTTGATTCGCGCCCGGTAGGTTTCAATGGTGCTCGAACTCAGCTTGAGCGTCTCGGCGATTTCGATCGTTGTCCGACCCAGGCCGATCTGTTCGTAGACCTGGAGTTCGCGATCGGAAAGGGAGTCTTCCGGTTGATTCTGCAGTCCCGACTGGCCGAGAACCATTCGGTGTAGCAATGTCGAAGACATCTCAGAGGAGAGATAGACCTTGTCGTTCAGCACCTCGCGGATCGCCGTAACAATCTTTTCGGTCGCCGCCTGTTTGTTGATATAGCCGAGCGCCCCGGCTCGAAGTGCCCGGTCTGCATAAAGTTCTTCGTCGTACATCGACCAGACCAGGAAGCGAACAAATTCATTCTCCGCCCGAGCCAATCGAATCAGATCGAGTCCGTTTCCTGACTTCAGCGAGATATCCACGACCGCGACCTGCGGACAGGTCTGGCGAATCAGATCGAGCCCATCGGTAACATCTTCAGCTTCACCGCAGACGATGAGGTCATCTTCCAGCGAGATCCGTGTCGCCAGGCCGTCCCGCACTGCGGGGTGGTCATCAATAATGGCAACCTTACTGGGATGTCGCGTCATAGTACCCGTCCGTTCTTCAAAGACTGCCTGAAGCGATTCGGCAAGTCACAAACGTGCCGCGGTCAGAATCCGAGTCCACTGTCAGGACCCCGCCAATGCGGCTGGCACGATAATTCATGATTCGTAAGCCGAGGCCGCGGTCGCTCGAATTCTGAATCCCGATCCCGTTGTCCTTCACGGAGAGCTCGATCGCGTCTCGAGTTCGGATGAGGCCGATAATAACCTGGGAGGCCTGAGAGTGCTTAATGGCATTCGTCGTTGCTTCTTCCGCAATTCGATACAGTTGATTGGCAATAATATTGTCCGGAATCGGGACCGTTTCAGGACAATGGAACTCACAATCGAGGCCGTGATACTCCCGGATTCGCCGCGCGGTCGATTCCAGAGCCGCCATCAATCCTTGTGCGTCGATGTCGACCGGGTTCAGTCCTCGGCTTAGAAGGCGGACTTTGGTCAACGCTTCGTTGACGCCGCGTGAGATTTTCTCGGCGATCTGGACATGTCGGTTCTCGTCCTTCCGCAGAGCCAGTGAGAGCGTTTCGGCCAACATGGCCATTCCCGTGAGTTCCTGTCCGACGACATCGTGCAGATCCTGGCCGATCCTTCGTTGTTCGTCAGCAGCAATCTCCAGCACTTCCCGTTCAAGACGGCGCCGCTCGGTGGTATCTTGCCCTGTGCAAAGTAAAGCGATCACCTTTCCCGTTCGCGATGTCATCGGAACGGCTTCCCATTCGATCAATCTCCGCTCTCCGGAACGGGTGAGCAGGACAGGACCAAACGGAGGGACGTTGTGTCCGTTGATGGCTGCAGCGAAACGCCGGCGGAATTGGTCACGATCCGCTTCGGGCAGAAATCTTTCCGCCCAATCCTGACCGCGCGTCTCGGTCAACGGCCAGCCGGAGATCTCTTCGAGAAAGCTGTTGTATTGAACGACCGTTCCTGCCGGGGAAAGGATCAGTATTACTCCACGGCTCGTGGCGATGATGTTCTCATTCAACTGATGTTCGCGACGCAGGGCTTCCTCGTTCTGCTTGCGCTCCGTCAGGTTTCTCACAATCCCGGTAAAGAGCTTCTTCCCTGGGACCTGACCGATAGCGATTTCCGCCGGGAAGTGACGCCCCGACTTGTGACGAGCCGTCACTTCCCGACCGATTCCGATGACTCTCGCTTCTCCAGTCTCAAGATACCGCCGCAAATATCCATCGTGCTGTTCTCGATCTGGTGAGGGCATCAGGATGCTGACGTTCTTGCCGAGCAGTTCCTGAAGCGAATAGCCAAAGATGTCCTCGGTGGCGGCGTTGGCGTCCTGAATAATTCCGCTCTGATCAATGGTGACCATCGCATCGGCTGATGAACTGAGAATGGACCGAAGCGTGTTCTCGACAGTCTGCTTCTCAGTTTCGCTCTTCTCGTAGTTGGAAACATCTTTGAGAAGCTGCACGAAATACTTGAGCGACTGATCCGCTGTGCGGATAGGAATCAGAGTAATCTCGTTCCAGAATAAACTGCCATCTTTCCGATAATTTCGCACCACGACACGGCAGTCGGTTCCCTGTTGCATTGACTCTCGCAGAGCATCCACCGCTTCCTGCGACTGGTCATCACCCTGCAGAAAACGGGGGTCCCGATGAAGTAATTCTTCGATCGGATACCCTGTGAGATCGACCGCGGCCTGATTGGCAAAAATGATCGGACATGCATCGTCCCTTGGGATCGTCACCAGCAGAGCAAAACCGACGGCATCGAGAGTTCGCAGCAGGTCTTCCGGTGTCGAAATGGTCTCGTCGATCAGTCTGCAAAGCAGCTGAAGATGCGATTCAGAACTCCCCGTGCAGTCAGCCATCGACGTTCATCCGGTAGCAATGGGTATGCAGAAGACTTCGGCTCAGATTACACACATCGTCCCGCATCCTCAAACAGGCCTGTAGCAAATCTCGCTACAGGGGGAATCTGGTTTCAGGGATATCGTCGAACGAATGGGGCAGGGAAAATGATCAGGTTGAAAGAGGGACCAGATAGCGATTGGCCTGATCCGTTCCCGGCCCATCGCCCTTTCAAGTGATAACAATTCCGGAAAACAAAGGGCTCGGCTCCGAATAGAGGGATCCGTTCCGAATCTGTCCTGCGGGTTCAGATCCTCATGTTTGGTCTGGCCGGGTCCTTTGCTTTTCGGTTGGTTGCAAGTCTCTACCGTTCTTCAGGAACTCAGTGACAAGGCCGCCTCTCATGTCTTCCGAAATCAGTCTGACCGATCTCCGTCGGCTGGCCGCCATTTGTGAGCTGCCAGCGATCACTGTGTATCTGCCAGGACCAGGTCGTTTTCGCCATGCCCGGCAGGTCCATTCGCGGTTTCGAGAATTGCTTGAACAGGCGGAACGTACTGTTAGAACCTGGTGGACCGACGCGGTACGGGCAAGGCAGTTGCTCGCCCCCGCACACGCTCTGCTGGAGCGAACAACTCTGGATGAACTCGGAAGCTCGACGTTGGCCTGTTTCATCACATCGCGAGGAATGAAATGTCTTCGACTGCCGGTGCTGTTGCACGAGCTTGTCTATATTGGCCCGCATCTTCATTTGACCCCTTTATTGCCTTTTGTCGATGCGCCCGCGTATGACGGCTCGGACGGCAGAACAAAACTGACCGACAACTTTCCCCGCTGTACGGAACTGGATCGCATCTTTTCCGCGGTTCACAACGACCGCGTCGAGCTTCTCGGTTTCGTCCCGGATCGCGAACTCTGGGGCACTTACGGCGAAAGCGTCGGTGACACGAAGCTGCATCCCAGCCGACAGGATGATGACGAATGCCTGATTAATTTGCTCTTCATCCTGGCCGTGCTTCGAGGGACTCCCTGGATCGTTCTTCCGGATCAGCATGACTCGACTCCCTTTTCGGTCATGGCCTGGTTAAAGCCTGATTCAAACGAGCGACACACCTTACGTCCGTCCGAGGTCGTAACTGCGGCCAGCTTGTGACAGACCATCGTTCCGAACGGGTCCTGCGCTCCTGTCCCGACTGAATTCTGCTATTGTAGCCTGAGCCGAACTCCCCACATTGCTTCAATAGCCCCCCCAGCAGAGATGCGACTCTGATAATGCCCACTGAAATTCCTTCGAGGAGTGCCGTCCAGTGGATCGGGCGGATTGGTGCGGCTGTGGTGTTTTGCTGGGGAGCGGCAGGGGGATTTCACGTACTGGGACTTTCTCATGAGCAGCAGATCAGCTGCACCATGATGCTCATGGCGGCTCTGATGTGGATGACGGAAGCCGTCCCCTTATTTGTCACCAGTCTCCTTGTCCTCCTTCTGAGTCTTGCGTGGTTACAGCCCGCACTCGAAAGCGCTGGGCGGAGTGTTCCTCCTTCAGTATTTACGGGGCCGTTCTTTTCCGATGTCATTCTGCTGTTCCTCGGTGGATTTGTTCTAGCCGCGGGACTCAAGCGGCAGTCGCTCGATCTCTATGCGGCTTCGGCCCTGATGAAACTGAGCGGGTCTTCGTTGAAAAAGTTGCTGCTCGTTTCCATGAGCACGACGGCTTTTCTTTCGATGTGGCTGAGCAATACCGCCTCGACCGCGATGATGCTCGCATTAATGCTTCCGCTCGTGCATCAGCTGCCAGCGAAAGCGACTGCTCGTTCTGCACTCCTGCTCGGGATTCCATTCGCCGCCAATATCGGGGGATTGGGGACGCCGATTGGGAGTCCCCCCAACGCAATCGCTCTGCAGTATCTTCGCGCGTTCGATGCTGCTCCCAGTTTCGGTGTCTGGGTGTTGATCGGCCTGCCGGGCGTGATCGGGATGATTGGCTTCAGCTGGTTCGTTCTTACGACCATGTTCGGTGTGCGGGGCGAACTGAATGACGGGAGCCGGGAGCCACCTTCGATCGCATGGACTCCCGCTACATTCTTCGTGCTCACGGCGACGTTTTTCACGATTCTTCTGTGGTTGACCACCGACTGGCACGGCTACCGATCTGGAATCGTCGCCTTGATTCCGGTTCTACTGTTCTTCGGCTCCGGTCTGTTGGGAGTCGCTGATCTGAAGGCTCTCTCCTGGGACGTTCTGCTGCTGATGGGGGGCGGGCTCTGTCTCGGAGAAGTTCTGGCAACCAGCGGTTTCGCCGAAACGCTTGTCAGCTGGCTCCCGACCGATGGATTGTCGGTGTACGGAAGCATGGTTTTCTTCGGTTGCGTCGCCTGTCTGCTTTCTTCGGTAATGAGCAATACCGCCACCGCAAACCTGATCCTCCCCATCGCCGCTTCCCTCTCGCTGGAGCCGATTCGTCCCATTATGATTGGGATCGCCTTCGCCTGCACGCTGGCCATGCCACTCCCGGTCTCGACACCACCCAACGCCCTGGTCTTCAGCAGCGGAGAAATTCGCCTCGGGAACCTTCAACGAGCGGGGACAATCATTACCGTCGTTGGCTGCATTCTGGCCTTTACCACGGGCTGGTGGTGGTGGAAACTCTGGGGACTGTTTTAAGGATTCGGTGAGAAGCTCCCCGCACTCGAAGGCATTCTGAAGATCGTGATCTCGAGTCGACGGTAAATCAAATCCCAGCATGAACCCTTTCACTCTCTTCCGACTCCCGCCCGGTCTTCTCGTCGTTCTCACGACAGCCATTCTCGTGCGGGTCGTTCTGCTCTGGCTATGGGCAGGGTCGCCGTACTGGGAGTACTTCAGAGCCGATCATGCCTTCTATAAGGACTGGGGACTGATGATCGCCGGCGGGCAACTGTCGCCCGGGCACATTTTTGAGCAGGGGCCGCTGTATGCCTACTGGCTCGGAGCGATCTACTCGCTCTTCGGAGATACCGACTGGCCGGTGCTCCTCGTTCAACTGGCGGCCGGTATTCATACGAGTTGCCTGCTCTACTGGATTGGACGTCGTGTCAGTGGAGAAGCGGTCGGTATCGCTGCCGGGGTTCTGGCCGCCCTATACGGTCCTTTGATCTATTTCGAGCTGCTGGTTATGAAGTCCTGGGGTTCGCCCTGGCTGACGACATGGATCTGTCTGATCGTCCTGCGTCTGTTCGATGCTCGGGGGGACTCCATACCGCGCGGTAGATATGGATCCTCGATCGCGGTCGGGTTCCTGATTGGTTTACTGTGTCTGGTTCGAGAAAACCACGTACTGCTCCTGCTCCCGGCAGGCCTTGCAATTGCCGCGGCTCAGAGCGCTTCATCGCGTTGGTTGCGGCTCATCGGTCCCGGGCTGATGATCGCAACCTGCATTCTGACGACAATTCCGGCGACCGTTCACAATTTCGCTGTCAGCGGGCGCGTTGTCTGGATTACGTCTGGTGGGGGCGAAGTTTTCTATATGGGGTGGGGGCCGGATGCGACCGGGTACTACCAGAATCCGCCGTTCGTCCGGCCGGATCCGTTTCTGGAGCACGAGGACTTCCGTCTCGAAGCCTCCCGGAGAATCGGGGAGCCCGTCGACTATCCTCAGTCTTCGCAATACTGGATGAAGACCGCCCTCGCGGAAGCCATCGGCAATCCCGGTCGATCGATCTGGCTGATCGGTCGGAAGTTGCTGATTCTGTTCAACGACTTCGAGGTCCCGGACAGCGACTTCTACACCGCAGCTCGGAACATTGTCCCCGCGTTTCTCTGGCTGCCGACGTTGGGATGGATCATCGGCCTGGCCGCGGTCGGCTCGCTGCTCGTGCCGTGGCGAGATCGACGATGGCAGTTCCTCATGGGCATTCTTGGCATGCACATTCTATCGGTGGTACTCACCTATAACTTTGCCCGTTTCCGACTGGGAATGCTTCCTGTTGTCTGCCTGCTGGCCGGTCTGGCCCTGGTCTGGATCGTAACGGGGAAGAGAACGCCGGCTGGCCGAATAGCGGCTGTACCGCTCCGGGCTGTCGGAGCCCTCGCCGCTGCTGTCATCTCACTGATGAGCTTTCTTCCTCCCCCCGGTTTCGCCGAAGCTGGCTTCGTCCCAATCGAGGAACAGTTCATTCAGCAGCTTCAGGGGCGGACCGAATTGCTCGAGCAGGCCCGGAAGCTGGAATCATCTGTCCGCGAGGAACTCAGCTCGGAGGAAGCACTGGACATTGCGCAGGCCTGGATGACGGCCAGCCAGCGATTCCGCGCGACACGATGGTTGATTGATTCGTTGAAGCGAAATCCGAAGAACCCACTGGCCTGGCAATACCTGGGAGTCATTCGTGGTAAGGCGGGGCGTTTCGATCAGGCAGCGGAGGCATTCCGCAAAGCCATCGAGATCAAGCCAGACGATCCGGATCTGTGGGCGAATCTCGGGAATGCGCGGTTCCATCAGGCTCTGCAGGGGACTTCCTCCCTGGGCCAGCGAGCGGAATCGCTGAAAGCCGCCCGGAACGCCTATGCCGCCGGACTGGAGTTCGCCCCGGAGCATCCGACCTGTCAGCAGGGTGTCACCATGTGCGACGCCGCTCTTCAAGCAGTCGAAACCGAATGAGCGCAAAAAGAAAGAGCCGACATCTGCCGGCTCTTTCGTAGACTTCGGGCTCTGTAACCGATGTGAAAGCTTTTTCATGCTTCCACTGCAGTTAAGTCTGACTTTACTTTAGAACTCACCGACCACGAGGCCGTCGTCGCGGACGCCCAGACGCTGAAAGGTCCCCATCGGCGTGGTGCCGACAGCGTTGACATTGTCGATGTTCTCGCTGATGAACTTCACCGAGCCGTCCGCCATGACGAACTGAGCTCCGCCATCATGCAGGCTTCCGAAGCCATCGTTGCTGTTGTTGACGTTCGGGCTGCTGCCGTTGAACTTGAAATTCGCGTTCACCGACTTGGCAACCATGTCGTCAGTCTTGTGCTCGTGAATCCCGGCCCACCAGGCTCCCTGCTTGACGTTGGAACCAGTGCCGTAGGAGTAGTACTGCTCCCAACTGACTTCTCCCACCATCAGCGTATTCGAAGTTCCGTCGGTGATGTCACGCATCCGACAGTCGGAGTTGGTCCAGAACATTCCGTTCAGGCGGGCGAACGAGGTCGACTGACCGCCGTTTCCATCGTTACCGCGAACGCCAACATAGCTGGCCGTTCCGAAGCTGTTCGCTCCAGTCCGAGGTTTGATATCGCTGGGGCAGGAGAACGCGGGCAGTGCGGTGTTGTACAGGTTGGCTGCCGTTGGAGTGTCCAGCAAACCGATCTGGCCCGGTGTTCCCGAGCAGGCCCCGTTCATCTGGAAGTCTTCCTGATCGTAAATCGCAGCCTGTTCGAGCTGCGGCAACAGGTAAAATCCCCAGCTCGGATTGTGGCGGATAAAGCGATGGTCGCTGTCGCTGACGCCCGGACACTTGGGGACGACCCAGCCCGGAGGAAACACCGTGTGAGTATCGTGATAGTTGTGCAGAGCCAGGCCAATCTGCTTCAGATTATTCTTACAGCTCGAACGACGGGCGGCTTCGCGGGCCTGTTGAACAGCAGGCAGGAGCAGGGCAACCAGAATCGCAATGATTGCGATGACGACGAGCAGTTCAATCAGTGTGAACGCCCGGCGAAGGGACTGTGAGTTCCACTTTGACATTAAAGTCTCTCCAGGAAGGAAAAGGATGACGTCGATGCGCACGTTCCCCGAACGTACAGCGATGACGAATAAACACCTCAGGAAGGAAATCGGGGCGGGGGTTGCTGCACAATTCTAGAAAAATCAAAGACGATTTAAATAGAAAAGTCTGAAAATATTTCCATGCGTCTCCGCCGCCGCATGCAGCGAGGCGTCTGTACACTGGAAGAGCACTGCCCGGGAAATGATCTCGCCGGGAAGCTCTCTTATCGGCGGTTGAACGCAGCCAGTCCAGCATCGGAGCCGCGATTACGTCGAGACATCAGCTCCTGCAACTCCCTCCGTGCGCTCTTCAATTCGCCGGAGAACACTACATTGAACTCAATCGAACGATGTCTGAGCAACTCCCGCAGATAACGGAGAAGAAGCAGCCGCTTTGTGAATGAGTCTCTCTGAACCTGCGAATTTCCTCCGTGTCTACCATTTCGATCCGTTGATGTCGCCCTCCAGCGGCGTTCAGGCTGCCTGAGAAGGTTGAGCGTTGAATGTTCCGGACATGGTTTCTGAAAGGCGAGATCAATTTCGGTTAGCTCAATTGGTAGAGCATCAGGCCGTTAACCTGAGTGTTGTGGGTTCGATTCCCATACCGATCGCCAACTGCTGGCTGAAAGCTGGCAACCGACTATGCAAGTCGGCGACGCTGAAAGCGTCACCTGTAGCCGAAAGAGGACAGACGTTTAATCGATCGGCCTCGGGGTGTCTTGTCTCGGACCCGCCGAATCTCCGCGAAAGCGGCGCGAAGGCCAAGGTCCAGGGGCATATTCCCCGCGGCAGCGTGAGAGGACGCCCTGTAGTGTGTGGATTCGGAGGGGAAAAGGGGTTGAGAGGCTGCAGACCGGAGAAGAGAATCGCCGCTGGCCTGGCCGGTGGTGCACGAATTCCCGGGACTGCAGCGATCAATTCACGATCTCCTCCTCAAGCACACTCCGCGATCCGCTTGCGTGATCGTACGGACGCTCTGTCCTTGGACGGTTTAATTCCGTCGAATGGTGGGGCCTCCTCGAACTTTTCCTCATTCTGAACGGTTTTCCTGATCCAACGATCCGCGACCTTCGTAAGTAGAAGGTCATATGGAAAGCAATTCGCGACCAACACCTCCCAATCTTGATGCCATTGCCGGGTGCCTGACAGGCACCGCAGTCGGCGATGCGATTGGTCTCCCTTATGAAGGCGTCTCGCCGCGGAGAGCTCCGCGCCTGCTGGGGCCGCCCGATCGTCATCGATTGCTGTTTGGACGCGGCCTGTTTTCCGATGATACCGAACACACCTGCATGGTCCTTCAGAGCCTGCTCGCGGCGAATGGCGACGTCACGAGATTCCAGCGCGATCTCGCACGGCGTCTGCGATGGTGGCTGATCACGCTGCCAGCTGGAACGGGCCAAGCGACCGCTCAGGCCATCATCAAGTTATGGCTCGGATTTCCTCCGCCCCGCAGTGGCGTGTTCTCAGCCGGCAACGGACCGGCCATGCGCTCGGCCATATTGGGAGTCATGCTGCCACTCGAACAGATCTCGCAGTTCGTGAAGGCGAGCAGCGAACTTACGCACTCCGATCCCAAAGCGTTTCACGGAGCGATGGCCGTCGCACTGGCGGCTCATCTGGCCGCCCGGCAACAAAGGGTGACTGGAGACGAGTACCTCGCACTCCTTTCGGATCAGCTTCACGACACGTCGGCAGAAGAACTGTTGACGCTGATCACCCAGGCAATCGCCGCCATAAAGGACCATGACTCCACACAGGCGTACTGTGAATCTCTCGGCATGACTCGTGGCGTAAGCGGATACGTGTATCAGACGGTGCCAATCTCGATCCACGCTTGGCTGCGGCACCAGTCTGACTATCGGTCCGCCATTCAGGATGTCATCCGCTGCGGCGGTGACGCCGACACAACAGCCGCGATCGTCGGCGGCATCATCGGATCATCAGTCGGCCCGCAGGGGATTCCAGACGACTGGATAACCCGAATCATCGACTGGCCGCTATCGACATCCTGGATCAACCGCCTGGCCGAAACCGCCGCGATGGAGACAGGCAGCAAGATTCCGACACTTTCAGTGCCGAGCCGGTTAATTCGCAATCTGCTGTTCCTGCCGATCGTCCTCGCTCACGGTTTCCGCCGGCTGGCGCCGCCGTATTGATTGGTCGAACCGCAACGCTCGATCCCGCTTGCTTACGCCACCGGTTCGCGATCCATATCCGAATACGGAAAGTGTCCGGCTGCCTTGAGCCGATCGAGCAATTCTTCGCCGCCGTGTTCACGGGCGAAGTCGAGTTCTGAGCGGAAGATCTCCATCATCAGCAGCAGACCGAATGTGTCTCCGTCGTCAGATTCGTAGAGGCTGTAGGCGTCGAAGATCAGACTCCGTCCGCCGACGTCTTCCATATCGTCCGGAAACTCACAGGTTTCGCCCGGATTCAATTCGGCCTGAGCACTGTAGCGGGCCATCAGGTTGAGGAACTGGTTGCAGGACTGAAGCGTCTGACCGAAGGGTGACTCCTCGTCTTCGAGAGGATCGTCCGGCAGGGGATGGCGAGTGAACATCACCATCTCATAGGCATCGAACTCGTCGTTCCGCGAACACTCGTCGCGGTTCTCCGAAAGCTCTTTGGTCGCAAACCCGGTTCCCGGAACACCGTTCGGGTAAAGGTACAGATCGAGGGCCCCGCCAAGGGCGTACGGGATCATCGCATGCAGGACGAATTCGTTTTCCTCGCCCAGCGAATCGGCCATCATCTGCGATTTCTCGTCATACCATTGATCGTCTTCCTGATCGTCCGTCTGCAGGTCATCCTGATCGTTCATTCCGGGCTTTCTAACGCGGCTGGGGGCAAAGAACTCAGATCGCATTCTGACTCGGGTGGCGTTCGATGACAACCAGCAGCAGTGCTCGCCACGATTATGACTCGATCGAAGTCTCTGCGGTGATCGGACCAGCAGTAGCCGACTGAGTCTCGCGAGGAAGACATCCAATCAACACGAATGCCAGAGCAACCGCCAGCGTGCTGACGTGGCCGGCATTCAGAATCAGACATATGCCCAGAACAATCCAGAACGCACGCAAGGCATAGCCTTCGGTCGCAAATGCCAGCAAACCGAAGACGACGCCTGCTCCGCAAAGCGCCAGCGGACTGATGAGCAGCACAATCCACCAGCTGTAAACGTCCGCGACCATGATCAGATGAGAAGCCGTTGCCAGCAGGATAATCGCCGCCTGCATGATTGCGATCAGACGATCGAACTTCGTTTCTGCTCGTGGTGAAGGAGGAGTCATCAGACGAACTTCTCCTACGCGATTCGATCTCAGCGACAGACTGCGGAATCACAATCACGACAACGGCAATCAGGAGCTCTCTCAACCATGACGCGGAACGGCATTCGCCGGCATCTTCACGTTTCCTCGCAACATTCAGGCGTATTCCCTGAACCATTCCAGTGATACACAGTCATTGTAGAAAGAAATGGAAGAGAGGTGTGAGATGTTCTTACTGAAGCGTTACAAGATTCGCAGCTACGAAGTCGGTCTGTACTTCCGGGATGGAGAATTCCGGGGTCTGATCGAGCAGGGGACCCGCTGGTTTATCGACCCGCTGGGCAAGGTCCGAGTGGATGTGGTTTCCAGGCGGGAGCCGTGGCTGGTTCACGACAAGCTGGACCTGATCGTCAACTCGGGTGCACTGAAGGACCGAGCCGTCGTGCTCGACTTGCGGGACCACGAGCGGGCCCTGGTTTGGATTGAGAATCGATTCAGCCACATCCTGCCGGCTGGCCTCTTCGCATACTGGACCGGACAGAAGAAGGTCCGTGTCGAAGTGATCGACGCCCGGCAAGTGCGGTTCGAGCATCCGGAGCTGAAGGTGATCGCGCGATCGCCGCTGGCTCAGCGAACGCTCGACGTCTGCTCGGTCAATCGGGACCATGTCGGCGTGCTGTTCATTGATGGCCGGTACATCGACACGCTGGCTCCGGGGCTATACGCCTTCTGGAAGGGACAGTCGGATGCCAAGGTGGTTGAAGTCGACCTGCGGGAAACCATGGTCGATGTCAGCGGCCAGGACATCATGACGGCCGACAAGGTCACGCTGCGGCTCAACGCCGTGGTGACTTACAAGGTCGCCGACGCCCGCAAGGCCGTGAGCCAGACCGACGACGTGCGGCAGGCTCTGTACCGCGAAACGCAGCTCGTGCTGCGGAGCGTGATCGGAGCCCGCGAACTCGATGCCTTCCTGACGGACAAGGACGCCGTGGGAAGCGAAGTCGAGGACAACGTCCGGCGTCGAGCCGGTGAACTGGGTCTGGAAATCGCCTCGGTCGGTATCCGGGATGTGATCCTGCCGGGTGACATGAAGGACCTGATGAACAAGGTGACGGAAGCTCGCAAGGCCGCCGAAGCCAACCTGATCTCCCGTCGCGAAGAAACCGCCGCCATGCGGTCCCAGGCCAACACGGCCAAGTTGCTGGCGGACAACCCGGTTCTGATGCGACTGCGGGAACTGGAAATCCTGGAAAAGCTGGCCGCCAACGGCAAGCTGAACATCGTCGTGGGCGAAAAGGGCCTGAGCGACCGCGTGGTCAACCTGCTCTGATCTGTTTCATGTCGATAAGCAGAACCCCCTCTGTTCTCCATGATAGGAGCAGAGGGGGTTCTTTTACGAGAGCACGGATCTCGTTCAGCAATGCTCTACAGAGAAGTGCTCTTAACCATGTGATCGTCACATCGCGACGAATGCCATTTGCCCATCGTTGGTGACCCCAGTCCGGAGTACCTCGACAAGATCGGCATAGGCGACCGGTTTGACCAGATGGAGATTAAAGCCGGCTTCGCTGGTCATTTCCCGATCTGCGGAACTGCCCCAGCCCGTGAGTGCGATCAACTTGACTTCGCGGCCGCGAAGGCTGCGTCGAATTCTCCGAGCCACTTCGTAGCCATCCATCCCGGGCAGGCCGATATCGAGAAGGCAGACATCCAAATCCTGTTCGGTGGCGATCCGCAATGCTTCGAGACCATCGCTTGCAGTGAGGACGGTGTAACCGTCGTCTCTCAACAGACTCGACAGAAGTTCGGCCGCATCAGGGCTGTCTTCAACGAGTAAAATTCGCTGTGGAGAACAGCTTGCTGGCTCGGGAATCTGTTCGACCACGTTCGGCATAAGGTCCGGAACGGGAAAGTCCTGAACGATCACGGGAAGCTGGACGGAAAACATCGCTCCGAGTCCCGGACCACGGCTGTTCGCAATGACCGTTCCCCCGTGCAGTTCGGCCAGCTTTTTGACGATTGAAAGCCCCAGCCCGAGCCCGCCGTGTTCCCGGGTGCGAGACGGGTCTACTTGAGTGAACGGAAGAAAGATCTTCTCGCTTTGATCGGCTGCGAATCCGACGCCATTATCCCGGACCGAAAGGCAGGCGATCCTGTCCTCAACATCCAGTTCCAGTACGATGCGTCCGCCATCGGGAGTGTATTTGGCCGCGTTGCCAAGCAGATTGGCGATCAGCTGCGCAAGACGCACACGATCACCATCGAGAAGCACGGCATGATCGGGAACGAGTAACTGAAAATGGTGACGCCGCTCCTGCATCTGTTCCTGAATCATTTCGACCGCATCGTCGATTGCATCCTGAAGGGACATTACCTTTCTCTGCAGAACGATCTTCCCGCGGGAGATCCTTGAGATATCGAGGAGATCCTGAGTCAGTCGAACAAGATGGCCCGTATGCCGTTCGAGAATCCGTCGCACGTGGTGAACCGTGGATACGGAGTTGGCTTCGCGTTCAAGTACCACCAGCCCGGAGCGAATGGGGGCGAGCGGGTTTCTAAGTTCATGAGCCAGCAGCGCCAGATACTCATCCTTGCGTTCATCCGCCTGCCTTAACGAGGCACTGAGTCGAGAGTTCTCCTGCGACCGCTGCTCCGCCAGCAGACGTTGACGTTCGAGTCGATCGAACAGTCCCGTCGCCACACAGTTCACGAAAACGTAAATCCCGAGCTGAATGATCTCAGCGAGACTGTCCACACGCAGACTGATGCGCGGTTCGATAAAGAAAAAGGCGGCAGAGGCCGTTCCAAGGGCGATCGCCAGCATGGCCGGACCAGTTCCCGCCAGCCAGGCCGTTAACAGCACGCTCAGATAAAACAGACTGAAAGGACACTCTTCCTTCAGCCAGGGATGCAGTGCGGAACGAACCCAGAGAGCGAGTCCGGTGCTGACAAAAGCGGTGAGATATCGATACGACTGCTGACACTGATAAGGTGAGAGGCGGAGCCGGGACATGTGGTGATTCCAGTGGTGAGAAGCGAAGAGGAAAGACTTATCCGCAGAACGAATCAAGCCATCAGCTGCGGTTCCGGCTCGGCTTCCAGTCTCTTCAGCAGCGATTTAATATTCACCGGCTTCTGGAACCAGCCATCCCACTTCGAAGCATCAGGCTCGTCTTCCATTCTCTGGCCGGTCACCGCGAACACTTTCGTCGTCGAAAGGGAATCATCATTGCGGATCATCTGCAGAGTTTCGGCGCCACCGACCGTGGGCATCTGCATATCCAGGAGAACGATCTGAGGACGAAAGACGCCATGTTTCAGGAACTGCATGGCTTCCTGACCATCCCGGGCGACCTGCACATCGAAGCCGTTGGAAGCCAACAGATAGGCGAGAAGTTGCCGTTCGTTGTCGCAGTCTTCCACCACAAGCAGCCTCCGGGCACGACGCAGTTCGGAAGCCGGCTTGGGCTGATCTCCCAGAGCATGATCCAGTGAGGCGAACTGATCGACGAGCAGGGAAAGCGAATCGAGCAGATCGACCTGCTCACCCCGGTCGATTTTGCGCTGCAGCATTTCGATCTTCAGGTGCAGCAGATTCAGCTCGTTGCGTCGACGATGATCGGATGATGAAGTGTCTTCATCGCCGGAGGAGATCGATTCTTTGCGGAAGACGGGAATCTCGGGTGGGGCTTCAATCCCCAGCTTGACCAGGCGACCCTGGACTTTCAGCACGTTGATCCGAATTCCCAGATTCGGAAAGATGATCTCTTGCTGAGCGCGACGAGACAGAACAAGCATAGAAGGCCTCCGTGCAGGGTGAAAAAACGAGCCGATGAAGAACGCATGCGATCTGGTCGCAAGGCCCTTTGCCCGCCGGCGTATTCCTGCACGCCTTCTTAAAATGTCTCAGCAGACGGACGCCATAATGTGCGTCCCGGTTGCCGGCTGGAGATATTATCCTCGGCCCCGAAAAGATCAAGACCAACTGCCTGTGAGAGAGCGTTCGATTCGTTACTCCACCTTGCCGTTATACACGCCTGTTTTTTCCGCCTTCGGCAGATGCTCTTCCAGGCGAAACTCCGGCCGTTCGTGGCTGTTCACAAATGCGGCAATATCCAGGGCCTGCTGCGGCGTCAGGTGAGCATCGTCCAGCGGCATGGCGACTTTGAGCCAGGAGGCCAGCTTGGGATTACGGCTCAGGCCGGCTCCGTTGTTGTAGGAGTGATCTCCCCAGACAGGGGGACCGTCGTCGGAGCCGTGTCCGTTTTCGCCGTGGCAGGAGGCACACTTTTCCTCGTAGAGCAGGGCCCCGCGTTTCAGATCGGCCTGTAAGCCGGTCAGATCCAAGTCCGGCGTGCTGTTCGGGCCGAGGGGCTTCTCAGGATTCTGGCGGATCGGCTGGTCCGTCGAGAGCCAGGTGATGTAGGTTGCAATGGCGACGGAAACTTCGCTGCCGCTCGGCGGACGGGTGCCGTTCATGCTGCGCATGAAACAGTTGAGCAGCCGGTCTTCGAGCGTAATCACCCGCTCTTCGCGAGGAGACCAGGCGGGGTAAGCCGTCGCGACCCCAACAAAGGGAGCCGCCTGCGGGTGCGTACCTGCTTCAAGATGACACGACGTGCAGTTGAGCGAGTTGCCAACGTACTCCTTCGACAGAGGATGCTCGCGGGTCTGGTTGACGATCTCCCGACCGAGTTCAATGACCCGGCCCAGTTCGCCGGGCGGGAGGGGCTTCTCTGTCTTTTCCGCAGAAAAAACACTGCTGAACGGCAACAGCAGAAACAGGGGAAGAAGCAAGTGGATTCGCATGAAATCTCTCTGTTTTTCAGGGCTTTTTTAGAATGACAGAACGATCTCAGTATCGCGAGAAACTTGCAGGCAGGCTGTGATCCGGGTCACATTTGCTCCAGAAAGTGCCGTTGACAACCGATGGAATGATGGACAAACTCAAATTATATCCGTTTGTTCATATTGGTATATTCCACGATGTCTGCCACTACGTCTCGAGCCCTGGTGATTGAACAGTTGCGAACGCAGCTGCAAAAAACGGCAGGGCGAGATTTCGGCGGGCGATCGGAAGAGAAGGGAGCTCTTTCCCGGCTGCTTCCGGGGGGACGTTTCCCCGTTTGCGGGCTGGTCGAATGGCTCGCTGAACCGGGTTCTCTGGCCGGATCGCTGGCTTTTGCGGTCAGTTCGGAAACTTTGCAGAGCGGCTGCCCGATTGTGGTGATCGATCCCGGAAACCGGTTTCATCCCCCCGCAATTCTCCGCCTCGGCTGGACGCTGGATCGGCTCCTGATTATCCGGCCGCGATCGATGCAGGAAGCTCTCTGGGCAGCCGAGCAGGCGTTGCGTTGTCAGGGAATCGGTGCGGTTTTCTGCCTGGGGCTCGATGTTCCCCGCTATCAGGCGAACACGGTTTATCGCCGGTTTCTGCTGGCGGCCGAAACCGGGAAGACCCTCGGCTTTCTGGTGCAGAACACGGCTCATGCCGCCGGATCGCGCTGGGCCGATCTTCGATTGCGGATCGAGCCGCTGCCGACATCAGGACTGACGGATACACGAACGTTACGAATTCAATTCGAAGGAGGACGAGCACAGGGACGCGTGCAGAGCCTGGAAGGAAACCGGGAAATACGAGTGCACTTTGACGAACTGACAGGACGCCTGACCGATGACACGACGCATCGCCTGCCTGTGGCTCCCCCGCTGGTCCATTCAATGTTACCGCCAGGACAAGCCCGAGCATAAACGAACCCCGCTGCTGTTCTTCGAGAAGCTGGCCCGCGTTGGCGAGGTGGTCGTTCAGACCTCCGCCGATCTTGCTCGGGAAGGCATCCGTACGGGCATGCCGCTGACCGATGCCAAACTTCGCTGGACGCAGCCGCTGCAGATTCTCGAAGCCAGTCCGACTCGCGATTACCATGCGCTCCGCCGGCTGGCGATCGCCTGTCAGTGCTTCAGTCCGATTGTCGGCATTGAAGAAACGCCTCCGCTCGACAGCCTGCTGTTCGACCTGACCGGCTGCATTCACCTGTATGGCAGCGAACGCGAGTTCTGCCGCCAGCTGATCACCTTTCTCAACGAGCGTGGATTCGCAGGCCGCATTGCCATCGCCGATACGATTGGCATGGCCTGGGGCGTGGCTCGTTACGGCGTCCGGAGATCGAACAGTTTTCAAATTGTCGATTCCCGAAAGTCTCCGCAGCGATTGCCGGTGGAAGCTCTGCGTCTTTCAAGTAACCTCTCGGCTCGATTGCGGGAGTTTGATCTCAAAGAGATCGACCAGATTCTTCGCCTGCCGCGAGAATCGTTGAAGCCGCGATTCGGCGAGGAACTTCCCACCCGGCTCGATCAGTTCCAGGGACATCGAACCGAAGTCCTCGTTCCGGAAGTGCTGCCCGAACCAGTCTGGACCGATGAAGTTCTCGAGTATCCGATCACCGAGAAGTATCTCATTGAGATTGTCTTGACACGGGTGCTGCAGGCGTTGCTGGTTCAACTGGAAAAACAGCAGCACGGCCTATTGCGACTGCAGGTTCAGTTGTTCAACGGGAAAGAAGTAGCGCTCGAGTTGACGCTTGGCACGATCCGTCCCACGCTGGCCGAACAGGAGTTGTGGAACCTGATCGCTCTCAAGCTGGAGACCACGCAACTGCGAGTCGAGATCGATCGAGTTGTGCTGCGAGCCGCGGAAACCGCGTCGCTTCGCTTTCGCCGCCGTACGTTGTTTGAAGACGATTCCGCGATCGAAACTCGCGAATACGAAACGCTCGTCAATCGCCTCACCACACGCCTTGGCGATCAGGCCGTTCTCAAGGCGGAACTGGTTGAAGACGTCCAGCCCGAACGGAGCGTGAGCTTCACCCCGGCTCTGGAACCTCCGATGTCGGTGCGGAACAACGAATCGCTTTTCTCCCGCCCGCTGCGTCCGTTGTCACTGTTCTCGGAGCCGATTGCCATCAGCGTGAACTCCGTGATCCCTAACGGCCCGCCGTTACGGTTCTGGTGGGATCAACAGGAACACATCGCCGAAATTGCCTGGGGCCCGGAACGACTCGAAACCGGCTGGTGGCGGGACGACGCGATCCGCCGCGATTACTACCGCGTCGAAACCACCACCCACCAGCGATTCTGGCTCTTTCGACGAAGGGAACAACGCGACTGGTTTTTACACGGCTGCTTTGACTGACTCACAAGGCACGAAGGGATGGCACAGAGATTCATCTCTGTGTTGCGCGGAGCATGGGACTTATAACTCAAAGAGTGTTGGACAGATGACGTAGTAGCCAATGCATCTCTCGTTTCAGGCGAATCACGTCCCTTCGCCCCCTTTAGGGAGAGAAGGTGCCCGAAGGGCGGATGAGGGGGCGATCAACCAGCGATGTTCCATACGAATGAGAAGCAACGGCCCGTGGAGCCTGTCACCCGCATTTCCCCCTCACCCTAACCCTCTCCCCCACGGGGGCGAGGGAACTTACGTCGTTGTGTCGCAAAAAACTCGCCGTAATAAATCCCTCGTTCCCCGCAACAAGGGCCGGGCAATTACTTACTTATTAAAACCACACTTTGCCCCAACAGACAACAACGCTGATTGACTGAAAAACAGAGATCCATCTCTAATCCATCCTTACAAATGGCTGACATACCCCACTGATTGCCCCCAATGCCCGAACTCGCCTTTGAGAAAGCTCGGCAGGTTTACCCGGAGATCCATGCTCGGCGGGCTGGATCGCGGCACGACCGTGCGCTCCCTTTCGCCGAGCTGCAGTGCAAGTCGAACTTCTCGTTTCTCGAAGGCGCTTCGCATCCCGATGAACTGGTTGAACGAGCGGCCGAGCTGGGCTATCGGGCGGTGGCCATTACTGATCGCAACACGCTGGCCGGGGTTGTTCGGGCTCATGTCGCCGCGAAACAGGCCAACCTCAAACTCCTGATCGGAGCCGAGATCACGCCGGTCGATGCTCCGCCCGTCGTTCTGCTCTGTATGAACCGCAACGGATACAGTCAGCTCTGTCGACTCATCACCCGTGGCCGCACCCGGGCAGAGAAGGGGAGTTGCGAACTTCGCTTTCGAGACCTGGTCGAGTTCTCCGCTGATCTGATCGCGTGCGTCCCTTTGCTCGCCCGCCCGACGGAATCGACAGTCAACTGCAGTGTGGAGGACCTGACACGCTATCGCGACCTCTATGGCGATCGCTGCTACGGACTGGTCCACCGGCATTTGACTGATCGCGATGACCACCTGCTGGCCGAGCAACTGCAGACCGCGAAAGCCGCCGGCGTTCTCGCCGCTGCGTCCAACGATGTTTACTATCACGTGCCCGGCCGTCGCGTGCTGCAGGATGTGTTGGCCGCGACCCGCCATCGCTGCGCCGTCGCCGATCTCGGGCTGCGGATGTTCCCGAACGCTGAGCGATATCTCAAATCACCTCAGCAGATGCAGGCTCACTTCGGAAGTCATCCCGAGTTGATTCGTCGCACGGCTGCCATTGCCGATCGCTGTCAGTTCTCGCTCGATGAACTCCGTTATGAATACCCCGAAGAACTCTGTCCGCCCGGCCAGACAGTCTCGCAGTATCTGAATGATCTCACCTGGCAGGGGGCAGCAGAGCGCTATCCCGACGGCATCCCGGACAACGTGCGGCAACTGGTCGAGCATGAACTGGAACTGATCGCCGACCTTCAATACGAAGCCTACTTCCTGACGGTTTACGATCTCGTCCGCTTCGCCCGCAGCCGGGACATTCTTTGTCAGGGCCGCGGCTCCGCCGCCAACTCGGCGGTCTGTTACTGCCTCGGCGTCACGTCAGTCGACCCGGCTCGCATCGATGTGCTGTTCGAACGCTTCATCTCCAAAGAACGCGACGAAGCTCCTGATATCGACATCGATTTCGAGCACGAGCGACGCGAGGAGGTGCTGCAGTACATCTACGAAAAATACGGGCGCGAACGAGCAGGGATGACGGCGACGCTCATCACCTATCGCCTTAAATCGGCCATGCGGGATGTCGGCAAAGCGTTGGGGCTGTCGCTCGACAGTATCGATCGGCTCGCCAAAAACTTCGAGCGGTACAACGAAGTCCACAAAGTCGGCCGGCGGATGGAAGAATCGGGGCTGTCTCCGGACTCCGGTCTCGGTCAGCTGATGCATCGGCTCGTGATCGACATCCTCGGCTTTCCCCGGCATCTCTCGCAGCACACGGGCGGCATGGTGATGACCAACAGCCCGCTTTGCGAAATCGTCCCGATCGAGAATGCATCAATGCCCGGCCGCACGGTGGTGGAATGGGACAAGGATGATCTTGACGCCCTCGGCATTCTCAAAGTCGACTGCCTCGCTCTCGGCATGCTGACTGCCGTCCGGAAGTGCTTCGATCTCCTCGAACGACACTATCAACGCCCGTTGACTCTGGCGACGGTCCCCGCGGAAGACCCGGTCACGTATCAGATGATTCAGAAAGCCGACACCATCGGCGTCTTCCAGATCGAAAGCCGGGCGCAGATGAGCATGCTTCCCCGGCTCAAGCCGAAGGAGTTCTACGACCTTGTCATTGAAGTCTCGCTGGTTCGCCCCGGACCAATCCAGGGAGACATGGTGCATCCGTATCTGCGACGACGGGACGGACTCGAATCGGTCGAGTATCCGAGCGAAGAAGTGCGGCAGGTCCTGCACCGCACACTGGGGGTGCCGATCTTTCAGGAACAGGCCATGAAGCTCGCCGTGGTGGCCGCCGGCTTCTCGCCGGGAGAAGCGGATCAGTTGCGACGAGCCATGGGAGCCTGGCGGAAGTCGGGCGTGATGGATGCCTTCCATCAGAAGTTGAGTCAGGGGATGCAGGCCCGCGGCTACACCGAGGAGTTTGCCGAGCGGCTGTTCAACCAGATTCGCGGTTTCGGCGAATACGGCTTTCCGGAATCTCATGCGGCCAGCTTCGCGCTGCTGGTCTACGTTTCGTCCTGGCTGAAGTGTCACTATCCCGATGTCTTTCTGGCCGCGATGCTCAACAGCCAGCCGCTCGGGTTCTATCAGCCGGCCTCGCTTGTCCGCGATGCTCGCGAGCATGGGATCGAAGTCCGCCGGGTCGATGTCAACTCCAGCGACTGGGACTGCACGCTGGAACAGAAAAGCAATGCCCGGCATCGCTCGGTTCGACTCGGCTTCCGCATGGTGAGCGGGATGCAGCAGAGTGATGCCGAGAAGATCATCACCGCCCGAAAGGACGGGCCCTACGTCAGCATCGATGATGTCGCCAACAGGGCTCGCGTTTCCAACAGTGTGCTCTCGCGCCTGGCCCGAGCCGATGCGTTCGGTTCGCTCAAGTTGAGCCGCCGCGAAGCATTGTGGGAATCCTTGCCAGAACGTTTTACGCAGACTCTGCTCGAATCGCAATCAGGCGACGCTCTTCCGCAAACACTGCCAGGAATGGCTCCTCTGGCGGAAGTCGTACACGATTATCGACACACCGGACTGACGCTCAAACGGCATCCTGTTTCGTTTATCCGGTCTCGACTGCAACAGAAGAGAGTCCTTCCGGCGGCCGCCCTGGAGACATACCCGGCCGATCGTAAAGTTAAAGTCGCCGGTCTGATCCTCCTGCGTCAACGACCGGGCACCGCCAAGGGCATCACCTTCATGACATTGGAAGACGAAACCGGCATCACCAATCTCGTCGTGCATCCCAACACCTGGGAGCGATTCCGCGTGACGGCTCGCACGGCGACCGCGATGATGGTCCGGGGAATTCTCCAGCGGGAATCGTCGGTCGTGCACGTGGTCGTCGACCATATGTGGGATCTTTCGGAAGAATTCTCCCGCATTGGGAAGTCGCGAGACTTCGGCTGAATTGCGACCGCGACGAGAATCGAGTTCAATAACAGGATGTGCCATCGATACAACATCAATGTCAGTCCAGCCATGCTGGCCGAGATTTTCGATGTCGTCCGCAATGAATGTCCTGACGACTTCGATCAGGATCTCTATCCGCTCTCGATGGGGCCGGTCGTCCGGCTCGATGCCGACTGGGAACGCGAACTGATTCCGATGCAATGGGGGCTGCTTCCACCATGGTGGAAACCTTCCGCGAAGTCGAAGTCTCGCAAGACGTTTCAGCGGCAATGCTTCAACGCCCGCTCCGAGACCGTCCACGAAAAGCCGACGTATCGAGCCGCCTTCAAGTCCCGCCGCTGCCTGATCCCCGTTCATCGCTTTGATGAAAAAGACCACTGGTTCGCCCAGCCGAGCGGAGAACCGTTCGCCTTCGCGGGCCTGTGGGAACGCTGGCACAACGACGAGGAAACGGTCGAGTCGTACACGTTCCTCACCACCGAACCGAATCCGCTGATCGCCAGTGTCGGTCATCACCGCATGCCGATCGTCCTCACCAATCCTGAAGACCAGACCCGCTGGCTCAGTCCCGATGTCGTGGACAGAGCCCCCCTCGAGAGTCTCCTCAAGCCCGCCGGTCCCGATGTGCTGGTGGAAGCTGACGGCAAACGCCGGACGCTGTTCTAGAGAAGACTCGCTCCATCCATAGCTTCCAGCCTGAGGAGACATCCGATGTCCAATCGCACTGAAACCTTTCTCAGTGATGTCACGCGGCGCGCGTTTCTCGGCACGTCGATCGCTGGCACGATTTCGCTCATCACTCCGATGCAGGGCCAGGCCGCCGTGCAATGCAGCGTCCGCGACATTAAGACAATCACCAATGGTCCGAAGAGCTATTGCGGCTGGCCGACCGTCACTCGCCGAGCCAACGGCGAGTTGATCGTGGTCTGGTCTGGAGGCCGAGATCGGCACATCTGTCCGTTCGGGTCGGTCCAGATGATGCGATCGAGCGACAATGGTGAAACCTGGACCTGGCCAAGAACCATTCTCGACGGAGCCGCTGACGACCGGGACGCGGGCATTCTGGAAACCTCCCGCGGAACTCTGCTCATAACAACTTTCACGTCACTCGCCTACGAATCGCTGCTCAACGCGGAGCTGGAACGAATCGCGGAGAAGAAGAACAAAAAGAAGAACAAGAACAGAGCCAGCACTGAAAAGTCGGATCAGGAAAAAGAAGACGACGAAAAGGAGAAGAAGAAGGTCAAACCCTGGCCCAAGAAACAGCTGAACCAGTGGCTGGCTGCTCACAATCGGCTTTCTGATGAACAGCGTCAGGCCGAGAAGGGAGAGTGGATGATCCGTTCGACCGATGGCGGCGTGACCTGGTCGGAGCGATATCCCACCATCGTCAATAGCCCCCACGGTCCGATCGAACTCTCAGACGGCCGATTGCTTTACGCCGGCAAGGAACTGTGGAATGACTCGAACAGAATCGGCGTCTGCGTCTCGGAAGACGATGGCCTCTCCTGGAAGTGGCTGGCCGAGATCCCGACCCGTTGCGGAGATGATCCCAAAGCCTATCACGAACTGCATGCCGTCGAAGCGACGGATGGTCGAATCATTGTCCACATCCGCAACCACAACAAGAAGGATCCCAGTGCCACACTGCAGTCGGAGTCGTGCGATGGCGGTCGAACCTGGTCCGTCCCGAAAACGATCGGTGTCTGGGGCTTCCCCTCGTTCCTAACTCGACTCCGCGACGGACGACTTCTGATGAGCTACGGCTATCGGAAGAAACCCTACGGAAATCTCGCTCGCGTCAGTACCGATTGCGGTCATAGCTGGAGCGAACCGATCACGATTTCCGACGATGGACCGGTCGGCGATCTGGGATACCCAAGCACGGTCGAGCTCGACGACGGCACGTTGTTGACCATCTGGTACGAAGGAGTCGGCAACGGCCACCACGCCGTTTTGCGCCAGGCTCGCTGGACTCTCGACGCCTAAACCGTCGGCGTCACGAATCGCTGAAGACAGTTGTCATCGCGGCACCAGTCGCATGCCGAAGCCGCGGTACAGCAGCTTGAGATCATCCTGCGCCCAGGCCTCTTCGCCGACGTCGGGATCGACCATCGAGACATAGCCGTCGTCTTTAAATTCTCTGAGGATGACGCTGTGCAAATCACCTCGACGCCAGCCGTAGTCTTCCTCGTAGACACTGGGAATGTCTCCGAATTGCGGCAGGCCGACGCTGAGAATGATCCAGCCGGGAGCGAGTTCCCTGAGGCCTTTGAAATCGCCGTGGAAGACTTCCACTCTCCACGGAGTCCCTTCGGTTTTGAGAGCCAGTCCACGGTAAAGTCCCTGCCAGGCGGTACCTTTCCGCGTCAGACATAACGATATCATTTCAGCTTCGGTTGCCGGAATCTCGTGTTGCAGCAAAACAGTGGCAGCGCACGCCGGGGAACAGGTGACATCGCTCGTCTGCAGAGCAATTCCGTTAGTCACCGGAACGTTTCTTGAAATGGGCACATCACCCCACAGTGGATGGAGGAGACTAACGATCCCCAGCAGAAAGAAGACACCAGCGTTGACACTCCGGCGAACCAGCGAGCCGGGAATCGACCGGAACGCGGCTCCCGCTCCCAGTCCCGCGAACAGAGAAAGCCAGTTTCCGTAGAGGATTACGTTTTTGGTTTGCAGCACCTCAATCAACCAGGGCGCATCCTGAATCCAGAGAAACCAGATTGCACCGATAACCAGAACCAGCCCCAGGAACAATGGACGTGCACGACGCCGGAGTCGTCCCGCAATGAAATAACCGAGGCCGAAGCAAACCAGCGACGCCCCCAGCATAATCGCAAACGCGATCAGCAAGTCCGGCTGGCGAAGAGATTCAAGCCCCTGCATGCTGGTGTCCCAAGGGAAGGGTGAAATCGAAGCATCCGGTCGCGAAAACCGACATCACGTCGCGTCAATCGATTAGATCGATGTCACAATGATCTTTTACAAACTCGGCCATCTCCGTAAGACCGGCCTGATCCAGCCCGGCAATGACACCAAGCTGGTCCTCAACCGAACGATTCTGGCCGAGTTTGAACTTCCCTTCAAGCCGGGTGACCTTGATTTCGAAGCCGACGATTGCCTGCTTCAACTGTTCATCGAGATCAGCCGGCAAATCGTTCTGCCACGGCTGGTCCGCATTAGCTTCGTACTTATTCGCCATGCGTTTCAAAAAGTCGTCGAGCCACGCCGGGTCAGTTTGCAATGCGACTGTGCCGTAAACATGCACGACGGCATAGTTCCACGTCGGGACGGCTGGCTTCGTTCCTGAATACCATCGTGGCGACACATAGGTGTGCGGCCCGTGGAAAATCGCGAGCGATTCCCCGGACTGTTCCAGACTTTTCCAGTGAGGATTGGCTTTAGCAAAATGGCCCTGAAGCATGCCGAACGGTCCACCCGTTCGATCCAGAAGCAGCGGAAGATGCGTCGCATACGGCTCGCCATCGACCGTGGTAATCAGGGTCGCGAAACTGTACTGCTCGATGAATTCATGGAGCGTTTCAGAATCAGTCACTTCGAAAGAGGAGGGGATATACACGTCGTTGTCCAGCAGAGCAGGGATGAAGAGGCCAGGTTTACGTTGATGCTTGGGACAGAAAATGGCGAGTCTCGGTTCGGGGTGTACTCAGCGGAGAATCGTGCACCACGGAACGTTGTGGACGCACCTTCAGGAATCTCTTATAACGAAGACTTCTATTCATACGCCCACCCCCCTCGGAATGCGGACCACGAAGTCATGCAGGCCTTCAGAAGTGCCCGCAGTTCGATAGCTCCAAGACGCCTTAAGCTTATGGATGTTCTTTGATGTTTCGAATTACCGCAACGATTATCGTTTCGAGCATGGCGTTCTTTTTGTCATCAGGCCCCCTGTATTCTGCTTCGCCTCAAACCGAACAGATCGCTAAATCGCTTGAACAACAGGTCCGTTCCATTCGGACCATTCAAGGTCAGTTCGTGACGCTGAATTCTAACGGTAATGCGGTATCAGGCCCAAAACTCGGTGATGGAAAAACGATCCAGACCAAGGTCGGTTTTGAAGTCGACTTCGAGTCCGGTTATCAGTTTGCAATCAGAAAACACTATCAGGACGTGCTGCAGAATCAGTCCTACTTCAGCGAGACGATCTCTGCGACCGATGGTGCGATTTGGAAGGCGTATGAGGTTCGGAACGATCGATTCATCGGAGGGATCCATCGTTATCAGGGCCAGCCAGTCGCAGAGGAAATAGGGATTTTTAACCTCGACGATCTCAAGACTGGGTTTCTTGTTAAAGATTTCTGGACCTACATCCTGAGGAGCACCGTCGAAGATACGGAGGGTTCTTCCGTTTCAATTACCTGCACAGTCACGGCTCCCTTGAACAATGTGAAGGAATTGAACCGCACAGCTCCACTAGAAATGCGTGCGTCGCTTTCGACTGCACACGGGTATTGGCCACTCCGAATCGAGGTCTACCGGATCATGCCGGCACGGCTGATACAAAGTCGCGTCCAGTTCACAGAATTTCACGAGTACTCGCCGGGGCAGTGGATTCCGACCCGGGCAAGATTGCAGACCTTTGGGGTCAAGAGACATCTGCCAAACGGATATAGCCAGGCACAGATTCTGGATATGACGGACGATGAATATCAAGAGATCGAGAATCAGATCGCATACACAGCTGAGCCACTCGGCCAGAAAGGCTTTGAGGTCGTCATCGAGAAAGCGAACCTGAAAATTAACAGTCCAGTTGACCAATCCGGATTCGAAGCATTCTTCCCACGCGGAACTCAGGTTACCGATTTCACGATCCCAGCGGAGGCAATTCCCAGCCAACTGCTGCCATGTCCCGTTCCGCCTGCCGCCGAAGAGGGCAGCCGCGACTGAACAGTGCTGCGCACTGTGACATTATCCCCAGTGTTCGGCGATTTTCTTCCGCAGGAAGGTCACGCTGCGTTTCAGCTGGTCGATGCCATCGACGCCGTCTTCGATGCTGATCCAGCCGTTGAAGCCCTTGCCGCGGAGTTCGTCGAAAATGGCATCGTAGTCGTTGAGGCCCTGGCCGATCTCGCCGTGTCTCAGACGCTTTGCATAGCCGGCTGATCCACCTTCTTCGCGTCGCAGATCTTCAATTGTCCCCTCGATTAAGTATCGATCGCTGGCGTGCATGGTCAGGACGCGGTGTGAAACCCGCTTAAGCAGTTCGAGTGGATCTTCGCCGGCCAGATAGGTGTTGCTCGGATCGTAGTTGACACCGAAGTTCGGATGTTGAATCGCATCGACGAGCAGGCAGAAAACGTCCATCTTCTGGGCGAACTCGGGGTACTCCCAGAAGTCGTCCTTGTAATGATTCTCCAGAATCAGAGTGACGTTTCGCTCCTCAGCATACGGCAGGCAGGCTTCGATGGAAGCCGCTGCCAGGGCGACGCCCTCGTTGACTGAGAGTTCGGGACGCCTTTGACCACTGAGAACCCGGCAGTAACTGCCGCCGAGGACGTGCGTCATGTCGATCCAGCGCTTCTGCTTTTCGATTTCACGCTCGCGGAAGGAGGCATCGGGATGCGTGAAATCGGGCGAGCAGCACATCATCGGGATGACTTTGCCGGTCGCTTCAACCTGCTCCCGGAACTTCGGCCAGTTCGATTCGTCTTCCATCTCAAGAAAGCCGGCGTACCACTCAAGGCCATCAACATCGAGATCGGCTGCGAGGTCGATCCATTCCGGGACGGTCATCGTGCCCTCTTTGCAGAGGGCCTGCATGTAGGCTTTCGGGAAGGCAGCAAGCTTGGGCATAAGGGCAATCAGACAGGTTTGAGGACGGCTTTCACGACTTCGCCATGATGCATTTTCTCGAAGGCTTCGTGCCATTCGGTGATTGGCCAGACGCCGCCGATGATCGGACGGACATCGAGCTGACCGCTGGCGAGGAGAGCAATAACCCGCTCCCAGATCGGCCAGTTATGACTGAAGCTTCCCTGCAGAGTTACGTTCTTCTGCACCATGGGATCTAGATTGAAGTTCAATGGCTGTGGCCCCCAGCCGACTTTGCTGATCCAGCCAGCGGGGCGGACGATCTCCAGAGCAATCTTCAACGTGGCACTCGCTCCGGCGGCATCGATCACGCCATCGCAACCAAGCCCGTCCCGTTCGCGCGCCCATTCGGTCGCGTCACCGATGATGATCTCGCAGCCATACTGCCGGGCGATCTCCAGTCGATGAGCGTCCTGCGGCAATCCGACGACCGCCACCTGGGCACCACAGAGCCGGGCCATGGCCGCGCAGAGAATCCCGATCGTTCCGGGACCAAGAACGACAACGCGATCTCCCGGCTCAATGCTCGCATTCTTCACAACCGCGTTGTAAGCCACGCAACTCGGTTCGGTGAGACAGGCCTGCTCGAAGTGCAGACCATCGGGCACGTGATGGAGAATCCGGGAAGGAACGCGGACGTACTTCGTCATCGCTCCATTCACACCGTAGCCGAAGCCTTTGCGGGTCGGATCAAGGTTGTACAGCCCGCGACGTGTCATCGGGTTATCAGCACTGATGATCGCCGCCGTTTCCGAGACAACGCGGTCCCCCTCTTTCCAGCCGGAGACATCTGCTCCCGTCTTTACGATATGTCCGCCAAACTCGTGTCCCAGAACCACGGGATAATTGACCGGCCAGGAATGATCGGCGGTCCATTGATGCAGGTCGCTGCCGCAAACGCCGACGTTGGCAACTTCCAGAAGAACGTCTTCCGGGCCAATCTCCGGGACCTCGATGTCACGGATTTCAACGGAGCCCTTTTCCGGGGCATAATTCACAACGGCTGCTGACTTCATGAACGCGTCCTGACTTCCTGTTGGTGAACCGCATCACAGATCAACTTGAGTGACTCTTCCAGATTTCCGTCGGCTGTCTTAAAGGCATCGGCATCGATGGTCAGCGGAGCCCCAAGAACAACGAGCGGAGCTCCGTACTGCGGGCAGGCGATGGCCTGTTCGAGAGAAAGTCCACCGACGGCCTGAACGGGAACGGAGACCGCCGCGACGACTTCTTTCAGCTGATCGAGGGGGCTCGGCATGCGATTCCCAGCCGCAGCGATTCCGCGGCGCTCATCGTAACCGATATGGTGAATCACGTAATCGCAGCCGAGGTCTTCGAGTTCCTTCGCACCGGCGACCATGTCGGGGCAGCCGAGGTTGTCGCCCATCACTCTGGCTCCGAAATCCTTCCCAGCCTGAACCACACACTTGATCGTTTCTGGATGCGCCCGGGCCATCACGACGACATGCGTCGCCCCCGCTTTGGCCATCATCTCGGCTTCGAGATAGCCACCGTCCATTGTTTTCAGGTCGGCGACAATCGGCACGTTCGGGAATTCCTCCCGCAGGGCGCGAACTCCATGCAGTCCTTCAGCCAGAATGAGCGGCGTGCCTGCTTCGAGCCAATCAACGCCGGCTCGCATCGCAAGATGAGCGGTTTCGATCGCTTCCTGGATGTTCGTCAGGTCGAGTGAAATCTGAACAATCGGTCGGGAGATATCTGTCATGAGGGATTGCACATACCGGGCGTCAGAGGAGGGCGAAAAGATCGAAGAATCAGTATACCTGACTGACTTGCATTGTCGTGGATCGATGCGACATATTCTGGTATGAACACGACACAGGCAAACGACAACTGGAAGCAGGAGCAGGATGCATTTCTGCTTGAAATGGCTCCCGAGAGTCATTTCTTTCGAGCATTCGATGGTCTCCCGGATGTCTACTTCTTTGCCAAGAATCGCCGCGGAGAGACACTTTTCTGTAGTTCGAATCTGCCGCAGAATCACGGAATGTCAGTCGCGGAACTGATCGGGAAGACCGATCACGAACTGACTCCTGGCCCGCTGGCCGAGAAGTATCTGCGAGATGACGCCGAGATCTATCGCACGGGAAAGCCGTTGCCGCCTCAGATCGAGATTTGCCTGGATCACGTCGGCCTGCCGAGCTGGTACCGGACCTGCAAATATCCCATCAAAGATCGGCAGGGAAACGTGATCGGCGTGATGGGGACGTTTCAGCCAGCCGCACCGGACGCTTCACAGGATCCTGCCCGGTACCGCCTGGAAGGAGCAGTCCAGGAGCTTACGCGAAACCTGCAGCAGTTCCCCGGTATCGATCGACTGGCCGATTCGTGTGGGGTCTCCGTGCGACAGTTCCAGCGGGTCTTCCGCGCCACGTTCGGCACGAGCGCGAAAGACTACTGGATGAAACTGCGAATTCGTGAAGCGTGCGCCTTACTGCGAAGCAGCGGTTTGAGTCTGGCTCAGGTCGCCGCCGAGCTGAACTTCTATGATCAGAGCAGCTTCACGAAACACTTCCGCCGCCATACCGGACAGACTCCGCGAGCGTATGTCCGGCAGGCGTCGCAGGGGATTACTTCCTGACGAGCTGGAAGGCGTCGAGGATGACAAAGCCGTCGGTCTGTTCGTTGGAAATAACAATCGTCGACTCGGAACCTGCTTTGAGAGTGACCGTGCCGATGGGGCGAAAGTGCTTTCCACCCGGAAGCGTCTGCGTCTGATCGACTTTGAATTCAACGGTGTTTGGGCCACTTGTGACCGAAACAGGAACCGCGGTCGCGCGGGTCGGATGAGCGGAGTAAGCCATACGAAGTTCGTACTCTCCCGCCTCTTCAGTCGTGAACTTGAACGTGGCCACCGACTGACCATCGGCTCGCTGATCGTCGTGAACGTAACCGCGGCCGATGTGTGGTTTGAAGTTCGTGGATCGGGCCCAGCTGCCTTTCAGCGTGGCGTCCGCATCATCGAGAATAATGCCGGGGAGTGTCTTTGGATCAATCGAAACGGCGACCTCCGGCTCGGGGGGAAGCTCCGGGAGTTCAGGAAGTTCAAGCACCTGTCCCTGGGCCACCAATCGGTTTCGCAATTTGGGATAATCGAGCGACTGCACGGGGGCATGGAGTTTCGCGGCCATGGCGGCGGCAATTCCCGCGCTTTGACCGAGGATCATCCAGGTCGGCTCAACCCGCACGGACGAAATCGCAACGTGAGTACACGACAACGCGACCGGCACGAGCAAATTGTCGCATTCGTTCTGCTTCGGAAGGATTGAGCGATAGGGAATGTGATACGGATACCCATTCCGTCGGCGGGGCATCCGGACCGGGAAGATCGTTCCTTCGTTGACGACGTAGCCGTCCTTTGTGGCGATTCGCTGAACGTCGTGCGAGTCGATCGGAAACGAAGAGACGACAATTGGATCATCCTTCTCTGGATTGCGAAGGATATCGTTCTCAGTGAGCACATACATGCCCTGCATCCGCCGTCCTTCGCGAACATATAGCTGAGGAGACCAATGGGCATACTCGGGGAACTCGTCCTTACACAGGCCCAGTTCTGCCATCTCCTTGCGAAGGTGATCGGGAACGGCTGGGTCTGTGGTCAGGAAGTGATACATCGCCAGCGTGTACTGCTTGTGCTCTTCCCACATCTGCTGGCGTTCTTCGGCGTCGGCTTCACTCCAGCCGTTACACCCTCCGACAAGTCCCATCGAGAATTGCTTTCCAATCCCGTTGTTGGCGTCGAACTTGTTGCCGGGCAGCGGGTAGAGATCCCACAGGAGATGCGGTCGCTTCTCCCAGGCGAAGTAGCGGCGGACGATTTCGAAACGAGCCGGATCGTAATTCGCAGGAGCAGGGAAGGGGACACGATTCGCCGGGTCTTTGGTCAGGCAGAGTCGAAAGCTGTAGACCATCACGCGATCATCGCCCGCTTCGACCGGGCCGGCTTCCGTGGCGGTGATCAACGGAAGTGGATTCCCCTCCGCATCGAAGCCATCGATCTGCATTCGTCCCTTTGGGAATTGACGACCGGCCAGAGATTCGTCGTACTTCTCGCGACCTTCACGCCCGATCGTCCAGCTGACGCCGGCTGCGGCCATCAGGTCGCCCTCGTACGTCGCATCGATGAACGTCCGGGCCGTGAATCGCCCCTGACTGGTCACGACTTCCTGAATGCTCGCGTCCTCCTTCTTGACTGACTTGAGAACGCGTTCAGTCAGCACCTTCACGCCCGCTTCGTCAAGCATCTCGTTTGTGATCTTCGCGGCAACGTGAGGCTCGTAGGTCCATTTCGAAGCATCTTTCACGCTGACATCGTAAGGAAGTTCGACGCCTCGTTTCTGATAGTCGGCTTCAATGCGGCGATGCCATTCGTCGAACAGCCCCATTACCGTGCTGCGAACGGTCTGATTGGAATCGCTGAAGCTCAACCCGCCGGTGTTCACGCCGCCAACGTGGCGTGTCGGTTCAAGCAGAATAACATCTGCCCCTTCGCGAGCCGCGGCAATCGCCGCACAGAAGCCGCCGGGTGTGGAGCCGTAGACAATGACATGAGCCGACTGCACTGGCTGTTCCGCAGCGTAAGTCGGGCTGACAGTAAGGAGGAATAGAAACAACAGAAGAATTCGAGTCACGGTGTGGTCTTTCTTATTCAGCAATCATCATATCGAGGTCATCGAGATCCACCTGAAGCACTTCCATGGTCTGCTTGGCTCCGGAGAAGGCGATCAGGAGTTGGCCATCGTGTTCGATCACGTGCGGATAGTCAATGTGCCGCTCTCCAACAAGATAGAACAGGTCCGTGAAGACAACCCCATCCCGACTGACGGCCAGCGTGAGTGGATCGCGTCGCTTCGGATTGGCGTTGGAAACGAGTACGTAGTAATCGCGTGAAGTACGCAGCACGAAGAACTTACTCGTCGCATCCGGGAAGTTGGTTTTCACGATCGGACTCCATGTCCGGCCGTGGTCTTCCGAAACCGTTCGCAACAGCCGCCCCGATCGGCCATTGTCCCGAATAAGCCCGACAATAGTCTGGCCATTGGGCAGAATGTACCAGTAGGGCTCTTCCGGGCGGCCGTTGGCGTTGTAGCTGGCCAGCGGAACGGTTTCCCACTGATTGAATTCTTCAACGCCGCCAATCATCACCGAAACCTGCTGAGCATGGTCACGCCGGGTCATCATAAAAGGCCCGGATGGAAGCCGCTTGGGCGGGAAGTTATTCAATGTGTCATCGAGCACCGTGCCGTGCGGTTTCCAGGAATTCGAATCCTGATCCCACCGAAACGCTTCCAGACTGAGTCCTTTCCCCGGATATCCGGGCGCATCGAAGTGACTCGCCAGCGCCAGGAGTTCCCCATCGCGAGCCCAGAAGCCTCGGGCGATCCAGCCGAATCCATCGATTCGCGGCGGACCGGTCAATGGGGCCGGTTCACTCCAGTGGAGTCCATCGGGACTGGTGGCAAACGAGACTCGGGTATCTGGCAGATCGTGCCCGGGGACGACATTGCGATGCTGCTCAGCGGTCAGCCTGTCGTTGCGTTTTCCGGGGCCGTCGCTCCACATGGCCCAGAATCGGCCCTCATGGTGTGCCAGATACGCGTGCTGATGCACCCAGTCGCCACCGCGATCGCGCACGTCGCTAATCATCGCGTGCTTCGAAGGGACTTTCGGTAGCGAGCGGTAGTCGATTTTGCTCGGATCAGCACCGGTTGTCTTCAGATCCAGCATATGGGCCGACTTCGGATCAACGGAAGCAGCCTCCTCAACCTCCGGCAGTTTCGCTCCGTAATAGACGCCCTGGTGGCGATTGTCGTCGAAGGCGAAGTGCAGATAGTCCCCGTCGTCGCTCACAAACCCATCGGGATAGTTCAAGCGGCCGCGCGGTCCATCGACCGATTCCGGGACGAGAACACGCTGATACGGCCAGGACTTCATGCCATCGAACGAAACCCACAGCGAGAGTGGACTCCGGTGCTTCGAATTCGGGTTGTGCAGCATTGCCACAGCATCTCCGCCAAGGCCGTAGAGTGTGGCCTTGGAACCGGGATTAGGAATGTCGGTTTTCGTTGCGAACTCAGGCCAGGTACGGCCGCCGTCGGTCGATTCTGCGTAGTAAAGCACTCCACCGAGTCTGTCGGCTCGGATGATCATCGCAATCCGATTATTGCCGAGTTCAACGATGTTGTTCTCCGCCCAGCCGTGATAGTTCTCGTTGTCCGTCAGCCGGACGTCGCCGTGTTCCGTCCAGGTCTTGCCGCCGTCCTCACTCATGAGGACCCCATTCCGGGGATCGGTCGGCGCGGAGAAGCGACGCTTGCCAGAGATCGATCGAGTCTCGGCAACACGCAGGTAATGTTGAAAGGGAAGCAGGATGCGGCCGTCTTTGGTCACGATGTGATTGCGAACGAACGTGCGGTCGTGCAGCCGTCCCGGAACCGGTTCCAGCTTGCTCCATGTCCTGCAGGAGTCGTCGCTGTAGGTCGTCCATTCTTTCCAGTCACCGAACGTTCCGTCGTGGGTCGCGACGAACATCGTGCAGCGTCCGTTGAGGACCATGAGTTCGGTCGGGATGAGAGCCGTGTTCACGTCTTTGCTCTTCACGCCCAGATCGATCGGCTCCATGTCCGACCACGTTTTTCCTTCGTCCTGACTCCGGGCGATGAAGATTCGATTCTGGGGAAGTGGCTCGGTATTCCCTCCGCCGAGCATCACCATGACCCATGAACCATCGGGGACTTTGCGCAGCGTTGTATCGCAGGCGAGCGTGTCCTGGCCCTTTCCGTCAAAAATGATCGTCTTCCGGTCGTGCCGGGCATCTTTCTCCGGAGCCAGTCGTTCTGCGTGACTTACCGAGGACATCAGCGACAGGAAGAGGAAAACAATCCACGGGCGGGTCAGTCTCATTGCAATCTTTCCAGGGAGGGACCGAGGGTGGGCGGGAGGATCGTGGAGTCAGTGTAGCAGATCGAATCGCGCAAAGAGAAAGGCCGGGAGGCGTGTCTTCTCCCGGCCTTTCCATACTGCACGCGAATTAGAACTCGCCGAGCACCTGCTTGTCATTGCGATGACGCAGGCGACGGTAGGTTTCAAGAGCGATATTCTCCGACAGGAAGCGAACCGCACCATCTGCCAGAACCATCTGCAGTCCGCCTTGATGGCAGCCCCAGGTCCCCCAGTCGTCTCCCCACGGCTGATTGGACGTTCCAATGGCATACGTAGCATTTCCGCCGCCATAGGATTCGACATCGAAGGGACGCAGGCCCGGGTGCCAGCCGGCCGCTCCGCCGATATCACGCGGTCCAATCCAGATCCCGCCCTGGTAGTTACAGGTCTGCGTTCCACAGGAGTTGGGCGTCGTCACGTCGTTATTTGTCCGTTCCAGACACATGATCGTGTTACTGGTGCCGTCTTTGACGCTCGCCATTTTGACGCTGGAGTTCATGCAGAACATGGCTCCCGCCCGATCGATGGCCGCACGGGTTCCGGCGTTGGCCAGATAGTTGTTGGTTCCGAAGTTGCCTTTCTCCGGATTGCGTCCCGTACCGGCTTCCGTCGGACAGTTATAGACCGACACGATCTGATTGGCCTCGGGAATCGGATCGTTGGGATTGCCGTCGTTGTTGGCATCCTGCCAGTGATGAGCGAAGTTGTCGGTTGCTCCGCCGATGGCGTCGTACAGAGCCGGTTCTTCGACGTAAGGCAGGATAAGCGTACTCCAGGCCAGACCATTTCGGTCTTCGCGAATCGTGGTCGGGCTGGCGCTTCCGTCGTACGTCAGCCCCGAGTTGAAGCCGCCGTTGTCGATAAAGCTGGGAGGGAAAACAAAGAAGGTGTCGTGGTAGTTGTGAAGGGCCAGTCCGATCTGCTTCAGGTTGTTCTTACAGGAGCTGCGACGGGCCGCCTCGCGAGCCTGCTGAACCGCCGGAAGAAGCAGAGCCACCAGAATGGCGATGATCGCGATCACCACCAGGAGTTCAATCAGAGTAAATCCACTGGGGAAACGCCGCCGGAAATACTGAATTCGCATTGAAATGTCTCCTTCGCCCACAAAAACTCGAGAAGAAAGGAATCTATAAGCCGCGTGAAAAGGGAAGCGGCCTGAGACATTGGCGAGTCTACATATAAGCAGGCAGTCATGCAACACCTCATACCGAGTTCGGCGCAGGGGCGTGCACGGCTGTCTCGTACAATGCGATTGTCGAGCTCACCGGGAGCAGGCACTGAGGTGGAGGGTTCGCCGAGGACCTGACGTTATCGCGCCTTCGCGGCTCGCTCCAGCGATTCATCGTCCCCGGCAACGAGCAGCGTGTCGGAATCCTTGAGCTTTCGATCAGGATCGGGCGATGAAATGATCTGTCCCTCGAGCACATCGTGCAGGGCGACAATGTTGATATTGTAGTTCTGCCGCAACTTCAGCTCTCGGATCGTGCGACCGTACCAGCTGTCCGGTACGCCCATTTCCTGGATGCTGAAGTCGGTGCCAAGCCGCACGTAGTTGAGCAAAGCCGATCCGCTGACACGGGTGGAAAGGGACAGAGCTGTATCCTTCTCGGGGAATATCGTATCTGTCACGCCGATTCGCTTCATGACACGAGCATGTTCATCGGAAATCACTTTTACATAGATGTCTTTGATCTTCAGATCGATCAGGGCCATCGTCGTGAGCACGCTGGCGGCAATATCGTCGCCGGTCGAAACGATCGCGACATCCGCCTCGGCGGCTCCGAGTCTTCGCAGAAGTTCAACATCGGTTGAATCGCCCACGATTGCCTGCGAAATGTAAGACGCCAGACGATCGACGACATCGCCATCCATATCGAGCCCGATCACGTCGTGACCGCTGTCGGTCAGCGTACGGGCGAGTGTGAACCCAAAGTTCCCCAGTCCCAGGATGACAAACCGCTTCATGTTCCACTTTCTTCAGACAGGCGTGCAGTTCGACTCAGCCAACGACCACATCCTCGTAGGCCATGCGGTATCGTCCCTGGCGGGACAGGCGGACGATTAGAGCCGCGGCAATCGCCAACGGTCCTGTTCTTCCGGCGAACATCAGTAAAATAACCACCCATTTCGAGGGAAGCGAAAGCTGAGCCGTCACTCCCATCGAGAGTCCCACCGTATTGAAGGCACTCACGACCTCGAACAGCCGCACCAGGAAATGCTGCTCCACATGCAGCATGTCGCCGATGACCGAGAGCGCGAATGCACCGGCAATGATCACCGCCGTTCCGATAATGAACAGGCCCGTGGCCCGATGGATGGTTTCATTGGGAATGGAGCGATTGACGAACGTTGCGGTGGGCTGCGACCGCAATCGCGACCAGGCCATCAACCCGAGAAGGGCAAAAGTTGTCGTCTTCATTCCTCCTGCCGTGGACCCCGGAGACCCGCCGATCATCATCAGAATCATTGTGAGCAGATTGCTGCTGTCGGTCGCTTCAGTATAATCGATGGTATTAAATCCGGCGGTCCTCGGCGTGACGCTCATGAAGAATGAATTGAAGATTCGGTCCAGAGGACGCATCGACCCAAGGACGCCCCGCCATTCGAAGGCCATGAACAGAATCCAGCCCCCAAGCAGAAGGACGATCGACGTGGTCAACACGAGACGGGAGTGCGTAGAGAGCCGCTTCTTCCGTTTGTCTCGGCGGAAGTACATCTGCAATTCTTCCAGCGTGATGAATCCCAGACCGCCGGCGAAGATCAGGAGGGAGATGATCAGGATCGTGAGCGGCGAGTCGTGATATTCGACCAGCGAACTGGTGTTTGTTGAAAAGCCGGCATTGCAGAATGCACTGATCGAATGAAAAATCGCCGGCCAGATCGCCTTGATCAGACCGAGCCGGGGTGCCCAGACGAGATACAACAGGAACGCCCCGAGCGCTTCAATATAAAAGGTAAAGCGTACGACGTTCAGAATCAGCGTTCGGGCGGTCAGCTGGGGAATCATATGTCGCGGACCGATGGTGACCGACTCTGTTCGTAAAGACGGGCGACCGCCGAGAGCGGTGATAATCACACTCGTCAGCACGAGCATCCCCAGCCCGCCAAGCTGAATGAGGCCGAGGATCACCGCCTGTCCGGCAAACGTGAAGTGCGTCGCCGTATCGACGACAATCAGACCGGTCACGCAAACGGCACTGGTCGATGTGAAAATCGCATCAATCCAGTTCAAGGGCGCCGCCCGGTATAGCCCCGGCAGAAACTTCAAAGCGAGAGTGCCGAGCAGAATGAGTGCCAGGAAGCTGCCAACAAAGAGTTCCGATGGCGTAAAGCCGCGACGGCGGAACGACCGATGCAATCTCGGCGTGTCCCGTCTCACTTCAACCGTCCTGGTCTGATCGGCGTCTTTGGCCCCGTTCTTCACGTATGACTCTGTCGTAGGTTATGCACTTGAGGACACGGGCCATCTGCGGCACCGACGCGGCGTATCATAGCCAGTTGCTGCCGTGCGTACATAAGACCGTCCGGGATTCCACCAAACCTGCCGGGCTATCGATTACAAACCCGCCTTGACATATACAGGCGTCCCGGCTTGTCCCTCGGGTCGGAAAATATTCGGGACGAGAAGCTCTTTCTGGGGCCTCCTGAATTGCGGCTTCAATTCACGTTCCAGCATGTCAAAATGGAGAACGGGGTCGGCTTCAGTGGACTTCCCAGAGATTTCCGCCCAAAAAGTGGTGATTCTGGCCGTTCAGGCGTCGATACTGAATAGGAAGTGCGTCGTGCTGCGACGACGATCCCGGTCTGTCCTCTCCGTTTTTCTAACGTGTTCCCGACGTTTCCTGCCGGGATTGACCTCATGAGTATTGAATCGATTCGGCAACAGGTTCGCGAATACATCGTCTCCACGGCTGTCGACGATGCCCAGGCCGAAGACTTGAGCAATGATGACGACCTTCTGCAGATTCTCGACTCTTTGCAAATCCTGCGAATGGTCATCGAATTCGAGTCGATGTTCGGGGTAACGATCGATAACAGTGATCTGTCCCCCGAAACCATTGGGACAGTTGACCGGATTGCCACTTTCATTCACGAGAAGAAAACGGGCCTTTAGTCATGTCTCCACGTTCCGCATCCGTCGTTGTCTGCGGAGCAGGAGCCGCCGGCATGGCGGCTGCGATCGCTGCGGCACGAGCGGGCGTTGACACCGTCCTGGTCGAATCCCGCCAGCACGTCGGCGGAACCGTGGCCCATTCGCTAATTCACACGCTGGGCGGCCTGTTTGATCCCGAGGGGCAGCTTGTCAATTCCGGCCTTCCGGCGGAACTGGTCGATCGACTTCAGGCGGCTGACTCCCGCGTCGCCCGCAGACGGATCGGACGGCTCTGGGTTCTGGATGTCGCTCCAGAAACCTACCAGCAGGTCACTCGGGAATGGCTGAGGGAGATCCCCCGGCTGAGGGTTCTGACCAGTACCCGTGTCGAACACATCCACGCCGGCCATCAACAGATTGAACGCGTCTCGATCACCACTGGAGCCGGACCGCAAAGCATCGCGGTCGCCTCGCTGATTGACGCGACCGGCAGCGCCCATATCGTCGGCACGGTCGCTCCGGGCCTGGTTGATCGCGAGGAGCGGGCCGCTGCCGGACTGGTCGTTCGCTTGAAAGGCGTCGCTCCTGGGGCTCTCGATTTCCCGAAGGGGGTTGGCGTCGTTCGCTCCATTCGTGCGGCCGTTGAAGAACGAAAGCTTGCGCCTGAGTTCAGGCATACATGGGTCGATCGCGGAGTTGAGGAAGACGAAGTCTATCTGAAGCTGTTTCTGCCGCAGTTGGAAAGTCAGTCGAAATGCGACACCGAGCAGCTGGCTGCTCAGATGGTTCACTTCATACGAACGCTTGAGGACTTCGCCGACGCCAGGATTGACCGTGTCGGCACGCCCGGCATTCGCGATGGCGGACGGATACACGGTCTTCAATGCCTGACGACGGACGACCTTCGAAGCGAAGACTCATCTTCGGGCGGCGACTCCATCGCCTGCTTCGGCAGCTGGCCCATTGAGTACTGGCACCCGGAGCAGGGGGTGCAGATGCAAACACTCCCCACTCCTGTCTATCCCATTCCCCTGGAGACGCTCAAGGTTCAGGGCTGGGACAACCTCTGGGCGGTCGGAAAATGCCTTTCAGCCGATCCGCTGGCTCAGTCGTCGGCTCGCGTCGTGGGCACCTGCTGGGCGATGGGGGAAGCCGCCGGGAAAGCAGTCGCGAAGCTGCATATTGAGGAGGGGACCTGTGAACCTCGATGATCTTTTCCGCGAGACGGTCCTCAGGCAACCGGAAGCGCAGGCCGTTCTCTGCTCGAAGCCTGAACTCGCATTGACGTATGGCGAGCTTGATGCGGCGATTGACCAGTGCGCGGTCGAGCTTCGCGAATCCGGAGTCTCTCCCGGCGACTGCATCGGACTGCACTGCCCCAGCGGCCTGGAATATATCATCCTGAACTATGCAATCTGGCGCTGCGGTGGAAGCGTAGTCTCCATTCCTGTTGAACTGGCCGACGTCGAGAAGCAACGAATCGTCCGGGAGATTCATCTCACGGCGGTCCTGTCTCACGGACGCGCCCACGGATTCTGCGAAGCGTTTGCGAATGGCGAGCAGCGACCGTTGCGGGATGGAGCAACACTGATCCCAGTCAACAGCCCGACTGTGGAGCCGGATGGGTTTTCTGCGATCAATGCCGCCTTCATCCGATTCACCTCCGGGACCACCGGAACTTCCAAGGGGGTCGTGCTCTCTCACGAGACGATCGGCGAACGGATTTCCGCTGCCAACGATGTTCTCCAGTTAGGGCCTGAAGATCGAGTCGTCTGGCTCCTTTCCATGTCGTATCACTTTGCAGTGTCGATCGTCAGCTATCTCACGCACGGGGCAACGATCATCCTCCCGGCGAACCTGTTTGCCGGAGCGATCTTCGAGTCTGTCACGCGTTATCGGGGGACGTTCATCTATGGCTCTCCACTGCAGTATGCGTGGATGGCCGACAGCAGGGAGCCGGCTGATCTCAGCTCGCTGCGTCTCGCGATCTGTACAACCAGCGCCCTGAAAGCGGATCTCGGGCATCGTTTCTACGAACGGTTCGGTGTGCCGCTGACACAGGCGCTTGGGATTATCGAAGTCGGCTTACCCTGCATCAACATCGAGAACGCTCGTCGCTCTCCCGAAGCCGTGGGAGCCGTGCTACCAGCGTATCAACTGCAGTTGACTGAGTCCGACTTTGGGGAAGGGCTGTACGAGATCCGACTCAGAGGGCCCGGATTTCTCGACGCCTACTACCATCCCTGGCGAGAACGAGAGGCCATTCTCGATGACGGCTGGTTCGCAACCGGGGATATCTGTCGCGTCGATGACGGCGGTTGTCTGACCATTCACGGCCGATCGAAGGATGTCATCAATATTTCGGGGATGAAGTTTTTTCCCCAGGAGATCGAAGCAGTACTCTGCGAGCACCCCGCCATTCGAGCGGCTCGCGTTTACTCGCTTCAGGATGAACGCTGGGGCGAACGGGCGATAGCCGAAGTGATTGCGGAAACGGCGACGGAGGCCCCGGGGGTTAAGGTCCTGCTCGACTGGTGCCGCAGCCGGCTCGCTCCCTTCAAAATCCCCAGTCAGATACAGTATGTAACGTCCTTTCCACGAACAGCCAGCGGTAAGGTTCTGCATCGTACCGAGACCTGAAGCTGAGACAGCGAAACTGATTCCGCAGCTTATGACGAGCCAGCCACCCCGTCTTTCCCGACGAAAACTGAACGCTTTCGACCAGTGCATGTACAGCGCGCAGGACAATCTCCAGGCGCTGGGGAACCCGGGGTTCGAAACGATCGCTTTGCTCTGGCTCGAGAACCGTGTTGATCCGCAGCACCTTCGTGAGCAGGTCGAGAAACTGACCACCCGCCATCCCGTGCTCAGATCGCGGCTCGTACGCGATTGGAAGGGGACGCTCTACTGGGAGCCTCGGGCCGATCTTCGAGTCGGCGTTTATGAAGAGACTCTGGCCGAAGCTGGCGAACAGGCCATTCAGCGTTCTGCGGAGATCATTCTTTCGCGGCCGAGGAATCTCTTCGAAGAGCCGGGTGTATCGTTCCATCTTCTGCACCTCCCTGATGGCAGCGATGTCCTGATGATGCTGTTGAACCATTCGCTTGTCGATGAGCGTTCCGCGCGACTGACGCTGCAGGAACTCAATCATCTCCTGGCCGGAGATCCGCTCCCCACGCCAGGCGAGCCCCACGACTTGATTGAAGCTCATCGCCGGAAGTTTTCCCGAACAGTCCGCTGGACTGCGTTTCGTAAGGCCCTGCCGGACTACATTTGGGATCGGTGGGCCAAACGGGCAAAATGGCCGCGCCAGATGCCCCGAACTCCGCAGCGTCAGAAGCTTGAGAATGTCCAACTGCGGCTGCTCACCCGTCGTTTAAGCAAAGAGGACTCCCGGATTCTGCTGGACTACTGCCGCCGGGTGACGCGGTTCCCGTCGACGTCGATGACACTGCTCGGCGGAGTGTTCAAAGCCTTTGCCGATACGCTCCATTATCCGCATGTCGATGACCTGTTCCGAACCGGCGTCGGCGTCGAAGTGGGGCGACAATCGTCAGAGAACTTTCACCCTCAGAATGGCAGTTCCGTCCTCAGAGTCCATCTCACACGCAATGAAGTCAATGATCGGAAACAGCGCGTCGAGTTGCTCGTGGAGCGGCTGCATGGCGTCCTGCGGGAGAAGCGAGACCTCGGGATTCTCGAGTCGAATTCCCTGTTCTACTGGTGTTATCCTCTCGTGCGGCGAGTCACCAGCCAGATGATTCGGTGGGCCTTTTCGTTCTGGTACGCCTATTTCAACGTCCCTCGTGACTACAGCGAAACGTTCGGCGGGATTCCCGTCCGAATGGCCGCCTACTACTGTGCCGCCTGGTCGCCTTCGGGATTAACAATGTTGATCACGCAGTTTCGTGATCAGCTGCAGTTCTCGGTGACTTATGTTGAGAATGTCGTTCCGGCCGCGGACGCTCAATCGTTTCTGGAGGGAACGGTTAACGAACTCCTGGCCGCCGCACGGCAAGAGAGGACAGACAGCGACTGAGGGCCGAACCGCTCTCCAAGTCAGGATTGCGTGATTTGTGAAGATGACCGAAGATTCGCGGCCCCGTCGAGTTTCCTGTGACGGATTTCAGGACCATTCATTGCGAGACCATTCGTCTTGAGCAGCAAGCAACCGCCCCTTTCCGCTGAAGCCGGCTCCTCTTCGCCGCTGACAGTCTTCGCCGTCCTCTGGGCAACCGCGACATTTATTCATCTGATGTCGTTCCACTTCTGGGCTCGCACCTGGCAGGGATGGGTGCTCGTACTTTGCACTTCACTGGTCCTGCTTCGGCCAAGTTCCCCGCAACGGTTTGGCTTCCTCATCGCTGCATCACTGCTCAATCTCTTTCGCAGTCTCCCCTTTGTTCCGAACCATATTTTGTTCGAGGGGATGATCAATCTTACGATTCTGACCGGCTTCCTCTGGGCCGCCGGAGCAGCAGGCCCGGAACTCCGAGCGAAGCTTTTTCATCTCGGAAGCCGCCAGCGTGTGGCGATCAACGTCGTTGCCCTCTGCGTGTATCTCGGACTCGTGATTGGCGTTGGTCAGGAAGATTTCTGCGGCTTCTTGACCGTACTCATGATGCTCCTGTTCAGCCGTCCCGATTCATCCTCTTCAAAGCCGGATCAGCTCTCCGCGGAAGAATCATCGAGATTGTATCGCGGATTCGTCGGCGTCCTTCGCTGGGAGCTCGCTATCATGTATTTCTGGGCCGTGATCCAGAAACTGAATTGGGACTATGCGAATCCAGCCGTCAGTTGTGCGGTGCAGATGCAGCGGGAACTGGAAGAACGCCTCTGGCTGCCGGCGACCCCGGAAGCAATCGAACCGCTGTTCATCTGGGGATCGCTCTTTCTGGAGCTGACGATTCCACTCCTGCTGCTCGTGCGGGCCACACGGCACATCGGCTTCGTGATTGCCTGCATCTTTCATATTTGGCTGTCTCTCCATCCGTTTGCCGGAATCTACAGTTACAGCGCACTGGTGCTGGCGATGCTCGTAACCTTCCTTTCGCCAGTCCAACTGAACGCAATGCAGGACCGCTGGAAGGCCCAACAGGTCTGGATCCGCGATCGACTTCCGATCCCTCGCGATCCGCAGTTTTTCGGCGGCTGCGTGATAACCGTGTTCTACGTTCTTGGAATCACGTCCTCGCTTCTCTACGCAAATCTCGGGGAACATCGGTCGACGTTCGAGAAAGTGAACACATTGGGGCTGATGGCCTTCCTCGTCTGGGCGTTCTGGCTTTGCCGATCCTATCGCGCTGCATGGCGACCGGCTCCCGAAGACGACCGACAATCGGTCCGAGGTTTCCGCTGGACACCCGCCTGGGTTGGTCTTGCCCTCGTTCTCTTCAACGGACTCTGCCCCTGGATCGGACTGAAGACGCAGAATTCATTCGCCATGTTCAGCAATCTGCGTACGGAGTTCGCGCCGAATCATCTTTTCCTTGAGCGGGCGCCGTTGTTCGGATATCAGAACGACATGGTTGAAGTGGTCGAGTCTGAACCGGACATCCTGGCCCCTCCGGAACACCCGACGGGAATCGAACAGTTTGCGAATCCAGGCAGCATTCTGCCGTTCTTCGAGGTGCGACGGCTTCTCAGTCGCATCGATGGGGACGTGACGGCCACCTTACGTCGCAACGACGAGATCGTGACACTTCAGCGGAAGAACGGCGAAGTAAACGACGCAGCTGCGTTTACGGCTCCATCGCTGCTTGAACAGAAGCTGCTCTGGTTTCGAAGACACGATAACTGGTCCGGCCCGATGCCGTGCACTCACTGAGCCGGGCTCGTGGTTCTCCGACAATTCCGAAGAATCGTGTTCATGATTCCCCACGGATGAGTAGAATGTACTATTGCTCATTCCGCACGCGCCGCTGTCAGGGAGACGACCGATGACGACCCGCCGTTCTTTTCTTCAGACCGCACTTGCCGCTGGAACCCTTGGCGATCTGGCATTTCTGTCCGGGCTGACTTCCGTTAAAGCGGAAGACCTTCGGCCGCGGAAGGATGTGGTGCAACTGGCTCCGGAGATCGAACCGATCGTCCAGCTCATCGAAACGACTCCACGCGAGCGACTGCTCGAAGTCATGGCCGAGCGTATCCGCCAGGGGCTCAGCTATCAGGAGGTGCTGGCCGCACTTCAACTCGCCGGTGTGCGGAATGTCGAGCCACGTCCGTCGGTCGGATTCAAGTTTCATACGGTTCTGGTGGTGAACTCAGCTCACCTTGCCAGTATCGCCGGCCCTCCGGAGCATCGCTGGCTGCCGATTTTCTGGGCCCTCGATTACTTCAAATCGGCTGCGGCTCGCGATGTGCGCGAGCGCGATGATTGGGTGATGCCGCCGGTCGATGAATCGGCGGTCCCGGCTGCGCACAAGGCCCGAGGCGTCTTTACCGCAGCAATGGAGAATTGGGATGAATCCGCAGCCGATGCGGCCGTCGCCGGACTTGCACGCTCGGCTGGCCTCAATGAAATCTATGAAATGTTCTTTCGGATCGGGGCCCGCGATTTCCGGTCGATCGGACACAAGGCGATCTTTGTCGCCAACAGCTATCGAGCGTTGCAGGCCATCGGACACCGGCACGCCGAACCGATTCTGCGTTCGCTGGCTTATGCACTATTGATGCATGAAGGCGGAAATCCACGTGATCGCGATGACGAAGCCGATCGGCCCTATCGTCGCAACATGGAACTGGCCGAGAGCATTCGTCCGAACTGGCGGGATGGCAAGCTCGATCGAAAAGCGACAGAAGAGTTTATGCAGGCTCTGCGAACCGACGACAATCAGTCCACCTGCGATCTCGTGATCGAGCAATTGAATGCCGGCGTTTCCCCACAGTCCCTCTGGGATGCAATGCTGGTCGGCTCTGGAGAACTGCTCATGCGGCAGCCGGGTATCGTCGCGCTGCACGCCGCCACGACGTCCAATGCACTTTACTATGCATGGCAGACCAGTGCCGATGATCGCACTCAGCGGCTGATGCTGCTGCAGAATGCCGCCTTCCTGCCGATGTTCCGGGATGCGATGAATTCCCGAGGACGGGTTGCCGATCTGACCATCGATGCATTGAACGAGCAGCGTTCCAGCGAAGAACGAACGGTCGAAGAGTTGTTCAAGGAAGTGGGGCGCAATTCCACGCGGGCGGCCGCCGACACCTTTGCTTATCTGGAACAGGAAGGTTCACCTCGCGACCTGATCGACACCGCCCGTCTGCTCGTCTTCCTTAAAGGCAACGATGCACACGACTACAAATTCAGTTCCGCTGTACTGGAAGACTTCTACCACGTCTCCCCGGAATGGAGACACCAGTACCTGGCGGCCAGTATGGTCAAATTGCAGAGTTCGACGTCTCCCGACAACGGTTTGGTCCAGCGAACGCGAGAAGCCTTCGCCTGAACGAGATCGCTAACCGGGTGGCAACGCTTTCGGAGTCGTTCCACTCCGCGTAGGATGTGAGGACTGTCGGCGGATTGAATTCAGATCGTCGACGGCTACGGTTCACTGTCCTACCTATGGAGTCGTTACGGCATGCATTTTCTCGCCGCCCGCCCTTTTGTTCGCTGCGCGATGCAGCTCACCCTGTTTCTGAGCGTTACGCTTCTGCCCTTCGTCAAACCTGCATTCGCTCAATCCCCGGAGACCGTTGATCTGCAGGCGAAGGACGAGTTGAGATGGTATCGCGGCAATCTGCATACGCACTCCCACTGGAGCGACGGCGACGATTATCTGGGGAATATCGCGCTCTGGTACCGCGATCACGGCTATCAATTCCTTAGCTTTACCGACCATAACGTCCTCGCGCAGGGGGTCCGCTGGGTCGATGTCGAAAAGACCAAAGGAGGACAAACCGCCTTCGATAAGCTGATGAAGAACTTTCCGGATCAGATTGAAACCCGGGAAGAAGAGGGCGTGCTTCAGGTGCGTCTGCGAACATTCGGAGAGATCGAACGTCGCCTCAATCAGCCCGGAGAATTCCTGCTTATTCAGGGAGAAGAGATCAGCGACAAGTACGATCGTTATCCAATTCACATGAACGCAAGCAATGTGGCCGAGCTGATTACCCCCCGCGGCGGCGAAAGCGTCGCTGAGACGATTCAGAACAATGTGAACGCGGTGATGACTCAACGGGAGCGGACCGGACAGTCAACGCTCATCCACCTCAACCATCCCAACTTCGGCTTCGCCGTTACGGCCGAAGATCTGATGCGGGTCGTTGGTGAGAAGTTCTTCGAGGTCTATAACGGCCATCCCTCCGTTTACAATGCCGGCAACGAAACGCATTCGTCGACCGAACGCATGTGGGACATTATTCTGACCCGCCGCATCGACGAGTTCGAGCTCCCGCTGATGTATGGAATCGCTGTCGACGACGGACACAACTATCACCGCATTCCCAGCAGGCAGGCGGAGCCGGGACGCGGCTGGGTTGTCGTTCTGGCGGGCGAACTGTCTGCCGAGAAACTGATCGAAGCACTCGAAGCAGGACGCTTCTATGCCTCAAGTGGTGTTGAGCTGAATCGGATTCTTGTCGACGAGAAGCAAATGAGTGTCGAAGTTGATCCGGTCGAGGGCGAGACGTACACAATCGAATTCATCGGAACCCGAAAAGGATACGATCCCCGCAGCGAACCGGTCGTCGACGAAAATGGAGAACCGGTTCGGGCTACACGTCGCTACAGCGAGGAGATCGGCCAGGTCCTGCAGTCGACCGAAGGGACTTCGGCAAGCTACACGTTCAAGGGCGATGAAATCTACGTTCGGGCCCGCGTGACATCCAGTGCTGCTCACCCGAATCCGTCCGAGATCGGTGATCGGAAACAGGCGTGGGTGCAACCGGTGGTCATCAACGGTTCAAAAGCGGAATGAACAGCGCGGAGAACGTGACATGAACGAACTGCAGTGGAGTCGTCGGGACTGGATGATCGCCAGCGGACTCGGTCTTACTCTAGGCCCGTGGACCGTGTCGGCATCCGAGCCGGTCCCAACGGATCTCGACATCATCGATTGCCATACCCACTTCTACGATCCGTCTCGTCCGGAAGGGGTTCCCTGGCCGAAGGAGAACACTTCGCTTTACCGCACAGTCCTGCCATGGCATTTACGGGCCTTGAAGATGTACCGGCCGGTGACGGGGACGGTCATCGTCGAGGCCAGCCCTCTTGTGGAAGACAATGCCTGGCTTCTCGATTTGGCTAAGAATGAACCGTTCATCGTCGGTATTGTTGGAAACCTCGATCCGCTTGCGAAAGGTTATCCGGCGAACGTCAAGCGATTCGCCGCCAATCCGTTGTTTCGGGGGATCCGTATTTCTGTCAGGACGCTTCGTCTCCTGCTCAACGACGCAAATCTCGCTCCGCTGAAGTTACTGGCGGATCGCGATCTGTCGCTCGACGTGAACGGCGGACCGGACACACCGGCTGCAATCGCCGAGCTGGCTCCGCAAGTTCCCGATCTGCGGATCGTGCTTAACCATATCGGCAATGTGAAGATCGGCCCCGAAGCTCCACCGGAAGAATGGAGCGACGCCATTCAGGCCGCTGCGAATCATCCCAACGTCTTCGCGAAGATCTCCGGTCTGGTCGAAGGAGCGGCTCGCACCGGACAACCCGTTCCCAACGAACTCGACTACTACCGTCCATATCTTGATGTGGTCTGGAGACGATTCGGAAACGATCGCGTGATCTTCGGCAGCAACTGGCCCGTCTCCGAACGGGCGGCCGACTATGAAACGCTGCAGCGAATTGTTCTTGAGTATGCCGCGGAACAGGGACCGGACGTCGTTCGGAAGTTCTGTTCCAGGAACGCCCAACGGGCCTATAAATGGGTCGAACGTCCGGGACGGCGAGCAACATGAACATGGTCTCCCAGCATCGAGCGTATTCGACGGGGGAACGATGATCCTGCACGTTGATATGGATGCGTTCTATACATCGGTCGAGATTCGCGACAACCCGGAGCTCGCTGGAAAGCCGGTTGTTGTCGGGGGAACTCCTCAGGGGCGCGGTGTCGTGGCGGCTGCAAGTTATGCGGCTCGTGAATACGGGATTCACAGCGCCATGTCGGCCGCCCGCGCGGTCCGACTCTGCCCACATGCGATCTTCCTCAAGCCGCGAATCAGCTATTACGCCGAGATCTCTCACCAGATTCGCGAGATTTTCTTTCGTTATACCCCCGCCGTCGAACCGCTCTCGCTGGATGAAGCCTTTTTGGATGTCGATGGCAGCGAACGCCTGTTTGGCCCATCGGTCGACATCGCCCGACTGATCAAGCAGGAGATCGCCGGAAAACTGGGGCTGATTGCCTCCGTCGGGGTCGCCCCCAACAAGTTCCTTGCAAAGCTGGCCAGCGATCTGGAGAAACCCGATGGTCTGGTCGTCGTCCCACCTGACGCGATCCAGGAGTTCCTGGATCCGCTTCCAGTCAAACGGATCTGGGGTGTCGGCCGGGTGACCGAGAAAGTTTTCGATCGAATCGGTGTCAAAACCGTGGCCGATCTCCGGCGTCTCGAGCAGGATGTCCTGCAACGCTACTTTGGCGATCACGGCCAGCATCTCTGGAAACTGGCTCGCGGCATTGATGACCGGAAGGTCATCCCCGATCGAGAAGCCAAATCGGTCTCGCATGAAACGACGTTCTCCGAAGATATTGCCGAACTCTCTCAGCTCCGCGCTCGCGCCGCTGAACTGACCGATCAGGTGGCTCGACGACTGCGACGAGCCGATCGAAAAGGGCACACCGTCACCGTGAAGATGCGTTTCTTCGACTTCCGCACGATCACACGGTCAATCACTCTGCCGCACGCAACCAGCGAAACCGCAGTCATCTGGGACGCAGTCAGCGAGATTCTTTCAAACCGACTCCCCGAACATCGTCCGCCTGTCAGATTGCTCGGCGTCGGCGTGACTGGCTTCAGCGGGAACAAGTCTGCTCAACTCCAGTTGTTTGATACTGAGCCGGCTTCCTCGCAACTCGATCAAGCTGCCGACCGGATCCGGGAGCGATTCGGGGGAACGTCGCTAGGACGAGGCAGTAGTCTGTTCCACCGAAAAAACGACGACCATCGCCCCGGCCAGCTGCCGCCGTACTGAATACCGGCCTCCCGGTGGGCAACGGCAACGGAATTCAGTACGCTCGTTTGAACTGCAGAATTTCACCCGAGAGGAAAGAGGTCCCATGTCACCAGCGTTCGCCGTCTCGATTCTGAGTCTGTCCATCAGCCTGATACTCGCAGGGACTCCCACGTCGTCAAGTCTGCTCGCAGCCGAGCCCACCCCGGTCACTTTCGACGGGAAGACGGGCGACTGGCATGGTTTTACCAGCCACGAGTTGGAGATCGCTGGGAAGCCGGTCCTGGTGGTCACCCCGAATCAGCCGGCCGAGGGGCATCCCTGGGTGTGGCATGGGGAATTCTTTGGACATAAGCCGGCCCCCGATGTCGAGCTTCTTAAGCTCGGATTCCACTGCGTTTACATGAAGGTTCCAGACATGCTCGGTTCCCCGGAGGCCGTCGAGTACTGGAATCGGTGCTATCAGGAGTTGACGGAGAAGTATGGACTGGCCCGCAAGGTCGCCCTTGTCGGATTGAGTCGCGGCGGGTTGTACTGTTACAACTGGGCTGCCGCCAATCCGGACAAAGTTTCCTGTATCTATGGCGACGCCCCCGTCTGCGACTTCAAAAGCTGGCCGGGGGGACGCGGAAAAGGGAAGGGGAGCGAACGCGACTGGAAGCTGGTGCTCGATCGCTATGGTTTCGACAGCGACAAGAAAGCCATGGCGTATACTGGAAACCCGGTTGACAATCTGAAGCCTTTGGCCGATGCGAACGTTCCGTTACTCCACGTCTACGGCGACGCCGACGAAGTCGTCCCCTGTGAGGAAAATACGGAGCTTCTTGCAAAGCGGTATCGGGAACTCGGCGGGTCCATTCAGCTGATCCGAAAGCCGGGAGTCAAACATCATCCTCATGGACTGAACGATCCGACTCCGATCGTCGAATTCATCGCCTCAGCAGCTGGCGTTGCTTATGGCAATCCGCGTAAGCCTCGCAAAGATCCCGTCGACCAGCGGGCCGCGAATCTCGAGCCGAGCAGCCGCGTGGTTTACAAGACCGTCAACGATCGTGAACTTTATCTCCATGTCTTCAATCCCGAGGACTTGAAGGACGAAGAGCGACGTCCCTGCTTTCTCGTCATTCACGGGGGAGGCTGGACCGGTGGAGAACCACGCCGCATGTATCCGTTTGCCGATCATTACCGAGACCAGGGGCTTGTCGGCATTAGCGTGCAGTATCGCCTGTTGAATCCGAAGCAGGGAACGACTGTTTTTGACTGCATCTCCGATACCAACGACGCCGTCCGCTTCGTACGTGCTCACGCGGAGATGCTGAAGATTGATCCCGATAAAATCATCGTCTGCGGAGGTTCCGCCGGAGGCCACCTCGCCGCCGAGACGGCACTTTACTCCGACGATTCCGACTCGGAAGTCTCCACAGTGCCTGCCGCCCTCGTGCTGCTGTTCCCAGTGATCGATACATCGACCGAAGGGTACGGCAATGCAAAAATCGGAGCCCGCTGGCGGGAGGTTTCTCCCGTCCATCAGGTCGAAGGCAAGGTGCCCCCCACAATTATCTTTCACGGAACCGGGGATACGGTAACTCCGTTCCAGGGTGCCGCTGAGTTCCAACAGGCGATGGAGCAGCACGGGAATCGCTGCGAACTTATCGTCCATGAGGGGGGACGCCACGGCTACCTCATGTTCGATGAAACGCTGTTGAACGAGACACTCCGAAAAAGCGATGAGTTTCTATCGTCCCTGAATCTTCTGGCTCGCTGATCGTCGCCCTGACGCTCTCAATTCGCACTTATGAAGGATCATACAATGCCGTCTCTCAAGGCCGTTGCGTTTCTGTTCTTCATTGGGATCTCCGTCGGTTTGGCTCCCGCCGCCGAACGTCCCAATGTCGTGATGCTGCTCTCCGATGACCTTGGCTTCAAAGATATTGGCTGCTACGGCGGACCGGTCGATACGCCAACCCTCGACAGTCTCGCTGCGCGTGGCGTTCGCTTTACCGATTTCTATTCTGGCTGTGCCGTCTGTTCGCCATCCCGGGCAACGCTGTTGACCGGTCGACATCACATCCGAGCCGGCGTCTACAGCTGGATTCACGATCCGAGCCAGAACTCGCATTTGCTCGAAAGGGAAGTCACGCTTGCGGAGATCCTCAAAGAGCAGGGCTATGCAACAGCTCACGTCGGCAAATGGCACTTGGGCCTGCCCGGCGACGGCAAAGAAAAACCAACTCCCGATGCCCATGGTTTTGATTACTGGTTCGCCGCCTGGAACAATGCCGAACCGAGCCATCAAAACCCGGTGAACTTCATCCGCAACGGAGAAGCCGTCGGGCCGCTGAAGGGCTACTCCTGTCAGCTTGTTGTCGATGAAGCCATTAACTGGCTCGACGGGCGATCCGACGATGAAGAGCCCTTCTTCCTGAATGTATGGTTTCACGAGCCGCACGCGCCCATCGCCGCTCCGGATGAGATTGTCAATCAATACGGTAAGGTCAACGATCGCGCGGCGATCTACTCGGGAACGATCGACAACACAGACCGCGCAATTGCCCGGCTACTGAAGAAGCTCGCTGCTGTCGATTTGCCAGAGAATACGCTCATTATCTACGCCTCAGACAACGGCACTTACCGACAGGATCGCACGGGGAATCTGAAGGGACGGAAAGGGCAGAACTGGGAAGGCGGCATTCGTGTCCCGGGAATCTTCAGCTGGCCCGGAACCATTGCTCAGGATCGAGTCTCCAATATCCCAGCCGGTATCGTTGACATTCTTCCGACAGTCTGCGGATTGCTTGAAATCGATGCTCCGTCCGACCGCACGATTGATGGTTCCGATCTGACTCCAATCCTGAAAGGAAACGAGAAGGCGTTCACTCGCCACCAGCCGCTGTTCTGGCATCTGCAGAAGTCACATCCGATTGTTGCCATGCGGGATGGCGACTACTCCCTGGTGGCCGATCCAGATTACGAACTTTCCACCAGTAATATGTTTCAGGAAGACTGGATTCCGATCATCAAACAGGGCGGTTACACCAACTTCCGGCTATACAATCTGGTGAAGGATCCTCAGCAGAAGCAGGACCTGGCGGCCAGTCGTCCCGACTTGACTGAGAAGTTGAAGAAGAAGCTGCTTGAAATCAATGCCAGCATCATGGCCGATGGTCACGACTGGCATCTGGAAAAGCGGTCCAGGTAGCCCATACTGAAGACAGGAGGTCAATCAATGCGAATGCGGACACTGGGACGGACCGGACTGAAGGTGACTCAGCTCGGCTACGGAAGCATGGGATTACGCGGGCCTCGAACCTGGGGAGTTCGCGTTGTTAACGATGCCGACGCCGATCGTTTCCTGAACCAGGTTCTCGATTCGGGAATCAACTTTATCGATACCGCTCCGGATTACGGCGTTGCCGAGGAGCGAATTGGTCGAGCCTTGGGGAAACGTCGAGACGAGTTTTACCTGGCGACCAAATGCGGCTGCGATCCGGTTCAACACGAGGACGAACTCGAAATCCGTCACACATGGACTCCTCAGGTCATTCGACGCAATCTGGAACAGAGCCTGAAGAAGCTGCAGACCGATTATATCGATCTGATGCAGTTTCACGGCGGCGATGCAGAGACACTGGTGCGGGGTGGCCTCATCGATCTTCTGAAGGAGTTCCAGCAGCAGGGGAAGGTCCGCTTCTTCGGCGTTTCGAGTTCGCTGCCGGAGTTACCGGCCCTGATTGAACTGAACGTCTTCGACACCTTTCAGATCCCCTACTCATGCCTGAACCGGGGGCATCACGAACTCATTACAGAGGCGGCGGCCACGGGTGCCGGAATCATCATTCGTGGAGGCATCGCCCATGGCGGCCCCGACGCCGAAATTCAGCGAGACAAGTTGAACGCGATCTGGAATGAGGCCGCACTCGACGACTTTCTTGATAGCGACATGAACCGAGCCGAACTGATTCTCCGCTACACGATCTCCCATCCGCATTGCGATACGACTATCGTCGGGACATGTAACCCCGACCATCTTGCGGAAAATCTCCGTGCTGTTGAAAAAGGCCCGCTCCCCGAATCGTTGTACGACGAGATCACCGCTCGCGTAAAACGTGCCGGACAATAGTCCTTTCCGCAAAGCAGGGCCGATGATCGATCATACTCCGCAGCACCTTATCGGGAACGACTTCACGGAAATCTCTTCAAACTGGTCTTTCCTGATCGCTGTGGACGTCTAATATCGAGGGAACCGCTTTTCTCCAGCAGACAGCGAGGTCTCTTATGAGTCACGACCCAGCCAGCGATCACCCCGGCGGACTCGGACGACGGCAGTTTCTGAAAGGTGTCGGAACCCTGGCCGGTGCCACCTGTCTTCCAGCGAACGCATCCGCCGGTAACAAAAACATCTCGCAGGCGAAAACCGTGCTCGAGCATCCCGTCAGGCTGAATATGAAAATCAATGGCCAGGCGATTTCCCGAGAGATCGATGCCCGCACGACATTGCTCGACCTTCTGCGGGAAACTCTTCAGCTGACCGGTACGAAAAAGGGATGTGATCATGGGGCCTGCGGAGCGTGCACGGTTCATGTGAATGGAAAGCGTGTTCTCTCGTGTCTAACGCTCGCGGCGACGCTGAACGAAGCGGACGTAACCACAATTGAAGGCGTCTCGCAGAACGACGAACTGCATCCGCTTCAGGAAGCCTTCCTCCGCTGCGATGCTTACCAATGCGGGTATTGCACGCCGGGACAGATCATGTCGGGCATCGCCTGTATCGGCGAAGGACACGCCGACAAATCCGCAGAAGAGGCGCGGGAGTGGATGAGCGGGAATCTCTGTCGCTGCTCCGCGTATCCGAACATTCTGGCCGCCGTTCGGCAGACCGCCGGAGCAGAGCCCGAGTCAGATCCGGCCTCCAACGTCAAGACGTTCTCACTGGCCGAAGCCTCCTCGCAGGAACGCTGATCACTTACCAAGCCCGGGGAGTTGCCGATGATTCCTTTCGAATTCGCCAGTCCAAAAACAATGTTGGATGCGACCAACGCGGTCGATCACGAATCGACCATGGCTCTCGCGGGCGGTACCACGCTGCTCGATCTGATGAAGCTGAACGTGCTCCAGCCAAAGAAAGTTGTCTCGATTGCCCCGCTGCTTGGCAACTCCGTTCGAATGGAGGACGGAACCCTGACCATTGAAGCCGGATGTACGATGGCTCAGCTTGCCGATCATGAGCTTGTTCGGGATTCGTTCCCTGTTCTCCGCCAGTCGTTGATTACGGCCGCATCTCCCCAAATCCGTAACATGGCTACCATTGGCGGAAATCTGCTTCAACGGACGCGGTCGACCTACTTTCGCCACCCGGATATGCCTCCGCCGGAAGAATCGTTCGACGACTCCCAGGATGAGAAGTTCTGGCATCGCGTCGATCTCTCGTCAGCAGCGGTCCTCGGCAACAATGGACGGCTCGTCGGAACTTACCCCGGCGATTTCGCCAATGCGGTTGTCGCGTTCGACGCCACCGTACATCTCGAAGGGCCGGACCATCAGCGAACGGTGCAGGCCCGCGAATTCTACCGGAAGCCGCAACAGCAGGAGATTCAGTACAACGTCGACCTGAAGCCCGGCGAGTTGATCACGGCGGTTTCCTTCTCCGTTACGCCGGCTCTAAAGAACAGTCTGTATTTCAAGGTTCGTGAACGGAGCAGCTACGCGTTTGCTCTGGCAAGCGTCGCGGCGGGACTCGAGATCGACGGCCAGGGCTCTTCTGCAGTCGTCAAGCGGGCGAACATCGCGATCGGCGGTTTGGGTTCGATCCCCTGGTTCAGTAACGCAGCGGTAAAGGCGATCGAAGGGAAGCCTGCGACAGACGAGAACTTCGAGAAGGCCGCTGAAGCGGCGCTCGCCGAGGCGACGCCGCCCCCCGGCAGCGAATATCGGATCCGCCTCGCGAAGCGATGTCTAATTCGCAGCCTGCGTCGACTGCGCGATGCCGGTCCTTACTCAGATGCCGAGATCTGGGCCATGCAACACGGACGGCCTTCGCAAGAGACACAACCTCGCCCTTAGACCGACAGGAACATTCCATGGCAACGACCACGTTTCCGAAGCTTTCTCTCGAAGGAGCAGTGGGCCAGCCGATCGTTCGCCGGAGCGGAAGGGCGAAGGTAACCGGCACCGCCCCGTTCACCGCCGAGCGAAATCTATCGGGACTGTTACACGCGGTAGCCGTGCCAGCTACGATTGCTCGCGGGAAAATTCTCTCCATCGACAGCAGCGAAGCTGAAAACATGGCGGGCGTCCGCGTCGTCATCACGCCCGATAACGTCCCGGATTTCAAGCGGATCCCCACCTTCAATGAAGCGATGATGGAGTCCTGCCTGGCCTCCCATATCTACCCGGCCGCCGAACGCGAGGTCTTCTACGCCGGACAGTTCGTGGCAGCGGTTGTCGCCGACAGCTTCGAGGCGGCGCGCGACGGCGCGATGGCCGTCAAAGTCGAGTACGAGGAAATGGACCACGTGACTTCGATAGACGAGGCGTCTGCTGACGAGCGGCCAGAGTCTCTGTTCGGAGCTCCACCGGTGATCGAGAGCGGCGACGCCGCCTCGGCCTTTGAGCAAGCCGACGTGAAGGTCGATGTCAATTTCGACCTGGCGATGAATCACCACAATGCGATCGAGCTGCATGCTGCAATCGCTCACTGGGACACTCAGAACGGATCCGAACACCTCACTGTTTACGAGACGACGCAGTCGTTATCGGTCAGCCAGAAGACCTACCGGAAGCTCTTCAACCTGAAACCCGAGCAGGTACGCGTGATCTGCGAACTGGTCGGGGGGGCGTTCGGCTCGAAAGGCTCCATGTGGCCCCATTCGGGGCTCGCCTGCTTCTGCGCCAAAGTCGCCGGGGCTCCGGTAAAGCTTGTTGTCACTCGCCAGCAGTTGTTTGGCGGCACTGGCCACCGCACACCAATCAAGCAGCGGGTCGCGATCGGAGCGAGCTCGGACGGGAAGATCAAAGCGATCATCCATGAAGGCGTAGCCACGACATCGGAGAAGGACTCCTACGCCGAAGCGTTCACAATGGCCACACGGATGATGTATCAAACCGAATCGCTCCGACTGGCGCAAAGGCAGTCGCGGCTACATACTCAATCCCCCACGTTCATGCGGGCCCCGGCCGAAACACCGGGAATGTTCGCACTCGAAACCGCAATCGACGAACTCGCTTCGGAACTCAATCTCGATCCGATCGAGCTTCGCATTTTGAATGAACCCAGGAAGAGTCTCTATGAAGAGAAGCCGTTCAGCGGTCGGCATCTTGTGGAATGTCTGCGAAAAGGAGCGGAAGCGTTTCACTGGAGCGACCGCCCCCGCAAGCCACGCAGTACACGGGAGGGTGACTGGCTGATCGGCACCGGGGTAGCAGCGGCAACCTATCCGGCGATGTTCTTTCCGACCCAGGCGCGGGTCACACTTCGAGCCGACGGCACCGCGCACATTGACTGCTGTTCCCAGGAGCTCGGCACCGGAACGGTGACAACGCAATGTCAGCTGCTGGCTTCGCAACTGGGGATCTCGGCCAGTCGCGTAAGCATGAACCTGGGAGACACCTCCTTACCTCCCGGCGGCATCTCCGGTGGCAGTGCCACAGCGGCCAGCGTTGGCGGAGCGGTTCGGGCGGCTGTGGAAGCCTTGAAAAAGAAGCTCATTGAACTTGCTCCTGCAGACAATCCTCTTGCAAAGGCTCGCCCCGATGCTGTGACGTTCAAAGAGGGAAGAGTCGCTGTAGATTCAGACAGCTGGGCTCTGGAAGAATTGATGTCCGGAAAGTTCAAAGAAGAGATCGCAGCCGTCGGTCAGTTCAAAGGTGCGAAAGACTCTCAAACGTCGAACCATTCCTATGGAGCTCAGTTTATCGAAGTTGCCGTCGATGAAGAACTCGGGCTCGTGCGACTTCGCAGAATGCTGGGATGTTTCGCGTGCGGCACGATTCTGAACGCGAAGACCGGCCGCAGCCAGTTCCTCGGCGGAATGATCATGGGCGTTGGACACGCACTCCAGGAGCAGACCGTCTGGGATCATCGGCTGGGGCGAATCACCAACGACAACATCGCGGAGTACCACGTTCCGGTGAACGCCGACATTCCGGATATGGAGATCATGTGGATCGATGAGCCCGATTTCAACGCCTCCCCAGTCGGAGCCAAGGGGATCGGAGAAATCGGAATCACCGGCGTCGCGGCGGCCATTGCCAACGCGATCTATCATGCCACCGGCCGACGCTATCGGGACCTTCCGATTACGCCTGAGAAGATCATCATCTGAGCGGATCTATCGACGATGCAGGAACTGATGAGAACAGCCCGCGAGGCTCTGGAATTTGGCGACGAATGTGTCCTCTGTACCGTCGTTCGACTCGTCGGCAGCGGGTACGGTCGTCCGGGCGCCCGCCTCCTGCTCACAACTTCCGGACAACGGGTGGGGTACATTAGCGGAGGCTGCCTGGAGAAAGATCTTTGCCGACAGGCCTGGGGACTGACCGAGTCTGGTCCCAGGCTCATCGCCTACGATACTCGCTCGGGTACGATTCATGCTTCCCGTTTCAATACCGGTTGCGAGGGAATCGTCTTCATCCTCTGCCAGCGCATCAGCAGCCTCGAAGATCCGTGCATCAGAATTCCTTCGCTTCTTGAAACGTACGACGATCCGATCAGATTGGCAACGGTCTATCAAACCGACGTTCCTAAAGTAAAGACGGGAGATACGGTCGCAATACTCCCGGGAGTCGAAGTGGTCTCATCCCTTTGCCAAACCGCTGCGGAACTTGAAGAGGCCATCCTCAGCCACCTGCACAACGCGGAGCAGTCTCACTCCGTTGAAATACCCGACTCGGCCGGAAACAGGACTGAAGTCTTCATCGAGATATTGACGCCGCCGCCCCATCTCATCATCTGCGGAGCAGGGGACGATGTGATCCCAGTCGTCGATTTCGCCCGGCGGCTCGACTGGAAAGTCACCGTGCTCGGTCATCGCCCCGAGCAGACAACGGCGGCACGCTTTGAACACGCTCGCGTGCGTTGCGGTCAGATTGCAGAACTGCTGAAGGACCTGAATCTCGGCCCACGGTCCTACCCGTTGTTGATGACTCACGACTTCACGTGCGACGTTCAACTCCTGCCCCTTCTTCTCGATTCACCGGCGTCGTCAATCGGAGTTCTCGGTCCAAAACGTCGTCTCGCCCGCCTCGTGCGAGAACTTGCGGAGAACGGTCGCCCGATCACGGAAAACGAAGCCGCTCGAATCCGGGCTCCGCTGGGGCTGGACCTGGGGGCCATCTCGCCGGCTGAGATCGCGTGTTCAATCGTCGCTGAGACCATCGCGCTGGAACGCGGTCGAACAGGCGGACTGCTGCATGAATCCCGTCGCCCAATCCACGATGCTACGCCGCATGAACGGGCATCGCTTCCACTCTCGACGGCTTCCGCGGGGATCGCAGCCTGCCCGCTTGTTGAGACTGACTCGTGAACGTGGCAATCGTCCTGGCAGCGGGCAGCTCAAGCCGAATGGGCCAGCCGAAGCAATTGCTCGACTGGCACGGACGTCCGTTGCTTCACCATACCATCGAGGAGCTGGTCTCCGCCGGGCTGGACCGCGTCGTCGTTGTTCTCGGAGCTCATGCGGACGCGATTGAAAATCAACTCTCCGGCCGGAGTCCCGACAACGTTCTGTTCGTGAGAAACCCCGAATGGGCGGCCGGCCAGGCGACCAGCCTCGTGAGCGGCTTGCGTGCTCTGCCGACAGATTCCGCAGAGATCCAAAATGTATTGCTGGTGCTCTGCGATCAGCCTTTTGTGACCGCTGCCGATTATCGCATGCTGATGGAAACGATCGGAACCGGAAGTGCATCCGCTGTGGCGACACGGTACGATTCAGGCGGGGGTGTTCCCGCGGCTCTGGCCTGGTCGGCCTGCGTGCAACTCCTCGAAATAAAGGGAGACACCGGAGCTCGCGGATGGCTCCGCAGTCAGCCGGATGAAGAGGTCGAACTGGTCGATATTCCCGGTGCTCTCCGCGATCTCGATTATCCGGATCAATACGTGCAGGCACGGGAAGAATCCCGTGAGATGATTCAAGAATAGAACAGACAAAGTCATGCGCATCTGGGTCGACGCCGATGCCTGTCCCCGAGAGATTCGAGAACTGCTGTTTCGAGCGGCAGTGCGTCGAGAGGTGCCCATCACTCTCGTCGCCAATCAGCCCGTTCGCGTTCCGAAGTCTCGCCTGATCGAAACAATCCTCGTACCCGCCGGAGCGAATGTTGCCGATTTCCGCATCCTGGAATTGATGGAGTCGGAAGATCTGGTCGTCACTGCTGACATTCCTCTCGCGGACGGAGTCGTTAAAGCCGGCGGGCAGGCCCTTGACCCGCGTGGGCAAATGTTCTCAGAAGCGAATATCGGCGAGCGGTTGGCGATGCGCGATCTGTTGGATGGACTTCGCGGCAGCGGGGAAATTATGGGCGGACCGGCTGGATTCTCTGACAAGGATCGCCAATCGTTCGCCAATCAACTCGATCGCTGGCTTACTTCCCGCGGAAAGTAGTCAGCAGTCCGGTTGATTGTTAAGAAATCTCTGCTCGAATGAATGGATCGTAAACTTGGATCCTAATGTTGGTGCGGAGTAACTGTTCATGGAACTGATCTGGAGCGACATCCTGATTCGACTTTCAGCGGCGATCTTCTGCGGAGGACTCGTCGGCTGGGAACGTGCCCGGCAGGAGAAAGCGGCTGGACTGCGGACCCACATGCTTGTCTCCCTCGGATCGGCCGCCTTCACACTCATCGCCCTCGAGCTTCCGAAGTCCTACGCAGAAATGCCCAAAGTCGAGATGGACCCGACGCGTATCGTGCAGGGTGTCATCGGCGGAATCGGATTTCTCGGCGCCGGAGCAATCTTTCGTAACCGTTCCAATATCCATGGCCTGACCACAGCTTCCGGGATCTGGGTCATCGCCGCAGCGGGCGTCGCCTGTGGATTCGGCTTTTTTATGCTTGCGATTCCCCTCGCCGTGATGATCGCTCTGATCAACGGCTTCTTCGTGCTGATTGATCCGAAGAAAGATTCTGACTGAAATCCGGCAGTCGATTCCGAATCGAGGCGATCGTTCACGGCTCCGTGGATTCGGTCGCAGGGATTGGTGCCGCGCTGCGAGCGGAGCCGCCACGTCGCCAGTCTGCCACCCCGGTCGCGATCCCCGTTTTCAAGTCGACGGAGATCGAATGGGCGGAACCTTGCCGGAACTCTGTAGAGAGTCGAACGTCGTGGCCGCGACTTTCCAGCTGTGTGGCGATCGTGGAAGCGTTCGTATCGCTTAGCGACTCCATGCGGAGGACATCCGGGTACCACTGGTGATGAAACCGCCACCCGTCGACGGCTTCAGGAAGTGAACGGTTAAAAGCGAGGGTTTGCACGAGAATCTCAAAGACGGTGTTGATGATCGTTCGTCCGCCCGGACTTCCGGTAATCAGTCTGACCTTTTCTCCCTGCTTAACGATCGTTGGAGATTGCGAAGAGAGCATCCGCTTTCCCGGAGCCATCTCATTCGGCTTCGTTCCTATGGCTCCCTCGGTGTTGGTGTAACCGGGGTACCAGTTAAAGTCACCCATTTCGTTGTTCAACAGGAAGCCGGCTCCTGTAACGACAATCCGGGAGCCGTACGATTCTTCGAGGGTATAGGTATTGCTGACCGCCATCCCGTTGGCGTCGATGATCGAGAAATGCGTCGTCTGAGGGCTTTCGTACGGACCTTCGGAAATCGCGATGTCGCCCGCAATGGCCTCACTGGGCGTCGACTTTTCAGGGTCAATCGTCCGAGCGAGTTCGGCGGCTTGCCTTCCGGAAAACTTCCTGAGAAGTTCAGGCGTCATGGGCCGGTCCCCCAAATGGGCGGCTCGCTCGCGAAATGCTCTGCGCATCACCTCACTGAGAAGATGTACCTGGTCCGTCGTCCAGAATTCATTCGCAGAAGGAGTCAACTGCAGTGTTTCCGTCATTTGCATCTGCAGAATGGTCGTCAACCCTCCTGAACTTGGTGGTGGTGCGCCGTAAATGGTGAACTCCCGGAATCTGCCGCTGATCGCAGGCTTGATCAACGCTTCATACTCTTCCAGATCCTCCTGAGTAATAAGACCATCGCTACGCTGCATCTCCGCAAGGATCTTTTTGGCGATCGCTCCCTCATAGAAACCCGAAGGTCCCTGATCGGCGATGAGTTCGAGGGTCGCAGCCAGATCAGGCTGGACGAGCCGTTCACCGGACCGCCAGTCCCTGCCTTGAGGATGACCGTAAACGCGACGAAATTCAGCGAACTGTCGATCCGTCTGAACCCGTTCGCGTGTCAGATAGGAGTTCAACGACCATGCCAGAAACTCGTCCACCTCGACACCGTTGCGGGCGATCGCGATCGCCGGCTCCAGAAGGTCCTTCCAGGGCAATGTTCCATATCGCTGATGAGCTAAGGCCAGCCCGGCCACGGTGCCGGGGACACCGGCCATCCGAACGTGATGCCGGTCCGTCCATTCGGTGAAGCTGTCCGCCCTGACCAATGCGGGAGCCGTCTCGCGATAGTCGACGCAGACAACTTCTTCATCTGTCGGTGCGATCATCATGAAGCCGCCCCCTCCGAGGTTGCCTGCTTCCGGCCAGGTAACAGCCAGTACAAACGCCGTCGCGACGGCGGCATCGACCGCGTTTCCACCCTGACCCAGAATTTCACAGCCCGCATTCGAGGCGTCATCCGTTTCCGACACCACAACGCCAGACCGGCTTTCAACAACATCGACGGCCTGCCGAGGTGGTCTGGGAAAGGGGGCAGCTGCTGCGACTCCGCAATTAACCAGGCCGACAGTCAGCACGATGATGGAAACGATCGATTGAGGCTTCATTGAGGTAAGCTCCTCTCCGGATATTCCTGACACTCGGGACCTGTTCAGCATAACACGTTTCCTGGAAATGGCCTCGGATCGCTGGCGAGAATGAGAACTTGGTTCACTCCGTTCGACAATTTGGTTAATCTGAACCTGGAGCGAATCCGCCTGCTGGCGCATCGAGCGACGGTGGCTCCACTTTGCAGGGCAGGGGACGCGAGCCACGGGCTTTCCGTTCCGACTCTGCCTCCCGCCGCGTCTGGTTTCCACAACCAACGTGCCGCCTCCACAGAAAGCCTTCAGCAACTTCCCTCAGGAGTGCATCATCGATGATGAAGCGTCTGTCTCTTCTCGCCAGCCTGCTTTTGTTTCTCGCGACCTCAGTGTCTGCGGAAGACAGTTCCCCCGCCTGGCAAATTCTGAAAGTCCCAGGGTCGTGGGAGTCCCAGGATGAAACGCTCAGCTCTCACGATGGCTTCGCCTGGTATCGCTGCTACGTGAAAGTTCCGGAGAAGTGGACGCGGTACTCGGAAGATATCGAGGAGTTTAGTGGTTCCAAGAATCTGTATGCTCAATCGGTTTCCCTGCTGGTTCGCCATGTCGCGGATGTCCATGAGGTCTTCGTGAATGGCCAGTCGATCGGAACGACCGGCAGCTTTCCGCCGGAGTATCGAAGTGGTTATGAAGACTTTCAGCGATGGAAGGTTCCTCCGGGAGTCCTGAAGAACAACGCTTACAACGTCATCGCATTTCGCGTCTACAACGAAAAAGGCGAAGGAGGCTTCCTGAAAGAAGCTCCGGTTCTGATGGGATACTTCACCGAATGCACGCTCTCGGGTGGCTGGGAGTTTCGAGTCGGCGACGATCCGAACTGGGCCATCGCAGCCGTTGACGAAAAACCGAAGGAAGCCGTCTACGAAGAGTTCGTCATTTCACGTTCGCAATTGAACCGCCCCGAAAAGTTGATCCGCGGACGCAAGCTGAGCCCCGACGAATCGATGCAGAAAATGACTGTATCCGAAGACCTGAAGCTCGATCAGGTTCTCACCGAACCAGACATCGCGCAACCGGTCGGGATGACCTTCGATGAACGGGGGCGACTCTGGGTCACCGAGTACCGGCAGTATCCCTTCCCAGCCGGGATCAAGATCATCAGCCGGGATCAATATTATCGGGCCGTCTACGACAAACTCTCTCCACCTCCGCCGAATCACTTTAAAGGGATGGACCGGGTCACCGTTCACGAAGACACCGATGGCGACGGAACATTCGACCGCCATAAAGCCGTTCTGGATGATCTGAATATCGCAGTCTCCGTCGCTCATGGCCGGGGTGGCTTCTGGGTCATGAATCCGCCCTATCTCATGTTCTACCCCGATGCCGATCTCGACGATGTCCCGGATGGCGATCCCATCATGCATATTGAAGGCTTTGGCATGCAGGACACCCACTCCGTGCCGAACGCGTTGCGGTGGGGACCGGATGGCTGGCTTTACTTTGTCCAGGGGAGCACGGTTTCCTCCAACCTGCGTACGCCAGAAATGAAACCGGATGAGGCAATCTACTGCGAATCCAAGACGACGATCCGCTACCACCCTGAGACCAAGCGAATCGAACTGTTTACAGAAGGGGGGTACAACGCCTTCGGTTTCGACTTCGATTCCAAAGGGCGGCTCTTCTGTGGCCAGAACGTCGGGAACGCCCGTGCGATTCACAACGTCCAGGGGGCTTATTACCCGAAGGGCGGATCGAATAAGTACGGACCAGCATCCAATCCCTACACCTTCGGCACGCTGGAAAAGATGGAGCATTCACCGGAGACGCCCCGGTTCAATCACACGGTTGTGCGTTATGAAGAGACCGGAATGCCCGAACGCTTTCTCCATAAGCTGGTCTCGGTCGATCCGCTTCATCAGAACGCCTATCTCACCGAGATGACACCTGTCGGATCGACGTTCCGGACACGGGATGTCGATGAGCCGCTCAAGAGCACCGATCTCGGGTTTCGCCCCGTCGTTTTGCGGACTGGGCCGGACGGAGCCGTTTACATCGGCGATTTTTATGAGGAATTCATCGCTCACGGACAACACTATCAGGGGCAGGTCGATCCGGACACCGGTCGGGTCTATCGTCTCCGTGCTAAAGAAGGCTATCAGTATCCCGTCTTCAACCTGAACGAGAAGTCGACCGATGAACTTGTCGATCTGCTTTCTCATCCTGCGAAGTGGTATCGGCAGACCGCGCTGAGAATGATCGGGGACCGCAAGGACGAAAGCGTTGCTCCGCGTCTGAAAACATTAATTCAGAAGGGCGATTCCCAACTGGCTCTGGAAGCACTCTGGGCCCTCAACCTGACGATCGGTCTCGACGAAGCGACAGCGCGCGAGACACTCAGCCATCCCGATCCGTACGTGCGACTGTGGACCGTGCGATTGCTCGGTGATGAAGGGAACTTGACGACCGAACTCGCGAGCCGCCTGATTGATCTGGCCGAGCAGGAGCCGCATGTTGAAGTTCGCAGTCAACTGGCGTCGACCGCGAAGCGGCTGCCGGGCGAACAGGCCATTCCCATTCTCGAAGCCTTATATACGCACGATGAAGATATCGACGATCCTCACATCCCGCTTTTGATCTGGTGGGGCATTGAACGGTTCGCGGAAACTCATCGAGCAGAGATTCTTCAACTGTTCGAAGATTCGAATTTTGCAAACCAGCCGCTCGTAACGAGCTCACTGCTGTCCCGACTGATGAAACGCTACGCCCTGGCCGGAGATCGCGCCGATCTGCAGGCGTGCGTCACGCTGCTCAAGAGAACGAAAGCAGAAGAGCCACGTCAACAGCTGTTGTCAGGCTTCGAAGAGGCTTATCGCGGGCGTTCGCTCAGCAACATCCCCCGGGAACTGGCCGAAGAACTGACCGCGTCCGGAGGAGGATCCATTGTGCTTCGAATGCGCATGGGAGACGAGTCCGCGATGGAACAGGCTCTGGCACTTCTATCTTCCCCCGACGCAAAACCGGACGAACTCACGGACATCGTTGCGGTCATCGGCGAATTGAGGAACGAGAATGCTCTTGAAAGTCTGCTGTCCCTGTTGCGGTCCACCTCTGATGGGGACCTGCAGATCGGACTCCTCTCCGCTCTCCGTAACTACGCGGACGACCGTATCGGTGAAGTCGTCATGTCTCGGTTTCCTTCACTGGCCACGGAGCCGCGGCAAGTCGCCGAAACGCTGCTCGTGAGCCGGGCGGAGTGGAGCAAGGCCCTCCTGGCAGCTGTTGAAGCCGGAAAGGTCAATCCCGCAGACTTGCCGACCGACACGGTCCGCAAGATGCTGATTCACCAGGATCCCGAAATCAACCGGATCGTTGGCAAATACTGGGAGCAGTTACAGGACGCTTCCAGCGAGCAGATTCAGAAGCAGATCGCCCATGTCGAACAGGTCCTTTCCGGAGAAGCGGGAGATCTGTATCGCGGACGGGATGTTTATATGGAAACTTGCGCGAAATGCCATGTACTCTTCACCGACGGCAAACGTGTCGGCCCTGAGCTGACTCAATATAAGCGGGATGATCGACTGCGAATGGTGATCAACGTCGTCAATCCGAGTGCCGAGATCAGGGAAGGTTACGAGAACTATCTCGTCCTCGATATTGATGGACGAGTTACGACTGGGTTTCTCGTCGATCAGGACGAGCATGTGGTCGTTCTTCGAGGCGCAGATGGTCAGGATGTGACAATCGCCCGCGATGATATCGAGGAGATGATTCGGCAACCAAAGTCTCTGATGCCGGAAGGTCTTCTCGACAAACTGACTGACCAGCAGATTCGCGACCTGTTCGCGTACTTACAGACAGGACAGCCACTCCCGAAATAAAGGCGGCCCTGGTTTAATCGGCGACGTTCTGCAATTTGGGATGGGCCAGGATTTTCTTCATCTGATCGAGGGAGGGGGGTTTGACGAGATGCTCGTCGAACCCGGCCGCCTCGGACTTACGTCGGTCTTCCTCCAGTCCGTAGCCGGTCAGCGCAATGAGCAGAACGGAATCGTTCGCGGGGTCTTCCCGAAGTTTTCGCGCGACGTCATATCCATTCATTCCCGGGAGCCCGATATCGAGAAGGATGATGTCGGGCCTGAATTCAGGAACCTTTTCGAGCACAGACGGACCGTCATGCGCGGTTTCGACCTGATGATTTCCCAACTTGCCAAGAAGCTTGGAAAGCAGCCAGGCGGCGCCGACATTATCGTCAACAGCCAGGATTCGTCTTGTGGTACTCGTGTCGCCGGGATCTGGCATTTCGGTTTTCTGCTCCGGGCTATCGGTTCGCGGGAGCACGACAGTAAACGTGCTTCCCTGATTCAAACCTTCGCTTTCAACGGTTACGGTTCCTTCGTGCATTTCGACCAGTCGTTTCACTAAAGTCAGACCAATACCCAGCCCTCCCTGGGATCGGTCCAGAGAGCGCGAAGACTGGGTGAATGCCTCGAAGATATTCGGCATCAAGTCGGGATCAATACCAACTCCGGTATCATCGACTGAGATAACGACCTGGGTTCCATCGGACTCGACAGTCAGGGTAATTTCCCCCCGAGCTGGCGTGTATTTGCAGGCATTGTTGAGCAGATTTTCGAGTACCTGAACGACACGAACGGGATCGGCATAAATCCAGAGCGGTTCGTCCGGCATCCTGACAGTCAACGTCTGCTGCTCGCGGTCAATGAGTTGGCGAATCGCATCAACCGACTTTCTCACAACCTCCTGAATGCGAACGGGCTCCCGTCGCAATTCGATCTTGTTTCGCATAATTCGTGAGACATCCAGCAGGTCATCGACCAGACGGACAAGGTGTTCCATCTGTTCCTGCATCAACTGGATCATCTGCTCATTACGCGGGTCTCCTTCCACCGCCAGATAGTCGAGGCCGCTGCGAATCGGCGCGAGAGGATTACGCAGTTCGTGGCCGAGCATCGCCAGGAAGTCATCTTTGCGGCGAGCGGATTCCCGCAGGTCGGTTTCCACCGCTTTCAGGTCGGTAATATCAATAATCGATCCCACATAACCGACGAAACTTCCATCGGAATTGAACCGAGTAGAAGCCGCATCGATGACCCAGCGGAATTCTCCATCGTGGCGCTGGAGCCGATATTCCAGTCGAATCGGTTCGTGACTTTTCAGTGCCGCTGCGAACGCCTGCTCGGTGGCCTCCCGATCTTCAGGATGGATCAGGTCCGTCCAGTCCCCGGGCAGTCCCTCATCGGGGGACGATCCGGTAAACTCATACCAGAGTCGATTCAGATAGGTGCAACGGCCCTTGTCATCGCGTACCCAGATCATCACCGGCGCATGATCGGCCATGTTCCGGAACCGCGATTCGCTTTCGCGAACCGACTCGGCCGCTTCCCGTCGAATTTCAGCCAGCGTGAGATGAGTCGAGATACTCGCGAGCAGTTCTCGTGATGCGAACGGCTTCGTCAGATAGTCATCCGCGCCCGCCTTGATCCCTTCAACCCGGGCCTCTTCGCCGGCTCGGGCCGACAGCAGCAGGATGGGAAGCACTTTGGTTCGAGGATCGTCTCTCAAGGATCGGAGCAGTTTGAAGCCGTCCATCTCGGGCATCATGATGTCGGCGAGGATCAGGTCGGGCGATTTCGAGACTGCCAGGTCGAGCGCTTCTTTGCCGTCATCGGCCATAATCAGCTCGTAGTCGGCCTGCAGCAGGCGAGAAAGATAACGCCGCATATCGATGTTGTCATCGACGACCAGAATCCGCGGATGGTCGCCCGTGGTGATGTACGGATCCTCTGAGGCCGACTCTTCGATCTCGTCTTCCGCAATCCACCGCATCGCTTCCTCGGTAAAATGCTCCGACGACACGGAGAGTCCCGCTTCTTCCCCGGCAGGCTGCAAACGATCGGCCGGCAAATGGTCTTTCCCGATCGGAAGGCGGACCGTGAACGTCGATCCCCGGTTCTCCTCACTTTCGACGTCGACTTTCCCGCCGTGCATCAGAACGAGCTCGTGGACCATGGCCAGCCCGATGCCAGACCCTTCCTGAACTCGCCCTCGTGTGTCGTCGACGCGGTGAAACCGCTGGAACAACTTCGGCAGTTCCTTCTCCGCGATCCCGCAACCGGTATCATGCACCGTCAGAACGACACTGTCGTCGCTGGCTTCGAGGACGACGTTGATCTCGCCTTCGGTCGTGTACTTGAACGCATTCGACAACAGATTCAGAACGATCGACTCCCACATTTTGCGGTCGACATACACCAGCTCTGGGAGTGGGGGAGCGTCGACGTTCAATGCGAGACCGACTCGTTCACAGGCGGATCGGAAGTTGCTCGCCAGATCCGAAGTGAACTTGGCGAGATCGGTGGGCTGGAAGGTCGCCTGGACCCGACCGGCTTCCATTCGCGAGAAATCGAGCAGCGTATTGACCAGTTTGAGCAGGCGTAACGCGTTCCGATGGGCAGTTTCAAGAAGCTGCCGTTCCTCCGGGCCCAGATGTTGCGTTTCTCGTTCCAGAACATCCTCGAGTGGACTGAGCAGCAACGCAAGCGGCGTTCGAAACTCGTGACTGATGTTTGAAAAGAAACGCGACTTGGCCAGATCCAGATCCGCCAGTTCTTTCGCTCGCCGATTCTCCTGCTCGTGAACCTCCGCGTTCGCGACAGCCATCCCGACATGCCGCCCCGTCAGCTCGAGGAAGGTCTGATAGTGGCGATCGAAACCAATATAGGGACTGATGCCGGTCACCAGAAATCCCATGATACGATGATTGGTCAACGGCATGACGTACGCACTCTGGGGAGGCTCTGGCCAGACGCCACAACGAATCTCCCCCAAACGTTCCACGAGGTTCTCAACCTCTAGCGGACGTCCGCTCTTGAGCACATCGGCGAACCGCCAGGGCGTAGGATCGTCGGCAAGCGTAACCACGGCCGGACAAATCGCTTCGCTGGGTCGTAAACCACACGAACCGACCAGCCGTACCCGCTTCCGGTCGTCGCGATCGAACAGGTAAATCAGCACGAACGGGAGATCGTGAGGATTCCGGGCCAGCGATGTCGCCGCAAACCGGCTGGCCTCTTCCTGCGTTTGATTCTCATCGGCCGTACGCTCCGCCAGATGCCTCAGGGTTTTTAATCTCCGATTGGCCAGAACGCGCTGCGTGTCTTCGGTGCAGGCGCAGAAGACCCCGCCGACTTTTCCGGAGTCGTCGACGAGCGGACTGTACGAGAAGGTGAAGTAGGTCTCTTCGTGAAACTGATTTCGCTGCATGACGAGCAGCAGTTCTTCGTTCCAGGTGGCCCGGCCCTCGTTCATCACGAAGTCTGCCTGTGGTCCCACGATCGGCCAGATCTCCGACCAGATTTCGGCCGCGGACGCTCCCAGCGCCGTCGGATGTCGCTCACCCAGAAACGGAGCGTACGCATCGTTATACAGATTGAGCAGGCGATCTCCCCACCAGATGAACATCGGAAACCGGGAGGTCAACATGAGTTGAACGGCATTCCGCAGGCTGAAGGGCCAGTCAGAAATCGGCCCCAATGGGGTCGCCGACCAGTCCGCGGAATTGATCCGCTCAGCCATCTCGCTATTGCCGGCGAAATAGTGATTGGTTTCAGGTTGTGTTCGGGATGCCGATTGATCCGCCATCACTTCGTCTCCGGACGTCCTTCTGCAAGGACCTTCAGCAAATCTGCGGGTTCCGCCGGTTTGACCAGATGGTGATCGAACCCAGCGTCACGTGTTCGCTTACGGTCCTCCTCCTGCCCCCAACCTGTTAATGCAACCAAATGGATTCCGTTCCCCCAGTCCTGGCCGCGAATTAAACGGGCGGCTTCATACCCATTCATGCGCGGCATCCCTATATCCATCAGAATGACATCGGGCCGAAACTCCCTGGCAGCGTCCACACCTTCCCGCCCGTCGTTGGCCACACGGACCTCGTGTCCCAGCATTTTGACGATCATCGCCAGCATATCCGCGGCTGCTCGGTTGTCGTCGACCACAAGAATCTTTCGCAGCGTCGGGTTGGCGGGCTCCAGCTGTGCCGGCGTTTTCTCGCCATTATAGTCGGCACGATCCGTTCCAAATGGGAGAAAAACACGAAACTGGCTTCCCCGGTTCGGACCTTCACTGGAGACCTCGATCGTTCCTCCATGCATCTCAACCAGAGATTTCACGAGAGTCAAACCGATTCCCAGTCCGGTGTAGCCCTTTTCCATCGGACGATCGATCTGAGCGAACATTTCGAAAATGTGATGCGTCATCTCTGACGGAATCCCAATTCCGTTGTCGGTCACCGAGATCAACACATGTTCTTCGAACTGTTCGACATTGAGCCGGATCGTGCCGCCGTCGACCGTATACTTGGCGGCATTGTTCAGCAGATTTGACACCACCTGCGCCAGACGGTGTGGATCGGCGTCGATTGTGATCGGATGCTCAGGCAGCGAGATTTCCAGTTGATGCAGATTGTCATCGATCAACGGACGAGAGGCTTCGACGGCACTGTCGATGACTTCATTCAGGTTCACGCGGCAGCGCCGCAACTCAAATTTTCCGCGCGTAATGCGGGAGATATCCAGTAGATCATCCACTAACGCGATCAACTGATGCGTCTGCCGCTCCATTACGCTGCGGACCTCTTCCAGCGTCTCGGCGTCATCGCGAGCATGCTTCATCACTTCCAGTCCGGTTCGGATGGGAGCGAGAGGATTGCGAAGTTCGTGGGCCAGGGTCGCCAGGAAGTCGTCTTTCCGCCGATCGGCTTCCGAAAGCTGAGCGGCGATGTTCCGCAGTTCTTCCTGCAGTTCCATCTGATTCGTCACATCAGTGTTCGTGCCGACCCAGCGAATAACCTGGCCCTGTTCGTTCTTGATCGGCATGGCCCGGGAGAGAAACCAGCGGTACTGGCCGTCCTGTCCCCGCAGAGGGAAGGTATCCTCCCAGGCGTCTCCGGCTTCAACGGCCTCCTTGTATCGTTGGGTCACGCTGTCGACATAATCGGGATGATGGACCTTTTGCCAGCCCCATCCTTCCATCTCTTCAGGGGTCGTGCCCGTGTAGTCGAACCAGCGCTGGTTGTACCAGTGGATGTAACCCGTTTCGTCGGCCATCCACGCAAATTGGGAGATGCTGTCCGCGAGATTGCGAAACCGCTCCATGCTGACCTTGAGATCGTCTTCCGCCTGTTTCCGCTCGGTCGTATCGAGCACCGTTCCAATGAGACGGTAGGCGACGCGGCGAGAGTCCTGTTCGATGAAAAAGGCCTGCCCCTGAGCCTCGATCCAGCGAATCGTTCCATCCGGCCAGACGGCCCGATATTCAGCCGCATAACGGCCATCGCCGTTCGGATCAAACGCTTTGTCGAGTTCGCCCTGAACGAAGGGCCGATCGTCGGGATGAAGTCTTTCAAAGAACAAATCAATGTTCGCGTCCATCTCAGCCGTCAGGCCGAACGCTCTCTTGCATCGGTCGGACCACTCGAGCTCTCCGGTTAACGGGCTGTAGTCGAAGGTGCCGATGTCGGTCGATTCCACCGCAAGGCGAACGCGTTCTTCGCTTTCCCGTAAACGATCCTCAGCCTGTTGTCTTTCTGTGAGGTCGACCATCGAGCCGACCATTCGAATGCCCTTACCCTCGGCATCGCGAAGGACCTTCCCCCGGTCAATCACGTAGGCGTAGGATCCGTCGGCTCGGCGGAAGCGGTACTCGTCGGTCCATTTTTCTTTCTCTGACTCAATGAGCGCTTCCAGTCCTCCGACAACGCGTTCCCGGTCATCCGGATGAATGAGCTCGGACCACCAGTCGACCGACGACTCCACGGTATCGAATCCGAACTGACTTCGCAGACTCTCGTTCCAGGTAATCTGATTCTTCTGCAGGTCCCAGTCCCAGATGATGTCGTTGGACGCGTCGCTCATCATCCGATAGCGCCAATCCCGATCGGCGATCTGTCGTTCTGCTTCCCGACGTTCGGTGACATCGCGGAAGATCAAGACCACCCCGATAATCTCGCCGCTGTTATTGCGAATCGGTGCGGCACTGTCATCGATGGGAAACTCGGAGCCGGATTTCGTCACCAGGACCGTATGGTTCGACAAACCGACGATCTCGCCTTGTCGCAGCACCTTTTCAACCGGATTCTCAACCGGCTCTCTGGTTCGCTCTTTGACGACATCAAACACTTCCCGAAGCTGCCGCCCGCGCGCTTCTTCCTGGGACCAGCCGGTTAGTGATTCGGCCACCGGATTGACAAACGTGATCGCTCCTGTGGCATCGGTCGCGATCACCGCATCGCCGATACTCGACAGCGTGACCTCGAACCATTCCTGCTGCTGTCGGTACTGTTCGGCCGCCTTTCTGGTGTCGGTCACATCCCGGGCGGCCATATACAACCGCACCGTGCCGGTTTCGTCGTCCGGTTCGGTGCGCCCAAAGTATTCGACATGCCGAATCTGACCGTCGCGTGTACGAATACTCGTCTCGCTGCGATCGACTCCCTGTTCAAGAAGATTGGCGATGCTTTGCTGAACGGTATCGAAGGCGTCGTCGGGAATTAAAACCTTCCAGCCACCCGCTGCTTTCAATTCCGCCAGCGAATAACCCGTCACTTTCTCGAACCCGGTGGTCACAAAGTCGACGTCCAGTTCCCCGTCGGGATGTAGACGGCAGATACTGCCATAGTCGGAAGTAAGCTCCGCTAATGTCCGGTGGAGCTTCTCGTTGTTACGCAGCGTCTCTTCCTGCCGCTTTCGTTCGATGAACTGGGAGAGGCTCTCCGCGAGAGGGGGGAGATTCTCGAGAACCGTTTGCGAAAGGGGGGAGTCCGCCAAGAGAGCCAGCACCCCTAACACGCGTTCCTGAATGGCGAGAGGATAGCCGACGAAAACATCGCACGCGGCTGAAGAACTGCTGTCCGAATCGGAATTGGATCCGGCAGAACCGTTCTTCAATTCCGGCTCTTGAGTTCTGGCGATACGACTGACGACCGACTCGTTGCTCGCAGGTCGAGGCTTGCTCGAACCCGCTTCCTTCTGCCCCATTCGGGCAGACAGTTCAAGGCTCTCACTGACTGGATCCACGCACCAGATGTCAGCCTGTGTGATCTCGAGATGATCGACCATCAACTGAACGCAAGCCATTAAGGCCTGCGGAAGAGGCATCGATTGAGCGAGCACGGCCCCGATTCCGCTTCGCAGCTTGAGCAATCGCTCCTGTTCCGCCGAGGCCTTTTCGTTCTGCCGCATCTTGGTGATGTCGCGAAAGACGAACACGAGACCGATCTCGGCATTTGAACGATCATGGATCGGAGCGACCGTGTGTTGAATCGGACGTTCGGTTCCATCGCGGGCGATCAGCACGGTATGTGCGGACAGGCCGGCTAATGAGATCGCACTGCTTTCCCCGTCTGACGGGATCAAATCCTCCCGCGTCGCTTCATCGACAATGCGGAAGACCTCTCCCAGCGGCTTCCCGGAAGCCTCGTCCATGTTCCAACCGGTCAGCTCTTCGGCATTCCGGTTCAGGAACGACACACATCCCCCGGCATCCGTTGAAATCACCGCATCGGCGATACTGGCCAGGGTGACGGACAGACGTTCTTTATCGAGTGCGGCCAGATAAAACCGGTAGCGAGCCCAGCAGATGATGGCCGTGGTCATCAGGCTCAGCAGTATGAAGATCGCCAGTCGCCCCTGATCGACACCAGAGATCGGAAGCAATGGACCGTCCGGAGCCAGAATCAGTCGGAGAGACGAAAGCGTCCCCAGCACGATTGCCAGAATTGCCGGGCCTGCACCGCCGAAGCAACCGGAAAGAACAACGGCCAGAAAGAAGGTCGAGAAAACGACCTGCGTCGTGACATAATGATGGATCAGGACTCCGAGAATCGACGCCAGAAGACTACTGACAATTGCGATCCCGTATCCAAAGACTCGAGGGCGGCCACGAACTTCGTTCCAAATCTCAGCTGGGGACACGTTTGTATGACCTCGAGTAATCGTTCAGGGCTCCGAATTGTAATCAGAACTGATCATACAGGCCATTCAAGTCAATAGATTCTCAGGACCGGTAACGATTCAGTGGAGAAGCAAGTCTTCGAACCGACTTTCTATCAGAACTGAGGGCTGGTGATTGTCAAGATCTTCTGATCGGTATTGTTCCCTGGATTCCCGTCAGCCGGTCTTCCGACGGTTTTCTCTGCGTCCCTTTTCATCACCGGCCAAAGTCGAAACAATAAGCAGACACCGATTTGACCCGCCCTATAAAAAGCAGATTGATAAGCCCGAAGTATGAGCCCCATCTCCAGTCGTTTTGCGTTCCTGTTCCTGTCGATCATTCTGACCACTTCGCAACACTCCTTAATAGCTCAGTCAACCGATTCCAGTCCCCGGAAGTACGATCTCACCGCCCGTGCCAGCGAGATCGATCCTCGTGCCCGGGAGTACCCGGAGTTACGATTCGTCTTTGACGATGGCAAAGGCAAAGCCACCGACGTGCAGCACGCCTCGGTCGATACCTCGGTGAAATCGCGCGGCCAGCTCGTCATCTGGCTGATGGGCCACAATCAGGGCCTGTTCGATCGGCTCAGCAGCTATGGTCTGCACTCCATTCAGGTGCATTATGCCAATGGCTGGTTCGGCACCATCCCGGCCGCGGAACGGGACAGTGGAGAAGCACTCGGTGATATCCGGCTCGAAGCGGCTACCGGTCAGGACCACAGTCCGCTGGTCGAGATCGCTCAGCCGGACGGGATGATGGAACGTTCTCTCCAGTTCGTGAAATGGCTGGCACGTGAGAACCCGGAAGGCAACTGGGACCAGTTCCTGACCGATGATGGTTCAGCTCTGCGATGGGACAAGGTCATCATGAGTGGCATCTCTCACGGATCGACCACTTCGGCTCGGTTCGCCAAACACCAGAAAGTGGCCCGCGTCGTGATGTTTTCCGGCCCCCGCGATCAGTTCGAAAGCTGGCAGAGCCTGCCGTCCGCCACGCCGGCGAACCGCTACTTCGGTTTCACCCATGTTCTCGATGGCGGCTGGACCGGGGACCATTACTGTCGATCCTGGGAGCTGCTTGGTCTTCATGAGTTCGGCCCGCTTGTCGTGGTAGAAGACTCCAGCCCACCGTACGGTCACTCGCGACGACTCCTTTCGACCGTCGACGTCAATAACGATTCCCGTCGGGCCCATTCGATGGTCGTCCCCGGTCGCAGTGCCACGAAGGCGGATAACGGCGATTTGCTTCACGAGCCCGTCTGGCGTTACCTGTTCACCTCGTCGGTCGAAGAAACCGGCGAAGCGGTCCCGATGGATGCTGACTGCGAGAAAGATCTGAAGTGATTGGCAGAGTCGTGATCCTCGTGCTGGCCGGGTTCGCGACCACCGTCGCGAGGGCGGACGACTTGCGTCTCCCCGAAACGACAGCGGGCCCACCTGCTGCGGGGAAGCGGGTCGCCATCACCATCGACGAATACGCCGGTTCGGAAGTGCATCACATGCTCTATCTTCCGAGCGACTGGACGGCCAGCAACTCGGAGGACCATCGCTGGCCCGTCATCGTTGAATACACCGGCAACTACTTCCCGGCTGCCTGTTCGACGGGCCAGGTCGAAGACGCTGCCTTGGGTTACGGACTTACGCAGGGACGCTTCATCTGGATAACCCTTCCGTTCATCTCAGCTGATCATCAGGAGAACGCCATCACCTGGTGGGGCGATGTCGACGCCACCGTCGCCTATGCAAAGCAGGTCGTGCCCACGATCTGTTCGCAGTACCACGGCGATACTGAAGCGGTCTTCCTCTGCGGCTTCTCCCGGGGAGCCATCGCCGTGAACTTCATTGGGTTGCACGACGACGAGATCGCGAAGCTCTGGACCGGATTCATCACGCACGATCATTACGATGGCGTTCGCGGCTGGAAGAACACCGAGTGGGGCTGGCCGCTCGAAGACTATCAGGCCGCGGCCGCAGAACGACTGAACCGAATCGGCGACCGACCAGTGTTGATCTGTCAGAACGGTGGCACCGATCAGATCGCCACCTATTTGAAGCATCGAACTTCGCTGGCCAACTTCACGTTTCTCAATATCGACATGCCGTCGATCTTCGCGAACATTCCGAATGATCTCGTCTGTCATCCACATAACGATCGCTGGGCCCTGGTCGAGAGTCCGTATCGGCGGCGCGTCTCGGCCTGGTTCGAAAAGCATCTCCCGAACAAAGCTCCTTCGATCTTCAACTAACTTTCCTCAATGGCGATTCCCCCATGAGCAAGATCATTCTTCTTACCCTCACCGTTCTCGCGAGCATGCAGATCGCTCCATCGCTCTCTGTCGCGGATGATTTCGCGGAACAGCGCGAGCAGGTCCTGGAACTTGGCGAGCTCGATACGGTGCCGAAGGTTTATCCGGCGGAGGGTTTTGAAGGCACGAAGAACGTAAAAGCTATCTTCTACGATGGCCTGCCATGGCAGGGGAAAGAAACTCGCGTCTTCGCCTGGCTCGGTATGCCCGAGAAGACTTCGAAGAAGGTTCCGGGAATCGTCCTTGTCCATGGCGGGGGAGGGACCGCGTATCGGGAATGGGTCGAGAAATGGAACGCTCATGGATTCGCGGCGATCAGCATCGCTGTTGAAGGCCAGACAGACGTCCCCATGAATCCAGGTCGTCGCGGGTCCCGCTGGGAGCAGCATGAATGGCCCGGTCCGCATCGCCCGGGCATCTTCTCCGATTCGGATCGACCGCTGAAGGATCAATGGATCTATCACGCCGTCGCCGATGCCGTCTTCGCCCGAAATCTGTTGCAGTCACTGCCCGAAGTCGATGGCAATCAGATCGGCCTGTCTGGTATCTCCTGGGGAGGCGTCGTTACGAGCACTGTCATCGGCATCGACTCCCGGTTCGCCTTCGCGATTCCAGTCTACGGCTGCGGGCATCTGTATGACGCCGAGAATCACTGGGGAGCCGCTCTGGGGCCGAACGAGCAGTATCGTCAGGTCTGGGATCCTATGGTCCGCATGGACCGGGTGAAGATGCCGGTCCTCTGGCTTTCCTGGCCACTCGACAACCACTTCCCGCTCGACGCTCAAGCGGCCTGTTACACCGCCGCTCCTGGGGCACGAATGGTCTCACTCATCCCGGGCATGGGGCATTCCCATCCTGCCGGCTGGAATCCTCCTGACAGCTATGCATTCGCCAAATCGATCGTCGAGAACAAGGCTCCCTGGATCAAACAGTCCGGCAGCAAGCAGGATGGCAGGCATGTTTCGGTCAGCTTCCAATCCGATCGCCCGTTATCCTCGGCCGTCCTGATCTCGACGAAAGACACCGGCTTCACCGGGAACCGCGAATGGAAGCAAACTCCGGCTCAACTCCAGCAAGCCAACGACAGCTGGACGGTAACTGCAGAGCTTCCCGAGAACACCACCGGCTGGTTCATCAACGTAAAGGCGAACGACCTCACGGCCAGTTCCGATTATGTCGAGCCGACCTCAAACTGAACGACACCCAAACCCTGAAGACTTCATAATGCGCGACCTCATCTTCACAACATCATTGATACTCCTGGCAGCCAGCTTCGGTGTCGCCGCCGAACCGGAACGTTCCGTGGAAGAAATGCGGCGGATCGCTGATTACGCTCTCGAAACTCCAAAGCTGAATACCTCGCCGCTTCCTGAGTACGACTACGATCAACTCGATTACGGGATGACGATCGGCATCGAGCGCACACCGGAAGGTCGGCTGTGGGCCTGCTGGGTCGGCGGCGGCGACAGCCCCGAGGCCTTCTTCGTGCTCGCGACCAGCGACGACAACGGTGAAAGCTGGTCGAAGCCGCGCCTCGTCATCGATACCCATTCCGACGACCTGCCGATGGATCGCAGCACGCTCGTCGGCAATCTCTGGACCGATCCTCTCGGTCGACTCTGGCTCATTTTCGACCAGTCGATGGGAATGTTCGACGGCCGGGCAGGGGTCTGGGTCACGATCTGTGAAAACCCGGACGCCGAGACGCCGAAATGGTCGGAACCGCGACGCATCTGGCACGGCGTCACGCTCAATAAACCGACCGTGCTTTCCAATGGCGAATGGATGCTCCCGATCTCCCTCGATCAGCGAAACGGCTTTGGTCCGTTCAAAGACTGCTTCCGCGAACTCGATCCGTATCGGGGGGCAAACGTTTTTGTATCGAAAGACAACGGAGCAACCTGGGAACGCCGCGGCTGCGTCCGCTTTCCGAATCCCGACTGGCACGAGCATATGATCGTTGAGCGGGAAGACGGTTCCCTCTGGATGCTCGCCCGCACCGCCAAGGGAATCATGCAGACAGAGTCGAAGGATCTCGGAGCGACCTGGGCGGAACCAACGATTCCGGAAGGTATCGCCCATCCGAACGCGCGGTTTCATGTTCGCCGTATGTCTTCAGGCCGCCTGCTGTTGATCAAGCACGGTGATCAGATCGATTCGCATCAGGGTCGCGTGCAGCTCTCTGCCTGGCTCTCGGAAGACGACGGGAAATCGTGGAAAGGGGGACTCATCCTCGACGAACGACGTGGCATTTCCTATCCCGATGGCTTTCAGGCTCCCGATGGAACGATCTATATCTCTTACGATCGCAACCGGGCCAAAGATGGCGAGATCCTGTTCGCTCGTTTCACGGAAGACGACGTTCTCGCAGGCAAACTTGTCTCGGAAGGCTCGAAGCTGAAGATGCTCATCAGTCGCCCGCTGGCCGGGAAGTCGGCCGAAGCATCCACGTCGACCAGTTCGCTAGCGTCTGAAGAGAAGAAGCAGGGATTCGTCAGTCTGTTCGACGGAAAGACTTTCGACGGCTGGAAGCAGGAGGGCAACTGGAAGATTGAGGATGGGGCTTTCTATCGCTTTGAAAACGGAGGCTCGCTTTACTACGAGACGGCCAGGGTTCCGGACGACTTCGAACTTCGCTTCGACTGGAAAGTCTCCAAGGGCTGCAACAGCGGCGTCTACTATCGGCCGGCTCAGGTTGAGTATCAGGTGCTCGACAACGTCCACAGCCCCTACGGCGAGAATCCTCGCCAGGCGGCTGCCTCTCTGTTCTTCTGCATGGCTCCGAGCAAAGATGCCACCCGTCCGTATGGCGAATGGAACACGGCAAAGATTGTCTGCAAGGGGTCGGTGATTCAGCACTGGTTGAACGGCGAAAAGGTTCTCGACTTCGACTACGAAGATCCCCGCTGGGCCGAGTATGTCGAACTGCTGCGAATTCGCGGCGGCGATCTTTCCGCGCGGAAGGGGCAACTCTGGCTTCAGGACCATGGCCAGGATGTCTGGTTCCGGAATCTGCGATGGCGCAAAATTCCACCGCAGGAGAAAGTGACAGCCTCCCCTGACTTCGAGCCGATGCCCGTTCCTCCGGCTGCTCTGGCGAAAGAGCAGGAACGAGTCCGTCGGATGCTCGAACAGGCTAAACAGAAGTGATCCGACGCGGAACTCAGCTTGCATGGCGCGAGAAGTCGCTAAACTGAATTGACGTGGCGGGACGGCAACAGTCGCCCGCATGCATCGGGGTCCAAGGAGTTGCCGCAGCCGTGACGAAAGACGCTGAAGAAGTCGGATTCATTGATACCAAAGGCCAGCTCCCTCCACTCTGGAATCGCCGGGTCGCATTCTTCGCCAATCTGCTCGGGCTGTTTTACGGCAACGAAGCTCAGACCGATTCTCTCCGGAAAGAGGTCGGCGAGATCGACTCCTACAGTGGCCGCCTCGTTTCCATTCTCAATCTCCTGTTTCAACATCCAGACAACGTCCTGGTCCTCGAACGCGAAGCCGATCCCGTCCACTGCCGTTATCTGCGAGACGATCTCGGGCTTGAGCTTCCACAACTGCACGTTTTGAAGCACAAGGACTACGTCGCGCTCGGAAAGCAGATCCAGTCTGGTGAACCGGGTGGACATCTCTCGTTTCTCGACGACATCCGGGGCGACGGTGATTTCTGGATCGATGGCTACGTGACGGACGATACGTTGACGCACATCGCCCGGCATCTCAACGTGCCGACGGTTTCGTCGACCGATGCCAGCAGGGACGGCAACAACAAACTGCTGCTTCATCAATTCCTGGTGCGAGCCGGCCTTCCCGCATTTGATACCGAACTGGCCACCTCAGCGGCTGAGATTCCGGACTGCACCCGCAAGTTGGCAGAGCGGGGTTATCGAGCCGTCGTACTGCGATCTCAGATTGGAGCTTCAGGAATTGGCATGCTTCGACTGAGATCTTTGGATCAGCCCGAGTTGTTTCCTGAGATTCCAGACTACTTCTTCTACGAAGGTCCCTGTCTCGTTCAGGGCTGGCTCGAGCCGGGTGTTCTCGGCGTCACTTCGGTTCGCAGCCCGAGCACGCAATTGTTCGTGAACGACCGCGATGTCTACGCCTACGACATGACCGAGCAGATCCTGAGTAACGACAGCATCCATCAGGGCAATGAGTCGCCGCCTCAGTACTTCGATGAATTTCCCGGCTTGCGGGAAGAAACGATGCGGCAGGCCAAAGCTGCTGGCAGTTGGCTGCATAGTACGGGGTATCGGGGCACGGCGAGCATCGACTGGCTGGTTATCGAACGGGAAGGGCAGAAGCAGCCGGATGTTTACGTCTGCGAGATCAATGCCCGGGTAACCGGGGCAACGTACCCCTCTTTGCTGGCCCGTCACTTTCACCCGCAGGGAGCCTGGCTCCTCCGGAACCTGCGACTCCGCATCCCGATCTCCTCCACCGAACTTCTGCAGATGTTCGAACGCCCCGGGCATCTGTTCCATCCGGGACGAAGAGCTGGAATTATTCCCCTCAACTTGAACTACGGCAGCGACGATCTCGTTCATAAAGGACAGTTCCTGTGCATCGGACAGACGACCGAGGAATGCCATCGGTTCCTGGAGCTGGCCGAGGAGGATTTGCCAGTCGAATGGACGGCCGACCGCGATTAAGACGACCGAGCGACATCAAGATCTGCAACGATTCACGAGGCCTGTTGAGACGATGGACAATGACGAACTGAAATCAAGACTGACCGCCCTGACGCGAGATTTGATTCTGATTCCCTCCACCGAAAGCCGTCCGGAAGAGCGGGGACGCTGCTTCGATTTCCTGGCCCATCATCTCGACAGCCTCCCCAACGTTCGCATCGACTACTACGAGATTAACGATCACCGCTCGATGGTTGTTCGTCCCGAAGGCGTTCAATTTCCAGAAGTCCTGCTCTGCGGGCACCTCGATGTCATCGAACATTCACACCCGAACTGCTATCGGTCGAAGATCGAGAATGGTCGGATCTACGGTCCGGGCAGTGGGGACATGAAAGGCCAGATCGCAATCCTGACTGAGTTACAGCGATCCCTGCAGACACGCCATCCCGGGATTTCCGTCGGATTGGCGATCACGTCCGATGAAGAGCGGGGCGGCATGGATGGAGTTCGCTACCTTTGCAAAACCGTCGGACTTCGCTGCGGCCAGGCGATCATCCCCGACGGCGGTTCGCTGAATGACATTACTGTCGAAGAGAAGGGCGTAATCCACGGACGCATCCGTCAGACGGGACACGAAGCCCACGGAGCCAGACCGTGGCTTGGGGAAAACGCGATTGAAAAACTGATGGTCCGTCTGACTCGGCTCAAACTGCATTTCGCGAAGTACTGGCCGGTTGAATCGATCGAGGAGCAGGTCAATCACTGGTTCCCCACCTGCTGCGTCACCATTATTCGGACAGAGAACACGACCCCGAATCGAATCCCCGATCAGGCCGAAGCGATGATCGATGTGCGTTTCCCCCCGCCGCATACACTCGAAAGCATGACCGCCGAGATCAAACAACTCCTCGGACCGGACTGCGAGTTCGAGCCCATGATGACAGCCGAGCCGACGCATCTCGATCCGGACCCGCTCTTTTCCGAGATCACCGCCGAGCTGACCGGCAATCCGGTGCGTCTGGTAAAAGCCTCGGGAGGCAGCGACAGTCGCTTTTTCAGGGATCACAATATCCCAGTCAATCTCTCCCGTCCGCTGGTCGGCAATCTGCATGCGATCGACGAGTGGATTGATATCGAATCCATGGTCACGTATTACCGCATCTGTGAACGCTACATTGAACGCAAGCTGAACTCCGTCTGACCGCGATCCCAAGGACACTCCCATGTTTCGACGCGAATTCTCGCTCTGCTCCCTGAGTCTGCTCGCTTCTCAACCACTCTGGGCGGCTCCAGCCGAGACTTCCGGCTCACGCAAGATTTGGACGGTCGGAGTGATCGGTCACACCGGTCGGGGAAACTTCGGGCATGGACTCGATGTCGTCTGGAAGAACATTCCCCAAGCCAGAATCATTGCCGTAGCCGATGGGGATCAGGCCGGCCTGGAAAAGGAGCTGGGCCGGCTTCAACTTGATAAACGAGCTGGCTACACCGATTACCGGCAGATGCTCCAACAGGCAACGCCGGACATTGTCGCCGTTTGTCCGCGCCATATCGACCAGCGGAAAGACATGATTCTGGCGGCCATTGAAGCCGGAGCGCGTGGCCTCTATGTCGAGAAGCCGTTTGTTCGGACGCCTGCTGAAGCCGATGAGATTGTCCAGGCCTGTGAATCGCGAAATGTGAAGCTCGCGGTTGCTCACCGGAATCGATATCACCCCGTTCTGCATGAGATCGATCAGATCATCGCTGAAGGTCGCATCGGCAAGCTTCTTGAAATTCGCGGACGGGGTAAGGGGGACCGCCGGGGTGGAGCAGAAGATCTGTGGGTTCTCGGCTCACACGTCTTGAATCTGACGACCTATTTCGGCGGCGCTCCGGAAACCTGTTCGGCCGTCGTTCTTCAGGATGGTCAACGCGTTACGCGACAGAATGTCCATGAAGGGGCGGAAGGAATCGGCCCGGTCGCCGGTAATGAGATTCACGCCCGCTATCTGCTCAAGAATGGGGTCGTCGCTTACTTCGATTCCATCGCCAACGATCAGACTCACAGCCAGGGATTCGGGATTCGCCTCATCGGCAGCGACGGCATCATCAGTCTGCAATGTGATGCCTTGCCGATGGCTCATTACATCGCCGGGAACCCGTTTCAGCCGCAGGCAACGCCTGAGCCGTGGCGTCCTGTTTCGACCGGCGGCATCGATGTCGAAGAACCGATTCCCGGTCTGCATAAAGAGATCTACGATCATACCGTTGCCGCCCGGGATCTGATCGCTGCGATCGAACAGGACCGCGAGCCACTCTGCAACGTCAACGAGGCCGCCCTGACCGTCGAAATGATCTGCGCTGTGTTCGAATCTCACATGCAGGGTAGTAAAGCCATCGCATTTCCGCTGCAGAACAGAGAACATCCCCTCAAAGCTTTTGCCTGAGATCTAATTCTCGGCTGGATACATCCCCACAGCCGGCTTACAGTTTGCTCGCATTAACCCGTCTACGAGCCGAATGAGTACTGGCCACCCAAAATATCCAGCCAGAGCGGCAGAGCGATCAGAAAGCGCAGAAAGCTAGACAGGAGATCTGGCTGAATCCGTTGGCGTTTCCGCGGGGAACGTTTCGATGGAGGGGGGTGTCGGACATGGAGCCTTCGTAGCAATTCCTGGAGGTCTCTGGAAGATCAACGGTGGGTAAACCATGTCGTTCGCAACGAACGTGCCAATCATTCCTCGCAAGGTCCTGTGACCCCTCGTGTCATCTTGAATCGCCTATAAAACATGGGTTTCGGTCGCCCCCCCGGAGTGCAGCAGCCCGTTAGAACTGATCGACTCCTCGGAGAGCCGTGCAGCCCTCTGCAGAGATCCTGCAAATCCTTGCACACTGCGAACAGGATTCTCATCAGACGTCAAAAAGACGCTCAGTATGGTTGGGCATTGTTATGGAGTTTGGGAGAATATGCGGCTGTGACCTCACCCGCCGGCGTGCGATCGGGCTCTCGTCATTTCCAGTTTGTTGAAGATAGATCACTTGATGTTCGACGTTGCGGATGGTTCTTTTTCCAATAATGCCCGGCTCTTCGCCCTTGGCCTGGTGTTGCTGAGTCTCACGGCGCTCGGCCTCACGGCCTGGATCCTGTGGGACGTTCAGGAAGAGCAGGCCATCGTCAGTCGAATCATCGGGCACCTTCCGGAGAGCGATCTGGAAGCGGCTCGAGAACTCTCCGGCGACCTGAAACTGCAAAGTCGCCTTTCGATTCTACTTGTCCTCAACATCACCGGCACGGCAATTGCCTTTGCACTGATGCTGCGGGGTTATCTGAGCAGCGAACGGTCGCTGCGGGATGTCAAAGTCATGGCGACTGACATCCTGGCGAGCATGGACTCTGGAGTTATCACCACGGATGCCGCCGGTCGAATTACGAGTATCAACCCGCGTGGACGGGAATTGATTGGCTCCGAGAACGGAGCGATTGGACGGTCCCTGTCGGAACTCGCTCCCGAGCATCAGCCGTTGCAATCAATTTGCGAGGAAGTCAGCCAGGGGCAGGAGTGTGTGAGAGACCGCGACTATAGCGTTACCAGTCACGGACATCGTCAGACATTACGAGCCGGATGCACGCTGCTGAAAAACCAGCGAGAAGAGGAAATCGGAACCGTGCTTCACGTGCGAGATGTCACCCAGAGGGCGCTGCTCGAAGAGCGACTGCGGCGGATGGAACGTTACATCGGGCTCGGGTCTCTCGCCGCCGGCTTGCATCATGAGATCAAGAATCCTCTCAGTGCACTTTCGCTTCACATCCAGCTCCTCAGCGAACAACTGGCCAGCCAGCAGGCCAATGCCGAGATTCAGGAGTCGCTCGACGTTCTGCATACCGAAGTTAAACGCATTAACGACGTGCTCGACGGCTTCAGAAACTATGCCGCCATGAACGATCTCGGACGGACTCCCGTGGAAGTCTGGACACTCATCGTTAAGCTGGTTCGCCTGCTCCGCCCGCAGGCAAGTTCTCAGGGTGTTCAGATTGAAACCGAACTCAAAACGGAAGATCCTCCTGTCGTGCTGGCCGATTCCGTTCAACTCGAACAGATGTTGCTCAATCTCGCCCTGAATGGCCTGGCGGCTATGCCCGGAGGAGGAACACTGTTGTTCCGCTTGAGCCAACAGGAAGACTTCGTGCGGATCGACGTCTGCGATACGGGACATGGGATCCCGACGGAGATCTCTCACGAGATCTTCGATCCCTATTTCACCACCCGTCGCGAGGGAACCGGCATGGGGCTGGCTCTCTGTGATAAGATCGTCGGGCAGCATGGAGGAACGATCGAGTTCCACTCCCGCAATCTCAGCCCCGAACACCCCGGAACCGAGTTCACTGTTCTGATTCCGCTGGATGGGAAGTTATGAAAGCCACCGATTTCGGCGTTCTGATCGTCGATGACGAACCGAATATCCGTTCCGGACTGGCCAAAGGACTTGCCGCGGAAGCCGATCTGCTCGATACGGCCGGCGATGCCGATGAGGCGTTGAGCAAGTTCGACAGCCAGAAATTCGACCTGGTGATCGCCGATGTCCGGCTCAACTCCAGTATGGATGGGATCCAGCTGGTGCGGAAGATTCTTTACTCCCGTCCTCAAACGGCAGTCATCGTCATTACGGCTCATGGTACGGTGGAGACCGCTGTCGAAGCGATGCGCGCCGGAGCATTCGACTTTATTGCCAAGCCGCTCGATTTGAATCTCGTCCGCCAGCAGGTTCGCAAAGCGCGAGAACATTACCTGCTTCGTCTGGAGAATCAGAAGCTTCGCAGCCAGCTCGCCAATGCCGGAGAAATCTCAAAGATTATTGGCAGCTGCGCGGCAATGCAGGACGTCTTCCGCCAGGTCCGACAAGTCGCTGCCACCGAAGCCACGGTGATGATCCAGGGTGAGAGCGGAACCGGGAAAGAACTGATCGCCCGAGCCCTTCACGATCTCAGTGACCGCAGCGAAGGACCGTTCATTGCCGTGAACCTCGGCGCTATGCCGGAGAGTTTGCTCGAAAGCGAACTGTTCGGCCACGAGAAGGGCGCCTTTACGGGGGCGGTCCGTCAGAAAGCGGGCTGCTTTGAACAGGCTCAGGGAGGCACTCTGTTCCTGGACGAAGTGACTGAGATGACGTCAAAGAGTCAGGTCGATCTGCTGCGCGTGCTCGAGTCGCGAATCTATTCCCGCGTCGGTGGCGAGGAGATGCAACAGACGGACGCCCGCATCATCTCGGCAACCAACAGGTCGGTACAGGATCTCATCGATGACGGTACGTTCCGTGAAGACCTGTATTATCGCCTGAATGTGATTCCGATTCAGGTTCCGTCTCTGCGACAGCGGCGAGAAGACATTCCGCTGCTGGTCGAGCATTTCTTGAGGCATTTCTGCGAACGACACGGTCGCTCGATCCGGCAGATCTCTTCCGAAGCCATGCAGGCCCTTGTCGCCGCTCACTGGCCCGGGAATGTTCGCCAGCTTCGAAATGTAATGGAACGACTCGTAGTCACGCTCACCGACGACGTCATTCACCTGGCGGACTTGCCTCGCGAATTGTTTCCGCGGACCTCTCGACCGGCTGCTCCAGTCACGCTGGCCGAATCGGTGGAAGATTGCGAGCGGAATGCCATCATCAGCGCGCTGGAAGCCTGCGAGTATCATCGCGAAAAAACCGCGAAACGACTTGGCATCAGCATTCGGACCCTTCACTACAAAATGAGTCGCTACAGTCTGCACTGACGGTCAACGTGGTCTACCTGCACCGACGTCCGCCGCAAACTCTCGTTTCCGGTCTTCCGGAACCGGGCTCGTGAAGCGGCTCACGATCACGAAAATGATCACGTTGGGAATGAGGCCCCATGCGGAAGCATCCACCGGGAGCATCGCTTTCGCGGCCTCGATCGCGTTAAGCAGACTCTGTCCCCCCGGAAGTCCCAGCCCATTGATCAGAGGCGGAAACAGACTCGTAAAAGCGAACGCCCAAATCAGACCGACGATCAGACCGGCGCAGGCTCCCGCTCTGCTGCCTCTTCGCACGAAGAGCACATCTACCGTCATTGGCAAGAGCTGCACGCTGAACGCTACTGCAAACAGGGCGAGTCCGACAATCATCTCCATGAAACCGGCAAGCGAACTCTCGGGCCGCGTCCCGCCGAGCACCACGCTTAAAGACAGGAACGTCGCCAGGAGAATAACGAGCCTTCCCACCCAGACACGTTCCCGCTCCGTCGCTTCAGGCCGCACGAATTGATCGTAAACGTCTCGCGTCATGAGGGCGCTGAGAGCATGCAGATTGCTGTCTGCCGTGCTCATTGCCGCAGCCATGATGGCGACGATTAACACCGAGGCGAGCAGAAAGCCCATCTGCTCGCCCAACAGGATCGGCAACTGGTCCCGCATCACGATCACGAGAATCTGATCGTAGCTGCCAATGTCAGGATGAGGACCGACACCCGCTTCAGTGAACTGCAGTGGATACAGAACCTGCCCGCCCAGCCCCACGAGCATGATGCCCAGCAGAAAACATCCCGTGAGCAGTACGATAAAGATCAGCGCACTCCGCATGAGCGTTCTTCGGTCTTTGGCGGAATAGAACCGCATCCATTGAGCCGGCTGAATGATCCCGCCAATCGGCATCAGCAGGCAGACACTCATCAGCCGGGGAAGCGTCCAGAAGCCGGTGTTGCCCGGTACAGTCAGCGACGATTCCGGTAGCTGCGTCAACGCTGCGGCGAACCGGCTCCAGCCCCCCAGCACGGAAACCATTGCGATCCCCGCCAGCAGCATGCCGGTGGTCAGCAGCAGACACTGCAAAGCGTCGGTCCAGGCCACGCTCCGCATACCGCCGATCATGATATAGACCGCGGTGATGCACGACAGCACGATAGCTCCGATCTCGAATGAGTGCGTCGTGGACGGAAACAACACCGCGGCGAGCTCTCCGCCGGCCTTCAACTGCATCATCACATAGGGCATCGTGAAAAGGATTCCGACCAGCACGATAAGCAGCCGCAGCAACACCGGCGAATCGTAGTAGCGGCACAACATGTCGGCCTGGGTCACATAGCCTCGCGTCTGGCCGGCCGCATGGATCCGCGTTCCGAGCAGATAGATACAAAATCCGGCGACCGGAACATTCAGGCTGACCAGAGCGAACACAACTCCTTCACGATACACCATGCCCGGCGCCCCGAGCAGTGCGAAGGAGCTGAAGAAAGTCGCCATGATCGTCAGTGACGAGACCAGCCAACCCTGTCCCCGCCCCGCCAGATAATAGTCTTCCTCGCCCGCCTGGCTCCTTCGGTATCCGATCCATCCAATAATCAGCAGCACTACCAGATACGCCAGAAGCACGAGAATCGGAACGACTCCCATCTCCGGTGAGACCACGGGCTGGAATGCGAACGTCATTCAGTCCCTCGATATCGAATCTTGATCGTTCCAGACGAACAGGTAAGCGAGAAGAGCGATCGCCCCAATCACCAGGTACCAGAAAATGCCCCAGGCATAGAGCAGCGGCAATCCGAGAAACGTTTCAGGGCGGTTGACGAGCAGGACACCGGGCCCAACGCCCATCAGCATCGCGATGGCGAAACCAAGGGTGAGAACCGTTGAGCGCTTCGACACTTTCCCGGAGCCGGAATCAGACATCGCGTGTACCTGCATACAAGAGCCAACAGAACAGACGTCATCGTATCGGTCGGGTCGTACACCGGCAATCAAGGCGGCACCCGGGCATCGATCGAACGCACTGACTGATCGGTCGGCGAGCTTACTGCTCGCTACTCAGCCGATCCTTGGTCATCGAATCCATCTGCTGTGCAGGCGAAACGACTGGCATAGCGATTGCTCATTTGAATCCGCCAGAGGCAACTGCCACATCGACACGGTTCACGGGAAACGTGTCGGGGCCAGGGAGCCCGGCGGAAAAACGAGATCGTT